>Ga0299913_10000275_pt1 | contig 29962 bp, 28 predicted proteins | sample RVTome_9_FD_201360 | JGI IMG/M metagenome (GOLD analysis project Ga0299913, IMG submission 201360) | Soil microbial communities from uranium-contaminated site in the Upper Colorado River Basin, Wyoming, United States - RVT155D38 (version 2) ... | reverse complement strand
GGGGTCGAGGGGGGTCGTCCCCCCTCAAAGTGACAGTCACGTCCCGATGACGGCTTCGGTGAGGTCGTCGACGAGATAACTGAGGTCACCGAGACGTCCCTCACGCACCTCGGCCGCTTCGAGCATCATCATGGCCGCGTGATAGGCGACCCACGGTCGATACCGGCTCTCCGGGAGCTCGGCGCCGTAGCCACTGCGGAAGGCGGCTGAGGCGTCCTCCCCGATTCGTGCCGCGAGACGCCACACGGCCAGGGTGAGGTCCCATTCTGGTGGGGCCAGGGTGGCCCACTCCCAGTCGACGATTGTGATGGCCCCATCCTCGCTGACGATGAACTTGGAGAGCGTTGGCTTGGTGTGGGAGGGCGCCGGCGCGGTGGCTAGGGGAGGCTCGAGCTGGAGCGCCTTGTCGAGCACCACCTGCTCCATGCCGAAACGACGCCGGTAGCGCCCGAGTCGTTCGATCGTGGATCGGTAATGGCTGAGCACATAGTCGGAGTCGATCCCGGCGGCGAGATTGGTGATGTTCGCTTTCGAGTCATGGATCTCGTGCAGGGCGGCTCCGGCAGCCTCCACGGAATCGAGGTTCTTGGGGAGATTGGCCAGGTTCCAATGCCCGGCGTCGTTCATCTGGAGCCAGGCCATCTCACCTTCGGTCCCATGGTCGAGGATTCGAGGCACCGCGGGTACCGCGGCCAGCGCCTCCAGGGCATGTCGCTCCCGTCGCTCTCTGGACGAAACCGGGTAGACCTTCACGATGGTGCTCTGGTCGCCTTCGATGACCCTGAACACTTTGTTTGCTCCGGAGGAAAGCTCTCGGACCTGGGCGCTCGGGCGAAGCTTTGTTACGAGCTCTCTGGCTTCCATCGGTGTAGTTCCCCTTGCGCCCGGTTGGCCGGATCGGTTGAGTCCTTGTGCGGTTAGCCTTCTTTGCCCGCCCCAGGCTAGCGAGATAACCCCGTGCCACTAGAGCTTCGTTACCCAGACGGAACAACTGTCGAGCATCCGGATGGTGCGACCGGTATCCAGGTCGCAGAGTCGATCGGGCCCGGGCTGGCCAGGGCGGCGGTGGCGGTGAAGCTCGATGGGGATCTGCGCGATCTGAGCCGCCCGCTCGATCATGGCGGTGAGTTCGCGGTCGTCACGCTCGACACCGGCGAGGGCATCGACATCCTGCGTCACTCCTCGGCCCACGTCCTGGCCCAGGCGGTGCTCGACCTCTTCGAGGGCTCGAGCTTCGCTATCGGGCCTCCGATCGAGGACGGTTTCTACTACGACTTCAAGGTCGACCAGCCATTCACCCCCGAGGACCTGGAGCGCATCGAGAGTCGGATGAAGGCGATCATCGACGAGGATCAGCCTTTCGAGCGTGTTGTCATGTCCAGGGACGAGGCTCTCGCCATATTCGCCTCTCACCCTTTCAAGACCGAGATCATCGAAGCGGTGGAGCCGAGCGAGGTGACGCCCGGTGAAGATGTGACGGTGTACCGGAACCTCGACTTCGTCGACCTGTGCCGGGGGCCGCATCTTCCATCGACCGGGAGAATCCCGGCCGTGAAGTTGTTGCGCAGCTCCGGGGCCTACTGGCGCGGCGACGAGAAGCGTGACCAGCTACAGCGCATATATGGAACCGCCTGGCCCTCGGCCAGAGAGCTCGACGCATACCTGCATCGTCTCGAGGAGGCAGAGAAGCGCGACCACCGGCGGCTCGGGGCGGAGCTCGACCTGTACAGCTTTCCACCCGAGTTGGGGTCGGGTCTAGCCGTCTGGCACCCGAAGGGGGGGATGCTGCGGAAGCTCATCGAGGATCACAGCCGGGAGCTGCACGAGCGCTTCGGCTTCGACTTCGTGTTCACCCCTCATCTGGCCAAATCCGACCTGTGGTGGACCTCGGGGCACCTCGACTACTACGCCGAGAACATGTTCCCGGGGATGGAGCTGGACAACGACCAGGAATATCGGGTCAAGCCGATGAATTGCCCGTTCCACATCCTGGTCTACAAGAGCCACCCCCGGTCCTATCGCGACCTCCCGATGCGGTTGTCCGAGCTGGGTGCGGTGTACCGGTACGAGAAGTCGGGGGTGGTTCACGGGCTGCTCCGGGCTCGTGGTTTCACCCAGGACGATTCGCACACCTTTTGCACCGAGGATCAGCTCGCCGCCGAGCTCGCCTTGCATCTCGACTTCGTCCTCACCTGGCTCAGGGATGCCGGTTTCACCGAGTTCGACGCCGAGTTGAGCACCCAGCCGGACAAGGCTCCGCCCGGTGAGCAGGAGCGCTGGGACTTCGCCGAAAAGGCGCTGGCCGCGTCCCTCGCCGAGTCCGGAGTGAGCTACAAGGTGGCAGTCGGGGAAGGCGCCTTCTACGGGCCCAAGATCGACATGCACGTAAAGGACGCCATCGGCCGGCGCTGGCAGCTTTCCACCATCCAACTCGACTTCCTGCTTCCCGGCCGCTTCGATCTGGAGTACGCCGCTCCGGGCAACGTGTTCGAGCGTCCCTACATGATCCACTGCGCCAAGGCCGGGTCGATGGAGAGGTTCATCGGGGTCCTCATCGAGCACCATGCGGGTGCCTTCCCCATGTGGCTGGCCCCGGTCCAGGTCTCGATCATCCCGGTGGCCGATCGTCACCAGGAGTATGCCGAGACCGTGGCAGAACGGCTGCGCGACGGACGCCTCCGGGTGGAGCTCGACCTGTCCGATGACACTGTGGGGGACAAGATCCGAAAGGCTTTGACCCTGAAACACCCGGCCGTGATCGTGGTCGGCGACGACGATGTCGCCGCAACCACGGTGGGCCTTCGTCTCTATGGAGAGGAACGCGACACGCGCGGGGTCGCATTGATCGAAGCAACCAACCGTCTCGTCGAGATGGCCCGGGCACCCGGCGCATGAGTGAGCGTGAGGAACAGCGGATCGACCGATCGGGGATCCACATCGACAAGGATCTCGCCGAGTCTCTGGCGATCGAGGAGGAGCTCGATTCAAATGTGGTCGGGCCTTACCGGTTTCCCTCGCCGACACGCCGCCGCATCGCCGGATGGGTGTTCGTCGCAGCAGCGGTCACAACGATGGTCGTCATCGACGGAGGTTGGTTGCCCGCGATCGGCCTCGTCGGCCTGGCCGCGTGGAACTTCGCTTCGGCCTGGCCGCTGTCCGTCGACGAGACGAAGGCGTTGTCCGTCGCCGGCTCGGTGGTCGGTTTTCCAGTCGGCCACGCCTCGGCCGCGGTCACATTCCAGGGAGTTCGCTCCCGTCCACGATGGAGCGTGATCCTCTACTCGGCCGAGGAACCACCCGACCAGCGCGCCCTGGTCGTGGTCGACGCGGTGACTGGGAAGGTGGCGGAAGAGCCGTACGTGGAGAGGGTGCCCTCGTCGTGACCCCCTGCCGCCGGCTAGCCACCAAACCCCTGACTCACCGGTCCTCGATGGGTGTGTAGTCCCGTCTCGGCGAGCCGACATAGACCTGACGGGGGCGAAAGATCCGGGTGCTGGGGTCGGAGAGCAGCTCACGCCACTGCGAAATCCAGCCAGGGAGACGTCCTATGGCGAAGAGCACGGTGAACATGTCGGTGGGAAAGCCGATGGCCCGGTAGATGATGCCAGAGTAGAAGTCGACGTTCGGATAGAGCTTTCGCTCGATGAAGTAGTCGTCGGAGAGAGCCACTTCTTCGAGTTCCAGGGCGACGTCGAGCAGGGGGTCGTCGTCGATGCCCAGGGCGTGGAGCACGTCGTCGGCGGCTTTCTTGATGATCCTGGCCCTTGGGTCGAAGTTCTTGTAGACCCGGTGCCCGAAACCCATGAGACGGAACGGGTCCTCTTTGTCCTTGGCCCGGGCCACGAACGGCGCCACCTCTCCGCCTGCGGCCACGATGTCCTCCAGCATCTCCAACACCTCCTGGTTGGCTCCGCCGTGGAGGGGACCGGAGAGAGCGTGGATCCCGGCGGCGACCGAGCTGAAGATGTTGGCCTGGCCCGATCCGACCAGTCGGACCGCCGACGCTGAGCAGTTCTGGCCGTGGTCGGCGTGCAGTATCAGCAGCAGGTTGAGGGCGCGGGCTATCACCGGATCGGCCTGGTAGGGCTCGCTCGGGACGGAAAACATCATGTGGAGGAAGTTGGCCAGATAGCCGAGGTCGTTCTGCGGGTACATGTACGGCTGATTGATCGAGTACTTGTACGACCAGGCAACCATTGTCGGGGTCTTGGCGATCAGACGCCTGGCGCTGATGTCGATCGCCTCGTCGTCATGGGGGTCGAGGGCGTCGGGGTAGTAGGTGGCCAGCGCAGACGTGGCGGATGCGAGTATCTGCATCGGATGGGCTTGATGAGGAAAGGCCTCGAACAGATGTTTCATGTCTTCGCGGAGCAGGGTGTGGTGCGCGATCGAGTCCTCGTAAGCTTCGAGCTCGGCCTTGGTGGGGAGCTCTCCATACTGGAGCAGATACGCCACCTCGAGGAAGGTCGACTGCTCCGCCAGCTCCTCGATGAGATACCCGCGGTAGTGGAGGACGCCCTCCTCACCACCCACGTAGGAGACGCCGGAGACGCTCTCGGCGGTGTTCCCGAACCCCCGGTCGAGCGTCGTCAGGCCCAACTCGCCGCGGAGACCGCCGATGTCGACAGCGACGTCACCCTCCATACCTTCCACGACGTCGAGGCGCATTTCCCTGTCCCCAAAGCGGATGGTGGCGTCGGCCATTCCCTTCCTTCCTGTCAAAGAGCTCAATCCTCGGTTTTCTTTGCCGCGGCTATCACCTGTTGCGCTTCGTTGTGTGGCACTTCGGCGTAGTGGTCGAACTCCACTTCGTAACTGCCCCTTCCTGAGGTCAATGATCGCAGCTCGGCGGCGTACTGCTGAATCTCGGCCATGGGTACCTCGGCAACCACCGATCTCAGGGTTCCGTCGCCCTCCATGCCGAGCACTCTTCCCCGCTTCGAGTTGATGTCGCCCATGACGTCGCCCAAGTCGTCCTCAGGGACGGTCACCGTGACTTTCATCACCGGCTCGAGCAGGATCGGCTTCAGGTCGGACGCGGCCGCTCTGAGAGCCTGGATTCCGGCAATGCGGAATGACATCTCGTCCGAGTCGACGGCGTGGTACTTCCCGTCGATCACTTCGGCCGAGATATCGATCATCTGGTAGCCGGCCAGGACCCCGCGGCGCAGGGCCTCCTGGATCCCCTTGTCCACGGCGGGAATGAACTGGCGGGGAATCGAGCCTCCTTTGATCGAGTCGACGTACTCGTATCCCGAGCCTCTGGGCAGAGGTGCGAATTTGACGACCGCGACGCCGAACTGGCCACGCCCACCCGACTGCTTCTTGTGCTTGCCCTCGGCCTGGGCGGTGGCTGTGACCGTCTCCCGGTAAGGGATCACCGGCAGCGAGGTATCGATCTCCACCCCGAACTTCCGGCTGATCCTGGCCACGGTCACATCCAGGTGAGTGTCACCGAGACCGGCCAGGATCGTCTCGCCCGTGTCCGCCCTCCTTTCGATGCGAATGGTGGGGTCCTCTTCCTCGATCCGGTGCAGAGCGGTGGAGAGTTTTTCCTCGTCGTGATGAGACCGTGGGGTGATTGCCACCTCGGCCACCGGTCTCGGATACGCGATCCGCTCGACTGCCACATCGGTGCCCGGTGAGCGCAGTGTGTCGCCGACGCGCACATTCTCCACCTTGGCCACGGCGCCGATCCCGCCGGTGGGGAGGTCGGGGACGTCCTGATGCTCCTTTCCCTGGAGCTTGAAGAGGTTGTGGAGTCTGACCCGGCCCCCTCCGGCCACCTCCAGCTCCTGGTCGGCCTTCACCGTCCCCGAGAAGATGCGGAACAAGGAGATGCGCCCGACAAACGGGTCGGAGACGGACTTGAAGACGAAGGCGATGGCAGGCCCGTCGTTGGCCGGTGAGATCGGCTCACCGCTGCTCAGGGGAGGAAGCCTCCGCTCCATCGGGTTGGGCCCGTAGTCCACGATGAATTCGGCGAGGAGGTCGATCCCGATCATTTTCTCGGCCGAAGTGACCAGCACCGGCTGGATGTCACCGGTCAGGATCCCGCTGTGGATCGTGGAGACGATCTGCTCCCGGGAAGGCTCGGTCCCTTCGAAGTAAGCCTCCATCATCTCGTCGTCGGTCTCGACCACGGTCTCTACCAGAGCGATGTGCGCGGTATGCACGAGACTTTCGACCTCGGCAGGAAGGTCGACCTCCTTGCCGGACTTGTCCCCGCCGGCGTACTCGTAGGCTCGCTCCGAAGCGACGCGGACCAGGCCGCTCAACCCCTCCTCTGACCCGATCGGCACCTGGATTGGTGCGATCGCCTTCCCGAACGATTCCCTGAGCTGGTCCAAGGTGCGCTCGAAGGAGGAACGGTCTCGATCGAGCTTGGTCACGACGATCGCGCGCGGGATGCCCTCTTCCTCCGCGACCTTCCACAGCTGCTCGGTCTGAACCTCGACGCCGTCCACGCCCGAAACCACGAAGAGGGCTAGGTCGGCCGCCCGCAACGCCGCTCTGGCATCACCGGAGAAGTCGCTCGATCCGGGAGTGTCGATGAGGTTGATCCGATGGTCGTTCCAGGTGAGCGTCGCCACCGCCAGGCTCAGTGAGATGGCGCGGTCTATCTCCTCCGGCTCGTAGTCGAGGACCGTCGTCCCCTGCTCCACCGAGCCCCGACGTGTGGTCGCTCCACCGACGAAGAGGAGGGCCTCGGCGAGGGTCGTCTTGCCGCTTCCGCCATGACCGACGAGGGCGACGTTACGGACTTTCTCGGGATGCAACATGACCTCCTCTTCGTGGAGAGCCCGATCCTACAGGCTGCCCGAGGCCGGGATTCGGGGGGTGGCCTGCTACTTTGCATCGTCGTGATCGACACGCGGGTTCGTCCCCGAGTAACCCGTTTCCTCGAGCCGATTGGCAAGGCTCTGGCCGGTCTCGGGGTCACCCCCACCGTGATGACCTCGGTGGGGCTGGCGATCGTGATCTTGGGTGCGGTCCTCATCGCCTCTGATGCGTTGAGGACAGGAGCCGCGATCGTTCTCTTCGGGTCCATCCTCGACGGTCTCGACGGATCCGTGGCCAGGGCATCGGGCGCTGAAACTGCACGCGGTGCCTTCCTGGATTCCGCCTTCGACAGACTGGGGGAGATCGCCGCTTTCGCCGGGCTGGGCGTCTCGTTCGCCGAGAGCGGTGACGAGCGGGTGCTTCTCCTCATCGTCCTGGCGGTCGGCGGAGCCATGCTGGTGCCTTACATCAGGTCCCGGGCCGAGGTCGAGGGCTTCAATGGCAAAGGCGGCTTGATGGGAAGGGCGGAGCGGGTGCTGCTCTTCACCATGGGGCTCATCCTCGGCTTGGTCGAGCCGATGCTGTGGGTCTTCGTGATCCTGGTGTGGATCACCGCCGTCGTGCGGTTCATCGACACCTACCGTTCGCTCGAGTGAGGGACATCCCGGGATACTTCGCACTCCGTGCCGGGGCCGGACTGATCGGCTTGCTCCCGGCATCGGCAGCCCGCGGGTTGGGCGGTGTGGCCGGGCGGTTGTGGCACTTCTTCGCCGCCGGCCGGAGGGCGATGGCCCGCCGTCACATGCGCCGGGTCATCGGCGACGGCGCCGACGCCGTGGGTGCGGCACGGTCGGTCATGAAATCCTACGGGCGCTACTACGCCGAGACGTTGTGGGTACGGGCCAGCCGGGTCGACGAGCTGCGTCGGCACACCGTGGTAGAGGGTTTGGAGAGGATCACCGATGCACGCGACCAGGGCACGGGGATGATCTACGGGCTGCCCCACGTGGGCAACTGGGAGGTGGCGGCCCCGGTAGCCGTCGACGAGAAGGTCCCGGTGGTGGCCGTCGCCGAGAAGCTGGCCAATCGGAGGATCACCGACTGGTTCACCGACTTGAGAGCAGGCTTTGGCATCGAGATCGTCCTCGCCACCGGCGGCACCGAGGTCATGCGAAAGCTGGAGGGGGCCCTCAGGGACAACAAGGCAGTCGCGCTCCTCTCCGACCGCGATCTGAAGGGGCGTGGTGTCGAAGTGGAGTTCTTCGGAGAGAGGACCACTTTGCCCCCGGGCCCGGCGACGCTAGCCCTGCGCACAGGAGCTCCCTTGCTTCCGGTCGCCACGTTCTTCGAGGGCAGTGACGGCTATCGGGTGGTGGTGCGGCCGCCAATACCGGTCCCGGAGGAGGGGAGCCGCTCCGCCAAGGTGGCGGCGATGACCCAGGCTCTGGCAGTGGAGATGGAATCGCTGATTCGGCAGGCGCCCGAGCAGTGGCATCTGGTCCAACCCAACTGGCCTTCCGACCGGAGATGAGCCCGAGCCGGATCGGTCTGGTGAGCCCATACGATCTCTCTGTCCCGGGCGGAGTTCAGGCTCAGGTCCTGGGGTTGGCCCGCTACCTTCGAGACCAGGGCCAAGATGTCGTGGTGATCGGGCCCGGGCTGCCCGAGGATGTCGACGGCGTCGATCTGGGATCGAGCATCTCGGTGCCGGGCAATGGCTCGATGGCGCCGATATCACTCGATCCGCGCGGGCGGGGAAGGATAAGGTCGGCGGCTGCCGACCTCGATCTGCTCCACGTCCACGAGCCGCTCATGCCGTTGACATCCCTGTTCTCCACGCATGCGAAGACCCCGGCAGTGGCCACCTTCCACGCGGCGCCGGGAGTTGTCGGCCGTCTCGCCTATCGCGTGCTCCGTCCGTTCCTGGGCTGGGCGATGGGAGACACGATTGTGGCCACGGCGGTGAGTGAGGCGGCGGCGTCGGTGTTGCCTTCCGGCTTGGCCGTCAGGATCATCCCCAACGGTCTCGACGTGTCGTCGTTTCGGGTCGACACCGCCCGCAACGAGGCCAGGGTGGTGTTCCTGGGCCGCGACGAGCCGAGAAAAGGACTCGATGTGCTCCTCGAGGCGTGGCCCGCGGTATTGGCGCATGTCCCCGGGGCCGAGCTTCACGTCGTCAACGCCGACCGTGGCCTGGATGGCATCACCTGGTGGGGTCGTGTCGACGATGCGACCAAAGGGGGCATCCTGTCTTCGGCGGCGGTCTACGTCGCCCCTCACACCGGGGGAGAGTCGTTCGGGATCGTCCTCGTCGAGGCGATGGCAGCCGGGGCGGCGATCGTCGCTTCGGATCTGGCCCCGTTCCGGTCCGTTGCTGAGGACTGTGCCCGGTTCTTCCCGGTTGGGGACAGCGTTGCATTGGCCAGGGCCATCGTCGAGCTCCTCCACGACCCGGAGGGGAGGGCCCGGCTGGCCGCGGCAGGTGCCGCCACCGCCAATAGGTACGACTGGGGCGTGGTGGGGGCGGCATACCGGGCCGTCTACGCCGAAGTGCTCTCTTAGGTCAGGGCATTCGAGCCTGTACAATCAACGTGTTCCCCTAATTGGAGCCCGACACAGTGGAAACCGGAACCGATCGTGTGAAGAGAGGCCTTGCCGAGATGCTCAAGGGCGGGGTCATCATGGACGTCGTGACCGCCGACCAGGCGAAGATCGCAGAGGAGGCCGGCGCCGTTGCGGTGATGGCCCTCGAACGGGTCCCGTCCGACATCCGCAAGCAGGGCGGCGTGGCCCGGATGGCCGATCCGACCAAGATCGAAGAGATCCAGGCGGCAGTGAGCATCCCGGTTATGGCCAAATGCCGGATCGGGCATTTCGCCGAGGCGGCGGTCCTCCAATCCCTTGGTGTCGACTACATCGACGAGTCTGAGGTGCTCACCCCCGCCGACGAGGAGCATCACGTGGACAAGTGGGCGTTCACTACCCCGTTCGTCTGTGGCGCACGCAACCTGGGCGAGGCTCTCCGCCGGATCGGCGAGGGTGCGGCCATGATCCGCACCAAGGGCGAGGCAGGCACCGGGAACGTGGTGGAGGCGGTCCGTCACATGCGAACCGTCACCAACGAGATGCGCGCCCTGACCACCTTGGACCAGGGCCAGCTCATGTCGGCGGCCCGGGACCACGGTGCCCCCTACGAACTGGTGTGCGAGGTCGCCTCGACCGGCAAGCTCCCGGTGGTCAATTTCGCTGCAGGCGGCATCGCCACCCCCGCCGACGCTGCTCTGATGATGTCCCTTGGAGTCGATGGTGTCTTCGTCGGCTCGGGGATCTTCAAGAGCTCGAACCCGGAGTCGTACGGGCGCGCCATCGTCGAGGCGACCACGTTCTGGAACGAGCCCGAGGTGGTGGCCAAGGTGTCTCGCGGCCTCGGGGAGGCCATGCCCGGTATCGAGATCGACACACTGAGCGACTCGGAGCGTCTGGCCAGCCGGGGATGGTGACATGAGCACCGTGGGCGTCCTAGCCCTCCAGGGGGACGTCAGAGAGCATCTCAACACCCTCGAAGCGTTGGGTGTGAGCGCGGTCCCGGTCAAGAAGCCGGTACATCTGGACGCAGTCGATGGCCTGGTGATCCCCGGTGGCGAATCCACCACGATCGGCAAGATGGCCCATCGATTCGGGCTCTTCGAGCCGTTGCGGGAAGCGGTCGCGGGCGGTCTTCCCACATATGGCACCTGCGCCGGTCTCATCTTCCTGGCCGGAGCCGTCACCGACGGCGACCAGCCTCTGCTCGGGGTGCTCGACGTGGTAGTGCGACGCAACGCCTTCGGGCGTCAGAACGAGTCCTTCGAGTCCGACCTCGACATCACCGGGCTTGACGAGCCCTTCCATGCCGTGTTCATCCGGGCGCCATGGGTCGAGAAGGTGGGCTCCGAGGTCGAAGTGCTGGCCACCGTCGACGAGCACCCTGTGATGGTGCGGCAGGGGAAGATCCTCGCCTCCTCGTTCCATCCCGAACTGACCCGGGACGGGCGGATCCATCAAATCCTTCTCGAACTGATTTGAGGTAAGAGATGGCCGGTCATTCAAAGTGGGCCAACATCAAGCACCGCAAGGGTCGCCAGGATGCGGCCCGGGGGAAGCTGTTCGGCAAGCTGGCCAAGGCGATCGAGGTCGCGGCGCGGGAAGGCGGGGGCAACGCTGACTTCAACCCGACCCTGGCCACCGCGATCGAGAAGGCCAAGGCCGCCTCGATGCCGAACGACAACATCGATCGTGCCGTCAAGCGGGGTAGCGGCGAGGTCGAGGGCGCCCACTACGAAGAAGTCTGGTACGAGGGCTACGGTCCCGGTGGGGTCGCACTCTATGTGCAGATCCTGACCGACAATCGCAATCGGGCGGCGTCTGATGTGCGTTCCACGTTCACACGGAGCGGGGGGAACCTGGGCGAGCCCGGCTCGGTTGGCTATCTGTTCAGCCAGAAGGGGCTGATCGAGGTGAAGGGTGAAGAGGACGAAGTCCTGCTCACCGCTCTCGAATCAGGCGCGGAAGACATCCGTGAATCCGGCGACGGTTGGTACGAGGTCATAACCCCGCCCGCCGACCTGCGTCAGGTCAGGGCGGCGCTCGATCGGGCCGGGCTCGACATCGACTCGGCCGACGTCACCCAGCTTCCTTCGAGCACAGTCCCGGTTGCAGAAAGCGAGGCGCGGAAACTCCTGCGTCTCATCGACGCATTGGACGACCTCGACGATGTCCAGGCGGTGTACTCCAACTACGACATCGACGACGAGGTCATGGATCGGGTGCTCGAAGAGGCCTGATCCCCCGAACCTGGATCTCAGGTGGTGGCACCACCCGTCGAGCGCCCCGACATCGATCCGTAGATGAGGACCACTACGGCGGCCACCCCGACTTGGATGGCGAGCTTGATCCAGTCGATGCCGTCGGTGTCGCCGACGCCGACGGCATCGGCGAGGAAGCCACCGAGGATGGCTCCCACCGCACCGATGAGGATGGTCATCCCTATGGAGATGTTCTGCTTGCCCGGCAGCACCAGACGGGCGAGTGGCCCGATGATGATTCCGGCGATGAGTCCACCGACAAGGGTCGCGACAACGTCTCCCATATTGCTCCTTCGATCGGGACGCAATCGAAACCTACGCATCAGGGCACAACGCATGCGGTCTCGTTTGGCGTGGTCGGCGGATGGGTAATGAAACCGCTATCCCCAGCCAAGTTTGGAGGCAAACAACATGGGAATCTTGATATGGCTGATCGTCGGCCTCATCGCCGGTCTGATTGCACGGGCGGTGGTGCCCGGCTCGGACCCGATGGGGCTCCTCGGCACTCTTGTGCTCGGGCTCATCGGCTCTCTGGTGGGCGGTTTCCTCGGGAACCTGTTCATCGACGGTCAATGGGACGTGACAGCTGCCGGGATCATCGGATCGATCATCGGCGCCATCATCGCCTTGCTCATCTATCGGGCCGCCAGGTCCTCGCGAACCGCGGTCTAGCTGGGCCGCGACCATTCGGAAAGGGTGCCGACATCGGCACCCTTTTCTCTGCCTTTTCTCCATCGGCGGTGTGAGAGTTGGGGAGAGCCCAGACCGGGGGGTTCTGGAAGAGCGAGAATTTTCTGGATTTCTCTTCGCTCACCCACGATTTCAAGGCAATTCTGTCGGGGTCGGCCGTTACGTTGAGATATATGGATGAGGGGTATTCGAAGGATCGGGTGGAGCAGGGAATCGGTCATTTCCTGGCTTTGACCGCAGCCGCTCAGGCTGCTGCTTGCGAGTGGTTGTTGGAGGCCGATCGGGGTCAACAGTACTTGGCTGATGGTTCTCCGGATCTGGTGCAGTGGGTCTCAGCACGATTCAGCCTCCGTCATTCCACTGCTGGCCAGTTGGTCCGGGTGGCTCGTCGTCTACAGGATCTTCCCGTGTTGCGCTCGAGATTCGCCGAGGGTGTGTTGTCTTTGGATCAGACCGATGCCATCTCCAAGATGGCCACTCCTGAGACCGAGGAGGGTCTGATCGCTGAATGTCTGGGCTTGTCGAATGCCGCTCTGGACCGAGCCGCTCGTCGGGCGAACCCGCCGTCCACTGAGGATGAGAGAAGCGTGTGGGAGCGTCGTCACCTGGGATTGCAGTGGAACCTGGACCAGTCCGAGTTGAACTTACGGGGTTCTCTCCCGGGGGCGGAAGGGAAAGTGTTCGAGTCTGCGGTCCGGGACCGGGCGGATCGGATTCCAGAGAATCCCGAAACGGGGATGTTCGATCCGTATCCGACCCGGATGGCCGATGGACTGGTGGAACTGTCCGGCACGACCGGTGATGAATCCGGTCCCGCCATGCCAGTCCAAGTCATCGTCCATGCCGACCTCGACGCCCTCACGGAGAGCACGGAGACAACCGGTGTCGCCGAACTGGAGGCGGGACCGGTGATCGCCAACGAGACTGCCCGACGCTTGGCCTGTGATCCGCTGGTCGAATGCACGGTCTATGACCACATGAGAGTTCTTGGCATCGGACGTCGCTCCCGGCTCATTCCGAGCTGGCTGCGTCGTCAACTTTGGTTCAGAGATGGAGGCTGCCAGTTCCCCGGGTGTGGGCATCTCACCTGGGTGCATGCCCATCACATCACGCATTGGGCCGACGGAGGGCCCACCGACCTTGACAATCTCATCCTGTTATGTGGCTATCACCACCGCTTCCTTCACGAACACTGTTGGACCATCAGCGACGACCCGGATGGTAAACCGATATTCAGAAGACCCGACGGGAGTGTCTATCCGCCACCCCGACTCGGGCTCGACCACCGGCTCCGAGAGCTGGTCGGACAACGAACCTAGGGGCACCCGCCCCCGCCTCCGCTCAGTGATCGCCGCAACATGCCTTCAAACCGGAGACGATCTCGCCTAACCTCACCAAACATATGTTCGTCCTGGGTATCGATCCCGGTTTGTCGGCCACCGGGTATGGCGTCGTGCAGAGCGGACATCCCCCGACCGCGGTCCTGGCCGGTGTGATCCGGACCGACCCGGAAATGGCGATGGCGCAACGATTGGCCGAGCTCTTCAACGGACTGACCCAGGTGATCACCGACTCCAAGCCCGACGTCGTGGCGCTGGAGACCGTGTTCACCAACCAGAACCTGCAGACGGCGATCTCGGTGGGTCGGGCCTCGGGAGTGGCCTTGCTCGCTGCGGCCCAGGCCGGGCTGAGGGTCTCCGAGTACGTGCCCACCGCGGTCAAGTCGGCGATAACCGGCGACGGCTCGGCCTCGAAGGCCCAGATCCAGCAAATGGTCGCCCGTCTGCTCAGGCTGTCGGAGCCGCCCAAGCCGGCCGACGCCGCCGACGCCCTGGCCATCGCCCTCTGTCATCTCCGGGCGGCTCCGTTGGAGATGAGCAGGTGATCGGGCGGTTGCGCGGGATGCTCGTCTCCCGTCGCGGTGAGGTGGCCTGCATCGAAGTGGGAGGAGTCGGCTACGAGGTCATGATGACCCCCCGGGCCCTGGCGGCGCTCCCCGGTTTGGGCGAAGAGGTGGTGGTCCACACCCATACCCACGTCAGGGAGGACGGGATGAGTCTCTACGGTTTCGGCTCCGAGCCGGATCGCGACCTTTTCCGGGTCCTCCTCGGGGCCGGTGGGGTGGGGCCGAAGCTGGCCATGGCCATCCTGGGATCGATGAGCCACAACGAGATCGTGCGCGCCATCGTCACCGAGGATGCCGACGCCCTGACCGTAGTCCCGGGCGTGGGCAAGCGCGGCGCTCAGAAGATCGTGCTCGAGCTCGCCCCCAAACTCGCCGGGATCGACGCCGAGGTGGTCGCTTCTCCCACCACCATCACGGTGAGACAGGCCCTCGAAGGTCTGGGTTATTCGACCGAGGAGATCAACGGGGTGATGGGTGAGCTCGACCCCGACACGGCGATCGAAGACCAGATAAAGACCGCATTGCGCGCCCTGGGCAGGAGATGACGATGCGCGAGGACAGTCTGCTCAACCCCACCATCGAGTCCGAGGAGGAGGTGACCCTCCGACCCCGGCGGCTCGAGGAATTCGTAGGCCAGGATCGGGTTCGGGAGCGTCTCGAGATCTCACTGGAGGCAGCGCTCAAGGAGGGCAGGCCATTGGACCATGTCCTCTTCTCCGGCCCTCCCGGGCTGGGCAAGACCACCCTGGCCGGGGTCATCGCACACGAGCTCGACGTCAAGATCCGGGTCACATCCGGGCCCGCCCTCGACCGGCCCGGGGACCTGGCCGCCATCCTGTCCAATCTCGACGATGGGGACGTCTTCTTCATCGACGAGATCCATCGCCTGCCCCGCGCCGTCGAGGAGGTGCTCTACCCGGCGATGGAGGACTTCCAGCTCGACATCGTCTTGGGCAAGGGCCCCACGGCCCAGTCGATCAGACTCGACTTGCCCCGTTTCACGCTCGTCGGCGCCACGACCCGGAAGGGGACGGTGACGGCTCCGCTGCGCGACCGCTTCGGGATCGAGGAGAAGCTCGACTACTACCAGCCCGACGAGCTCGCCATCATCATCCGCCGCTCGGCGGGGATCATCGGGATCGAGATATCCGACGAGGCCGCCGGAATCATCTCCCATCGCAGCCGGTCCACGCCTCGAATCGCCAACCGTCTTCTCGCCCGCGTCCGGGACTATGCGGTGGCCCGCGCCTCGGGAGTGATCGACCCTGAGGTGGCCGACGAGGCACTGCGGGTCTTCGAGGTCGATGAGCTGGGCCTGGACAAGGTGGACCGGTCGATACTGGAGTCGATCGTCCAGCGCTTCGGAGGAGGCCCGGTCGGCCTGTCGACGCTGGCCATCGCGGTAGGTGAGGAACCGGAGACGGTGGAGGATGCCTACGAGCCGTTCCTGCTCCAATCGGGTCTGATCAAACGCACTCCGCGCGGGCGGATGGCCACCGTCCGCGCCTATGCCCATCTCGGGCTGGAACCGCCTGCCGACCCGCAGGGAACGCTGCTTTGACTCTTGGTTAGAGCGCCCCGCGCACGATGGGGCGGGTGACACTGTTCTTGTTGGCCCTTCGCAGCTCCACTACTTCGAACCCGGCCCGCTCGAACATCGTCAAGGTGCCCATGTAGACATTGGCCGAGGGGATCCGGTTGCCTTCGGTCTCGACCGGGTAGCCCTCGAGCCGGCTCGCCCCTTGGCTGCGGGCATAGTCGACCGCCGCTCTCCAGCAACGCCATTGCGACTCCCTCACCTCGGGCACGACGTGAGACGACGAAGCAGACGATCGACCACACCCGCTCCTCGTCCACGGGTGCCAGGAGCCGGGAATGCCGAAGACGCTCGAAGTCGTCCCGCGGACCGAGGCTCACCCAGCCGATCGGGTCTGACCTTCGATAGGCGATCAGCCCCGGCGCCCGCCCCAGTTCCGCCATCGACGCCAGCGCCCGTTCCAGCACACTGCGGTTGAAGACGGGATTCGCCTTCGTGAAATCGGCGCTGCGCAACCGGAACGAAGCACACCAGCACCATTTCGGGTCGTCCCCCTCCCCGAACAACAGCGCGAGATCGCTCATGCGCCGGGGGTGATCGGCCGGATCTCCATTTGACTCATGTCGCACATTCTGCGCAGCGGCGGGGGACAGGATGTGTCCTCGAATCGATTCGGAACCTGCACAGATACCCTCGCCGTCCATGCGAGTGGAGGAGTTCACCTACCCACTGCCGGAGTCGGCCATCGCCCAGGAGGCGATCGAGCCCCGCCACGACGCCCGGCTCCTCGACACGAGGGACATGTCGGACCATGTCTTCCTCGATCTCCCCTCGATGCTCCGTCCCGGCGACGTCGTCGTCGTGAACGAGACCAAGGTGAGAGCAGCCCGCCTGGTCGGACAGCGGGCCGGGACCGGGGGAGAGGTTGAGCTTCTCGTACTGACCGCCCGGACCGACGGTATGTGGGAGGCGATGGCGCGGCCGGCCAGACGGCTCCGGCCCGGAGTCGAGATCGAATTCGAAGGGCTCGCGGCGACCGTGGTCGAAGGTCCCGACAATGGCATCGTCGCGGTCGATCTTCGCGCCGACGACGTGGAAGCGGCCATCGCCGCCGCGGGGCGAGTCCCCCTTCCCCCTTACTTCAAGGGGACCCTCTCCGACTCCTCCCGCTATCAGACCATGTTCGCCCGAAGCACGGGTTCGGCGGCGGCCCCAACGGCCGGGCTCCATTTCACCCCGGAGGTGGTGCGTCGGCTCCAAACCCGGGGAATCGAGGTCGCGTCTGTCGATCTCCATGTCGGGATCGACACGTTCCGGCCCATCTCTGTCGATCGGATCGAGGACCACCGCATGCACTCTGAGTGGTGCTCCATCCCCGAGGCGACCGCCGACGCGATCGTCCGCGCCCGCCAGACGGGGGGACGGGTTGTCGCGATCGGAACCACAGTGGTGCGGGCGTTGGAGAGCTTCGCCGACGAGGGCGGCGTAGTCGAGTGCCGCGCCGGTGAGACCGCCCTGTTCCTCAAGCCGGGCGACGAGTTCCGGGTGGTGGACGCCCTCGTCACCAACTTCCACGTCCCGGGATCCACCCTGGTGGTCCTGATTGCTGCCTTCATGGGCGACAAATGGCGGGAGGCGTATCAGACGGCCCTGAAGCGCGGATACAGGTTCCTCTCCTTCGGTGACGCAATGTATGCCGAGCGGCAGGCCCCATAATCCGCCCATGACCGCAGTGACCTGGGATGTCGAGGCGAGGGATGGCCAGGCTCGGGCCGGCTGGCTCGACACCCCTCATGGCCGGGTGGCCACGCCCGCCTTCATACCGGTGGGCACCCGGGCCGCGGTCAAAGCGGTGGACAGCAGCGATCTGGTCCAGGTTGGCGCGGAGATCCTGCTCTCCAACACCTATCACCTGATGTTGCGGCCGGGCTCGTCGTTGGTAGCCCGGCTCGGCGGGCTCCATCGATTCATGGCCTGGGACGGTCCCATCCTCACCGACTCGGGGGGCTTTCAGATCTTCTCGCTCGAGCCCGAGATCGACGAGCAAGGCGCGAGATTCCGCTCCGTCTACGACGGATCGGCGGTGGGGCTCACCCCCGAGGAGGCGGTGAGGATCCAGGAGGAGCTGGGGCCCGACATCGCCATGGCACTCGACGTGTGTGTCGGTCTTCCCGCTCCTCGAGAACTCGTCGAGTCTGAGATGGAGCGGACGTTGCGCTGGGCGGAGCGGGCCCGGGAGGCTCACACCCGGGCCGACCAGGCGCTGTTCGGCATCGTGCAGGGAGGTGTCGACCCCGACCTCAGGGCGAAGAGCGCGTCACACACCGCTGATCTCGGCTTTCCCGGTTTCGGGATAGGCGGCCTTTCGGTCGGCGAGGGCGTCCAAGAGCGGAATCAGGCCCTCGAGGCCAGTTTCGCCGAATTGCCCGACGACAAGCCCCGATATGTCATGGGACTCGGCGACACACGTGGTCTCCTCGATGCCGTCGCCCGCGGTGCGGACATGTTCGACTGTGTCCTCCCCACCCGGCTGGCCCGGCACGGCAAAGTGCTCACCCGCTTCGGAGACTTCAATCTGCGCACGGCAGGATTCGAGGCCGATGATGCTCCCATCGACGCCGCCTGCCCGTGTCACACCTGTGCCAGACACAGCCGCGCATACCTGAGACATCTGGTTCGGATGAAGGAGCTCTCCGCCCATCGGCTGCTCACCATCCACAACCTCAGGTACACGCTCGACCTGGTCTCGTCGGCTCGTGAGGCCATCGTGAGCGGTGTCTTCGCCGCCTTCGTGGCGAAGGTCGTCGATGCCAGGCGGGGCGGTTCGCCGAACTCCGACGCCATTGCCTAACCTCCGCCGGTCCGAGTTTCGCCTGATCGGGAGGATTCAGTGACCTACGTCGTGCTAGCCCAGGAGACAGCGGCGAGCCCTCTGCCCTCGCTCCTGTTCCTCGGGTTGATGGTTGCGGTCTTCTGGATGTTCATCATCAGACCGCAGCGTCAGCGGGCCAAGAAGCAGCAGACTCTGTCCGAGAACCTGGCCCCGGGTCAGGAGGTGCGTACGATCGGGGGCATCCACGGGACGGTGGTGACCGTCGACGAGGAGAGTGTGGTGCTCAGGGTGGAGGAGGGAAGGTTGCGGGTGTCGCGACGGGCAATCGGCTCACGCGTCGGTGCCGACGAGACTGAGGTCGGATCCCCCTGACCGGTCTTAGACTTCCGGGGGTGGAACACCTTGCTTCGCTGATTCGCGACATCCCCGACTATCCCGAGCCCGGCGTCGTCTTCAAGGACATAACGCCTGTGCTCGCCGATGGTCCGGCTTTCGCGATGCTGGTCGACGCCCTCGCCGAGCCGTTTCGTGACTCCCGGGTGACCAAGGTCGCCGGCATCGAGGCGCGTGGTTTCACACTGGCCACCCCGGTGGCCGACCGTCTCGGGGCCGGTTTCATCCCGGTGCGCAAGCCGGGCAAGCTGCCCTACGAGACCATTCGCGAGGACTACACCCTCGAGTACGGCAGCGATGCCCTCGAAATCCACACCGACGCCGCCCACGAGGGCGAGCGAATCCTGCTCGTCGACGACGTAATCGCCACCGGGGGGACGGCTGCCGCCGCCATCCGGCTCCTGAGGAAGATCGGCGCCGACGTGGTCGGGATATCGGTGTTCATCGAGCTTGCCTTCCTCGACGGCGCCGACATGCTGGACGGGGTACCCCTTCATGCCCTTCTCACCTACGACTGATCAGGGGCAGGCGACATTCGAAGATGTCGTCGCTGCCTTCATGCACCATCACCCCGATGGGGACCAAGAGCTGCTTACCCGGGCCTACCAGGTTGCGGCGGCGGCGCACGAGGGGCAGGTACGAAAGACAGGGGATCCCTTCATCACCCACCCGGTGGCAGTCGCCCTGATGCTCGCCGAGTACGGCTTCGACGAGCCGACCCTGGCCGCCGGCCTTCTCCATGACACCGTCGAAGACACGACACTCAACCTGACCGATCTCTCCATCCAATTCGGCGAGGAGATCGCCCGTCTCATCGACGGTGTCACCAAGCTCGACCGGGTCCGCTACTCGAATCGGGAACAGGCACAGGCGGCCACGATTAGGAAGATGGTGGTGGCGATGGCCCAGGACGTCCGGGTCCTCATCATCAAGTTGTTCGACCGTCTCCACAACCTCCGCACCGTTCATGCGCTTCGTGACGAGAAGCAGCGCCGGGTGGCCCAGGAGACTCTGGATGTCTACGCCCCGCTCGCCCATCGCCTCGGAGTGCAGGAGATCAAACACGAGTTCGAGGATCGTTGCTTCGCCATCCTCTACCCGGGGCCGAATGCGGAGATCCAGGCCATGCTGGCGGAACGGGCACCGGAACGCGAGGCCTTCATCGAGAAGATGGTCGACGAGGTGTCCGGCATCCTGGCCGACTCGGGTATCGAAGCCGACGTGACAGGGCGGCCAAAGCATCAGTACTCGATCTATCGCAAGATGCGGGAGCAGAACCGGCCTTTCGAGGACATCCACGACCTGATCGGGATCAGGATCATCACTCCAACCATGAGGGACTGCTACGCGGCGCTGGGCCTGATCCACAGCCACTGGGTGCCGGTGACCGGGCGGTTCAAGGACTACATAGCGATGCCCAAGATCAACCTCTACCAGTCGCTGCACACCACGGTCATCGGGCCCGACGGAAAGCCGATCGAAGTCCAGATCCGCACCGAGGAGATGCACCAGCGGGCTGAAGCCGGCATCGCCGCCCACTGGCGTTACAAGGAAGGAGAGGCGGGCGGCCCGATCCCCGCCGTGGACTTCATCTCCTGGGGGGCCGACGAAGATCCTGAGGAGTTCCTGGCCAACCTGAAACTCGATCTCTACCAGGACGAGGTCTTCGTCCTCACCCCGGGTGGCGACGTCAAGCCGCTCCCGGCCGGATCTACGGCCATCGACTTCGCGTATTCGGTGCATACCGAGGTCGGGCACCGGTGCGTGGGGGCCAAGGTCAACGGGAGATTGGTACCCCTCTCCACCCGCCTCCAGTCGGGGGACATAGTCGAGGTGCTCACCTCGAAGTCCCAGGATGCGGGGCCCAGCCGCGACTGGCTCGCCTTCGTGCGAACAGGGCGGGCCAAGTCGAAGATCAGGCAATGGTTCACCAAGGAGAGGCGGGACCAGGCCCTGGGCGAGGGCAAGGAGGCGATCCAGACCCTGCTGAAACGCGAGGCGCCTGCAATCGCCGCGGTGGAGAAGGACAAGTTGCTCGAGTCGATCTCGGCCGAGCTGGGGCAGCGAGACGTGGAGGCGCTCCAGGTCGCGGTCGGAGAGGGCACGGTGTCGATCGACTCGGTGGCGACCCGTCTCTCCCGACTTCTCAGCCCCGAAGTCGAGGACGACTTCTTCCAGACCCGCCGACGCCGGTCTCTCGACACGGCGCAGGTCGTGGTCGAGGGCCAGGACGACATGCTGGTGCATTTCGCTCGTTGTTGCTCCCCGGTGCCCGGCGACGAGATCGTCGGGTATGTGACGGTGGGGCGGGGGGTCTCGGTTCATCGGGCCGACTGCACCAACGTTTCCTCGCTCTCCGAGCGCAGGGAGCGGTCCGTCGACGTGTCGTGGCCCCCGCAGAGCACGACGGCCTTCGTGGTTTGGATCCAGGTCGAGGCGCTGGATCGGACCCGGCTGCTCAAAGACGTGACCAGTGTGGTGAGCGACACCGGCGGTAACATCACCGCCTCCTCGACCCACACCGGCGACGACAGGGTGGCGATCCTGCGCTACGAGGTCGAACTGTCCGATCCCGGCCAGCTGCCCAAACTGCTGTCCGACCTGCGTGGCGTGGACGGCGTCTTCTCCGCTTTCCGGCTCGCCGCCGAACCCTCCTACTGATGCTGGTCATCCAGGTGCCGGCTTGGTTGACGGAGACCAATGCCTTCGTGGTGGCCCGGGAGGCCGGTGCCCTGGCCGTCGTCGTGGACGCTCCACCCGACCCCGACCTGATCGGCTCCGTCCTCGTCCATAACGATCTGTCCCTGGCTGCCGTGCTCCTCACCCACGGGCATGTGGATCACACCGGGGGCAGCGGACAATTGGCGCGGGCCACCGGCGCCGCGGTCTATGCCCACCCCGACGACGACTTCCTCACCCTGCACCCGACCGAGCAGCTGCGGGCGATCTTCGGCATGGCCCCGCCCGGGGTCTACGAGGTCCCCGAGAAGTTCGAGTCGTTGTCGGACGGACAGATGGTCCGGACCGCCGGTCTCGAGCTTCAGGTCAGGCACACGCCTGGCCATACCCCGGGGCACTGTTGCTTCTACTTCGAGGAGGAAGAGACACTGTTCTCCGGCGACCAACTCTTTGCCGGGTCGATCGGGCGAACCGATCTCCCCGGTGGGTCGCTGACCGATCTCATGGAGTCGATGGAGGAGAAGGTGATGACCCTGCCCGACGAGACCAGGGTCCTGCCCGGCCACGGGCCGGAGACGACGATAGGCAAGGAACGAGCCACCAACCCTTTCCTGACTTGAGTCAATCGGGTTTGTGGCCGCACGCCCAAGGCCCGAAGCCCGAGATCTCTTGCCGTTAACCTGCCCCTCCCCATGAGCTTTCAGCCACCCAAGGGCACCGATGACATCGCCGCGCCCGAATCGCACCTGTGGCGGGCGGTTCTCCGAGAGTGGGAGCGCTGGACCGATGTGTATGCGTATCCCCTGGTGATGACTCCGATCTTCGAGGCCACGGAGCTATTCGAGCGGGGGGTGGGCGGTGACACCGAGGTCGTGTCCAAGCAGATGTACACGTTCACCGACAAGGGGGGACGATCGGTGACCCTGCGTCCCGAAGGCACAGCAGGTGTGGTCCGGTCCTATCTCGCTTCGGGCGCCAAGGGACCCTGGAAGGGCGCCTACAGCGGGCCGATGTTCCGCTACGAGCGACCACAGGCGGGGCGACGGCGGCAGTTCTGGCAGGTGGGTGTGGAATATCTGGATGTGGAGGGGGCTGCCGCCGACGCAGAGGTGGTCGAGCTCGGCTATCGATTCCTGACCGCCGTCGAGATCCCCGGCCTCGAGGTAGTGCTCAATTCGTTGGGCGACGATGTCTGCCGTCCCGGGTACGTGGCACTGCTCCGGGACTATCTCGAATCGAAACGACCCGAGCTCTGCGAAGACTCGGTTTCGCTGATCGGGGTGAACCCTCTGCGGGTCCTCGACTGCAAGGTATGTGCTGCCGTGCTCGCCGACGCCCCGGCGATGAGGGATCATCTCTGCGAGGCCTGCGCCGCCCACTATGCGGAGGTCAAGACGGCGTTGCAGCGGCTCGAGGTCCCGTATCGGGAGGACGCCCGTCTGGTCCGTGGTCTGGACTACTACACCCGCACCGCATTCGAGTACATCGCCTCGGACCTCGAAGCCGCTCAGAACGCGGTCGGGGGCGGAGGGCGCTACGACGGTCTCGCCGAGGTTCTCGGGGGCCGACCGACTCCTGCAGTCGGGTTTGCTCTTGGCATCGATCGGATCGTCCTCTCCTCGCGGAGGAATCCGGGAACGGAGGTCGACGTCTATGTGGTCTCGGAGACCACCGCGGTCGACGGCCTTGTCGCGGCCTCGGTGTTGCGAGGTCACGGATTGAGAGTCGACTTCGACACCGAAGGCAGGTCGGTGAAGTCTCAGTTCAAGTCGGTGTCCCGGCTCGGGGCCCGGGCTGTGGCAGTGGTCAAGGGGCCCGACTCCGTGGAGGTCCGTGTCGGAGAGGTGCGTGAGGTGATGCCGTTGCCCGACGTGGGGCCCTGGCTTGAGGAGCGACTGCGATGAGGACCCATGGGGCAGGTACGTTGGGTGAGCCCGACATCGGATCCGTGGTCATCGTGGCGGGGTGGGTGCAGAGGCGGCGCGACCACGGGAGTATCGCCTTTCTCGACCTTCGTGACGCCAGCGGAGTGGTCCAGGTGGTCGCCGACCCGTCTCAGCACGAGCAGGTCGCCGACCTGCGAATGGAGTACTGCATCGAGGTCGCCGGCACCGTCCGCGCCCGCCCGCCCGGGACCGAGAACACCGACCTCCCCACCGGCATGGTCGAGATCGGCGTGGAGGAGCTCGAGGTGCTCTCCCCTGCGGAAACGCTGCCTTTCATGATCGATGACAGGGTGGAGATCGACGAGCGGGCCAGGCTTCGCCACCGTTACCTGGACCTGAGACGACCCCGGATGGCGGCCAACCTGAGAGCGCGCTCACGGGCCACCGCCGCGATAAGGAGAACGCTCGACGAACAGGGGTTCCTCGAGGTAGAGACCCCCACCTTGATCAACAGCACACCGGAGGGGGCGCGTGACATGCTGGTCGCGTCGCGTCTACGACCCGGCGAGTTCTACGCTCTCCCACAATCGCCCCAGCTCTTCAAGCAGCTTCTGATGATCTCCGGGGTGGAGCGTTACTTCCAGATCGCTCGCTGCTACCGGGACGAGGACTTCCGCGCCGATCGTCAACTCGAGTTCACCCAACTCGACCTGGAGGGATCGTTCTGGGATCGCGACGACGTTCTCGACGCAATCGAAGGTGTCCTGGTGGCGGCGGTCCGCGATCTGAGGGGTGTCGACATCCCCCGGCCCTTCACCCGGCTGACCTGGCAGGAGTGCATGGACCGGTTCGGGACCGACAAGCCCGACCTGAGGATCGGTGCCGAGATCGTCGATCTGTCCTCAGTCTTCGAAGAGTCAGGGTTCGAGGTGTTCAAAGGCGCGCTTTCTGGAGGCGGGACGGTGCGCGGGCTGAACGTTGGGGCGGTGGAGTGGTCGCGGGCGCGCGCCGACTCGCTGACCGAGCGGGCCAAGGAGCTGGGGGCGAAGGGCCTGGTTTGGATGGTGGTTGAAGAGAACGGATCGATTCGATCACCGGTGTCCAAGTTCCTCGACGAGCCCGAGTTGGACGGCATCAGATCTGCTCTCGGCGCTGCGCCGGGCGATGTCCTCCTCATCGCCGCCGACCGCTGGCGCCTCGTCGTCGAGGTGCTGGGCACTCTGCGCAACGATCTGCTTCGACCGACCGGACACGACGACCTGGCCTTCTTGTGGGTGATCGACTTCCCCCTCTTCGAGGAGGAGGAAGACGGGTCTATCACCTTCTCCCACCATCCCTTCACCGCGCCCATCTCTCTCGACGACATGCGCGACAGCCCAGCGACCGCATTGTCCAAGGCCTACGACGTGGTTGTCAACGGGGTCGAGCTGGGGTCGGGCTCAGTTCGTATCCACGACCCAGCGGTGCAACGGCAGGTTTTCGAGATCCTCGGTATCGACGCCGACACTGCCGAGCGCCGCTTCGGCTGGTTCCTGGAGGCTCTCCAATACGGCACGCCGCCGCATGCCGGGTTCGCCTTCGGGATCGACCGGCTGGTAATGGTCCTCCAGGGCGAGAGCTCGATCCGGGAGGTGATCCCCTTCCCCAAGACCCAGACCGGGTTCGACCCTATGACAGGGGCGCCAACCTGGGTGGAGGATGCCCAGCTCGACGAGCTGGGCATCGCCCTCACCGAGAGAGCGGCGGCACGGCGCGAGGACGGTGATTGATCATCGGTAACGGTATCCCGGTGATCTGAGCCTTTAGGCCCTAGATCGGTCATCGACTGGGGCGGATGCTGGGAGGACGAAAGGAGACTTGCATGACGCTGACCGTGGCCAGGGCCCCGGAAGTGCATCGACCGTTGCCCGTCACCATCGTGACCGCCCTGCTCGGTGTTCTCGGGATCGGCGCCGTAGGAGGCGGTTTCGCCATGACGTTCGGCATCGGAGGCGAATCGATGCTGCCAGGCGAGTACCTGGACGCATTGCCGCTGGTGAATAGCTGGGTGGTGCCCGGCCTGATCCTGATGATCGGCTTCGGCTCCCTGCTCGCCGCCTTCGGCGTCTGGCGGAGACCGGCATGGGCCTGGCTCGGGGGGTTGGAGCGACTCACCGGCCACCATTGGTCGTGGATCGCCACGATTGTCATCGGGGTCGGTCAGGTGATCTGGATCACTCTCGAGCTGGTGTCGATCCCGTTTTCGGCGCTGATGCCGACGTTCGGCGCGATCGGGTTGGCCCTCATCCTGCTTCCTCTCACCTTCTCGATGCGGGGCTACCTCGACGAGGGCTGACCTCACTCTCCGGCCCCGGTACCGTCGGCGTCGATGAGCGACTTGTTCTCGGCTCGTGCCGACGACCTGACGGCCCGGGCAGCCCCCCTGGCGACCCGGATGCGACCCCGTTCCCTCGACGAGGTGGTCGGTCAGCCGGCGTTGATGGCATCGGGCGCCGCGTTCAGACGTCTGGTCGAGTCGGGACGGCCGGTCTCGATGTTGTTGTGGGGGCCGCCGGGGACCGGTAAGACCACACTGGCCCGGCTGGTGGCGACCCGAGCCGAGGCCGCCTTCGAGACTCTTTCCGCCACCTCGGCCGGTGTGAAGGACATCCGTGAGGTGCTGGCCGCCGCCAGGAACCGTCTCGCCACCGAAGAGAGACGGACCGTCCTCTTCCTCGACGAGATCCATCGTTTCGCCAAGAACCAACAGGATGCGTTGCTTCCCGGCGTCGAGGACGGCACATTGATCCTGATCGGCGCCACCACTGAGAACCCCTTCTTCGAGGTCAACTCTCCACTGATGAGCCGGATGACTCTGTTCCGGCTCGAATCGCTCGGGCCCGACCAGGTGTCGCAGCTGGCCCAGCGTGCCCTCGTTGACAGCGAGCGCGGTCTGGGGGATCTGCAATTGAAGATCGAGGCCGAGGCACTGGAGGAATTGGGCAATCGCACCGGAGGAGATGCTCGTCAGGCGCTGAACGCCCTCGAGGTGGCCGCGTTGCTCGCATCCGGCGACAAGCGAGACGAGATCTCGTTGGAGGATGTGGCCGAGGCGTTGCAGCGACGGATCGTCCGCTACGACAAGGTGGGCGACCAGCACTACGACGTGATCTCCGCCTTCATCAAGAGTGTGCGAGGCTCCGACCCCGATGCCGCGCTCTATTGGCTGTTCCTCATGGTGGAGGGCGGGGAGGATCCCGAGTTCATCGCCCGGCGGCTGATCATCCTCGCCGCCGAGGACATCGGGCTCGCCGATCCCCATGCCTTGCCCTTGGCGATGGCGGCCGCTCAGGCCCTGGCCTACGTCGGGCTCCCCGAGGCCACCTACCACCTCTCCGAAGCAACGATCTATCTCGCCACCGCCCCCAAGTCGAACTCGGTTGCGCGAGCCATTGCCAAGGCGCGCCAGTTGGTCAATGACGGGCCATCTCCGAGCGTTCCGCCTCATCTGCGGTCGGCTGCCTACCCCGGCGCCGAGAAGCTGGGCCACGGGTCGGGCTATCTCTACTCACACGACTTCGAGGGCGGTGTCGTGGAGCAGCAGTACTTCCCCGACGGGGTCCCTCCCGACGTCCTCTACCGGCCCGGCGATGAGGGAGAGGAGACAGCGACGAAGGCACGTCTCCGCGATATCGACCGTGTCCTCGGCCGGGAGGGACGAGACTGAGCGGGTAGCCTCCGGGGATGATCGATCGGATCTGGTGGTTTGCGACCGGGGTGGTCGCCGGAGGGTGGATCACGGTGCGCGCCTTGCGTCGTCGGCCTACTCCGATGGAGTGGAAGCACGCGGCGGTGGCCACCGGCGCCGATCTGCTCGACTTCGCCGCTCGGACGGTCCGGCCCAATCGGAGCCGGTAGGCCGGCCTCTGTCGTTAACCTCGCCGATCTCCCTGAGGACCGGATTCCTTTGGACAGCAACCAGATCAGAACCGCTTTCACCTCCTTCTTCGAGGAGCACGGCCACGTGGTGCGCCCGTCGGCTTCTTTGATCCCCAACGATCCCACCCTGCTCCTCACCAACGCCGGAATGGTCCCGTTCAAGCCCTACTTCCTGGGCGAGGAGGCACCGCCCAACAAGCGGGTGGTCACGGTGCAGAAGGTGGTGAGGACCATCGACATCGACATCATCGGCACCACCAAGCGGCATCTCTCCTTTTTCGAGATGCTGGGGAACTTCAGCTTCGGTGACTACTTCAAGGAAGACGCCATCGCCTGGGCGTACGAGTTCGTGACGGAACGCCTCGGGCTCGATACCGATCGGCTCTGGTACACGGTGTTCGAGACAGACGACGAGGCGGCCGAGATCTGGGCCGGTCATGTGCCTGTCGATCGGATCCAACGGCGCGACGAGAAAGAGAATTTCTGGCAGATGGGGATCCCCGGGCCATGCGGCCCCTCATCGGAGATCTTCTACGACAAGGGCCCGGAGTACGGCGAGGGTGGTGGGCCGGCCGTGGGCGACGAAGACCGGTTCGTCGAGATCTGGAACCTGGTCTTCATGCAAAACATCCAGGACGAGCCGTATCACGTCGTCGGCGAGCTGCCCGCGAAGAGCATCGACACCGGGATGGGCCTCGACCGTGTTGCCGCGGTCATGCAGGGTGTCCCTTCGGTATTCGACATCGACACCACCTCTCACGTGCGCGACGCCGCCGCCTCCTACACCGGGCTCACCTACGGGCAGACCGACTTGCATGACGTCTCGCTTCGGATACTCGCCGACCACGGCCGGGCAGTCACGTTCCTCATCGCCGATGGAGTCATCCCATCGAACGACGGCCGTGGCTACGTGCTCCGCCGCATCCTGCGCCGGGCAGTCCGCCATGCCTGGCAGTACGGGGGCAAGGGCCTGGTCGTCCCTCGGCTGGTCGAGGCGACCATCGAGGTCATGGGCGACTGGTACCCCGACCTGATCGAACGGCGTGGGTTCATCGACCAGGTGGTGACCCGCGAGGAGGAAAGGTTCCGGAGAACCCTCGAGTCCGGCCACCAGTTGCTCGACGCCGAGCTGGAACGCGACGAGGAGCAGACCCTGTCGGGAGCGACGGTGTTCAAGCTGCACGACACCTACGGCTTTCCCGTGGAGCTGACCAGGGAGATCGCAGCCGAACGCGGGGTCGAGGTCGACACGGCGGGCTTCGATATAGAGATGGCCGAGCAGCGGAGGCGGGCCCGCGCCGCCTGGAAGGGAGGGGACGAGGCCGTTGCCCAGGAGGTCTATCGCTCCGTGCTCGATGTGACCGGTCTCACCGACTTCGTCGGCTACGAGACCGACATCGCCGAGGGTCAGATCCTGGCCATGGTGGCCGAGGGCGAGACCGTCGACCGGGCCGATGAGGGAAGGCAGGTGGAGCTCTTCTTGAGCCGGACTCCTTTCTACGGGGAGTCTGGTGGTCAGGTGGGGGACACGGGGATCGTCGAGACCGAAACCGGCACCGGCGTTGTGGTAGACACACAGCATGCCCTCCAGGGCCTCCACGGGCACCGGGTCAGAGTCGACTCCGGCTACCTCGCGGTTGGGCAACAAGCCCGGGGCACGATCGACTCGCCCCGTCGGGACGCGATAAGAAAGAGCCACACCGGCACCCACGTGCTGCACTGGGCGTTGCGCGATGTGCTCGGGGACCATGCCAGTCAGGCAGGGTCATTGGTCGAGCCGGGGCGGCTCAGATTCGACTTCTCCCATTTCACCCAGGTGGCGCCACAAGAGCTGGGTGAGATCGAGGCCGAGGTCAACGAGAGGCTGATCGAGAATGCTCGGGTCGAGACCATCGTGACCACCAAGGAGAGGGCGGAGGAGATGGGCGCCCTGGCCTTCTTCGGTGACAAGTACGGCGACACGGTGCGTGTGGTCCAAGTGGGGGACTTCTCCACCGAGTTCTGCGGGGGCACGCACACCCATACCTCGGCTCAGGTCGGCCCCTTGCTGGTCACATCGGAATCGTCCATAGGCTCGAACCTGCGCCGGGTGGAGGCGCTCACCGGCATGGCCGCCTACCACCAGTTGGTCGAGATCCGCTCCGGTCTCGACAGGGCGGGGCGGTTGTTGAAAGTGGGCCCACCCGAGGTGCCGGCCAGAGTCGAAGCCCTGCTCGAGCGGGTGGGAACACTGGAGGAGGAGCTGGATGTCATCCGATCCCAACGCCGGAGTGAGCTCGCGGCCGAATTGGCCGGCCAGGCGACCCGCGTCGGGGATCACTTCTTGGTCGTGGCCTCCGCTGCCGACCTCGATCCCAACTCGCTCCGTCAGCTCGCCCTCGGTGTCCGTGAGCGACTCGGACCCGCTTCGGTTGTGTTGATCGGCTCGGCGCAACGGGGCAAGGGCTCTCTGGTCGGCGTCCTGAGCAAGGATCTGGTCGAATCCGGCGTCTC
>Ga0299913_10000274_pt1 | contig 29966 bp, 21 predicted proteins | sample RVTome_9_FD_201360 | JGI IMG/M metagenome (GOLD analysis project Ga0299913, IMG submission 201360) | Soil microbial communities from uranium-contaminated site in the Upper Colorado River Basin, Wyoming, United States - RVT155D38 (version 2) ... | reverse complement strand
CCGATGGTCAATACGCTGCGGGTGAGGCGGGGTTCGATCCCGGTCAGCTCCCAGATCGTGGTGTTCTTCCGTTTCGCCTCGAGATCCCATAACGCACAGTCGATCGCGTTGCGCGCACCGCCGGGCGGCAGCAGCCCGAGGAGCTGTTGCCGATCGGCACCGGCTTCGATGGCAGTTTGTACGGACGCAACGTCGGCCAGCATGCTCTTCCCGGTTTCGCCGAGATAGTAAACGCCCGAGCCTTCGCCGTGACCGGTGCTGCCGTCTTCCGAGATCGAAACGTAAAGCAGCTCGGCCTCCGTGAAAGTATGCCCGGTAATCGTAAACGGGACCTTGAACTCCCAGGACTCGGCGGAGAACGACAACTGGCGGGGCCGGCTCATCACAGGTACTGGAAGCCCAGGATGTTCCAGTAGTAATAGAACCAGCACATGAACAGCGCGCATAGCGCGACAACGGTGAATCGCAGGCGCGCCCACGTACCCGACAGCAGACCGTGCCGCCACACGAACACGGTGCGGAAAAGCATGTACAGCCCGGCCACGGTCGCGACGATCGGGACGGCCAGCCAGATCTTGAACAACGTCGGGATCCCGCCGAAAAGCACGTCTTGCACGATAGTGAGAACGATGAAGCCGGTAATGACGACCAGGAGGTTCGCAGCGGCGGCTAGGAACGCGGTGTTGATCGCCGCCCGGTCGGCCGGCGCCCGCGAGCGAATTTGAGCCCGCTGATACCAGCGTCCCGCCACGACCGCGACGAAGACCAGCATCGACAGACCGAGCAGAGCGAAATTGACGGCGGGTGTCGCGAGGAGCGGAAGCCTGCGCAGCGACATGAAGGGCAGGCCGTCCATCACGAAGCCTGTGATTTCGCCGTCGTCGCTTTCCTGAAACGCAATGTACCTGGGGCTGATGCCGCTGATCAGCGATATATTGGGGCTCAACTCGCGAAACAGGTTTTCCTCGACTTCCGCGTACTGCTTCGCCGTGCCGGCCAGGCTCACCACCAGAGTATTGTCGGCCGTCGGCGCCACCTGCACGACATTGGTCAGACCCAGGGCCTTCTCGATCTTCGAGGCATTGCTGCGCCAGAAGCCATAGGCGCCTGCGTATTTGCCGCCTCGTCCGGCGAAATCGTCCGGCGGCTGCGGCCGCAACCCATCTTCCGGAAAAAACTCGTTATAGAACCCGGTGGTGAACGCCGTCCGTACCGGGCTGCCCCCCTGGGCGCCGAAGCTCACGAAAAACGTCAGCTGGTTCTCCTGGTCGATGCCGAGAAAGGAATGGAACCACCGCGTATCGCCGCCGTGGCCGACGACACGGAACCCGTTAATGTCCTGCTCGTAGAACCCGAGGGCCATGCCCATCAGCCTTTCGTCGTGCGAGAACGCGCGCGCCAGCATCTGCCTCACGGTTTCGGCTTCGAGAATGCGTCGGCCGTCGAGCTCGCCGCCATTCAGTATCGCCTGGCCGAATCGCACCATGTCCGTGGCCGTCGCGGACTGCGCGCCGGCCGGCCCGAAGTTCGAGATGATCTCGAACGGTTTCTCGGCGAAGGCGCCCGCTTTGACGCCATAGCTTTTGGCCATCTTCCCGGCGAGCGGCTCGGGCAGCGGCTCGGCGAACGTGGAATGCTCCATTCCGAGCGGCTCGAATATGTGCTGCCGCACGTAGTCCGCAAACGGAACGCCCGAGACGTTCTCGACGATGAGGCCCGCCAGTGACGTCGCGTAGTTCGAATACGCCGTCTGCTTGCCGGGCGGATTCACGCGCGCGGGCTGGTAGCGCTGCATCGACTCGCGGAGCGGCATGATCCGGCCGGGATCGTCGATGATGAGGTATCCGAGCCCGCCGTCTTCGAAGCCGGCCGTATGCGTCATGACGTGCCTGAGCGTTATCGGCTCATCGAAGGTATCGCGTATTTTGAAAGATTCGAGATACGTGTTGACGTCCGCGTCGAGATCCAGCCTGCCCTGCTCGACCAGCTGCATGACCGCCACCCAGGTGAACAGCTTCGACGTGGAACCGGGACGGAACAGCGTTTGCGCAGGATCGACCGGAATCTGTTCTGCGACGTCCTGAAAACCGTAGCCTTTGGCGAAGATCAGTTCGCCTTTCCAGGCAATCGCTACCGTGCCGGACGGGCTGCCGTTGTCCTTCATCAACGGCCCTACGAGACCGTCCACGAATGCTTCGAGCACAGCCGGGTCGTCGAGGCTGGCCGGTGCCGCGCCGGCGTGTGCGCCGAGAAGCAGCAGAAGAATACCGGCGGCGATCCGCCTTGGGAAGCTCTGCACAAGTGTGCGGAGCTTCCCTGCGGGGCATGGATGCCCCGCCGCGTCAATCGCGTTAGCGATTGATAACGCGGGAGACAGGGTGAAGCTTTGCTTTATCCTTTCTCCAAGCAGTAAGTCCAGGATGGACTTGTGCAGAGATTCCCTGGTGAGCACAACCATGAATTGCCTTCCTTTTACGCCCTGCTTTTTCGATCCCGGATCATAGCTTTGCCCGCGGATTGCAAGTTAGGCCAATACGCCACCATAATGTGCAGAACCGGTAGGCTCTCTGAGGGGACGAGGCGCCGGGGCGGCCGGCAATCGGGGGACGAAGCAGGCGATCGAATGCACTACGGGGACGAACACTTTGTCGAAGACAGCCAGAGCTTCGACGCGGAGGAGTTGTCCCACTCCCGTCTCCGCACGCTGTTCCGTACCGCGCAGCGCATCACCGCTTTCGAGTCCACGCCCGACCACAATTTTATTCATGACCTGACGGCGGTCGGCATCAAGGGTCCGCTGTGCTACCGGATCGACAAGGACCGCATGATCGAGATTAACGATGCGTACCTGAAGACCGCGGTCATTATTCGCAACAAGGTATCCGACCTGATCAGCTTCCAGTTCGTCTCCGCTGTGAAGCGCTCGGAGTTTCTCGGCAAAAGCAAGAATGTCCACGATCTTGGACCGGCACTGATTGTCTCGGCCATTCCGCGGCCGGAAACCACCTACCGCCTGCCGAAAACGAATGTTCAGATTCGGCACGTCGTGGTTCACACCACCCTGTCGACGATGTTGCAGCGGATGGGGGAACCCGAGGACGCCTATCCGAAGTGGCTGTTGGAGATTCTCGGCGGCGAGCACCGGAAGCCGCGTCAGCGAGTGTTCTTTCTGGAGGATGTGCACCGCAACTCGATCTGGTCGTGCTTCCATCTGCCGGTATCGGGAACGCTGCTGGGACAGTGGATGTCCGCGAAGTTCGACGAACTGTTGTGCATAGGCCTGCAGATACTGAAGAACAGCCGCAACCTCACCGATCACGACCCGCTCGATCTGGATCAGCCTTGCGGGGACAAGATCCGGCGCGCGCGCACGATCCTGGGGATGGAATATGCGAACCCGCCACCGTTACCGGCGCTCGCGAGGCAGCTCGGAATCTCGGAAACCCGCCTGAAGAGCGGATTCAAATCCATGAACGGCACTACCGTGATGCAGTACTGCCTTCACAAGCGTATTGAAGCCGCGAGGTTTCTGCTGAAGGAGAATCGTCACTCGATATCGGAGATCGGCAATATCGTCGGCTACGAGGACCACTCTGCCTTCTCCCGGGCGTTCCGCCGACACTGCGGCTACAGCCCGAAGGATTGGCAACGCTCCCACGGCATCGATCCCTTGTAGCCTCCTGCTTCGGGGGTTTCCCGCCGCCACTCCGCGCTCAAGGCGAGCCAGTTCACCGCCGTTTCTGCACAGAAAATCGCCGTCTCAGACTAATAGATTTTCCGCTGATCCTCTTACCATTGATCGTGCTGATTCAGCGCGGGGGTCTGGGCTCACCAGGGTCTGGTCGATTGCTGGACAGGTAAAGGTCAGCCATGAGCATCTTGAAAGGTCATTTAGCGGCAACTGTCGGCCTGACACTTGGCCTGATACTTGCCGGTGCTTCGTTCGCTCCGGACGCCGCGGCACAGGACCGGGCTGCTGTTCCGCTGGAAGAGATCATCGTCACTGCGCAGAAGCGCGAACAGGCGCTGGCGGAAATTCCGATGTCGATAACGGTGCTGGATGGCGACATGCTGGCGCGGCAGCAGGCCGACAACTTCCAGGACATGCTGGCGCTGGTGCCCGGACTGAGTATCAGCAGCGCAACGCGCGGCGTCACCCGACTTACGTTGCGCGGCATCAATACCGGCGGCGTTGCATCGACCGTCGGCGTCTATGTCGCGGACGTTCCGTTCGGTTCGAGCTCCGGTCTCGCGAATGGTGCGATTCTGTCGGGGGACTTCGACACATTCGACCTGGCGCGTGTCGAAGTGCTGCGGGGCCCGCAAGGAACACTGTATGGTGCGAGCTCGCTCGGCGGCGTCATGAAGTACGTGCCGAACCCGGCCAACCTGGAGAAATTCGAGGCGAAGCTGCAGGGGTCGGTGGAGAGCGTCAAGGATGCCGATCCGGGTTATGCGCTTACCGGTGCGATCAACGTGCCGATGGGTGACCAGTTCGCCATTCGTGCCAGCGGATTTTATCGCGTCGACGAAGGCTACATCGATTCAATCGGCAATAACCCGATACCTGCACTCCAGGATCCCACTGTCAACGTGCTCGATGGCACTTTGGTCCAGGAGGATATCAACTCGGTGGATACATACGGCGGGCGCATCCAGGCGCTTTATCAGCCGAGCGACAAGTTTTCGATCAACCTGACGGCACTCATGCAGGATATCAACAGCGGCGCACCCAATACCGTCGATGGCGATCCGGACACGCTCGATGCCCTGAACAGCAGCCCGGTACAGTCGCGTTACCAGGAGCAGTTCACCGACATCGCGTACCGGGTCTACAGTGGCACGATCGACTGGGATTTCGACGCGGGCAGCCTGCAATCCGTGACCAGCTACGGCACCTTCGAGCAGGATTTTCAGCTCGATGCGGCGATTGCTGCCGGCCTGACAGGCGGTCTACCGCTATCGGCATTGCTCACATTCCTGTTCGATGATCCCAATACGCCGGAAGTCGCGCCGCTCTTGAGCTCGATCCTGCCGCAGATCACCAGCACCGATAAGTGGTCGCAGGAGTTTCGTTTTCTCTCGACGGACAGCGATACGTTCGAGTGGCTGGTTGGTGCTTACTATACGGAAGAGGAGTCGCTGATCGACCAGACCATTCTGGCTGTCGAGCCCGGCACGCAAAACCAGGTCGCAGGGTTTCCGACACTCGCGGTCGCCAACGTCGCATCGAAATACGAAGAAATAGCGCTTTTTGCCAACGCCACCTGGCACGTCACGGACCGGTTCGAACTGTCGTTCGGTGCGCGGCAGAGCGACAACGAGCAGAGCGCGACGCAGAATACCGACGGCCCGCTGGCCGGCGGAGCCCCGCTTACGATCAACGGGTCGTCGTCCGAGTCCCCGTTCACCTGGTCTTTCTCGCCGCGCTACGCGTTCAATGACAACACGTCGACTTACTTGCGAGTTGCCACGGGTTTCCGGCCGGGCGGACCGAACATACTGCCGCCGGGGGCACCGCCGGGGACGCCCGCGTCGTATGATTCCGACAGACTGACCAGCTATGAAGTCGGAGTGAAAACGGAGAGTTCGAACGGGCTCTTCGCCCTGGATTTCGCGGCTTATTACCTCGACTGGGATGATATCCAGCTGTTTGCCCTGGTAAACGGCTTCGGTGTCAATGCAAACGGCGGTACGGCTGTAAGCAAGGGCCTCGAGTTTGCGGCGAGTTTCATTCCGATCGACGACTTCGTGCTGTCATTCAACGGGGCATACACGGACGCGTACCTGACGCAGGATACCGACCCTGCGGTAGGTGGACTCGATGGCGATCCGCTGACGTTTGTTCCGGAGTGGAGTTTCGGGCTGTCCGGCGATTACGAATGGGCCGTCGGTGGTGACTCGACGGCATATGTTGGCGGTACGCTGGGATATACGGGGGAGCGGCCAATCGGGTTTGACGAGAGGGACACCGACGGCAGCATCCGCGAAATTGGCAGCTATACAACCCTGAATCTTCGTGCGGGGCTTCGTACCGAACGATGGAATTTCGAACTCTACGGCAAAAACGTGACGGACGAGACGGGCATCACCGAGGTCGGGACAGCGAATACGCCGGGCACGGGTCGAGTGGATCTGGGAACTATCCGGCCACAGACTTTCGGACTGCTCGTCGGCGTAAACTTCTAAGATCGTACCCTTTTCCAATCAATCAGCTCCGGCCGGTTCGTGCGCTCGGCGATCAGGGAGGCCATCTGCATGGTGGCATGATAGGCCGCGGCCTTGTAACAGGCCGCGGCCTTCCTTTACCAAACGTATTGAACAATGCCGCTGATTGAAGCAGACCAGACCTTTACACTGAGTGCCGTGATCATGCTGAATGTCGCGTTCAGCCTTTGGGCTGAACGCAAATCATGGGGGCAGCAACTCGGCGGACCACTGCTGTTACTGGCCATCGCCATGGCAGCGGCAAACATCGGCATCATTCCGCACTCGGCTCCGGTTTACGACACGATCGCGGGCCTTCTCGTGCCTATGGCAATACCGTTGCTGCTATTGCGCGCCGATTTCAGGACCATCTTTTCCGAGTCCGGTCCGATGCTGATCGCGTTCATAGTTGCTGCCAGCGCAACGGTTGCGGGCGCAATTGTCGGTGTCGCGCTAACTGACATGGGGCCGCTCGAAGCGCAGATCGCAGGCACGGTGACCTCGAGCTACATCGGCGGATCGCTGAATTTCGTCGCGACAGCGGAAGCCGTCGGCATCAAGGATTCGGCGATTTACGTTGCAGGATTGTCCGCGGACGCAGTCGGTGCCGTGCTATTCCTGGTCCTGTTGATGCTGATGCCGGCAATTCGCTTCGTGCGGCGTGCCATGCCGTCGAGATTTATCGGCGCCGATACGGCTGCATTGCAGGACCTTCAGAGCGGCCCGGAAACGAAAGAGATAAAGCCATTCAATCTCGCGCACGTCACGAACGGAATCGCCGTGAGTCTCGTCATTTGCGCTGTCAGCGCAACGTTTACGACGCTGCTGAAGATCGATTCGCTATTCATCCTTGTCGTAACGGCGCTCTCACTGCTGGTGGCCAATTTCGCGAAACCGGTGCTGCAGTATGTGTCGTCGGAATTCGAAGTGGGCACGTTGCTCATGTACGTATTCTTCGTGGCGATCGGCGCCGGCGCAAACCTGGCCGACGTGCTCGGCGCGGCGCTACCGATCCTGCTCTTCATCGTCGTCATGGTCGTCGTGCACCTGATCGTGCTGTTTATCGCCGGCAGGCTGCTGAAGCTGGATCTGGCCGAAGTCATGATCGCGTCGAACGCGTGCATTCTCGGGCCGGCGCCGGCGGCCGCGCTCGCCGCAAGCAAGGGCTGGCAGCCACTCGTTGCGCCGGGAATCCTGGTCGGCATGTTCGGCTATGCGATCGGCACGTTCATCGGCGTCGCGCTAGCCACACTCCTCGCCTTGTGACAAGCCACCGCGGCGGAATGCGTCCGCGCCGGGCGGCACAATGTCCTTACTTCCTCAACGCAGCGCCCGCGACAGAGGCCCCGAGCACCTTGCTGTACGCATGTCGCTCGGTGTCGGTGGAAACCTTCCCCAACTCCGATCCATATAAACGGCACCTCCCGCGGCACGGCAAGCCTGCTGGAGCGCCTCGAATCGCTCGATTGCCGTGAGTCGCGCTTCGATCCGTTTGTATTGCCGCGATTCGTAGTCCGCGGGCGGCGCCATTGCGCAGCCGGCGGTCCCCACGATGGCGAGGACCGTAGCTTGCATCGAAAGCCTTCTCCGCACGGCCGAAGGGATCGTGCCGGCCGGTTCCTTACTGGCTGCTCGCATGTCATGCCCCTTTACTTGATCCGTCGATCGGCGCTACGGGTTTCGCACCTTTAATGTTTGGATGGAGGAACTCGTGCAAACGTTGCCTTAAAGTACTAAACGGTATATTCCCGGGGCGGTGGCGCCGTCGGTACGCGAAGGCTAGGAACGCGGCTTCAAAGCGCTGATAATCCATCGCGGCGAACCCCCGGAACCGGCATTGAACAGTTCAGACGACAGACCGCGAAAGGATGGCGAGTACCTGACGACGCTTGCCCGCGGGCTGTCGGTGCTCCGATCCTTCACCAAAGAACGGCCGGAGATGACCTTGAGCGAGGTGGCAGCGGTCACCAATCTCAGCCCGGCGGTCGCCCGGCGCTGCCTGAATACGCTCCTGCACCTGGGTTATGTGGGCCGAAAAGGCAAGCTCTTTCTGCTCACGCCGGAGGTAATGGGCTTCGCCTCCGCATTCCTCGAGTCCATGAACCTCGAGGAAGTCGTTCGACCCTACCTGCAGGAAGTTCGCGACAGCACCGGCGACAGCTCGTCGCTGGCCGTGCTTTCACATTTCGACATCCTGTACCTGGTCCACGTTTCGACGAATCGCATGATCCGTCTCGTCGCCGGGTTCGGCACGCGCTTTCCGGCCTATCCGACGTCACTTGGCAGAGTGCTGCTTGCCCACCAGACGGAGCAGCACCTTGAGAAGTATCTGGCCGAAGTCAAAACGGAGAAGCTCACGAACAAGACGGTAACGTCGATTTCGGCCCTCCGAAAAATTCTGCACAAATGCAAACGGGACGGCTACACATCGATCCAGGACGAACTCGACTACGGCATAGTTTCCGTTGCCGTACCGGTGTTCGGAACCGACGGCCGGATTCTTGCAGCGATCAACTGTTCGACGGCAACGACGAGGGTAAACCAGGAAGAAATGGTCAGCACCAGGTTGCCCAAACTCCTTTCCGCGGCGAAGAGCATCGAAATAGAGCTGCGGCGTTACCCGATACTGGTGCACTCAATCAAGAGCGCCGGTTCCTGAGCCCGATCCCCGCGCATCGACCATCGCACAGAAGCCGGCAACCTGTCGATTGTATGTCTCAGGCTCCGAGAGATTGCTCAGGTGCCCGCTTTCAGCCATTACGACTTCGCGGCAATCGGCTATCAGGTCCAGAAGCTTTTTCGCATGAGCCCGCCGTGCCCCGGTCTCATGCGCTCCGGTCAGTAACAGGCATGGCACCCGCAGATCCCGGACCGCATCGAGCACGTCGATCTCGAACGGCGTTTTGCCTGCAGGATTGCCGAGCAGATCCGTGCCCTTGTACGCCTTCATGATTTCCTCCAGAAGCCTGTACGTATGATCGGATGCGCCGTCCAGTACCATCATCGGGTGAGAAAGCCAGTGGCGCCTTACCGCGTCCATGCGGCCGCCACGCGCCAGTCGAGCATACTCGCCGAGCGGAATCCGTTCGTCGTCGACTTCATCCACCTCGAATCCATCGATTGCCGGTCCTTGCAGGAGCAACGACCGGACAATATGCGGAAGACTTACTGCAACGCGTAACGCGATGCGGGCCCCCTGCGACATTCCGAGCAGGTGTACCGATTCCAGCGACAGAGCATCGGTGATCCTGCCGATGTCATCGACTTCCAGTCCGAGATCGGGAGCAGCCTGCGAGACGCCGAATCCACGGCGATCGAACGTGATGAGCTGATGAAGTTTTGCAAGACCCCGCACCTGCGGCTCGAAGATGCGATGGTCCAGCGGCCAGCCGTGCACCATCAAGAGCGGAGATCCGCCCCCCGTTGATTCGACGTACAGGCGGCCGCCCTCGACCTCGACCCACATTTCCGAGTCAGCCTCCAGGTTTCAGGTACTGCCGGATTGATCCCGATAGTCCACGGCCGACTGTGCAGCCTCCCACATTTCGTGAGCGACCGGGTTATCGGTCTCTTCCAGAAAATGTCCGACGAGGCCGGCGCAACGAGCGGTCAATACAATTCCGCGCATCACGCGAGAGGGAATGCTTGCTTCGCCGAGAACGGCGGCGATAGCGGCGCTGATATTGGTTGCCAGCGGTTTGCCGAGTTCCTGGCGAAGACAGGTTTCGAGAAGCCGCATGGCGGCAATGTAAGTGCCGTCGACACCGGCGCTTGTCGCGATCTCGATGAGTCGGTCTACGCGCGGATCCGCGGTTCGGTGCACCGGATGACCGAATCCGGGAACCGGCCGGCGGTTCTTCCGGTAGCTGGCGATTTCCCCGATCGCGGTCTGCTCCCGATCGGCGGCGCGCACGGCGACGATCCGCTCCAGCAGGGCGCCACATTCGCCCGCGGTGCCGGCATAACGGTCGCCGACCCCGAGCAGGCCTGCTGCGACGGCGCCCTGAATCGATTCGGGCGCACCGTAGTGCGTCAGTCTCGTCACCACGGCGGACGGGACCAGGCCGTGCTCCATGATCGTCACGAGCACGGCATCGACGAGGCGACTTTGAAGGGGGGTCGCCTCACGGCCGAGGGCCTGAAGTACCAACAGGTCTGCGAAGGAATAATGCCCCATGATCTCGCCGACCAGGTTTTTTCCCCTGATCAATATGTTATCGGCATCGAAACCGCAGATTGCCGTGGCGGCACGCGCCTTGTTCCTGCCAGTCATCGAAGGTCCCCCGGGTCCGGCCATATTTTCGCTAGTCGAAGTTGATTTCGATATGCGAAAATCATAGCATCCCGGTGACCGCGGTTACAGACAGTTTTCGGGGGGGGCATCATGAATGTTGCAATCAAGGTCATCCTGCTTTGCGTGTCGATGGCGCTCGCGGGAGTCGACGTCTTCGCCCAGACGGCGACGCTCGAGGAAATCGTGGTCACGGCACGTAAACGTTCCGAGACCTTAAAGGAGAGCCCGGTTTCCGTGCGTGCATTTACCGAAGCCGAAATCCGCTCCGCCGCCATCGATACGCCACACGACTTCATCGCATTGACACCCAACGTGACGTTGGTCCAGACGCAGAATGCCGGCAATTCCTTCATTAACGTTCGCGGAATATCCCAGGCACGCAACAGCGAGATGTCGGTCGCGGTGCTTGTCGATGGTGTGCTGATGCCGAATCCCGCACAGTTCAATCAGCAACTCTTCGACGTACAACAGATCGAGGTCCTGCGCGGGCCGCAGGGAGCACTGTATGGCAGAAACGCGATTGGCGGTGCCATTACTATCGTGACGCAGCAACCTACCGACGAATTCGCGGGGAAGTTCGAACTCGGCGCCGACTCCGGGCCCGGGATTACCGCGCGCGGAACGATCAGCGGCCCGCTGGCCGGTTCGAGTACCATAAAATATCGCGCGTCGGCGTCGTACGTGGATACCGACGGCTACATCGACAATCCCTTCCTCGGTGCGGAGGCCGACCCGTACAAGGATGTCTCCGGCAGGCTCAAGCTGCTCTGGGAGCCGAGTGACGGGTTTTTCGCAGACGTCCGCCTCAGCGCCTCGGCCCTGGATACACAAGCGCTCTATTTCAACATCGCAGGCGAAGCCGACGACACGAGCTTGCCGGTCAGGGTCAACAACGCCGGCGTCAACGAACGGGACCTGCTCACGTTCAGTCTGAAGCTCGAGTGGCAGGGTAATTACGGATCATTCACGTCGATTACGGCATACGACGACCTCGAGGAGCTTCTTACCGGCGACCAGTTCAGTTTCCTGCCGCCGGAGGAGTCGTTCCTGAACCTGGATACGAGCGGGTTCGGCGATTTCATTCGATTTCTGACCGGCGACGCGGTCGTCGATCTGAGCCAGACGCAGTTCCTCGATACCGACTCGTGGAGCCAGGAATTCAGGTTCGTATCACCGACCGATCGGCGGTTCCGGTGGATCGTTGGCGCTTACGGAATTACCACCGACCGATTCATCTCTACCGGCAACCAGATCGATCGCGGTAATGGCGTCTTCCCGGTTTATCGAGTGCCGAGACCGTCCGTTTTCGTCGATCCTTCCGATCCGAGCCCACAGCTGGGGCTCCTCGTCGACGGGCAGGACAACTTCGCCTGGGCGGTGTTTGGGGAGGTTGCGTACGACATTACCGACGCATTCGAAGCGGCCTTCTCGTTGCGATACGACGAAGATACTCGAGAAAACACCACCTTGACGGAGCCGTTATACGACCCGACGGGTATCGGCCTCGTCCCCGGTACGGTTCGCGAGGAAACCTGGGACGACCTGCAGCCGAAACTTACCTTGCGATATCGTCCGAATGACGACATGACAATCTATGGCGGCTACAGCCGCGGATTTCGCAGTGGCGGTTTCAACCAGTCCGGCGTCGGAGAAGCCGTGCCCGAACCCGGAATCGAGGATCTTTTCGACGAGCAGGTTGCCGACACTTACGAGGCCGGCATCAAGTCGAGCTTCGGTGATGGCCGGATATTCATGTCGTTAAGTGCGTTCTACACGGATTTCGAAGGCGCCTATTTCTTCTTCTTCGATCCGGGAACCAGCACGCAGAACCTCGGCAGCATTCCTGAAACCGAGTACGTCGGTTTCGAGCTGGAGGGCAATGCCCAATTCAACGATTATCTGAGTGGCTACTTCGGCATCGGCTATACGGATAGCGAAATCAAGGAGGCCGCCGATCCGGCCGACGTGGGCAACCAGGCGCCGCTCGTCTCCGAGTACACTCTGAACGCCGGGGGCGTGTTGCGATACCCGATGAATCTCTTCGGCGGCAACGCGGACGGCGTCTTTCGCATCGACTATCACAAGATCGGCGATACGTGGTGGGATCCCGGCAACATATCGGTGCGGAGTCCGGTCGACATCGTCGACATTCGCATTGGTGTCGAAGTAGAGGACAACTGGTCGCTGATGCTCTGGTCGGAGAACGCATTCGACGAGGAGTACAACAGCGAGTTCTCCCCGGGTCCGGCGCCAGGCGCGCATTTTCTCTTCAAGGCGCCGCCGCGTCGGTACGGCTTGAGCTTTATCAAGGAATTCTGAGTGCAGTACGACGACGTAACAGGAGGAATCCGGTGAACGCAAAACCAGGCACTTCCGGACGATTGCATCACAATGCCCATGTGACGACCGACATGGAAGCCGTTCGCAGGTTTTATGAGGAAATCATCGGATTTCCATTGGTGGCGACGTGGTGCGAGAAGGCCAATCTGTTCGGCAAGGAAAGAACATACATGCACTGCTTTTTCGACATTGGCGGCGGCGAGTGCCTGGCGTTCTTCCAGTTCGCGGACGAGGAAGACCAGCGGGAGTTCGGCCCTGAACTGGCCCTGTCTCCATTTCGGCACCTTGCGATGAAAGTCGACCAGGAATCGCAGGATGGAATTCGCGACCGCCTTGCCGCGGCCGGCTACAGGGAACCCGACACTTATGTGCTGAATCACGGGTACTGCTACTCGTTGTATGTGATGGATCCGGCGAAACTGCTGATCGAGTTCACCGTCGATCATGACGATGTAGAAAAGATAAACAGGGAACAACGCAGCAAGGCACGCAGCGAATTGCGGAGATGGCTGGCCGGAGACCATTCGCCGAACAACGAGGCATTCCATCGGTAGCCGCACGAATCCGTACTGAGGGAGCGTCGAGCCCGATCGGGCACGCCTGTCCTCGCGCACGACTGCCAACTACCGGGGGCACAGAACATGGAAGCCAGGGTTTGCGTCATTTACCACAGTGGTTTCGGACACACGGCACGAATGGCCGAGGCGGTTGCTTCGGGCGTGCAGCAGGTTGCGGACGTCGAATGCCTGGAAATACCGGTGGAAGACCTCGATGACGCCGGCGCCGAAATCTGGTCCCGCATCGATGCGGCGGACGCAATGATTTTCGGATGCCCTACCTACATGGGATCCCCTTCCGCCGGCATCAAGAAGTTCATGGAAATGACGTCGGCGCGCTGGATGGAGCAGAGGTGGGCCGACAAGCTGGCTGCAGGCTTTACGAATTCCGGCTCTCACAACGGCGACAAGCAGAACACTTTGGTGGGGCTCGCAACTTTCGCGGCGCAGCACGGGATGGTGTGGGTCAATCTGAACATCCTGCCCGGCAACAACTCGTCCCTGGGCACGGTCGACGACCTCAACCGCCTGGGCTCCTGTCTCGGCGCGATGGCGCAGTCCAACATCGATCAGGGACCGGAGGTGGTGCCGCCCGAGGCCGACCTGGCGACGGCGCGGCGCCTGGGGGAACGGGTGGCTGTCTGCACGAAGCGGTGGAACGCAAGGTGAGCCTCGCCCGAGTCATCCTGCCCTGCGACCGGGATCGTTACGGCAAATCGGACCTGTGATGTACGACGAACGGGTAGAAACGCGTCCTGTGGAGGATCAATTCGCCATTGATCGCCAAAGTTATCGCGCGCAGATCGAATACCTGTTCGCGAGGTCCACGTTTTATCAACGCAAACTCGGCGAAGCCGGGTATCCTGATGTTGCCGCTGTCGGCGAGCTCGACGAGATCGACAAGCTGCCATTTACCGAAAAGGACGAGCTTCGTCGCACTCAGGCGGCCTGTCCGCCATTCGGGGAGCATCTCGCCTGCTCGCCGGAAATGCTGCAACGCGTATTCAGTACCAGTGGGACCACGGGCACGCCTTGTTATCTCGGACTGACTCGCAGGGACCTGGATATTTACGCGACCAACGTCGCGCGCGGCTATACGGCAGCCGGCTTTTCGTCGGGCCAGCGCATAGTCGTCGGTTTCAACGCCGGCCCGTTCGTCGCAGGGGCAGTTTATTACGGTTTCGACAAGATAGGCTGCACCGTGATTCCGGTCGGAACCGGCAACACCGAACGGCTCATCATGGCAATACAGCAACTGCGTGCTACCGGGATCAGTTGTACACCATCCTACGGACTCTACCTGATCGACTGGTGCCAGCAACACGGCATCGATACGCACAAACTCGGCCTCACCAACATGATCACGGCGGGCGAACCCGGAGGCGGCGATCCTTTGATTCGCGGGCGAATCGAGGAGGCCTTCGGCTGCAAGGTGCGCGAGTCGATGGGCATAGGCGATATCTCGCTGTCCGCGTGGGCGGAGGACGACGACGGTAACGGCATGCACTTCATGGCTCGTGGTTTCGTGCACGTGGAATTGATCGACCCGGAAACCGGCGCGCCCAAAGCGTGGAAGGACGGGGCGGAAGGTGAGCTCGTTTATACGGCGCTACAAAGAGATGCGATGCCGTTGCTGCGCTTCAGGAGCCGGGATCATGTCGTCGTCAACATGAAGCCGAGCCCGCTGGGCCGGACCGGACCGCGGATACGGTGCATCGGCCGCACGGACGACATGTTGATCGTGCGCGGCGTGAATCTCTTTCCATCGGCCCTGAGAAGTATCCTGAAAGAGTTCACGCCGCACGTTTCCGGGATGCTGCAAGTGAGGCCAAGGGAATTCGGTGTGCTGCAGTCACCGCCATTACCGGTTGTCGTCGAGCTCGGTGAAACCTGTTCGATCTCTCTAGACGAGCTGCAGCAGAAGCTCGTCGACGAAATGCGATCTCGATTGCTGGTAACGACCGAGATACAGCTCGTACCCTATGGCACACTGCCGAGGGAAACCTACAAATCGAAACTGATCGATTACTCGGACGCCGAAACCGCCAGGATTGCCTCGGGTTAACACCATGACGAGTGAACTACCGCTTTTCCCCTGCACGATCGTCGGCAGCTATCCGCAGCCCGACTGGCTTATCGATCGTGAGAAATTGTCGAAGCAATTCCCGCCGCGAACGCGAGCGGCCAAACTCTGGCGCATCGATCCGGCGTATCTCGAGGCGGCGCAGGACGATGCGACGCGCCTTGCGATCCTGGACCAGGAAACCGCCGGCCTGGACATCGTTTCCGACGGGGAGATCAGACGGGAAAGTTACTCGAATCACTTCGCGACCGCCCTGCACGGGATCGACCTCGAGAATCCGGGCAAGGCACTCGACCGTAGCGGAGAACCTGTGTTCGTTCCCAGGATCATAGGACCGATCCGCCGCCGTCATGCAGTCGGCGTCGAGAACGTCCACTTTTTGAGGAAGCATTCGACGCGCAGGATCAAGTTCACGGTTCCGGGACCGTTCACCATGACTCAACAGGCGCAGAACGACTTTTACGAGACCGAGGCAGAGGCCGCGCTCGATTACGCCGCCGCCGTAAACGAGGAGATCCGGGATCTGTTCGAGGCGGGCGCCGACGTGGTCCAGCTCGACGAGCCGTACATGCAGGCGAGGCCCGACAAAGCCAGGGACTACGGGCTGGCCGCTCTCGAACGAGCGCTCGACGGCGTCGACGGACAGACGTGCGTGCATATCTGCTTCGGCTATGCGGCGCTGATTCACGACCGGCCCGCCGGTTATTCGTTTCTTCCGGAGCTGTCGAGTGCGCCGTGTCGCCAGGTTTCCATCGAAACCGGCCAGTCGAAACTCGATTGCACGGTACTGGAATCGCTGGCGGACAAGGATATTCTGCTCGGCGTCCTCGATCTGTCGAGCAACAATGTAGAAAGCGTGGAAACCATCAAGGCCCGAGTACGACGCGGCCTCGAGCACGTTCCCGCCGAGAGAATCATACTTGCCCCGGACTGCGGTATGAAGTACCTGTCGAGGAATGCCGCCTACGGAAAACTGTCGTCGATGGTGCAGGCGGCGCGCGAGCTTCGCGAAGAGTACGGCCGTCAGGGCCAGAGGCGCTGAGTCGCGATTTTCGCGCCTTCCGCCAACACAGCAAGTTTCGCCCAGGCAACGTCCGGGTCGATGCCCTGCATGCCTACATGTATGCTGAAGCCGCAATCCACGCCCGCCATCACGCGATCACGCCCGACCAGTTTTGCATAACGTTCGATCCTTTGCGCGACGAGTTCCGGGTGCTCGATGTAGTTCGACTGACATTCGATAACCCCGGGACAGATGATCTTGCCGTCAGGGACTTTTTCATCCTCGAACAGGCGCCATTCGTGGGCGTGCCGCGGGTTCGCCGCCTCGAACAACACCGTTCGCGGCTTTGCGGTCCAGACGAGATCGATAATGTCGCGCATCGGCACGTCGCAATGATGCGGACCCGGATAGTTGCCCCAGCACAGATGCATGCGGAGCTGTTCGGCGGCAATGTTGCGAACACCGTGATTCAACGCCTCGATATTCATCGCCACCCGCTTGCGATATTGCGACAGGTCCAGGTCCGCATAGGCTGTATGTCGCCCCATCGCCAGATCCGGACAATCCAGTTGTACTGTCGCACCGGCTTCGGCAATCGCCTCATACTCGCAGCGCATTGCTTCGGCGATGGCGAACACGTACTCCTCGTCACTGCCGTAGTGCTCGTTGGCAAAAAAAATCGATACGACGCCGGGTGAGGCCGCACTGGAGAAAATGCCGGATGCGCCCGATTCTTCCGCCGCATTCCGGAGGTTGGTCATATCGAGTACCGCGGCTTCCCTTTCTTTTACGGAGATCGGGCCATTGCAGGCCGGCGCGGTTCGCTTGCGGCGACCGGGATTGGCGGCGACCAGTTCGGCGCTTCTCGGGAATGCCGCCAGATCGGCGAAATAATAATTCTGTATCGTTTCGCCGGCAAAACCATGCAGGCGGTCCTTTACGTACGTTGCATAGCTCGGCTTCGACATTTCACCGTCGTTGACGATGCTGATTCCGGCACGGACTTGCCGCTCCACGGTTTCCCGAACGGCGCTTTCGACGCGTCTCGACAACGCCTGCTCGTCGACGGGTATACCGTCCCCTTTGGCCCACATTATTCGAATGAGATCGTCCGGTCTCGGCAGGCTTCCCGTATGGCTCGTCAATATGCCTGGTGTATCGCTCATTCCGGAGTCCATTCGACTAACTGGCGTCGGCTCGTGTAGTGGCGGGAGAACGCCATGAAACATGCTCGATTGTCCCGTAAGCTTCGTCCAAATGGTAGTTTAGAGTTATCGCAACGGTGGGTTGCGAGCGGAGGCCGGGCATGCGATTTCGTACTCGATCATTGGCGGCAATCGGGTTGCTGCTCGTCTGTCAATCGGCAGCGCGCGGCGAGCTCGACGTGCACGAGGATTATTACGCGGGATTTACCCAGGGTGCCTACTACGGCCTGATGCTGGCCGGAGAAGATTACGACGTCGCCTGGTGCATGCGCGGCGAACTCGAGTTCGAGGCAAAAGGCATGGGCCAGGGCGCGGCGTTCCAGAAGACGATGGAGCGACTGCTCGCGGAGTGCAGGGAGGCATACCGTCGAAGCCCCCAACAGTGACCAAAAGGTCTGACTCCGCGGAAAGATCGAGCGATCAACAAAAGAGTGTCATTGAATACGACTCACCATGGCGACCGGCTCGCCCTTGCTGACTGGCGGCGTTGCGACCACGTAATTCACCACACCGGCAAACGGCGCACGAATCTCCGCAATTTCGTCACCGAAAAAATCCACCAGCACACCAAGCAAGCCGCCTTCGGCGATCGCGTAACCGTCCCGGACCGCGGAGCGGAATATACCGGTCCCCGGGCTGGCAATGACCTGATAATCGGTGAGCCACACGATGCCGGTGTTCTCGACGGTATCGCCGTCCAGCATGTTCAGATGGCGCAACAGATTGCAGATGCCGTGCGTGGCCATCTGTATCCAGTGCTCATCATTGGAGCCGAGCTGACCTGTTTCGGTGGTGATCGCAGGTTTGCCACGCGTCAAGGCCGTCTGATCGACGTACCGTGAATCGTCCGGGTCGCGTAGCCTGCTTTCGTCAATCACAATATGGTCGAGGCCGAAAGCCATCGCCATGCCTTTCGCTGCCTCGTCGAGTGCGCGATCGCCGGTGACCGGCATGTATACGTAAGGTCTCAGCGCCTCGTTACCATCGCCGGCGTGCAGGTCGACCAGGTAGTCGCTGCGTTCGATCACTTGCTGCGTAATGACCCAGGCAATGCGTTCGCTGATCGTGCCGTCCGCGCGGCCCGGGTAGACGCGGTTCAGGTTCTTGCCGTCGACGGGGCTGTAATAGATCGTGCGGCCGAGAAAGGACGGCGGATTGGCTACGTGCACGAGGATGACCGTGCCTTTCAGAGTGGATGGGTCCAGCGTGCGACGCAGCCGCTGCAGGGCCGTGATTGGCGGGTATTCGTAACCGTGCGTACCTGCCACGAGGGCCAGCACCGGACCCGGGCGTGCCCCGTGCAGCACCGACACCGGAATCTGTGCATCGCCATCCTCGCCGAAAGGTGCCGCGAGATAGCCGGATTCCAGGGTGCCTGGCGATGCCTCAATGGAGCCCAGCACGAAATCGTCCGCGGCCCGCAGGGGCAATGCGTACGCAGCAACAGCAAGTACAGGCAAAAGAACAGTCGATCGCAGCAAACGCATGGGGCACTCCCGACTCGACCGTGGTCGATTGCCGTTGCCTGGGTCATCACCACCATGCCGCGCATGGGCAGAACCCTTTCCCGGTGGAAGGATACAACACTATCCGGGAAGAATATCTGCAGCTTCCGACTGGCCAAATCTCCATTGTTGCAATTCCAGCCGTCACCATCGGTGCTACAGTATCTTCCCCTCAACCTGGGATTTTCCGGAGTCCGCATGAAACGCAGTCTCTTACCGGCATGCGCTGTCGTCGCCGCAGTGCTTACACAGCTCGCCGGTTGCGGGCCGCAACCGTCCGACGAAGTGGCCTCACCGGCCGCCGCCGCAAATACTGTCGGCGAAACGACCGAATATGCATGGTATGCGGAGGGGACGCCGGCGGGCTCGCATACCGTAGTGCGCACGGGCGACGGCCGCGTCAGCACCGAGCTGTTCGTGCACTGGAACAACCGGGAATACACCCTCACGGACGAACTGCAACTGGATGGCGAGGGGCTGGTTCGCTCACAGCGCATAACCGGCACGTCGCCGTTCGGTGCTCCGGTCGACGAGGCGTTTACCTTAAGCGACGGCCTCGCCTCCTGGCGCAGCGTCGGCGAGAGCGGATCGGTGACCGATGCCGGCGGCGCCTTCTATCTGCCGAACGAGTTCGGGGCGATCGAGTCGCTGGCGGCGCTGGTGCGCACGGCTTTGGGCCGGCTGGACGGGGAGCTGGAGCTGATTCCTTCCGGCACCGCCCGCGTTTCGAAACTTGTCGAGCTCGAACTCAGCGGTGATGCCGGCCCACAGACGGTGGGTCTCTACTCGATAAGCGGCATCCGCTTTACGCCCACCTATATCTGGCTCAACAGCGACCTGAACGTGTTTGCGCTCGATATAGGCGGCTTCATGGGCATGACCCCTAAAGGCTTCGGGGAAAAGGCGCTCACGGAGCTGAGCCGCGCGCAGTCCGGGCAGGAAGCTGCCTATTTCCAGTCCGTGTCGCCACTCCTCGCCCGGAAGCTCGACCGCCCGCTCGTGTTCGCGGGCGTCGATGTCGTCGACGTGGAGACCGGCAAGCTGCTCGAGTCACGACACGTGGTAATCGAGGACGGGAAGATCAGTGCGATCGCAACGTCCCCCGTCCAGCTCGACAACGGGCTCGTGATCGATGCGCGCGGCAGGACCCTGATTCCGGGTCTCTGGGACATGCACGGTCACTTCCAGCTGTCAGACGGCATTCTCAACATCGCCGCCGGCGTTACCAGTGTGCGCGATGTCGGCAGCGTGCACGAGAAGATTCTGCATATGACGTCGCAGTTCGATTCCGGCGCGGCTATCGGGCCGCGCACCTACCGCGCCGGTTTCATCGACCAGGCCAGCCCATACGCCACCGGCGATACGGTGCTTTCGCTGGAAGAAGCACTCGAGCGCGTGGACTTTTACGCAGACCATGGCTACATCCAGGTCAAGCTGTACAGCTCCATCGATCCTTCCTGGGTAAAACCCATTGCGGAACGCACCCACGCGCGCGGCATGCGCCTGTCCGGGCACATTCCGGCGTTCATGTCGGCCGAGCAGGCGGTGCGCGCCGGCTACGACGAAATCCAGCACATCAACATGGTGTTTCTGAACTTCCTCGCCGCCGACCGGGAAGATACCCGCAAACAATTGCGGTTCACGCTGTACGGCGACAAGGCCGGCGATGTGGATCTCGACAGCGCCGAGGCGCAGGCGTTCTTCGACCTGCTGGCGGAACAGGACGTCGTGATCGATCCGACGGCCGCGATCTTCGACACGCAGCTCCTGCACAAGGCCGGAGAACCGGATCCGACCTACGGTGGGGTCATCGATCACCTGCCGGTCTCTGTCGCCCGCGGCCTCTACAATCCGAGCATGCTGATCACCGCGGAAAACGAAGCCGCCTGGGCAAAATCGCGGGTGAACGCACTGATGATGCTGCGCAAGCTGCACGAGCGCGGGATACGCATCGTGCCGGGCAGCGACAGCATTGCAGGGTTCACGATCCACCGCGAACTCGAACTTTACGCGGAAGCCGGCATACCGAACGCCGATGTGTTGCGCCTTGCGACGCTGGAATCGGCGGACATTGTGGGCGTAGCCGATCGCAGCGGATCGGTGAGCGTCGGGAAGGATGCGGATCTCGTGCTGCTGGACGGCAATCCGCTCGAGGACATGAGCGCAATCCGCCGCGGCGTCACGGTCGTGAAAGGCGAGTGGCTGTATCGGCCGGCCGAACTCTATCCCGCAGTGGGCGTCACGAAGTTCGTCGATTCATTGCCGGCCGAACAGGAAGGGTCCGCCACGGCGGGTGGCGCGTATTGATGCTGCAAGATACCGAGGATTTGCCGGACCTCGAACGGAATCGAGCCACCGACACGCGGACTTTCCATCGCGACTCATGACATCCGATCGCGTCGCTGTCGTCGTGGTGCATGGCATCGCCAATCAGCTTCCCGGACAGACGGTGCGGGAGGTGGCGCGGCTGCTCTGTCACGGCGCGGACCGCAAGCCGCGCTATGTGAAGGGCGAGATTCATGAGGTGCTGGTGCCGGTCGAGAAGCTCGAGCCCGGAGTTGGCCTTCAGCGGGATGCAGAGCAGTCGCCGCGGCGGCAGCCCGGGGCGCCAAGCGGCTTCTACCAGGCGCAGCAGCCACAGCAAGAGCTCAAGCGTCCGGAGCCTGTGGATCTTGGCATGGCACTGAACAACTACCTGCTGGACCGGCTGGTGCTGCCGGAAGAGGATGCGCTCTACGAGTCCACCCGCATCTCGCTCCGCCGCCGGGATGACGACCGGGCGGTGGATATCTACGAGATGTACTGGGCCGACCTTTCGCGGCTGGGTGCGGGTGGCCTGCGCGTGCTCTCGTCGCTGTACCAGCTCTTCTTTCATCTGGGCACGCTTGCAGCCGACGTGGTTGACCAGGTGGCGCTCAGCGAGAACGGAGGCAAGGGCTGGCGCCTTCTGCAACGGCTTCACGCATGGATGGCATGGCTGATGAAGGCGCCGGCCGCGCTTCTCCAGCTCGCGATGCTGCTCATGGTCGTATTCGGCGGGTTGGCGCTGGTCCCCCCCGAGCTGCGCGGCCAGCTGCTTGCTGCCGCGTTCGCGCTCGGCGCGGTCGTGCTGGCAGCCTTGGCGGCGCTCGCGTGGTTGCGCGTGGCGCCGGGGCCTGGACGATGGACGTTGCTGCTCGTCCTTTTGGCCGCGGCCCTCGCCAGCATGGCGGTTGCGCTGGTCGCGCTCACCACCTACGACTGGATACACCGGATGTATTTCGGCGCCGGCGCGTTGGTCGTCGCGCTGCTCGGCTGGTATCTCGTCGAGCGCTATTCCGGCGTCACACAGGGCGTGCGAGTCCTCGGTCACCTGGTGATGCTGGCGAGCATCGTCGCGCTTTGCGTCTACGGACTGGTGTTGTTGCCGAGCGTCAGTACGCAAGGCGAATGGATGATTACTGCGGCACTCAACGTAGGGGAATGGCTGCTCGCGGCGGTGTTGCTGGTGTGGGCGGTCTTCGTCGCGGTGCAGATTGTCGCCCTGTTGCTGGGATGGTGGCTTGGCCGCGGGAGCGACCGAGCTGCCCTGGCGTCGCTTCACACAGCGCGAATTGCCGTCATAGGCTCGAGTGCACTTTTCGCGGTGCTGAGCCTCGTGCTGTGGTCCATCGTGAGCTTCGTCGCGAGCCGAACGGTGCCGAAGGACCTGTTTTACCTGCCGATCGTTTTCCGCGGCACCTATCGCTCGGTCGAGATCTTCCTCGAGGACCGCGTGCAAACCCTCGGCGGGTTTTTCACGCCTCTCGTGCTTGCCTTCACGCTGCTCGTCGCGGCGGCCCTGCTCGTGCTGCTGCCCTCGCTGATGGAGGAAATTTGGCCAAGCCGGAACCTCGATGCGAAAGACGCAAGGGATTCCTGGTCGCAGCGGTTGGGAAACTGGCTGGGTGGGGGTATCCGGGTGCTGGGAACGACCTTCAAGTCGCTCGTGCCGCTGGGCGCCATTGCGGGCGGCGTTGTCTACCTGGCGTTCGTGCTGCAGCAGTTCGCGTTAACGATGGGCATCGGGAAAAACCTTGTCGGCTGGCCTGCCGGCCTGCTGGCGGTGTTCGAAGGCCAGACCCTGGTCAGCGCTGGCAAGTGGCTGGCGGGAGGCGCGGTGACCATCGCCGCGCTCGGCTCGCGCTTCACGCAGACCTTCGGCCGGTTGCGCGTTGCGCTCGACGCCGTGCTCGACATCGACAACTACTTCGGCGATCCACCCAACCGGCAGCCGCCGCGGGCGCGCATTTACTCGCGATATGCCTCGCTGCTCGCTTACCTGCGCGAGCGGGGCTACGTGCGCATCGTGATCGTCGCACACAGCCAGGGCACCGTGATCAGTGCCGACCTGCTGCGCTATCTGCAAAGCCAGGGCCGCCTGCAGAGCCTTGTCGGCGAGCTGCCGGTCGCGCTGGTAACCGTGGGCTCGCCGTTGCGCGACCTGTACGGGGAACGCTTTCCGCTGCTCTACCGGTGGGTCGGCTCCCGCGATGCCGCCTTCATGGATGCCGCACCGGCAGCCGCCGCACTCGGCGCGAGCGAATGGGTCAACGCCTGCCGCTCGGGAGACTACGTGGGTCGCTTCATCTGGACGCCGGATGGCGACGCGGGGCGCTTCGCCGTCGCCACGGTCGAGCCCGACGGGAGCGTGCAGGCACGGCGTGCCGGCGATCGCACGGAATTCTGCCTGGGCGCCGGCGGCCACACGCATTACTTCAGCAACGATGCCGTGGCGCTGGCGATCGAGATCGACCGGCTGGTCGCCATGCCGCCGCCGCGTTTCGTCTAACCGAAACACCCTGCATATAAACTGCAACTCTTTTTCCTGGGGGGAACGTTGCGACAGAAACTGTGGGCCGGCCTGCTTGCGCTGATGCTTGCGCCACCGGTGTTGGCCGAAGAGGACTCAAAGCCACCAACCGGCGTCGAGATCGACCTCGGGCCTGGCGGGGCGATCACCTTGCGCCGCTACGATCACGACGCAGCCGCCATTGACGTCGACGGCCGCCTCGACGAATCCGTCTGGCCCGGGCTCGCCGTGGCCAGCGATTTCCGCGTGCTGGAACCGGATACTCTGGCCGTTCCGCCGTATCGGACGGCGATCCGCTTCTTTTATACGGAGCACGGACTGTACCTGGGCTTCGATCTCGAACAGCCGCCCGATACCATCGTGCGCCGCTATGTGCCGCGTGACAATCTCGACATCAAGCGCGACAACATCTCGTTCACCCTCGATACCTCCGGCAACGGCCGCTACGGCTACTGGATGAACGTGTCACTCGGCGACAGCCAGCGCGACGGCACGATACTGCCCGAACGACAATACAGTACCGAATGGGATGGTGCCTGGCACGGCGCCTCGCACGAGACGGTGCGTGGCTGGACTGCCGAGATATTCATACCGTGGTCGCAGGTGGCCATGCCGAAGGAAGCGGGCCTGCGGCGCATGGCCTTCTATTCGCAGCGCGAGGTTGCCCATCGGAACGAGATCTGGGGATTCCCGGCGCTGCCCGAATCCCAGTCGCGATTCATGAGCGCCTTTCAGCCGCTCATGCTGGAGGGCATCGATCCTCGCCAGCAATGGAGCGTATTCCCCTACGTGTCGTCGTCCTTCGACCGCATCGACGACGAGATCCGTTACAAGGCAGGGCTGGACCTGTTCTGGCGGCCGACCAGCAATTTCCAGCTGACAGCCACCGCCAATCCGGACTTTGGTTCGGTGGAATCCGACGACGTCGTCCTCAATCTCACGGCGAACGAGACCTTCTTCCCGGAGAAGCGCCTGTTCTTCCAGGAAGGACAGGAAATCTTTGAGGCCACGCCGCGCGCCGAGATCGAGGGCGACCAGCGCTTCTCGGTGGTGAACACGCGGAGAATCGGCGGCAGGCCGGACGATCCGGACCTGCCGCCGGGGGTAACGCTGCCGGCCCGTGAAGCGCTCGCGGTCGCTGACCTGCTCGGCGCCGCGAAAGCGACCGGCCAATACGGAGCATTCCGTTACGGCGTGCTCGCCGCGTTCGAGGACGAAACGGACTTCCTGGTCGATGACGTCGAATACCTGGTCGCAGGGCGCGACTTCGGCGCGGTGCGCCTGCTCTACGAAGACAGCCGCGGCGCCGCGTATCGCGGCCTGGGTTTCCTGTCGACGGCGGTGGTGCGCCCGGACGCCGAAGCCTTCGTACACTCGGCCGATCTGCATTATCTGTCGAGCGACGGACGCTGGAAATTCGACGGCCAGGTCGTTCACTCGGAACTCGACGGCATCGGCGGCGGCAACGGCGCGACGGCGGATTTGGCGTTTACACCGCGTCAGGGCCTGAAGCACCAGTTGCAGATGGCCTGGTTCGACGACCGCGTCAACGTCAACGACTTCGGCTTCCAGATTCGCAATGACAACCGCGACACCTGGTACAAGATGGAGTGGGTGAAATCGGGTCTGAGCCGCGTGCGCGACTTCAAGCTGACGCCGTTCCTGCGTTACGAGGAGAACGGCGAAGGCTACCGCACCAACAACGCCATCGCGTCGGGTTACGAGGTCACGCTGAACAATCTGCACACCATCAGCGGCACGGCCGCATGGTTTCCCGAGCGCTATGACGACCGCAACAGTTTCGGCAACGGCACGTTCACCGTCGCCGAGCGCATCAATTTCGACCTGAACTACACGACCGACACTTCGCTGCCGTTCTCTTTGACCGGCACGGCAGCGTATCGCGGAGAGTTCACGGGTGGCAGGACGCTCGAGGGAGAGTTCGGCGTCAACTGGCGACCGCGCTACAACGTCAACGTATTGCTCGAGGCCATCTATCAGGACCGTGACGACTGGCTGTTGCACCAGGAAGGCCGTAATTTCACAACCTTTCTCGCAGAGCAGTGGCAACCGCAGCTCAGTTTCGAATTTTTTCCGACCGCGATGCAGCAATTCCGGGTATCGCTGCAGTGGATAGGGTTGCGCGCGGAGGAACACGAGTTCTTCGTCTTGCCGGAGGACGACACGGATCTCGTTCAGGTCGACAAGCCGCCCGGGCCGACGGACGACTTCAGTATCTCGCAACTCAACTTTCAGGTGCGCTATCGCTGGCAGATCGCGCCCTTGTCCGATCTCTTCATCGTCTACACCAAGGGCGATAACCGCCGCAGCGGACTCACGGATTTCGACTCGCTCTTCCGCGACTCGTGGACCGAACCGCTCGGCGATCTGCTGGTCATCAAGCTGCGCTACCGGCTGGGGTCCTGAGCAGCGGATCGAGGTTCCGGCAAGCGACTACAATCGCGTCTCCACGTCACCCCTCGGTGTTTCGATTCCACACAGACGGAATGCGGCGAAAAGGTTGACGAGTCCCTGCCACCCAATGACGTTCGAATGATCTGGCGCAAAGTTGCATTCTCCAGATCACCAGGCGGCAGTGCGTTTCGCGGTTCCGGTATTTGTTTTGCGCTGACCCAGCTGCTGATCCATTTGGGCGACGAGAGGGCCCTGGCATCCGCTGCCGGCGAAGCCTGGCAGGCATTGAGACCAAGGATAGCTGCAATCGCGAGACACCAGAGACGCTCCTGATACTTCATGGGCAAGCCGAGGACGTTACACGAGGATGTCTCAAGCTACGTCAGCAAAATCGTATCGGCAAGCGGCTTCGTGCGAGACGGACCGGATGCTGGCCTGCCCGGGTCGTGATTCGCCGCTTCAGGTCGCGAGGGCCTCCGTCACCGCGCGGTGGGCGTGCGTAATCGCCGAATCCGTGTTGGCGGCCGCGCCGGCGTCCGAATTCGCAATCGTTATGCGGCCGAAGGGCCGGCGTCCCTTGACCCACGGTTTGTCGGCTTCCGATGCGTATTCCGGTTCCCAGGTCCTGCCGGGGCCATAGGAATATCCGTGCGCCCAGCGGTTGACCGTGATCGCGTGAATGTCACGCCCGGCATCGAACCCTGCCCCGGACAAAGCCTGGTCGAGCTGGTCGCGCACATGTTCCTCGAACACCGAGAACGGGGTCGTAAGCAGCACCCGCCTTCCGGCGCGCCACTGCTCCGGTCCCTCAATGTCGTCGAAGTAAGGCACGTAGCACATGTGCAGGACCATCGGCCGGTCCGGTGAATCGTTGAAACGGTAATCGCCGATCGACACCGGATAGTCGAGTTCCACCTGCTTGTAGAAATCGTTCGTGTAGAAAACGTAGCGTATGCCAAGTTCCGCGAACGCGCGCCAGTTCGGTATCAGCACCTTCGTATACGTCAGCGGAACCTTGACGTTGTGCGCGAGACCCTTCTTCTGCTCGTCCGGCAACTCCGGGCAGATATAGGGAATCGCGCTGTTGTAACAGGCGAGGATGCATTTTTTCGCGCGGACGGTATGCGCGTCGCCGCCATGCACGTAGGTGACATTGACCGCGCCGCCGTCGGTGGTGTGCGCCGTGTTGACCACGGTACTGTTCAAGCGGATGCGGATTGGCCCGTCAGCGCGGTCGAGTTCGGAATACGCGACGCGCGCCGTAACGCAGTCTTCCATCGTCTCGCCGGGTACGGCCGCGGGAATCAGACTTCTCACGAGCAGCCGCGCGACCGAGGCGTTGCCGTCCGGAAAGTGAAATATGTATGGCTCGTCGCCGCGATCTCCGATACGCGGCATCGTGTGCTGGAGTCCGGGTATGCCGCCGCCGTCGGTATAGCCTTGCACGGCGATCGCCGGAACTTCGTCCATGCCGACGCACCAGTAGCTCATGCCCCAGCGCTGGTACATCTCCAGCAGCTGATCGTCGACCTTGACGTAGTCCCGCAGAAATTCGCGGTAGCTGACCTTCGAAAGCAGCCTGTGCTTCTCGGCGCGACTCATGCCGGGCAGGTAATCCCGCGCCTCCGTGAATGCCCGCACGAGGTCGGCCCGCGCACGCTCGTTCATTGGCGTCGCGGCGGCGAACTCCTGCCAGGGAAGGCTACCGTAGCCGGCGACCAGCTTCCGTCGACCGTAGGTCGCGCTGTCGTAAGCTATCGCGTACGACAGCCCCATCGACGAATACAGGTCCTGGTCGAAATAGTCGTAAAAACGCTGAACGTCAATGCCGATCCCGGACAACAACGCTTTCGAGACGCCGGTGTATCCCGACGGCGTGTCGATGGACTCGGTGCCGCCGTAGCCGATGCGCGTCCGGCCCCCGATCGTGAATTCGTTGCGCTTGGCGTGGCCGCCGAAGTCGTCGTGGTTGTCGAGGATGAGTATCCGCGCGTCCGGCTTTTCCTTCCTGTAGAAGTGCGCGGCGGACAGCCCGCTGATGCCACCGCCGACGATCACGAGGTCGACTTCTTCCTCCGGCGCGGCGCGCGGCCAGGTTTTGCCGGAGACCCGCGCGTGCATGATCTCCCAGGAACCGTCATGGCTGCCGCGCAAACCCGTTTTAGCCGGCGGATAGTAGTCGCTGCCCAGCGTGAACCCGCCCTCGTCCCGGCCGAAGACGTCCGCCCATGGCGACAGGAGGGAAGCGCCGATGGCGACGCTGGTACCGTTCAGGAAGTCGCGGCGTGTGACCTTGTCTTTCATCTTCTCCCCGGATGCAGCAACGGAAAGGCCTCCGGCACTTTACGAAAGCCGCCGGGATAAGGAAAGGCGGACCGAAGCGTGGGCAAGAGCGGGCAGGCAGGCTTGACAGCTGATGTTTGATGCGCGAGCATTTGATGCGTGAGAACCACGATAGACATAGACAACGATGTGCTGCAGGCGGCAAAAGAGCGGGCGCGCCGGGAGCACCGGACGCTCGGCCAGGTGCTGTCGGCGCTGGCGCGGCGCGGGCTGATGGCGCCGGCTCAAGCTCCTGCCGTAGCCGAGCCAAGGACGGTCTACGGCTTCAGGCCCATCCCCCCTCGGGGCGGCGTCGTCACGAACGACCTCATCGACAAGCTCCGCGAGGATGATGCTTACTGATGCGGGGGCTGCTCGACGTCAACGTGCTTATCGCGTTGCTGGACTCCGATCACTCCTTGCACGATCGAGCCACGGCATGGTTTGCCGTTCACGGAGCGCACGGCTGGGCGTCGTGTCCCCTGACGCAAAACGGCTGCATCCGGATAATGTCGCATCCCAACTATCCGAATGCACCTCCATTGCAGACGGTAGTGGGTCTGCTCGCCGAGGCGACGGCAGACGCCGTGCACGAGTTCTGGCCCGACGATGTCAGCCTGCTCGAGAGCCGCATTGCCGACGTCAGCCGTATTCATGGTCCACGCCAGATCACCGACCTCTACCTGCTTGCGCTTGCGGTCAGGCACGGCGGACGGCTCGTTACCTTCGATGGCTCGATCGCCCGCGAAGCCGTGTGCGGGGCCGAGCACCAGCACCTGCTTCAGCTCTAGCCGCCAACCTGTCTCGATCGGGGACGACGAAGCGTCTCCAGATGAAATCCGTAATCGCCCGTGGGGCCGGCTCCTACAGCCCGCGCTGCGCGGCCGTCGGAGAAGGGAGTTCCGCGGCCAGGCGTTCGGCAAGAAAGCGAGCCTGCAGATCCAACGCTTCCCCGGCCTCGGGCAAACCCGGTTGCATCCAGTGCTCGTGCGGCATGCCGTCGAACACGACCAGCTGCGCCGGCACACCGGCGCGCAGCAGTGCGCGGTGAAAATTCGCCGTGGCGCTGAGGAAGAAATCGCGTGTCCCGGTCATGAGGAGCACAGGGGGGAACCCTTCGAGGTCTGCGAAGATCGGCGACATCACGGGATCGGTGAGACTGTTATCCGCCAGATAGGCCCGTGCCTGCACGGCGACCGGAGCG
>Ga0299913_10000273_pt1 | contig 30000 bp, 26 predicted proteins | sample RVTome_9_FD_201360 | JGI IMG/M metagenome (GOLD analysis project Ga0299913, IMG submission 201360) | Soil microbial communities from uranium-contaminated site in the Upper Colorado River Basin, Wyoming, United States - RVT155D38 (version 2) ... | reverse complement strand
CCCGCGTGCCTGCGGCTATTATGGTGCTATTCGTCCCCTTTTGGCAGTACGCCGCGCAGCTCGCGATGCGCGGCCTTCCGCACTTCCGCGCGGGCGTCCGCCTCGAGTTCCGGATCCACCCGGTCCTTCAGGTAGTCGTGCACGTACAGCATCTGGGTGGCCACCATCGCCGCGGCGACGAGCGGCACCGCCACCACAAGTCCCATCGGACCCGCCAGCCACCCGAGCGAGAGCTGCGCCACGATCGTCATCACGGGAGGCATCTCCACCGCACGCCGCTGCACCAGCGGCGTGATGACGTAGCTCTCAGCGCTCTGGATGACGGTGTAGAGCGCGAGCACCCACAACGCCTGGCGGCCGCTCTCGGCGAGCGCCAGGAGCAGCGCGGGCAGCACCGCGACGACGGGACCCACGACCGGCACGAACTCGAAGAGGCCGGCCAGCACGCCCAGGATGAGCGCCAGGCGGACGCCGATGATCGCCAGTCCGACGCCCATCACCGTGCCGACGATCACCATCGCGATGGCCTGCCCGAACAGCCACGATCGGAGCACGTGAAGGCACGCGTAGAGCGCCTCCGCGATGCGGTGCCGGCGTGACATCGGAATGAGCCGCAGCACCCCACGCACGTACGGGCCGGGCTCCACGGCGAGATAGATCCCGACGAACAGCACGACAGCGATCGCCGTGAGCAGCGACATCGCGGTGTCGGCAGCCCACGACGCCTGCTGCACCATCTCCGATCCGCCAGGCGCCTGGCCGGACAGCTCTCCGAGGATCCACCGGCCCCAGGAATAGGCCCGGATGCGCGCCGTGAGATCGGAGACCACGCGGGGCAGCTGCGTCGCCAGCTCGTCGCTCTGCTCGGCAATCGTCGGCGCATAGAGCGTCCCGACGAGCGCCGCCAGGCCCAGGATGGCCGAGACCACGAGCAGCAGCGCCGCGCCGCGCGGCAGCCGAAGCCCCGATGACACCCAGCCGGAGAGCGTCCGGAGGACGATCGCGAGCAGGATGCCGGTGAAGACGAGCAGCAGCACGTCCAGCGCGACCCACACCAGCAGCAGGGCGATGAGAAGGACGATCCAGCGCGGGAAGGGTGTCATAGGCGTGCTCCCGCGTCAGAACTGCAGGTCCAGGCCGACCCATGCCGACCGCGGCGAACCGGGACTGAGGAACCGGCGGCTGGTGTCGTTCAGCAGCGGCGCGGGGTCTCCCACGATCCCGAAGGTGGAGTAGCGGCGGTCGACGAGGTTCTGCGCCTCGATGATCGCCGCGAGACCTCCGGCGATGCGAATGCGAATATCGGCGTCAAGGACGAGGAAGCCGGGGACGGGAGCGAGCAGGTTCGCCTCGTCGCCGCGCAGGACCTGGCTCGACTGGGCGCGCCCGTGCACGCCGAAGCGGGCGCGGCCGGGCAGCCCGCCCTCAATCCCGAATCGTCCGACGTGCGCGGGGACGCCCGGCAGGCGATCGCCGCTTTCCACCCGGAGCTCACCGGCCATGGCGAGGGGATGCGCGCGGCTGGTCACGGTCAGATCCGTGCCGTACGCCGCGCGCTGCCGCGTGTAGGCGGCGAAGGCCGAGAGCCGGTCGCCGGCGGTCTTCACCTCGAGCGACGCCTCCAAACCGCGGCGGCGCGTACGAGCGACGTTCTCGAAGTGCCCTTCGCCGCGCAGCGTGCCGCTGCTCACGAAGATGATGTCGTCCACGGCGGTGGAGTCGAAGGCCGCGACCGACCACCGGAGTCCGTCGACCGTTCCGCGCATCCCGCCCTCCCACGTGCGTGCGACGACCTGCCGCAGCGGCGGATCCGAGACGAAGGCGTTGGGCAGCCGGCAGGGGTCCTCGGGATCGGCGCAGGTCAGCTCGACGGGCGTCGGTACCCTCGATGACTCCGAGTACCCGCCGTACGCGTTCAGCGTGCCGGACACCTGGACCGTGGCGCCGGCCGCAGGGTTCACCCGCCGGAACCGATGATCGCCATCGAGCGCGGTTCCGATCCGGTCGCGCAGCCTCACCCGCGTCGCGTTGAAGCGGGCGGAGGCGGTCAGGGCGACCCTCTCATGAGGCGACCACGTGTTGGTGACGAAGGCGCTTGCGGTCGCCACGTCGCTCCTCAGGCGCACGGCTTCGTCCTCGACAACGGTACCGAGCCCGATCGTCCCGCGATCGGGCCCGAGCCTCGCTGTCTCGACGGCGAACTCGAACCGGGTCCCTGCCGCGTCCATGCCGGCGCCGGCGATGAAGTGGTTGTCGCGGCCGAGCAGCGGCGCCGTCCGGCGGATCTGCGCCGTGGCTCCCGCGCCGCGCGATCGCGTGCGGCTGGTGTTGTTCACCGCTGACAGCTCCTCACCCGCGACCGCCCCCGCCGGCTCGTCCTCTTCCCCGTCGTTCGCGTCGTCGTCGTCGTCGTCCAGATCGCCGTTGAACGTCGTGATGCGGCCGCCGCGGACGTACGCCAGGCCTTCGAGGAGCGTCGAGGCGGAGAGGTTGCGCCGGGCGCGCGCCGTCGCGAGCACGAGGTCGTTGCCGGTGAGATCGGGATGCGTGAAGACGGCGCGGCGGTCGGACTCGAGCAGCGCGGAGGGCGCAGCCCCGTTGCCGGTCAGGTCGTTCGAGGCCGCCGTGACACTGACGCTCAGCGCGTGCGCATCGCCGCGCCACGAGATGTCACCGAAGAGCCGCCTCACGGTCGAAGGGGAGAAGTCGCGCCATCCCTGTTCCCGCATCAGCGTGCCGGCGGCGTAGTACGCGATTGCGCCCTCGTGCCCGCCGGCCTCGGCCTCGAGCCGGTGCCGCCCGAACGAACCGGTCGCCACCGTCACCCGGCGGCGCGGCGCAACGAAGCCGTCCTTCGTCCGGATCGACAGGGCCCCGCCGAGGGCGTTGAGGCCGAACAGCGGGTTGGAGCCGGGAATCACGTCGATCGCGGCGATGGCCGTTCGCGGCAGCACGTCCCATTGCACGGTATCGCCGAACGGATCGTTCATGCGGACGCCGTCCTGGTAGATCGCCAGCCCTTCGGAGGCCCCGAGCAGCGGCGAGGCGGCGAAGCCGCGAAACACCACGTCCGGCTGGAAGGCGCCGCCCTGCACCTCGCCGATCTGCACGCCTGCGGCGCGGCGGTTCAGCAGCATCGGCACGTCGACGGCCGATCGCATCTGGAATCCCTCCGCCGACAGCACCTGGACGTTCGCGGGGACCTTGAAGATGGGCAGGCCGATGCCATGGATGGGCGTGATGCCGACCACGTCCACGTGCTCGTAGTAGGCCGGCGGCGGGTCGTCGGCCGATGCGGGCTGTGCCGGGAGCGTCGTGGAGCCCGCCAGTACCGCGCACGATGTCAGCGCGATCCGCCGTGCAACGCGCGCGATCGAGGGCGGCGGTCCGGCAGGCGGGTACGATGAGGCGGCGCGCGGCGTGGCGTGAAGGTCCATGCGGCATCGGGAGCGCGCGAGCGACGCCCGCCCCGTTTCCGCCCGGGATGCAGCACGCGGGCCAATGCGCCGCGAATCCAGCTGGGCCGCCGAGGGAGCGGAAACGGGACTACGCCGTTCAGAGCGCGGCCGCCACGGCGAAGCGCTCGAGCAGCTCGTCCAGCTCTTCCGCCCGTATGGGTTTCGCCAGGTACCCGTCCATCCCGGCGTCCAGGCACCGTTCGCGGTCGCCCTTCATGGCGTGCGCCGTGAGGGCGACGATCGGCAGGTGGCGGCCGGTGCCGGTCTCCTTCTCGCGGATCGCGGCGGTCGCCTCGAAGCCATCCATCACCGGCATCTGCACGTCCATCATCACGAGATCGATCGCCGCCGCGTCCAGGGCCGCCACCGCCTCCTGTCCGTTCGACGCCACGATCACGCGATGGCCGCGCTTCTCGAGCAGGCGGACGGCGAGCCGCTGGTTCACGGGATTGTCTTCGGCGAGCAGGATGCGGAGGCGCGTTCCGGGCTCCTGCGCGTCGGAGAGCGAGAACCGGGTGATGAGCGGGATCGGTCCGTCCAGCTCGGCGGCGCCCAGCACGCGCGCGATCGCTTCACGCAGCTCCGACTGGCGAATCGGCTTCAGCAGGTACGCGGAGACGCCGAGCGCCTGGCAGCGCGCCGCATCGCCGCGGTGCCCCGCCGAGGTCAGCATCATGATGGTGGCGGCCGACAGCTCGGGGTGCTGGCGGATCCGCTCGATCAGGCCGAAGCCGTCCATGTGCGGCATGTGCATGTCGGTGAGGATGACCTCGTACGGCGTGCCAGCCCGGTACGCGCCGAGCAGCTCCTGAAGCGCCGCCTCGCCCGACTCCGCCTGGGACGGGCGCATCTCCCAGCGGACGAGCATGCCTTCGAGGATCCGGCGGTTCGTGCGGTTGTCGTCGACGATCAGCGTCTTCACGCCGCGCAGCAGCTCCGGGGGCGCCGGCGTGCCCACCTGCACGGTCTTCGGATCCGCGACGCCGACTTCCAGCGTGAAGTGGAACTTCGTACCCGTTCCCACTTCGCTCTCGACCCAGATGCGGCCGTTCATCATCTGCACGAGCCGGGTCGAGATCGTGAGGCCGAGTCCGGTGCCGCCGTACTTGCGCGTGGTCGAGGCATCGGCCTGCGAGAACGCGTCGAAGATGCTCTTCTGCTTCTCCGGCGGGATGCCGATGCCCGTATCGGCGACGGTGAAGCGCAGGAGGCAGCCGCTCCCGGTCCCCTGCTCGCGTGCGACGGTGACCGCGACCTCCCCCTCCTCGGTGAACTTGATGGCGTTTCCGACGAGGTTCAGGAGTACCTGGCGGAGGCGGCTCGAATCGCCGACGACGGCGTCGGGCACGTCGGCCGCGACCTCGCAGAGCAGCTCCAGCCCCTTCTCGTCGGCACGCACCGAGATCGTCTTCAGCGCGTTCGAGATGCAGTCTCGCACGTCGTACGGCGTGCTCTCGAACTCGAGCTTCCCGGCCTCGATCTTCGAGAAGTCGAGGATGTCGTTGATGACGGTGATCAGGGCATCGGCCGAGATCTTCACCGTGTCGAGGTAGTCGCGCTGCTCCGGCGTGAGCTGCGTCTCGATGGTGAGGTCCGTCATGCCGATGATGCCGTTCAGCGGCGTGCGGATCTCGTGGCTCATGTTCGCGAGGAACTCACTCTTCGCGCGGTTCGCCGCATCGGCGGCCTCCTCGGCGCGGCGGCGCTCCTCGATCTCGGCCTGCAGCGACCCGTTCAGCGTGGCCAGGTCCGCCGTGCGCTCCTGGACGCGCCGCTCGAGCTCTTCCGCGCGCGCCCGCAGGCGGCGCGTGTAGTGCCGCTGGCCGCCGAACACCCCGAGGGCGAGCACGGCGATCGCGATGGAAAGGAACCACCCCGTCTGGTAGAAGTGCGGCCGCATGCGCACGCCGACCGACGCCGCGGCCTCGTTCCACATGCCGTCGTCGTTCGCCGCCATGACCCGGAAGCGGTACTGCCCCGGCGGCAGGTTCGTGTAGTGCGCCACGCGCCGGGTGCCTGCATCGACCCAGTCCGCGTCATAGCCTTCGAGCTGGTACTGAAAGCGGACGCGCGAGGGAATCAGCAGGCTGAGACCGGTGTAGTGCACCTCGAGCCGGTTGACGCCGGGGCCGATCGTCAGATCGGACGCGGTCGACGCGAGGCGGCCGTCCACGACGATCTCCTCGACCACAACCGGCGGCACCACGGTGTTGCGGACGACGCGCTTCGGGTCGACGACGACCAGGCCCTTCATGGTGGTGAACCAGAGCCGGCCGTCCCAGGTGCGCCAGCCCGCCGGCTGATGCGCCTGCTGCGACGCCTCGCTCGTCTTCATGCCGTCCAGCGAGTCGAAGCGGACGGCGGACACCCTGACGGCACGCCCCTCCGCCACATCGTCGAGCTCCGCGGCTGCCGCGGTGAAGATGCCGGCCTGCGTGCTCACCCAGAGATTGCCGTCCTCGTCGAACAGCATGCGCGTCGCCGCTGCATCGAAGAGCCCCTGCGGGCGGCCGAAGTGGGTCAGCCGGCCGTCGCTGAGCCGGTAGCGGAAGATGCCGGGCTGGCGGCCGGCGAGCCACAGGTGGCCGCGCCCGTCCTCCGTGATCGTCGTGACCGGGAACTCGACGCCGGGCACGCGCGCGTCGGCCGGAAACTCACCAGGCGGGAAGCGCAAGAGGCCGAGCACCGTCCCGAACCAGAGCGTGCCGGCCGCATCCTTGTGGATCACGAAGGTGTAGTTGCCCGGTGATGAGAGCGGCGTCGGTTCACCTCCGATGGTCAGCGGCGACATGCGCCCATCGCGGAACCGGTACGCCACCGTGTCGGACGTCGTGACGATCAGGCCCTCGTCGTCCTCGCTGATGGCCGAGGTGTAGGTGTTCCTCAGCACGGGATCGCCCTGGTGGACGGTGAAACGGCCGTCCTTGTACTGGGTCAGGCCGCCGACGGTGCCGATCCACAGCGAGCCGTCGGCGGCTTCGTACATGCCGTTCCCGTAGGCCGAGAGCAATCCTCCAGGCTGCGGCCGAATGGCCGTCACGGTCCCGTCCTTGATGCGGGCCAGGCCCCCGCCCGTGCAGAACACGTACAGGCTTCCGTCACGCGTCTCGAGCGCCTGGGTCGGAGTGTTGGACGGCAGCCCCTGCCGCATCGTGAACGTCGTGAGCTTCGTGTCACGGAAGCGATCCAGACCGCTGGCCGTGCCCGCCCACAGGCTGCCCTCGCGATCTTCGAAGACCGACAGCACCTCGTCATCGGTCAGCGAGTCCGCGGCCCCGAAGCGCGAGACGCCCTTCGCCGTGATCCGGTACAGCCCCTGGGCCGTGGCGACCCACTGGTTGCCGTCGCGATCGAGCAGGATGCCGTTGACCTGACTCTGGATGTCGGCGGGCGCGACCCGGCCGATGGCGGTCCGCGATGGATCCATGAGGTAAAGCCCTTCGAGGGTCCCCACCATCAGCCCCTGCGGAGATCTCGCCAGCGCGGTCGCGCGGTGGTCGCGCCACTCGCTGCGTTGCGTCAAGGTGCCGTGGCGGTACGAGTAGAGCGAGGCGGCCGAGCCGATCCAGATCGTGCCGTCTTCATCCTCCTCGAACGCATGCATCCACCCCGTGCCGCGGGTCAGCATGCGGAAGCCGTTCTGCCCGGCGACGAAGACGTGGTCGTCGGTGCCGATGAAGACCTGCGGCTCGCTCGACTCGAAGAGCACGCGGGCGGTGCCATCCGGCAACGGACCCTGGGTGCCGTGCGGCGTGAACCGGCCCCGCTGGTAGCGAAGCGTGCGAGAGGTCGTGCGAACGAGCAGGTCGCCGCCGGCGCCGACGCAGATGGCGAAGACCGGCTCGGCGACCGGCTCTCCGTCGATGTCGATCTCGACGAGCGTGAACCGCACGCCATCGAACCGCACGAGACCGGCCGACGTGCGCAGCCAGAGATAGCCGTCCGGCGTCTGCAGCACCTGGTAAACGCTCTCACCCGGGAGGCCGTGCTGGCTGTTCCACTCGTCGTGGCCGTACTGGTCGACGTCGCGGGCCGGATCGAGAGCGGCGGCCGGCGAGACGGGGAGGGCTGCCAGGAGCAGCGCGAGAACAGCTATCCGGGCCGGGGCGCCTCGGTCCGGTCGACGGCCCGGAGCGCGCGGGGTCGCAAGTCGGCGTTTCAGCATCGCTGTCGGAGATATCGGCAGGCCCGCCCTGCCGTCTTAACCCGGCGCCCGGCACGCAAATAGGTGGGCCGAAATGCCGGGTTTCCCGTCGCGGCTCCCGTATGATGGCGCCGCCGAAGCTCAACAAGGAGTCCCCCCCATCCATGCGTTCAGTCGCCGTCCGCCTTCTCGCCGCCGTCGTCGCCGTTTTCGTGGCAGCCGCAGCGCCCGCTCCAGTCCACGCCGCGATCCAGACACAGACCCGCACCTCCGCGGGCACGACGACGCCGGGAGGAACGTGGACGAACTCCACGAATGCCGCGACCATCGACGGCGCCTGTGCGCAGGGGGATGGCGTGAGCGCCACGTCGATGACGATCACGAACTGGGCGTTCTCGATTCCCGCCGGGTCCACCATCCTCGGCATCACCGTGCGCTCGGTGTCGGCGTTCAACGACGTCTCGACGCAGGACCAGATTCGGCTGACGAAGAGCGGAAGCGCCGTCGGGACCGCGATGATCCTGAACGGACCGGGCACCGACTCGTCGATCTCGTGCGGAGATCCGATCCCCGACGCGAACGGTCTCACGGTCGGAGGCGCTGACGAGCTCTGGGGAACCACCTGGACCGTCGCCGAGATCAACGACGTGGGATTCGGCGTCTTCTACGACAACGACTTCTCGAACACCGCGCTCGACGGCGTCGAGATCACGGTGACGTATGACGACGGCGAGTGCGAGGTGACGTGCTCCGCCAACGTCATCTCTACCACCGACCCGAATCAATGCGGGGCGGTGGTGACGTTCGAGGCGCCGACGACGGCAGGCGACTGCGGAACCGTCACGGTCACGCCGCCGAGCGGGTCGTTCTTCCCGGCCGGCGACACGACGGTGATGGTGACTACGACGGCCGGACCGTCCTGCTCGTTCGTGGTCACGGTGAACGACCTCCAGGCGCCGGTGAACACGTGCGCGGCGGACGTGAACGTGAACAGCGCGGTGCCGGCAGTCGCCACCTACGCGGCGCCGACGGTCAGCGACAACTGCCCCGGGGTGGTCACGCTCTGCGCACCGGCGTCCGGCAGCACGTTCCCGGTCGGGAGCACGACGGTCACCTGCACGGCCACGGATGCGGCGACGAATGCGACGCCCTGCACGCTGGCGGTCACCGTCGGCGCGGCCGTCCCGGTGTCGCCGCTCTGGGTGACCGTAGCGGCCAGCGTCCTCCTCACGCTGCTGGCGGCGGCGTGGCTGCGGCGGCGCGCGCGTGCCCCGGGCGAGGTCTGACCATAGAGTCGGGAGATAGCTCCCGACCCCTAGAATCGCGGGCTGACGCCTGTCCAGGCGGGGTCGTATTTCCGCATCTGGCCCACGTCGTCGCGGCAGCGGATGCCGCAGGCGAGGAACTGTTCGTGCAGGCGGCGCAGGCGATCGCGATCCAGGTCCACGCCGAGCCCCGGTGCGTCCGGGATCGAGACCGCGCCGTCCCGAATCGGCACCTTCCCGCCCGCAATCACCTCGTCTTCGTCCTCCTGCCAGGGATAGTGGGTGTCGCAGGCGTAGGAGAGGTTCGGGATCGAGGCGGCCACATGCGACATGGCCAGGAGGCTGATGCCCAGGTGTGAGTTCGAGTGCATGGAGAGCCCGAGGCCGAAGACCTGGCACATGCGCGCGAGCACCCGCGTCTCGTGCAGGCCGCCCCAGTAGTGGTGATCGGCGAGGACGATCTGGACGCTCCGCAGCTCGATGGCGCGCCGGAGCCCGTCGAAACCGGTGACGACCATGTTCGTCGCGAGCGGCAGGCCCGTCCGGCGATGGAGCTCCGCCATCCCCTCGAGACCGGCCGTCGGGTCCTCGTAGTACTCGAGGTCCCCTTTCAACCGCTCCGCCATTCGCACGGCGGTCTCGAGCGTCCAGCTGGCGTTCGGGTCGATGCGGAGCGGCAGGTCCGGAAACGCGCCGCGCAGCGCCTTCAGGCAGGTCACCTCGTGCTCCGGATCGAGAGCGCCCGCCTTCAGCTTGAGGCTGCGGAACCCGTACAAGCCGATCATGCGGCGCGCCTGCGCCACGATCTGGTCCGGCTCCAGCGCTTCTCCCCAGGGATCCGGATCGTACGGCGCCTCGACGTGGCGCCCGTACTTGAAGAACAGGTAACCGCTGAAGGGCACGCGCGTGCGGACCGCTCCGCCCAGCAGGTCCACCAGCCGGATGCCTCTCGCGCGCGCCTGCAGGTCGAGCAGCGCGACCTCGAACGCGGAACATCCGTTCGACGAGAGCCTCGCGCCCTGCGAGCCGGGAGCCAGCTCCGCTCCCCCTGTGTGAGAACGCGCCAGGTCGAGCGCGGTCGCGCTCACACGCGCGCGGAGCCCGTTCAGATCGTGCACGTCGAGCCCGACCAGCTCGGGCGCCAGCCGCTGCAGCAGCGCGAGCACGGGAGCGTCGCCGTACGTCTCGCCCAGGCCGACGAAGCCGTTGTCGCTCTCGACCTCGAGAATCGAGCGCAGTGCGTACGGCTCGTGGATGCCGCTGGCGTTCAGGAGCGGCGGATCCCTGAAGGCAATCGGCGTGACGGTGACGCGGGCGACCTTCACACGGCCTCCACACGGCTGCGATGCGCACCGCTGGTGCGCGTCACGAGGACGACTGCCGCCGCGACGAGCGCGACGCCGGCGATGCCGCTCATGCCGCCCTCGATGGATCCCGTGCGCTCCTCGAGAAAGCCGAGCGCCGCCGGCGCCACGAAGCCGCCGAGATTGCCGATGGAATTGATCAGCGCGATCACGGCCGCCGAGATGCGGGCATCGAGGTACGCCTGCGGAATCGGCCAGAAGAGCGCCGAGGCGGCCTTGAAGCCGATGGCCGCGAAGCAGATGGCCGCGAATGCGAAGATGGGGCCGCCCTGCGTCGAGAGGAACAGTCCGGCGGCGGCAATCAGGAACGTGAGAGACGCCCAGGCCTGCTGGTGCCGCCACCGGGCAGCGAGCGCCGCAAACGCGTACATCGCCGCGATGGAGACGACCCATGGCACGGAGTTCAGCAGCCCCACCTCGAAGTCGTTGAGCGCCCCCATGCGGCGAATCATGCTCGGCAGCCAGAACGTCACGGCGTAGATCGTCAGCGCCACCGAAAAGTAGACGAAGCAGAAGAGCCCGATCTGCGGATCGCGCAGCAGCCGGAGCACGCGCGGCCGCCCGGTCCGGTTCGCATCACGCAGCCGCTGCTCCTGCGCGACGGCGGAGGTCAGCGATGCGCGTTCGGGCGCGCTCAGCCAGCGGGCGTCCGCCGGGTGCGAGTCGAGCCGGTTCCACACGACGGCGCACAGGACGACCGATGCGAGCCCCTCGACGAGGAACATCCACTGCCAGCCCCGGAGCCCGAGCCCCTCGATCTGCAGGAGGGCGCCGGAGACGGGCCCGGCCAGGATCGACGCGATGGCCGATCCGCTGAGGAAGATCGCCATCGCCCGGCCGCGCTCCGCCGAGGGCAGCCACTGGGTGAAGTAGTAGACGACGCCCGGGAAGAAACCGGCCTCCGCCGCCCCGAGCAGCAGGCGCAGGACGTAGAACGTGGTCTCGCTCGACACGAACGCCATGGCCGCCGCCACGAGCCCCCATGTCAGCATGATGCGCGTGAGCCAGACACGCGCGCCGAACCGCTGCAGCAGCAGGTTGGACGGCACCTCGAAGAGCGCGTAGCCGATGAAGAACAGGCCGGCGCCCAGGCCGTACGCCGCGGCGCCGATGCCGACGTCGGCCTCCAGGTGCGTCCGCACGAACCCGACGTTGACCCGATCGATGTAGTTCGCGATGAACATCGCGACGACGAGCGGCAGCACGCGGCGCTTCACCTTCGCGACCGCCGCCGCCAGGTGCGGATCGGGCGGCCCCGAAGCCGGGAACTCGATGGCGGCCATCGCTTACTGGGGTCCGAGCCTGCCGATCAGAACGTCGAGCTCGCCGAGCTCGGCCGGCGCCAGATCGGTCAGCGGGGGACGGACCGGGCCGGCGCTTCGTCCGATGAGCCTGACGCCCGCCTTGACGATACTGACGGCGTAGCCCTGGCGGCGGTTGCGGATCCTGAGATACGGCAGGAAGAAGTCGTCCAGCAGTCGGCCGGTCGTCGCGCGATCGTCTCTGGCGACGGCCTCGCAGAACTGCAGCGCCGTGCGCGGGATGAAGTTGAAGACGGCCGACGAGTAGACCGGCACACCCATGGCCTTGTACGCCTCGGCGTACACTTCGGCGGTCGGGAGCCCGCCGAGATAGGCGAGCCGATCCCCGACGCGCCTCCGGACCGCGACCATCTGCTCGATGTCGCCGACGCCGTCCTTGAACCCGATCAGGTTCGGACAGCGTTCCGCGAGCCGCTCGAGCGTCTCCGGGGTGAACCGCGACACGCTGCGGTTGTAGACGATGACGCCGATGCGAAGGGCGCGGCACACCGCCTCGACGTGCGCGGCAATCCCTTCCTGCGGCGCTTCCGTCAGATAGTGCGGCAGCAGCAGGATGCCCGCCGCGCCGAGGCGCTCGGCCTCACGCGCGTACGCGATCGCCAGACGCGTCCCGCCGCCGGCGCCGGCGATGATCGGCACCCGCCCCCGGCACGTCTCGACGGCCACGCGGACGACCTCGCCGTACTCGCCAGGCTCGAGCGAGAACAGCTCGCCGGTGCCGCCCGCCGCAAAGAGCGCGGAGGCGCCGTACGGCGCCAGCCAGTCCAGCCGCTGCGCGTACGCGTCCGGACTGAAGTCGCCGTGCTCGTCGAAGTCGGTGACCGGAAACGACAACAGGCCGGAGGACAGCGTCGATTTCAGTTCGCCGGGATTCACGATAGGCTTCCGTCCGGCCGCGGAGGCGTGCGGCCGGCCGTCATCATACCTGCAGGCGGCTGACGCCCGCAGCCTGCGGGCGCCGCTGCAGGGCGGTCCGCGTCGATGCATCCGCCGCGGACCCGCCAAAAGGAGTGAAGATGCGCGCGCGTGCAGGGACCATCGTCCTGGGGGGCGTAGTGATCGCCGCCCTGGTCTGGTTCTTCCAGGCTGGCGCGCCGCCGGCCGCCAGGCCGACCGCCGGATCGGCCATCGTCGCCTTCGGCGACAGCCTCGTCGAGGGCCACGGCGCGAGCCCCGGTCGCGACTTCGTCTCGCTGCTGTCGCAACGGCTGGCCGTGCCTATCATCAACGCCGGACGCGGCGGCGACACGACGGCGTCGGCGTTGAGGCGCCTCGATCGCGACGTGCTCGCGCGGGATCCGCGCGTCGTGATCGTCCTGCTCGGCGGCAACGACTTCCTGCGCCGCGTGCCGGCGGACGCGACCTTCGAGAACCTCGGCACGATCGTCGGCCGCATCCGCGAGCGCGGCGCTGCGGTGGTCCTCGTCGGATTGAGCGTCGGGCTCGTCACCGATTCCTACGGACGGGAGTACGCGCGCCTGGCGGAGCGGACGGCGGCGGCGTACGTTCCCGACATCCTCGGCGGCATCCTGCACAATCAGTCGCGCATGGCCGACTCCATCCATCCGAACGACGAGGGCTACCGGATCATCGCGGACCGCATCGAGCCGGCGCTGGAGGACCTGCTGGCCGAGTGAGCGCCGGGCCAGCTCTGCTGCACGGCGGCGATGGCATTTCAGTTGCTTTTGGCTGAGATTGCGCGGCGCACGAGGCGCTTCGCGGGCCGGAACTCCGGCTGGAGTGCCCATATGTGGAGCTATTTCGACAAGGGCGGTCCCATCATGTGGCCGCTGCTGCTGCTCTCGGTGCTCGGCGTCACGGTGGCGATCTGGCGCTGGATGGCGCTGCGCGCGGCCACGCAGAACATCGGACCCTTCGTCTCCTCCCTTCGCGAGCGCCTGCTCGCCGGAGACGTCGAAGCGGCGATCCAGACCTGCGATGAGCATCCCGGTCCGGTCAGCAACATCGTCCGGGCGGGTCTGGTGAAGTTCGGGCGCACGAAGGACGAGGTCGAGCTGAGCCTCCAGGACGCCTCGGCTCACGAGCTGGCCACGCTCGAGCGCGGGCTGCCCGTGCTGGCGACGATCGCGATGATCGCCCCGCTGCTTGGATTCCTCGGGACGGTCACCGGGATGATCAACTCCTTCGACGCGCTGGCGGCCGTGGGGCTCAACAACCCCGCCGCGGTCGCCTCGGGCATCTCGCAGGCGCTGATCACCACCGCGGCGGGCCTCATGATCGCCATCCCGATCCAGATGGCCTACAACTACTTCCTGACGCGCGTGAACGGCACGGTGCGGAGCATGGAGTCCGCCGGGAACCTGGTGCTCGATGCGATGAGCGAGCTCCGCGCGTCCGCCCCTCCTGCCGCGCCCAAGGCGCCGGTGCCCGCCCGCTGACGCGAGGCCGAGATGCACGTCTCCCGCACCCGTGAACGGTTCCAGTCCGCCATTCCGACGGCGAGCATGGCGGACATCGCCTTCCTGCTCGTCATCTTCTTCATGATCACGACCGCCTTCAGCGTCGATCGGACGGCGCTGGAGCTGCCGCAGACCGCCGAGCAGCAGCAGGCGCCGAAGAACGCCGCCGTCATCGTCATCACGGCCGACGAGCGCTTCCTGTTCTCCGCCGGGGAGGAGGACACCCGGCCGGTCGGCGGCGTCGAGGAGCTCGCGGCGGCGATCGGACGCGTCACCGCTTCGAACCGGCTGCACCCGTTCTCGGTCAAGGCCGATCGGACGGTCAAGTACCGCGTGATCGACGGCGTGCTGGAGCAGCTGCGCGTCGCCGGCGCCGAAAACGTCACGCTGCTGTCGCGCGGGGAGCAGGCGCTGTGAGGATCGTCCGGCGGCGGATGCCGGCCGAGATTCCGACGGCGTCGATGGCCGACGTCGCGTTCCTGCTGATCATCTTCTTCCTGGTGGTCTCGATCTACAGCGTCACGCGCGGCATCCAGTTCTCGCTGCCGCGCCACGACGAGGCGACGCTGACCGTCGAGCCCGAGGCGGCCGTGCTCATCGAGGTCGCCGAGACCGGGGCGCTGACCGTCGATCGCAAGCCGCTCCCCCTCGAGGAGCTCACGGCCTACCTGAATCCGAGGCTCGCCCGGAACCCGTCGAAGCCGGTCATCCTGCGCACGGCGCTCGAGGCGCCGTACTCGGCCATGACCGACGTCTTCGACGAGCTGCGCCAGGTCGGCGTCCGCAACGTCGTCATCCCCACGCAGGCGGAGCTGCAGCTCTACGGTCTCGAGCCATGACGATGGAGCGTCCGGGGCAGGATCGATCGGCCGAGGTCAGACGGCGTGCCGCGGCGTCGGAGATCGCCGATGCGGAGCGCTGGATGGGCCGGGATCCCGAGGATCGCGGGCGCATCAAGCGAGGGCTCGCGGCGGCCGTGGTGCTGCACCTGGTGCTGCTGTTCGCGCGCCTGCCCGCGTGGGGGCCGGAGCCGAAGCGCATCGATGCGCCGCAGGAGCAGGCGATGCAGGTGCAGTTCCTGAAGCCGCCGCCCCCGCCGCCGAAGGTCGAACCGAAGCCGAAGCCCCAGGCGAAGAAGATTCCGCGGCCCGATCCCGAACCCGAAAAGCCCGAGCCGGAGATCGCGCCCGAGCCGCCGCCGGTCGAGTCGATGGCGCAGGAGGCGCCCCTTGCGCCTCCCGTCCCCGCCGGACCGGTCCGTGTGGCGCCCGGACAGGGGCCGGGTCTGATCAAGCGCGTCGAGCCGAGGTATCCCCCGGTCGCGCAGGCCGCGCGGATGCAGGGGACGGTCATCCTCGATGCGGTGATCCGGAAGGACGGCACCGTCGGCGAGATCACCGTGCTCAGGTCGGGAAACCAGATCTTCGATCAGGCCGCGATCGAGGCGCTGCAGCAGTGGCGGTACACGCCGGGGCCGTACGACGTCGTGCTGACCGTCACGGTGAACTTCCGGCTCCAGTAGGGCGCGCCTGCAGGCTGGCGAGGACGCGCCGCGACGCGCGGCGCTGGTCGCCGAGGAACTCCAGGACGGCATGGATGAGTGCGTCACGCATCGCACAACGGCTGACGACAGCTCACGTCGTCGTCTTTCGTGACGGGCTCCCGGGATGGCTATCCTCCCACCCGGTTCACGGGCGTCCGGTTTGCACGGATGACGCCGAATCCTGGAGGCACAGACATGCGCAAGGAGGATCGTGTCGCCGCCGAGAGACAGCGCGAGCGCGGGGAGGAGCAGCAGCCCGGCAAGACGCCGCAGCAGCCTGAGCCGGAAAGAAAGCGCGAGCGCGTGAGGAGCGTCGGTTCGCAGGAGCCCTCGGCCAAGCGCAGAGGTGGCCGGAAGCTGCCGTTGCCCGACTAGTGTTGGCTGATTACTGGATGCGGCGGCCTCGCCGCATCCAGTTCACCGCCGTACCTGGCGCTGGCATGGGCTCGACCCTCGAAAGCCTGCGGCCCCGTGGCTCACACTGAAGCGGCCGGCAGGTGAACCGGCAGACGCACCGTGAAGATCGCGCCGCCGGCGGCGCGATTGGCCGCGTCGATCGTCCCGCCGTGCAGCGTCACAAGCCGCCGCGCGATCGCGAGCCCGAGTCCGAGACCGCCGTGCTCGCGGGTGATCGAGGAATCCGCCTGCCGGAACTCCTCGAAGACGTGCGGCAGGAACTCCGTGGCGATCCCGGGACCATCGTCTTCCACCGTCAACGTGATCGTGCCGGCCTCCGGCTGGAGAAGCGAGACGGTCACGAGTCCCCCCTCGCGCGCGAACTTGACGGCATTCACGAGGAGGTTGCACACGACCTGATGGAGCCGGCCCGTGTCCCCCGTCAGCGCGGGAACCGGCGCCAGGCGTGTCTCGAGCCGGACGCGACGGCGATCCGCCGCCTCGCGCACCGAGTCGACCGCGTCCTCGACGACCGTAACGAGACTCACCGGCCCTCTCTCCAGGGCGTAGGCCCCGGCCGCAATCCGCGAGACGTCGAGGATGTCGGAGACCAGCTTCGACAGCATCTCGAGGTTGCGATAGAGCTTGTCAACGAGCGGGGCGGCGCCCTGCGCCGTGCCGGGCTGGCGGAGCAGGTGCGCGCTGCCAAGCGCCACGTTGAGCGGCGTCCGCAGCTCGTGCGAGAGCACGGCCAGGAACTGGTCCTTGGCGCGGCTGCTCCGCTCCGCGTCGCGGCGTGCGGACTGCTCCACGAGCAGCTGCGCCCGCTGCTCCGCGGCCGCCAGGCGCTCGGTGATGTCGTGCCCGGTGCCGAGCATCCGGAGGGCGCGCCCGTCGGACCCGCGGACGACCCGCCCCTGCGCGTGCAGCACGCGGATCTGTCCGTCGGGCCGTACGAGACGGTGGTCGAACTCGAACGGCTGTCCGTCCTCGAGCGCGCGCGTCACCGCTGCGTGGATCACCGCGCGATCGTCCGGGTGAACGTGCGCCAGAAACGCGTCGTAGCTCGGGGGCGCGCCCTCGTCCAGCCCGTACAGCCGGCAGAGCTCCTGGGACCACCACAGCCGATCGGATGCGACGTCCCACTCCCAGCTTCCGATGTGCGCCATCTGCTGCGCGTCGAGCAGATGGCCGTGGATGCGGGCCAGCTCGCCCGTCCGTACGGCGACCCGCTCCTCGAGCTCCTGGTTGAGCCGGCGCATCTCGGCCTCGATCCGCACGCGCGCCGAGACTTCGGCGGCCACCGAGAGCATCACGATCGTCATCACGCCGACGAAGCCGAGCGCCACGAGGAGCGACGTATTCGGAGACGGCTGCACGAACGGCCCGAAGCCGCTCAGAGTGCCGTGGATGGCGAAGATGGACAGCGTCGCGGCCGCTGTCGCCGTCTCGCGTCCCCCGAACCGGAACGCCGCCCACAGCAGCAGCGGGATGGTGACGTACTGAATCTGCAGGTGGTGAACGCCGGGCGGCCACGAGGTGAACGTCATCGCGCCGGCGACGACAATGCCCGCCGCAAGCGCCACGCCCTCTGCCAATCGTGGCGCATCCCACGAGTGGCGGGCCGGCGCCGTCCAGAGCAGCACCAGCGGCGTCACGAGCAGCACGCCGGCCGCGTCCCCCACCCACCACGTGAGCCAGATGAACGCAGCATCGCGGGTGGAGGCCAGACCCCCCGCCGTCAGCGTGAGCGTACCGATCGTAGCGGCGAGCGCCGGAGCGGCAAAGGCCGCCAGGCCGGCGAAACGCAGGATGTCAGGGGTGCGCTCGAACGCGGATCGCCCGCGCGCGAACCGCGTCACCATCCACGCGGCCACGACGGCCTCGAGCGTGTTGCCGCCCGCGATCGCCAGCGACGCGATCGCGCTCCCGGATGTCGTGACGTTCACGAGGAAGGCCCCCGCCGTCACGGCGGGCCAGGCGGCAAGCCCGAAGTGAAGCAGCGCGGCGACGGCGATCCCCGCAGCGGGCCAGACGGCCGTCGTGCTCTCGTTGATGAAGGCAAGTGAGAGGCCGGCCTTGCCCGCAATGAAGTAGACGATCGTGATCGCGGCGAGCGCCGTCAGCCTCAGGCCGCGAGACCCCGCCGTCCACTGGGCCGGCGAGGACGCCGCCGATCCCGTCAGTGGGCGGACGGTTCCTGCATCGACGACTGGCATACCGCCGCCTTCGCCCTGGGCATATGGGACTGGAGGGCGGAATCATACTCTCTCCGCGATGCCCCCGCGACGGGTTTTTGAGCGCGATTCGAAAGGGATGAGCCGCCGATTCAGCGGCAGCCGCCGGGGATCTCCTCGATCGCTTCGACGCGAACGTAACGCAGATGGCGCTGAGGCCGGCCCCCAGTGCCCGCGGCGGTCTCGGCCGCTTCCTGCCTGTCCGGCCGGTTTGCGGCGGCGCGTGCCGCCTCCTCGAACGAGAGCTGACGGCCGATCACCTTGACGCGCTTGCCCGCATGGCGCCGGAGATTGGCCATCAGCGCCGTGTCGCCGAGCAACTGGACGAACGGCTCGCCGAGGCTCGCGGGATCGGACGGCCCCGAGAACGCCGTCCCCGGATCGAGGTTGAGGCGGTACGCGGACCCGGCGCTCGCGGCCTGCAGGCATCCCGACCACGTGGTCTGCGGCGCCATCTCGGCGGGATCCTCCTGCTCCTGCGCCGCTTCGATGCGTGTGAGCTGCGAGGCCACCTGCTGCCAGCGTCCATCGCGCTTCACCAGCACGACGAGCGCCTCGTAACGGCCTTCGTGCGGCTGGCCGCTGTACTCACCCGACAGACGCATCACCTTCTGGTAGAGGGCGACGTCGCCGAAGAACTGGAGACGTTCGCGCTCCGCCTGCGGCTGGACGGCGGCGAACCGGGTCCGCTTGCCGGTCAGATTGGCCAGCCGCTGCGCCTTCGTGAGGCGCTCGCCGGCGGGATTGACGAAGGTGTACTCCTCGGCCCAGAAGCGGCCGACCTCCGCGGCGTCCCCCCGCTGGAGCGCCGCGTCGTACTCGCGGAACGTCCGGTGCACCTCCTCCGCCGCGGCGGGAGCGGCGTCCTGCGCCAGGGCGGGGCCGGATGCGCACGCGATCGCGGCGAGCGACATGATCAGAAACCGCGCGAATCGTGCTGTGCGTGATCGTCCCGTCGTCATGGCAGCCTCCGTGCGCACTCCCCCGGACCGGCGCGGCGTTTATCGTCGGCGAACGACCACCGCTGGTCAAGCGGGCGTCGCGAGGTGCCTACCGAGCTGGGCTGCCCGATGACCCGTCGGTTGGTCCGAGGTCTGCGGCAGCGATGAAGCGTCGGCGCTGGAGTTCCACAGGGGCCTTGCGCAGCGCGGTGTCACCGCCGCCCACGAGATACCCGAGCATCTCGCCCCAGGCGCCCGCGGCGACTGCGCACGAGATTGGAACGAGAATGCGCGGCATCAGATGATCGCGCCGGCTCCGGCGGATGTGGCCGAGGACGCGGCGGAGGCGGACGAGCGGGATGAGCGGTACGGCCGCGGCGTACGCAAGCCGCTTCCAGCGCGGCCAGCGGCCGACGCGGACCCGCGACGATGCGAAGCTGCGCTGGCCGAGGTAGTCCATCCTCATATAGGCGCCAAAGCGGGAGATGTTGACGTGGCGCGACACCGCATCGCCGGCGATGTAGAGGCGCCGGCCTCGGCGCCGCAGATCCAGGACGAGTGCCGCTTCGTCTTCCAGCACCGTGGGCAGCAGCGCCCCGTACTCGAGCAGCAGGCTGCGCCGGTAGGAGGCGTGATGGCCCGCGAGCGCCGGACTTTCCCCGGAAGCGACCGGCGCCACGACCGGCCCGAACTGGCCGTACAGATGCGCCCAGCTGGTCAAGGTCGCAGGATTCGCATTCTCCATCGCGAAGCCGACCGCGTCGTAGCCAGCGGCATGGGCCGCAATCAGGCGCTCGGCCCAGCGCGGATCGAACGTGGAGTGCTCCTCTGCGTAGGTGACGAACGGTGCACTCGCCGCCGTAACGGCGGCGGCCATCGCATCGCCGCAGGTCCGGACGCCATCGACGGTCACCCACCGCCAGGCGGGAAAGCAGCTCAACTCGTGTTCCTCGAGTCCCGATTGGTCAGGGGCGACGACCAGCAGCTCGATGCGATCGCGGGCGGACTGGCGTTGCAGATCGCGAATCACCGACCGGCACTCGCCGGCCGTTTCATATCCGATCGTCAGAACGGACAACTGGATCGTCATGAACGAGTCGAACAGTGCTCAGGTCCGGACGGACAGGTCCGGTGACCAGGCGCATGAGGCGGCTCAGCCTAACAGGTGAGCCGTGTCCGGGGAAGGGCGGGGTATCAGGCGATCCAGCGTGGAAGCAGATAGACTACCCGCTCATGCGAGCGGCGCGCGAGCTGCTTCGTCGAGCAGTACGGCGAGTACGAAGTCACGGGCGGCGTGAAGGTGAACGGGAAGCTGACGCTCGGCGAGAACGTCGCCGACAACGGCGGCGTGCGCATCGCCTACATGGCCCTCATGGAGACGCTCGCGGGGAAGACGGTGGAGCCCATCGACGGCTTCACGCCGGAGCAGCGGTTCTTCCTGGGCTGGGCGCAGATCTGGTGCGAGAACGCCTCACCGGAGTTCCGGAGGCTGAAGGCCCTGACGAACCCGCACGCGGAGAACCGCTACCGGGTGAACGGCGTAGTGGTGAACATGCCCGAGTTCGCGAAGGCGTACGGGTGCGGCGCCGATGCCCCGATGGTGCGCGAACAGGTCTGCCGCGTGTGGTAGAGAACCGGCCGTCTGCGTGACGGCCCTGGCTGAAGGTTTGCAGCACGGCCGTCGGAGAGGGAGCTCGACATGAAGTGGACGCGCGGCAGCCGGCGGAACATCGAGGACCGGCGCGGCAGCTCCGGCCGCGCCCTGCGAGTGGGCGGCCTCGGTCTCGGCGGCGTGCTGCTGCTCGCGGTGCTCAGCCTGGTCACGGGCGTCGACTTCATGTCCCTCGATCCCGGCGGCGGCATGCCCGGCGGCGGGATGGCGCCGCCCGAGCGCGTGGGCACCTCCGGACCGGTCGCCTCGAGCCCTGAGGAGGAGCATCTCGTCGACATGGTCGACGCCGTCATCGGCGACGGCCAGCAGATGTGGGCGGAAGTGCTGGGAGATCGCTACCAGCCGACGCGCGCGGTGCTGTTCCGCGACGCGATCGACTCGGCCTGCGGCTTCGCGCAGGCGGCCACCGGGCCGTTCTACTGCCCCGCGGACCGGAAGATCTACCTGGACCTCGGCTTCTTCGAGGATCTGAATCGCGGCCTCGGCGCGCCCGGCGACTTCGCGCAGGCCTACGTCCTCGCCCATGAGCTGGGGCACCACGTGCAGACGGTGCTCGGGATCGAGTCGCAGGTGCGCCGCCGGCAGGCCGCCAGCGAAGGCGAGCGTAACGAGCTGTCCGTCCGGATGGAGCTGCAGGCGGACTGCCTGGCCGGCGTCTGGGGACATCACGCGAATGCCGGACGCGGCCGCGTGCAGCTCGAGGAGGGCGACGTCGAGGAGGGGCTCACCGCCGCCTCTGCCATCGGCGACGACCGGCTGCAGCGGATGCAGACGGGACATGTCGCACCTGACCGCTTCACGCACGGCACGTCGCGCCAGCGCGTCGAGTGGTTCACGCGCGGGCTGCGCAGCGGCGACCCCGACGCGTGCAATACCTTCGCGGACGTACCGCCCTCCTAGCACTGCGTCCCGGCCCGGCAAACTTATCCGTAGTATCGCGGGCCGGCACGCCGCAGTAGCGCGCTCACGTGGGGCAGGGCTTCAGCCCTGCCCTGACGCGCGACTCCTGCGATCGGCAATCCCCTTGATGGGACCTCCCCACCGAGCTGGAAGGCTCACCCCAGGATGTGCGACGTCAGGAACCCGTTGCGGAACCGGCCCGCCGGATCGATCCTGGAGACCAGCTGTCTGAACTCCTCGTATCGCGGATAGCGGCGCTGCAGCTCCGCGCGCGGTACGGTGAACAGCTTCCCCCAGTGCGGCCGCACGCCGAACGGCGCGAGCTCCCGTTCGATGACCGGCATGAGGCGGCCCACGGCCTCCGGCTCCTGTTTCCACGTGAAGTGGATAGCGACGCTGGCCTGCTGGTAGCAGGGGCTCATCCAGAGCTCGTCTCCGTCGATCGTGCGCAGTTCCGAGATCAGCAGGTGCGGGCTGACCTGATCCCGCATGCGCTCGACGGCCAGGATCGCCTCGACGGCGTGACGCCGCGGCACGAAGTACTCCGACTGCAGCTCCTTGCCGCTGCTCGGCGTGAACCCCATGCGGAAGTGCGGCAGCCGCTCGTACCAGGGACCCGGCACGCCCATCTGCTCCGTGCAGTGCTCCGCGGAGAGCTCGACGATCGGATGGACGTTGGCCTTCGCCGCCTGGGCGCCGTAGAACTCCCCGGCGGCTGTCCCGGTCCCGCCAGGTTCCACGCGGCTCTTGATCCAGACCTCGTTGACGCGGCGCCGCTGCCAGTCGGTGAAGAGGCTGACGCTGTAGCCAGCGGAGACGATCTCGTCGAAGTGCCGCTCGAGCTGCTCCATCGGCATGTCGAGATACACGTGCTGCCGCATCGCGAACGCGGGCTCGATGTCGAGCGTCACCGTCGTGATCACGCCGAGGGCGCCCAGATGGACGACGGACGCCCGGAAGGTCTCGCCGTCCTTCCGGCGCGACAGGTGCAGGACGGCGCCGTCGGCGGTGACGAGCTCGAGCGCCGAGACGGCGGTCGCCAGGTTGCCGTTGGTGACGCCCGATCCGTGCGTGGCCGTCGCGCACGCGCCGGCGATCGAGATGTGCGGCAGCGACGCCAGGTTGTGCAGCGCGAAGCCCTGCTCATCCAGGTACGGGCACAGCTGCCCGTACCGCATGCCCGCTTCGACCGTCACGGTGCGAGCGGGGCGATCGAGCTCGACGACGCGGTTCAAGCTCTCGAGGGAAAGGAGCTGGTGCTCGCTGTCTGCGATGCCGTTGAAGCAGTGGCGCGACCCGAGCACCTTGAAGCGCTCGTGCGCGCGGACGAACGCCTGAACCTCACCGACCGATGAAGCGCTGTCCAGACGGCCGGTACTGTATCGGTAATTCCCGGCCCAGTTGGTGAGGGCGCCGGCATCTGCCGCGCCGGGCGTCTGGTGCTGAAGCATCTGCGCGAGTGCGGATCCGCCGGCCACGGCGGCGCATCCCTGGATGAACTGGCGCCTGCTGCGATCCATCCGCAAGTCCTCCGGCCTCTCTGGTGCGAGGGGCGCCCATCATACGGCGAAAGGACCTGCGGGAACAGGGACGCTGTGGCTGCGGGGCGTGCTCACCCGCGCGTCCGCGTGCGCCACTCGTCGCGTGACTGGCCCCAGATGTCGACGGGCGCGTCCTGGTAGGGAGCGGGCAGCGAGCCGGGCCCGAGATTACGCGAGCCCAGCCTGCGCGCCACCGCCTGCGACGCGGTGTTCCCGGGACTGATGCTGTGGATGACGCGATCCCATCCGAGGTGGTCGAAGGCCCAGTCGATTGCGGCGGCGGCGCCTTCGGTGGCGTACCCGCGCCCCCAGCAGTCGCGCACGATCGCCCACCCCACCTCCGGCCCGGGCCATCCTTCCGGCATCCAGGGACCGAGCCGGCCCACCCAGCGGCCCGTCGTCCGCTCGAGCACGGAGAACATCGAGATTCCCGTCGCGTGCCAGGCGCCGATCATGGTCATCAGCACGCGCCACGTCACCGCCTTCGGCATGACGCCGCCGATGAAGCGCGCGACCTCCTCGTCGGCCATCATCTCCGCCCAGGGGTCGAGGTCCCCCACGCGGGGCACGCGCAGGAGCAGGCGGGGCGTCGTGATCTGCAGATCGTCGAGGGTCATGCAGCGTGTGCCGCCGCCTGTGGCGGCCCGAGTCACACATCAGTCTAATCGGAGTGAACCTGAGACCGCGACGCCGTCACGCTGGAGCGTGCCGGCAGCAGTTCAGAACAACGACGGCCCCGCGTCGAACACGTCCGGGAAAGCGCGACGCAGGGCGGCGGTGACCCGCGCCTCGGAGAACGCCCGCTCGTCGCAGAGGAACCGGATGACGCCGGCCGGGTCACAGGCGGCTGGCTCGACGCGGTAGTCGTCAGTCACGTCGGGCTGGAGGTACAGGGCGCGGATCGGCGGCGCCACTTCCTCCACGTGCACGCGGACATCGGGAGGCATCCGCTCGATGGCGCCGTGCTGCTTCACGAGCCGAAGCGCCTTCTTCGGGCCGATCCCCCTGATGCCCGCATTGAAGTCGGTGCCGACGAGAATGGCGAGGTCGACGAGCTGCTCGCGCGTGATCCCCAGCGCCTCCAGCATGATCTCGAGCTCGATCAGCTCCGGCGTGATCGGACGGAACGTCCCGCGGCTTGGCAGGAACTCCTTCCCCGAGACCGTCATGAACCGCACGAGCCTGGGCGCGCCGAAGAGCAGCGTGTCGAAATCCTTGCTGACGGCCGCCCATACGCGTCCCGCGCGCGCCATGTGCGCGGCCTGCGCTTCGCCCTCCGACGGCGCGACGAAGGCGGGGACGCCGAGCAGGCCGAGCAGCGTCATCGCCTCGCCCACCATCTCGCGGCTCAGGCGCGACGTCATGGTCGCCTTCGAGTACGCGCGCGCGAGGTCGCCGGCGGCGCGCGCCTCGGCAAGCTCCTCCTCGTAGCGGGCCCGGACGGCGCGGCGCTTCGCGAGATCGGCGGCCTTGAGCGCCGGCGGCGCGCCGTCGAAGACGAACACGAGTTGCACGCCGTAGTCGGCAATGAGCCGCGTCACCCGGAAGAACAGGCCGGAGAGATGCGAGGTAGTACGGCCGGACCGGTCGCGGAGCGGCGTGCCGTCAGGAAGGCGTATCAGGGCGAGGAACTGGTAGAGCTCACCGTTCCCGTCCACGGCCAGGCGCCTGCCGTGGAGCGCATCCAGCGTGATGGGCTCGCTGCGCGCAATCGGGGTCAGCAGAACGCCCATGCCCCCGATCTTCGCAGACTCGAGCTGCGGGGGTTAGAAGGATGGAGGAGAGGCGGGTCGGGCGCCGCGGATCCGGCTAGCGGGCCGGGGATACGTCGGCCAGGGCCTCGCTCATCGCGCGCTCGAGACGCTGCTTCGACAGCTCCCTGGACTCGCGCACCTGGCCGATCAGCGCCTCGCGGGTATCCGCGCGCGTTTCGGCGCAGCGCGCCTGGCCCCGCTCGACCGCCTGATCCTTCTCCTGAGGCGGCGCGACTGCCGTGAAGTAGTCGCTCGCGGCCGTGCAGTACTGCGCATGCTGGCGCTCACAGCTCCCCAGCGCCCGGTCCGCAATCCCGGACTCGGCCCCGCTGCCGCTCGCCATCGCGTCGGCGTGAACGTAGACGCAGTCCAGAAAGGCGTTCAGGGCGCGCGTCGCCTTCGATTCCAGTTCCGTGGGGGTGCGCATGGCCGCCATCGACGCACAACCCGCGCCAAGAAGGGCTGACAGGGCGACCATCGCGTGCAGGCAGCGTCTCATGATCGCGAGTATCGGCCAGCGGCGTGGACGGCTGTAACTGTCCCGGCGGACGGTACGGACGGCGTCCCGCGCGACGCCTCGTCCGGTACGCCACCCGGGTGCCCGATACGACTTTCGGAGGTCCTCAGAACACGTGACTGAGGGCGAATCCCGTCACATGGTTGGCCGGCTGGATTCGATGCTCGATCTGCAGTCGAAGCGCCTGGCGGAACGACGGAGGGCCAAACGGCAGGTGGCCGTTGCCGTACAGCAGGACCGCCGGGTCGCGTCCCTGTCCTGTCCGGTGATCGACACGGATGCCGCCGACGATTCGGGGCGAGAGCGTCGCCTCACCGCCCGCAGTGAACCGCGTATCGGTGCTCCCTGAAGCGCTGAAAGCGCCGACGCCCGCCAGCAGGGCGAAGCGCCCTCCCAGATCGTGCGTGACGACGGCAGTGACCAGCCGTCGGCGTTCGCTGCCGACGAACGCGTGTCCTCCGAAGGAGGTCAGTCCGGATCGTCGGAAGGCCTCCAGGAACAGACCTTTCGGTCGCGGCTCGAACTCGAAGCTCGCGTCGTCGGTGAACGGGATAGTGAACTCGCCTGTGAGCGGAAGCGTCACCGAGGCGAACCATCCATCGGGCGACTGTGCCGGACCGGTCTGGTACTCGAGGCGCACGGCCGGCTGCCGTCCGGATGCGGAGAACGCCCGGAGACTCGTGAGCCGCGCATCTGTCGCGGGAGGACCGGGAACACTCGAGCTGAAGACGAGCGGCTCCGACAGTGACAGCCGCAGCGACACGTCCACCTGGGTCATCGTCCGGAACTGACCGGCGGTCAGCGAGAGCGCCCCCCCGGGACTCACCGGCAGACGGACGTAGAGATCCTCGAATCGACCGGAACGGTTGAGGAGGCGACCGTCGGCGGCGACGCTCTGGCTGAGCGCGCGCCACTCGGCGAAATAGGCGCCGCCCTGCCCGATGGGGCCCCCCGAGATCAATTCCACGCGACTCGGAAAGACCTTTGAGAACTCCTGCGAGTGGCGCGACTCGAGATCCACAGTGTTCCAGATTGCGAGGGGGATCGTGGGCGAGCGCTCAACGCGACCATCCAGCCGGTAGCCGGCGCTGACGAACCGCAGGCCTCGCTCGTTGAGCCTGGGCGGGACGGAGTGGCAATGCGAACAGTCCACCTGGTAAGTCCGGGCGAACTGCGGCGTGGCTTCGGCGAGAACGGGAAAGGCGCAGAGCACACCCAGGAACAGGCCTTTCGCCTTTGACGCAAAGACGTGGAGCATGCGTTAGCATGGTCAAATAAAAAAGTTTGGTCAATGAAAAACTAGGATTTGACTGCTCAACATGGCGGGCGTCCGGCCGCGGAGACAGGGTGGATTGGGCCCGCGCAGCCCGGCGCGGGCGCCTGTGCCATGATGCCGCGCGACGGATGTCCATGCTCCTGGCCTACACGTGCTTCGCCGTTCGCATGCTGCGCGGCGGCGACATCTTCCGGACGGACGCGGCCGCGCTCGATCCGGAGACGTTCCGGACCCTGTGCTGCCGGTTCGGCGCCCGCGGCGCCCAGATCGACCTCTCGCAGCTGCCGCTGGACGAACCTCGGACGCTGGCAGCCGTCCGGGAGGCGTTCGACGCGCACGCGCTCGAGATCGAGCTGTCGATTCCGTCGCGCTATCTCGAAACGGAGGAGGCCTACGGGCAGGCAGCCGGCGCGGCGGCCGCGCTCGGCGCCACGCGGGCCCGCGTGGGACTGCTCTACGGCCGGCGCTACGAGAGCTTCGGGACGCGCGCCGAGTTCGAGGCGTTCACCGCCGGGTGGCGCGGGACGCTCGCGCGCATGCGCCGCGTCTTCGAGCGGCACCCGCTCGCGATCGGCATCGAGAACCACAAGGACTGGCTCGCGGCCGAGCTCGTGTCGCTGCTGCGAGAGATCGACTGCGCGAAGCTGGGCGTCTGCCTCGATTTCGGCAACAACCTCTCGCTGCTCGAGGACCCCGACGAGACGATCGAGCAGCTCGCGCCGTTTGCCATCACCACCCATCTGAAGGACATGGCGGTCGCCGGGACCGTCGATGGATTCGAGATGGCGGAAGTGCCGCTTGGCGAGGGTCAGCTGCCGCTCGAGCGGTACGTCTCAATCGTGCGCCGCGAACGGCCCGACGTGAGGTTCACGCTCGAGATGATCACGCGCGACCCGCTGCCCGTGCCGTATCGCACCGAGCGGTACTGGACGGCGTTCGACGCCGAGGCACGGCATCCGGAACGCGTGCGGCGGTTCGAGGCGCGCGTCCTCGCGCAGGCACGGAAGGATCCGCTCTTCCGCGCAACAGGCCTGACGACGGAGGAGCAGATCGAGGCGGAGGATCGGCACGTGGCCGCATCCGCCGACTACGCGGCGCGCGTGCTCGGCCTCCCCGTCTGACACCGCCGATGGGGGCTCAGTCCTCCGCCTCGGGCGGCGGCCCACCGACCTTCGCCACATCGTCCTGCTTCACCTTCTCGGCGTTGAACTTCGATGCGGCGGCGGCCATCCGGCCGACGACCTCGTCGAAGTCGAACGCGGTGCTCTTCGAGAAGCGGATCGGATTGAGGCGCGCGACGACGAACGGGCGCAGGTAGGGGCTGGTGAGGCCGCGCGCCTTGAGCCGCTCGACGATCCTGCCGACGCGGTCGTCGATCTCGAGCAGCTTCTTCGCCCTGGCCTCGCGGGTCCGGAGGGATTTCGACAGCGGCACGTCGAGGAAGTCGTCGATCCGCTTCAGCATCGGCTGGTACGCGCCGCCGCCGAAGCGCGGACGCTGCTCGTAGCAGAGGCCGAGCGTCAGGAACGGCGCCTGCTCGAACTCGAACGCGAAGTCGCTCTCGGGCCGGTCGCTCCGGCCGGCCAGCGCGCGCGCCATGCGGATCGTCTCGAGCGACTTCTCGCGCAGGTTGTGGGCCTTCTCCGTATTGAGCGCGAGAATCTTGAACGCGACGTCCGCGTCCGGCACCAGCAGGCCGATCACCGATCGGGCCCCGAGCCGGCGCATGGCCTGCAGGCGGTGGTTGCCGTTCGGCGTCCAGTAGGCGCCGTCCTGGCGCACCACGATCATCGGATCGAGGAAGCGGCCGATGCTCTCGAGGACGTGCATGAGGCGCCGGACGTGCGCGTCGGAGGCGTCGCGCTGGTAGGGCGTCGGCTCGACCTTGTCGATCGGGAGCGCGACGAGCAGCAGGGGCTTGCCGCCCCACGGATCGCGGTACGACCCTAGCACCGCCCCCTCATCGGCCTCCACCGCGGCCCCGAGCTCCGCCAGCCCGGAACCATCGACGGCCTTCGTCTCGACGGCCGTGAGCCCGCGCGTCGCGGGCTTCTTGCGCCGGGCGGGCTTCCTGCGCTTCTTGGCCAACTCGACGGGATTATAGTGCCGCGGATCAGGGCCGGACTCCATCCGCCCGGACCCGCTACATGGAAAGGGTCGTCAGGTACTCCCGAATGCGGCGCGCGTTGGTGCCCACGTCGCTGCGGCCCACCCGCGAGACGGATCGCACGTCCACCACCGTCCGGCTCCCGAGCGGCGTCAACCGGACGACCACATCGTCCTTGAACCCGAAGAACGTCGTCGTATCGGTCGCCTCGATGCGCCAGGCGTCGGCGTTCACCGCCACGATCTCCCATCCCTGATCGCGGGCCGCGCGCACGGCGCGGTCGAACACCTGCGCCGCCGGGACCTCCAGGATCATCGGCCGGATATCGGGATACGCCTCACGCTGCTGCCGTGCGACCTCCTGCGAGTGGTCAAGCGGGTTCGCGCCCTGCCGCAGCGGCACGATGGCGTCGAACTGCGGCGGGTTCGCCGTGTCGGTCGTGATGTCGTGAATCGGAGGCACGGATCTCGCGATACGGTAGAACCGCAGCGGAAGACCCACGACGATGAGGGCGATGACGAGTGCGACTGCGGCCGGAACGGATCGTCCCCGGGCGCGCCAGAGCGCGACGCCGGCGAGGAGGACGCCGAGGAGGGCGGCATAGACACCCCATCGCAGCAGCGTGAACGCCGCCGGCAGCGAGAACAGGCCGAGCCGGTACCCCGGTCCTGAGACCAGCGCCAGCAGACCGGCCAGGAGCGAGACCAGCAGCGCGACGGCGGCAACCGACTTGAGACGGCGGAGCATGGCCGCATTCTGACGCCGAATCCGGCCTTCGACAACCATCAGGCCTCCGAGTCGGCGGGCGCCCGGCTGTGCTGCGGCGATGGTCGCACCTGCAGTGACAAGGGCCGCAACCAGGGCAGACCTTCCCCGCGTCCGCTCGCTCGAGGCACAGTCCTCCGGGTCGACTTCACGCCACGACCTGCGTGACCACTTGGCCGCTGACGTCCGTGAGCCGGAAGTCCCGCCCCTGGAACCGGTACGTCAGCCGCTCGTGATCGATGCCCAGCAGGTGCAGCATCGTCGCATGCAGATCGTGGACGTCTACCGGGTCCTCGACGATGTTGTAGCCGAGATCGTCGGTGCGGCCGAGCGTCACCCCGGGCTTCACGCCTCCTCCGGCCATCCACATCGTGAACG
>Ga0299913_10000272_pt1 | contig 30007 bp, 23 predicted proteins | sample RVTome_9_FD_201360 | JGI IMG/M metagenome (GOLD analysis project Ga0299913, IMG submission 201360) | Soil microbial communities from uranium-contaminated site in the Upper Colorado River Basin, Wyoming, United States - RVT155D38 (version 2) ... | reverse complement strand
CACCGTCGGACCGCCGGCGGCGACGACCGACCCGGTGGTCGCGATGGCAACGGCCTGGGCCGCCGCATCGGCGGCATCGGTCAGCAGGGAGCCGGGCTCGGACCGTGGTTGGAGGGAGCCATCGGGCAGGTAGCGCCGATCCGCAAACGCCTCGGGCACGAACCGCAGGTTCGCATCGGCGGCGGCGGATGCCATCGGCTCGGATGAGGCGAGCCCGTAGAGGAGCAGATCGCGGCTGAAGCGCGCGGTGGCCCTGGCGATCGCAGCGGCCAGGACAGGATCAGCGGCCGCCTGGTTGTAGAGCGCGCCATGCGGCTTGACGTGCTGCATCTCGAGCCCGTTCGCGCGACAGAACGCTTCCAGCGCGCCGATCTGGTAGCGCACGAGGGACTCGACCTCGTCGGGCTCGAAGGGCATCGGCCGGCGACCGAAGCCGATGAGGTCCGGATAGCCCGGCTGCGCGCCGACAGCCACGCCGGCGCGACGGCAGAGCGCGACCGATGCCTCCATGACGCGAAAGTCCCCGGCATGGAAGCCACAGGCGAGGTTGGCGCTCGTCAGGTGCGGCACGAGCCGCTCGTCGTCGCCCAGCGTCCAGCGACCGAAGCTCTCGCCCAGGTCGGCGTTCAGGTCCATGGCACCGACATGGTACGGATGGCACTTGTCCGCCGAGCGTACGATCGACGCATGCACGACTCCTCACCGCCGGAGGCGACGCGGTCGCCGTCCGGACCGTCCGGCCTCGCCATCGGCGCCATCCTGGTGCTCGTCGGCATCATCCTGCTGGCGGGCCAGCTGCTCGACATCAGCATCGCCGATGTCGGCTGGCCGTTCATCATCGTCGCCATCGGCCTCGCGATCCTGCTCTTCGGGCTGCTCATCGCCGGCGAGAGCGGCGTGGTGGTGGGCGGCACCGTTGTCACGACGGTCGGCCTGGTCCTGCTCTACCAGAACGCCACCGACCACTGGGAGAGCTGGGCATACGCCTGGGCGCTCGTCGGCCCGGCGGCCAGTGGCCTCGGGCTGGCGCTGTGGGGCATCCGCAGCCGCAACGCCCGCGACGTTCGCAACGGCACGTGGGGACTGCTCGGTGGACTGGCGTTCTTCGCCGTGGGATTCCTGTTCTTCGAGGGAATCATCGGCATCAGCGGCGAGCGCCTGCCGTTGCCGGAGTGGGTGCTGCCGGCGGCCGTCATCGCCATCGGGGTCGTGGTGCTGGCCCGAGGGCTCATGCAGCGCGGGGAGCCGGAGGCGCCGTAGAACCGCGGCGAAGACCCGGGGCCCGCACGACGACGGTCGCATGCGCCGTATCCTTGAAGATGACATGCCCTCGAACGACCCGACTGATGCACTGAACCTGGTCAACGCCGGGTACGTGGCCGACCTCTACGAGCGGTATCGCCGGGATCCGTCCAGCGTCGACCCCGAGTGGCGATCCCTGTTCGACTCCGGCGCCGGCGGGTTCGAGCCGGTCGCTGCCCCGCCGGCGACCGCGTCCGGCAACGGAAGCGGCCAGGCTGCGGCGACGCCCGAGGCGCCCGCGACACCCGAGGCGCCCGCGAGGCCCGAAACGGCCGCGAAGCCCGAAGCGCCCGCGAAGCCCGAAGTGAGCGCCGTGCCCCCGGGCGCAACCGCGATCAAGGGGCCTGCCGCTCGGCTGGCGCAGAACATGACGGCAAGCCTGGGTGTGCCGACGGCCACCAGCTTCCGCGAGGTCGATGTCGCCACGCTCGAGGCTCGTCGGAAGGAGCTGAACGCACAGATCGCGCCGCGCAAGGTCAGCTTCACGCACCTCATCGGCTGGGCCATCGTCCAGGCGGCGAGCGAGCAGCGCACGATGAGCCACGCGTATACCGAGATCGACGGGCAGGCGTACCGCGTCGATCCGGGGCGGATCAACCTGGGGCTGGCGGTTGACGTCGAGCGCAAGGATGGCTCGCGCTTCCTGGTGGTGCCCGTCATCAAGGGCGCCGATGAGATGGACTTCGCCGGCTTCCACGGCCGCTACGAGGAGCTCGTCGAGCGGGCGCGCACGAACAAGCTCTCGCCGGATGATTTCGCCGGGGCGACGATCACGCTGACCAATCCCGGCACGCTCGGGACGACCGCATCGGTGCCGCGGCTCATGCCGAACCAGGGCACCATCGTGGCGACCGGCACGATCCGCAACGTCGGGGCCGATCGGCGCATGACGATCTCCTCCACCTACGACCACCGCATCATCCAGGGCGCGGAGTCCGGGCTCTTCCTGCAGCGCATGGAACGGCTGTTGACCGGGGAGGACGACTTCTTCGCCGATACGTTCGCGGGGATGGGCGCCCGCCCCGCCGACGTGACCACATCGGAGCCGATGCCGTCTCCGGCCGAGGCGGCCGGGGCCCCGCCCGACACCGCCGGCGGCGGCGACACCGCCGAACGCCTCAAGGCGGTCGCGGCCGGCGTCGCACTCGTCAAGGCGTACCGCCACTTCGGGCACATGGCCGCCAAGCTCGACCCGCTGGGAGCCGAGCCGACCGGTGACCCGGCGCTCGATCCAGAGCCGCTCGGCCTGACGCCCGCCCTCATGGCCGAGGTCCCCGCGGACCTGATGCGCATCTACGTCCCGGGGGCAACCCTGGCGGAGGCCCTGCCCCGACTCCAGGAGACGTACGCCGGCACGATCGCCTACGAGGTCGAGCACATCGGCTCGCACGAGGAGCGCGTCTGGCTGCGCCAGGTGATCGAGTCCGGGGAGCATCGGCGCCCGATGGAGCCCGACGACAAGGTCGCGCTCCTCGAGCGGCTCATCAGCGTCGAGACCCTCGAGCGCTTCCTCCACAAGGCGTACCTCGGGCAGAAGCGGTTCAGCATCGAGGGGCTGGACACCATGGTGCCGATGCTCGACGTGATCTGCGGCGACGCCGCCGACCAGGGCGCCCGCAAGGTGATGATCGGCATGGCGCACCGCGGCCGGCTCAACGTGCTGGCCCACGTGGTCGGCGTGAGCTACGAGGCGATCCTGGCCGAGTTCGAGGCGGGACGCGCGGGCGTCGAGGCGCCGACCGCGCCGAAGGGCGGCTCGGACGACGTGAAGTACCACCTCGGCGCGGAGGGCGGCTTCCTGGCCGCCGACGACGAGGTCGTCCACGTCGTGCTCTCGCCCAACCCGAGCCACCTCGAGGCGGTGAACCCGGTCATCGAGGGCCGCGCGCGGGCGGAGCAGACGGACCGATCGGCGCCGATCGCCAGCGTCGATCACTCGAACACCCTGCCCGTCCTCATCCACGGGGACGCGGCCTTCGCCGCCCAGGGCGTCGTGGCCGAGACGCTGAACCTCGCCCGGTTGGACGGCTACGCCACCGGCGGGACCGTCCATCTGATCGCCAACAACCAGGTCGGCTTCACGACCGGCCCGCGGGAGGGCCGCTCGACGGACTACAGCTCCGATCTGGCGAAGGGCTTCGACGCGCCGATCGTCCACGTCAACGCCGATGACCCCGAGGCATGCCTGGCGGCCGCGCGGCTGGCGATGCTGTATCGCGAGCGGTTCGGGCACGACGTCGTGATCGACCTGGTCGGATACCGCCGCTACGGCCACAACGAGGGGGACGAGCCGGCGTACTCACAGCCGGCGATGTACGCCATGATCGCCGAGCAACCCTCCGTCCGAGAGCTGTACCAGGCCCAGCTGGTCGAGGCCGGCATCATCACCGCGGACGCCGCCGAGGCGAAGGTGAAGGAGGCCCGACGCGAGCTGACCGCCCACCAGGCAGCCCTGCGCAAGGGCGCCGAGGAACCGGAGGGAGAGCTCGACCGTGGCTCCGAGGCCATCCCGCCCGAGGAGGAGGCGGCCGAGCCGACCACCGCCGTCGCGCTGGATCGGCTCCGCGAGCTGAACGCCGGGCTCGGGAAGGTGCCGAAGCCGTTCGCCACGCATCCGAAGCTGGCGAAGCAGCTGGCACGGCGCGCCAAGGCGCTCGACGGCGACGAGCCGACGGTCGACTGGGGGCACGCCGAGCTCCTAGCCTTCGCCTCCATCCTCACCGATGGCATCCCGGTCCGGCTCAGCGGCCAGGACACGGCACGGGGGACCTTCAGCCAGCGCCACGCCGTGCTGTGGGACGCCGGCACCGGCGAGCGTCACGTGCCGCTGCAGCATCTGGGAAGCTCGCAGGCCAGTTTCGAGGTTCACAACTCGCCGCTCTCCGAGTACGCCTGCCTGGGCTTCGAGTACGGGTACGCAGTCACGGCCCGCGACGCGCTCGTGCTGTGGGAGGCGCAGTACGGCGACTTCGTCAACGGCGCGGAGATCATCATCGACCAGTTCATCATCGCCGGCCTCGCGAAGTGGCGGCAGACGTCGCGCCTGACGCTGCTGCTGCCGCACGGTTACGAGGGCTCCGGGCCAGAGCACTCATCGGCGCGCCTCGAGCGCTTTCTGTCCCTCGGGGCGGAGGGCAACATCCGGGTCGTCTACCCGACCACGCCGGCGCAGTACTTCCACCTGCTGAGCCGCCAGGCGCGCCACGCCGATGCCCGGCCCCTGGTGGTGATGACCCCGAAGTCGTTGCTCCGTCTCCCCCAGGCGGCCTCGCGCCCGTCCGAACTGACCTCCGGGTCCTTCCGCTCGGTGATCGACGACCCCCGGTTCACCGATGAGAAGGCGGCCGCATCGGCTCGGCGCCTGCTCCTGTGCAGCGGCAAGATCTACTACGACCTCATCAGCTCCGACGAGTTCGCGGCGACGTCCGATGTGGCCATCGTGCGGGTCGAGCGCCTCTATCCGTTCCCGACCGACGAGCTCCAGGAGGTCCTCGACCGCTACCCGAAGATCGCCTCGTTCGCATGGGTCCAGGAGGAACCGCGGAACATGGGGGCGCGCAAGTTCGTCCTGCCCCGCATCAGGCACCTGGTGCCGTACAAGATCCCGCTCGGCGACATCAGCCGCCCCGAGCGATCGCGGCCGGCCGAGGGGTACCCCGCGGCGCACCAGGTCGAGCAGGCCCGGATCGTCAGGGAGGCGTTGACCGAGCGGTAGTCAGCCCGCGGAGGAGGACCACTCCATGCTCACGCGCAACCTGCTGGCCATCGCGGCCGGGTCACTCGCCGCCATTGCGGGTGTGGTCGCCACCCTTGACGGCGACGCCGATATCGTTCCCTTCTTCATCGGCCTCACGCTGGCGGGCGGCGTGGGTGCCTGGGCGGTCCACGAGCCCTACGGCGGTCGCCGGAGCCTGCTGGCCCGTGGCATCGGCGGCCTGTGGCTCAGTGCGGCCGGCTGGATCGGCGTTCTGCTGATCATGTACCGGGCCACCTGCGGATGCAGCTACCCAGAGCCGCTCGGTCCCGAGGCGACATACCTTGGCCTCACGGCCACCGTGTACCACTTCGCCGGCGTGTACCTGGGCGGGGCGCTGATGGCGGTGGCCGCCTTCTCGAGGAGCTTGGCGCGGGGCTGAGCGGCCTTCGGCGGCCTTCCCGTGGACAGCACCGTTCGCGAGGTGTCCAAGACACTTGGACACCCGCAGGCTAGCGCCGGCCAGTTACCAGCCGCTTACTGCAGGATTTTCGCTCCCGCCCCGGGTCGTATGGGGATCGACCGGGGGCCGGCCGGCGCGGGCGCCTGCGGTTCTCACTGACCGCGGCGCGGCGCTCCGTATACTCGCCGTCGTGACTCACGCTCCCCCGCCCCTCCTCGAGCGCTACCGCGACCTGCTGGCACGCGATGGCGAAGCGTTTCCGATCACGCTCGGCGAGGGCGCCACGCCGTTGGTTCATGCCCGCCGACTCGGGGCCGAATTGGGCCTCGCAAACCTGTACCTGAAATTCGAGGGCACCAACCCGACGGGAAGCTTCAAGGACCGCGGGATGGTGCTGGCGGTGAATCGCGCCGTGGAGGCCGGAGCCAGGGCCGTGGTCTGCGCCTCGACCGGCAACACGTCGGCATCCGCCGCCGCCTACGCGGCTGCCGCCGGGCTGCCGTGCCACGTCATCCTCCCCGCCGGGAAGGTGGCACGCGGCAAGCTCGCCCAGGCACTGGCCGCCGGAGGACGCCTGATCATGGTCGACGGCAACTTCGACGCCGCGCTGGCAGCCGTCCGCCGGCTCGGCGAGGAGGGGCTGGCGGTCGTCGTGAACTCGATCAACCCGGACCGGCTCGCGGGCCAGCAGACCGGCGCCTGGGAGGTGGTCGACGCGCTCGGACGGGCACCCGATGCCCTCGCGCTGCCGGTCGGCAACGCCGGCAACATCACCGCCTACTGGCGCGGGTTCGTGCGCTACGCCGCTGCCGGACGCACGCCGGGCGGCACCCTGCCACGGATGCTCGGCTTTCAGGCGGAAGGGGCCGCACCGATCGTGCTCGGAACACCGGTCGAGGAGCCGGAGACGGTGGCGACCGCGATCCGCATCGGCAATCCGGCCTCATGGACGGGGGCCACCGACGCACGCGATGCCTCGGGTGGCCTGATCGGGACGGTGAGCGACGCCGAGATCCTCGAGGCGCAGCGCGACATCATGCGGCTGGAGGGGGTCTTCTGCGAGCCGGCCTCGGCCGCCGGTGTCGCCGGAGTTCGCAAGCTGGCAGCCGACGGCCGAGTCAGCAAGGATGAGACGGTCGTATGCGTGCTCACCGGGCACGGATTGAAGGATCCCGACGCCGTTCAGGCCGAAGAGGGATCCCTCACGCCCATTCCGCCGGACCTCGCCAGTGTCCGCGCCGCGATGGAGCTGTAAGGTCCCGGTGGGCGGCTGTCAGACCGGGCAGCAGGCGTCGACGATGGCGTCGACGAACTGCTCGGGTGACCCACCCTTGCTGACGTAGCTGGTCGGCGTCGCGGACAGGGACGCGTGGCCCTCCGTGTCACCCCACCCGGTGAGCACGATCCGCAGCGATGGCCACGCCCGCGCCAGACCGGCGATGAGCGCCACGCCCGCCTCGACGTCCGGCAGCCGCGGGTCGACGAGCACCACGTCGGGCTGTGTTCGCTCGACCTCCTGGAGCGCGGCACGCACGTCACCCGCGCGCCCGACCACGGCCACATCGCCGGTGAGGCCCAGGAGATCGGCAAGGCTCTGCTGCACGCGTCGGTCGGCATCGACGACCACCACCCTCGGCGTCGGGGGTGCAGCGGAGCGCGGGTTGAATGGCATGCATCGAGGGTACGCTGCGAAATGCAAAGCGACGAGTGGATGAATGATCGACGCCGGCCTACGTCATTTGGCCGAGGTGGGCGTCTCGGCCGCATCGTCGTTGGGCACGCTGGCCTCGATCGTGGTGCCGAGGCCGGGCCGGCTCTCGACACGCAGATCGCCGCCGACGAGGTCGACCCGCTGGCGCATGCCGATCAGCCCGAGATGGCCGCGCGGCACCGCGTCCGGATCGAAGCCCGCTCCATCGTCGGTCACGGCCAGCTGGACTCGATCGCCGTCCCGGACGATGCGGATGGTGGCGCTCGACGCGTTCGCGTGCTTCACCACGTTGTGGAGGGCCTCCTGGCCGATGCGATACAGCGCCTCCTCGGCTGTCAGCGACAGCCGATCGATGGGCTCCGCGTCGACGACGATCGCAAGTCCCGTGCGCCGCTGAACGGCGGTGGCGTGGGTACGCAGTGCCTGGATGAGGCCATCGGACTCCAGGCTCGACGGCCGGAGCTCGAAGATGAGGGTTCGCATCTCGGCCAGGGCGTCCTTCTGGAGCTCACGCAGCTCGACGAGCTTCTCGCGTGCGGCCTCGGCATCGGTGCCCAGAAGGATCTCGAGAGCACGCAGGGTGAGCCCCATGCTGAACAGCGCCTGGGTGACCGAGTCGTGCAGCTCGCGGGCGAGGTGCGCTCGCTCCTGGCCGGCCGCCAGCTCGGCGGCCTGGTTGCGAAGGTCGCCCTCGAGCCGCTCCCGCTCGCTGATGTCACGGACCGATCCGTGGGCGCCGGCGAGACGTCCGTCGATGATCGTGCCGGTCAGCGCAACCTCCGACTGGGCGATGCGGCCGTCGGCGAGCGGGAGGTCGAGCCGCAGGCGCAAGCCGGCGCTCGGTCGCTGGCTGAGCTCCTGCCAGGCGGCCGCGGCGCTCGCCATCGTCTCGTCGCTGGCCAGCGCCGTGAACGGCTTGCCCAATAGCTGCTCGGGCTTCCACCCCGTCCGTGACTCGAGCGAATCGCTGAAGAAGGTGAATCGGCCCTCGGCATCCACCTCCCAGACGATGTCGGGCGAGTTGTCGACGAGGTGCCGGTAGCGGCGGCCCGACTCCTCCACTTCGGCGTACAGGCGAGCATTGGTCAGGGCAATGGCCGCCTGGTCGGCGAGGAGCTTGAGGAGCTCGGCGTCCTGCTCGTCGAAGCGATTCATGGCGGTCGACTGCACCGTGATCGTGCCGATCAGGCGGTCCGGCCCGAGCAGGGGCGCCGACATCATCGAGTGGATGTCCTGCGCGTCGATCCAGGTGTCGCCCTCGTCGTGGGGGAACGCCTGGTCGGCCAGGTAGTCGCCGGTCCAGCAGACCCGCCGCTCGGATGCGGCGATCCCGGCAACACCGGAGCCGATCGGCACCGGCACATCCTCCGGCGACGGGGGAATCGGCGCCGCGGTGATCGGCGGGTCGAGGTGCGTGCCCGATTCGCCGGCCAGGTTGATCTGGGCACGGTCGGCGCCCAGCAGGCGCGCGGCGTCCGCCACGGCCCGGTCGAGGACCGTCTGCGGCTCGTGCAGCGACGCGATGTGGGCGGCGATCTCGGCCAGGCTGCGCTGGGCGTCGACGCGGGCGCGCAGCTGCTCGACCAGGCGCGCATTGGTGATCGCCACCGCCGCCTGGCCGGCGAACAGCTGGGCAAGCTCGAAGTCGGCATCGGTGAAGGCCACCTCGGCGCCGCCGGAGCGGGCGATGTTCATCGCGCCGATGACCTCCTCGCCGCTGATGAGCGGGACGGTGATCATCGCCTCCTGTTCGAGCGGGGTGCCCGGTATCTGGATGACCCGCGGGTCGTTGAGCACGTCGTTGAGCAGGACCGGCTCGCGGTGGCCGACGCTCCACCAGGTGAGGCCCCTGCCGCGCTCGATCGGGAAGCCGAGCACTGCCTCGGCGTTCCGGTCGCGCGCCAGCACCGGGACCAGCTTGTCACCCTCGTCGTTGACCCGGTAGACGCCGAGGTTGTCGTACCACACCACGCTCTTCAGCCCATCGGCGATCAGCTCGAGCACGGAGGCCGGGTCGAGGGTGCGCAGCAGCCGCTCGTTGATCTGCAGCAGGCGCCGCTGTGAGTCGGTCTGGCGGGCGAGGGCGGCCGACTCCTCCCCGAGCTCGTCGTACAGCCGCGCGTTCGTGATGGCGATGGCCGCCTGGTCGGCAAGGACGCGCAACAGCTCGCCGTCGCCGGAGTCGAAGGCGTTTGGCCGTGCCGCCTGGACCGACAGCGCGCCGAGATCGCCGGCACTGCTCACCAGCGGGGCCGTCATCACCGAGCGCACGCCGCGGCCCCGAATGAACTCGTCGAGCTCGTCGGTGTGCTCGAAGGAGGCATCGGCCAGGTAGTCGCCGGTGAGAACGACGCGGTGCTGCGCCATGGCCAGGCCGCTGATCCCCTCGCCGATGCGAACGGGGATATCGTCCGCGGGCGCCCCGACCGGGGCATAGGCGATCGGCCAGCCGAGGAGCTCGTCGCTGTCGGCGAGCGGATTGATGATGGCGGTGTCGGCCTCGAGCAGGCGGAGTGCCTCCTCCGCGGTGCGCTGCAGGACGGCAGCCGGATCGTGGAGGGCGGCGATCTCGGCGCTGATGGCGGCCAGGGCCTCCTGGGCGTCGACGCGCTCGCGGAGCTGCTCGTAGAGGCGAGCGTTGGTGACGGCGATGGCCGCCTGGCTCGCGAGTACCTCGAGCAGCTCCTCGTTGGCCGCATCGAACGCGTCGCGCGCTTGCGAGTGGACGGTGAGGGAGCCGATGGCGCCGTCCTCACCGATGAGCGGTGCGCTCATCACCGAGCGGATGCCGTGCTGACGGATGTAGCGGTCGGGTGCCTCGGCATGGCTGAATGCCTTGTCGGCCAGGTAGTCGCCGGTTCTGATCACGCGGCGCTCGAGGACCGCTCGGCCGGAGACCCCCTCGTCGAGCTGCACGGGGTCGAGGTCCTCGTCGCGCTCGATCGGCAGGTCGATGGCCGAGTGCCCGAACGCCCAGTGCAGGCCACCGGTCTCGGCAACGAGCTCGATCCGGCCGCCGTCGGCATCGAGCAGACGCACCGCCTCGTCGAGGGTCCGCTGCAGGACGTCGCCGGGGTCGCGGATGGCGGTGATGCGCGCCGCGATGGCGCCCAGCGTGCGCTGCGCCTCCACCCGCCGCTCGAGCTCCTCGTAGAGGCGGGCGTTGCCGAGCACGATCGCCGCCTGGCTGGCCAGCGCCCCGAGCAGCTGGGCATCGTCGTCGCCAAAGGCATCGGTCCGCGAGCTGTAGGCCGTGATCGAGCCCAGCACCCCGGCCTCGCCGATGAGTGGCGCGCTGATCTGCGACCGATAGCCGGCGCGGGTGATCCATTCGTCGGCCTTCGTCGTGTGGGTGAACGATGTGTCGGCGAGGTAGTCGCCGGTGCGAATGACCTCGGCGCGCTCGATCGCCCGACCGGCGATGCCCTGTCCGATGCTCACGGTGATCTCGTCGACGGGCTGGGCCTCGGCCCCGCCGTGGAAGACTTCGCGGTAATCCGCCAGCTCCCGGGTCCCGGGGCGGACCTGGTGGATGACGAGGTGCTCCGCGCTCAGGAGACGCTTCGCCTCCGCGACCGTGCGCCGCAGGACGGCGGACGGATCGCGCAGGGAGGTGATGGCGGCGGCGATCTCCCCCAGGGAGCGCTGGGCCTCCACGCGATGGGCAAGCTGGCGCGCCGCGACCTCGGCCTCGGCGTACAGCCGGGCATTGGTGAGCACGATGGTCGCCTGGTCCGCGAGGAGGCCGAGCAGCTCGGCCGCATCGGCGTCGAACGCGCCGGGAGCGTTGGCATACACGCCGATGGCGCCGATCGGCATTCCATCGGCCAGGAGCGGGGCGGCGATCACCGCGCGGATGTCGAGGTCGCGCGCGATCTGGTCGGCGTTCGCCTCGTGCGGGAAGCTTGCATCGGCCAGGTAGTCGTCGGTCCAGGTCGCACGCCGTTCACGGACGGCACGCCCCGACACGCCTTCGTCGACCTTGGTGTGATCCTCCTTGGTGAACGGCACGAGCTTGCCGTCGACCAGCGAGTGACCATCACCCCAGCGGAGCGTCCCCTCCTCGTCGGGGCTGATCATTCCGATCTGGCCGCCATGGCCCTTGAGCAGGCGGACCGCCGCGATGAGCGTCTGCTCGAGCGCCACCGATGGGTCCCGCAGCGAGGTGAGCTGCGCGGCCATCTCGGCCAGCGTGCGCTGGGCATCCACCCGATGGGCGAGCTCCCCGGCCTGCTGACGCAGTCGCTCGGTCAGCTGCTCCGCCTCGGTCAGGTCGCGGATCGATCCGTGCGCCCCGATGAAGACACCGTCGCGCTGGCTGCCGATGGCATACACCTCGGCCGGGATCGGGTCGCCCTGGCGAAGGCGCAGCATGAAGCGGATCTTGCGGACCTTCGATGGATCCGCCTGGAGGCCGGCCCACGTCTCCTGCGCCCGCGGCATCGACTCCTCGGCCACGATCGCCGGCCACGACTGTCCGACGAGCTCCTCGGGACTCCATCCGGTGAGATCCGCCAGGCGCGGCGAGAGGAACGTGAAGTGCCCGTCCGCATCGGTCTCCCAGACGAGGTCCGGGGAAGAGGTGACGAGGTGGCGGAAGCGTCCCTCGGAGCTCGACAGCTTCTCGAGCAGACGTGCGTTCGAGATGGCGATGGCACCCTGATCGGCGAGGCCGACCAGCAGCTCGAGCTCGTCGTCGCCGAACCGGTGCACCGCCTCGTACGAGACCGCCAGCGTACCGATGACCTGCCCCTCGGGGCCCCGAAGGGGAGCGGCCGCCATGCCGCGGAGGGCGAGGCGTTCGGCGACGGCCTGGTCGTCCGGCTCATGCGGGATGCGTGGGTCGACCAGGTAGTCCTCCGTTGCGATGACCTCGCCCGAACCGGCGGCCAGGCCGTTGATGCCGCCGTCCACCGGGAACCTGAGCTGCTCGAGCCATTCCTCGGTCCAGGCCGCGTTGCCTCCCTCGACCACGGTCGGCCGCAGGTACTCGCCGCCGGGATCCATCAGGGTCAGGTGCGCTCCGTCGGAGCCGAGCAGCCGGCGCGCCGAGGCGACCACCTCCTGGAGCACCTCGTCGGAGCTCCGGATGGCCGCGATCGAGCTGGTGATCTTGCCGAGCGTGCGCTGCGCGTCCACGCGACGGGCGAGCTCCTCCTGCGAGCGGGCCAGGCGCTCGATGAGGCGCTGGTTGGCCATCGCGGCGGCCGCGTGATCGGCGAGGGCCCGCAGCAGGGCGATCTCGGCCTCGTCGAAGTCGTCGACCCGCGACGAGTACGCGCCCAGCGCGCCGAGCACCTCCCCGTCGGCGATGAGCGGCGCGGCGGCCATCGAGCGCATGTTGGCGATCGACACGATCCGGTCGGCGATCGGCGAGTGCGGGAACCGCTCGTCATGCCGGTAGTCGCCGGAGACGACGACCTCTCCGCTCGCTGCGCTGTGGCCGAACAGGCCGACGCCGACCGGCAGGGACAGGTCGCGGATCAGCCGCTGCGCTTCCGCATTGCGGATGCCGGCATCGACCGCGAACTGCATCCGGCCCTCATCGTCGACGAGGTAGACCATGGCCCCATCGGCATTCAGCAGGCGGGCCGCCTCCTCGACGGCCCTCGACAGGAGGGCGTGCGTCTCAGGCTGTTCGACGGCCGGTGGCCGGCTCTGGCGGACGGGACGGGACGGTGCTCGGGTCATCGGTCCGTGAGGATACGCCATCGTCGGCGGGCGACCCCAGTCGACGCTCGGCCCAGCGCGGCTACGTCATCCGGCCGAGCGACCGACCGCGCGGATGTCGCCCGGCGAATGGCATTCATGCCCGATTCGCCGGGGCGCCGGCCATCGGATCCTTCCGCCATCGACATTCACCCGATGCCGATGGAAGGCGTCGAGATCACGCACCACAGGGAGGTCCTACTCGTGTCCAACATTCTCCAGAGCCGCGCCGCCGGTTTCGCCGTCACTGCCGCCATCGTGGGGCTCACGCTCGCCACGGCGAACATTCATCTCGGCCTTGGCGGGCTGCTCTTCACCCTGAACGGCCTCGGCTACGCCGGTCTTGCCGCGCTGATCGTGATCGGTGCCGCGGCGCCGATGCCGATCATCGAGCGCTTCAGCTGGTTCCCGCGCGTCGCGCTCATCGGGTATACCGCCATGACGATCGCCGGGTACCTGGTGATGGGCCCGTACTTCACGCTCGGCTTCATTGCCAAGGGCATCGAGGTCGCCCTCATCGCCACGCTCATCGTCGACCTGGTTCGCGTCTACGGCAGCCCAATGGGCCTCGTCCGCAGCGCGATGGCCTCGGTCGCTCCCGTCCTGCCGGCCAGGCTCCGCCGGTTGGCAGCCTAGTCGTCCCACATTCATGCGGCGGGCCGGGTATCCGGCCCGCCTTCCTCCCTCTGACCGAGGGTTGCCGCCCTTCTCACCCACGCCCCGTCCGGTGCCCGGACGGGGCGTCTCGCCGTGCTCGCCGCCGACGTCTCTCCGGTGCCTGCTGGCCGCGTCTCTCGTCAGATTGGCGCCGGCTGACCGGTGCGGCGGCCGCGGCCTCTGCGGTCTCGTCACGGGTCACCGCGTGCACGCAAGCCACGAACCGATGCCGGATCCGCGCTCGGACCGGCGCACGGTGCGCTTCGCTCAGCGCCTTGCGTGCACCCGATGGCAGGACGACGAGTCCACCACGCCAGCAGGCCAACGGCCTCTGCGTCAGGGACCAGCGGGCGGGGCCTCAGACGAGCTTGTGCTCGACCGCGTACAGGGCCGCCTGGGTGCGCGAGGCGAGGCCGAGCTTGCCGAGGATGTTCGACACGTGTGTGCGGGCCGTCCGCTCGGTGATGCCGAGCTCGTAGGCGATCTCCTTGTTCGAGGCGCCCTTGGCCAGCTGTGTGAGGACCTCCTTCTCGCGAGCCGTCAGCGGCTCGACCGGCTCGGCATCCTTGCGTGCGCGCATGCGCTGCGCGAGCAGGCGCGAGACGGCCGGGTCCAGGTGCACCTCGCCGTTGTAGGCGGCGCGGATCGCCTGGGCGACCTCCTCCGCCTCCGCATCCTTGAGCAGGTAGCCCGATGCGCCCGCCTCGAGGGCGGTGGTGACCTTCTCCTCCTCGATGAACGACGTGACCGCCACGATCTCGATCTCGGGATGGGCCTGCTTGATGGCCGCGATCGCCTCGAGGCCGCCCATCTCGGGCATGAGCAGGTCCATGAGCACGACGTCGGGAACCAGCCGATCGGCGGCGGCGACCCCCTCGCGGCCGTTCTCGGCCTCGCCCACCACGTCGAAGTCCTTCAACAGCTCCAGGAAGCCACGCAGCCCGCGTCGGACGACCGAGTGGTCGTCGACCAGCAGCACCCGGATCGGCCCTTCTTCCTCGCTCACGCTCTCGGTCCCCTGCTCCTCATGATCGTCCGATTCAGCCACGTCGCCTGGACGTGCGCGCGAAGTATGCACCAGCGCGAACACCCGTTCGGGCTCCGTGACGTCGCGCAGCCGCTGCGCCCCCAGGTCGCGGAGCACGGTGCCGTCCGGAAGCCACGAGCCGAGCTCGTCCACCGTGCTCCCGCCCAGGAGCGTTTCGCCGCCGTTGGCGAGGGCCTGCAGCCGGGCGGCGCGAAAGAGCGGCCGGCCGAAGTAGCGGTCGTCGCGAATCTCGACCTCCCCGGTCAACAGGGCGATCCTGATCTTCAGCCGGCCGATGGTTCCCCACTCCTCCCCGGCCACCGCGGACTGGAGCTCGTCCGATGCCTGGACCGCCGAGCGAGCATCCGGGAAGCTGGCGTACGCGCCGTCGCCGATGCGCTCGAAGATGCGACCTCCGTGTGCCACCGCCGCCATGGCCACCAGGCCGTGGTAGCGCTCCAACGCGGTGCCCGCCGCCGCCCCGTGACGCTCGGCGATCCGCGTGCTGCCCTCGACGTCGGCGAACAGGAAGGTGAGCCGATGCGTCGGCAACTCGGCTGGCGCCATGACGACAGGATAGGCGCCCCGCAGCAGGCGCCCCGCAGACGAATGACGTAGCGCCGGCTCGGCGGAAGATCGCCCGGCCGGATGTGCCTGAGGGCCGTGGTCAGTGCATCGCGCCCCACGGAGAATGAGTGTCCAGACCGTTCATCACCAGTACGACCGAGACAGAAAGGAGGCGATCCCCAAGATGTCGACAGTCGGCGCATTCGCGCTCACCGCGGCCGACGTTGCGTTCTTCGCGCCGCCTCCGAAGCGGCCGGATGGCGACGATCGGCCGGGACGCTCCGCAAGCTCCCTGCTGCGGTCCATCCGGCGCGAGCTCGCCCTCGTATTCAGCCACCACGCACACACGCCGATGCCGCGCATCAGCGCTCGTCATCCGCACTGAACACGAACACGAAAGGAGGTCGGTCGTGAATCCCACCACCGCCCTGATGCTGTCCCGGACGATCGAGAACGATCGCCGCCGCGAGCTGGAGCGCCGCCACTGGCGGTTCCTGCGAGCGGAACGGATGAACACCGAGACGCGCGGACCAAGATCGTGGTCCCTGCGGCTCCCGCGGCTCCCGCGGCTCTTGCGGCTCCGGACGAGCACCTCGAAGCCCTGACCGGACCAGTCACCGATGCGTACGCCCGGGCCTCCCGCCCGGGCGTACGGCTATGCTCGCCGGGTGACGCGACCGACCCTCTCCGGCACCCCCGACGCCGTCCCCGCCATCGAGATCCACGAGATCCTGGAGGGCACGGATCTCGACCTCATGGACCGCTGGCTGGCGCAGGCCGACCCGGTCGTCATCGCGGAGGAGCTCGCCCGCCTCTCGCGCGAACGCCGCGCCATCCCGTTCCGCCTGCTGGCCAAGGACCGAGCGCTCGAGGTATTCGAGCTGCTCGACCCGTCCGTGCAGCAGGAGCTGCTCGAGGGCCTGCGTGAAACGAACGTCCGCCAGCTCTTCGAGGAGATGGACCCCGATGACCGGGCACGGCTCACCGAGGAGATGCCGGCCACGGTCGCGCGACGGCTGCTCGCCGGCCTGTCGCCATCCGAGCGACGACTCACCTCCACGCTCCTGGGCTATCCGCCGGACTCGGCCGGCCGTCTCATGTCGCCCGAGGTGGCCAACCTGCTCGCCGGCATGACCGCGCGCGAGGCCGTCGAGCGCCTGCGACAGATCGGGCGATCGGCGGAGACGATCTACGCGCTGCCGGTCACGGACGACCGCCGCCGATTGGTGGGCATGCTCGGGCTCCGCGACCTCGTGCTCGCCGATCCATCGGCGTCCGTCGGCGATCTCATGGATCCCGACGTGTACTCCGCCCGGGTCGACAGCGACCAGGAGGGGGTCGCTCGGCTGATGGGTGAGGCCGATCTGCTGGCGCTGCCGATCGTCGACCACGAGGACCGCCTGGTCGGCATCGTCACCGTCGACGACGCGATGGAGGTCCTCGAGGAAGAGGAGACGGAGGACGTGGCGCGGGCGGCCGGCGCCGAACCCCTCGGCCGTCCGTACCTCGCGACGTCCGTCCTCCAGCTGGCGCGCAGCCGCATCATCTGGCTCATCGTCTTCATCGGCGCGGGCGCGATCACCGTCAACGTGATGGCGATGTTCGAGTCGACCCTCGCCGAGGTGGTGGCGCTCGCCTTCTTCGTGCCGCTCGTCATCGGGACCGCCGGCAACACCGGCGCGCAGTCGGCGACGACCATCACCCGCGCCATGGCGGTCGGCGAGGTCCGCCTCGAGGACCTGCCGCCGGTCGTGGTGCGCGAGGTCACCACCGGGCTGCTGCTCGGGGCCGTGCTGGCGGTGATCGCCCTCGTACCGATCGCCGTCCTGGTGGAGCCCGACATCGGCGTCGTGGTGGGGCTGACGCTGCTGATCGCCTGCACCCTGGCATCGCTGATCGGGTCTGCTCTGCCGCTCGTCGCCAAGAGGCTCGGCCTCGACCCGGCGGTCATGAGCGTGCCGCTCATCACGGCCCTGATCGACGCGTCCGGGCTGGTCGTGTACTTCCTGATCGCTACCGTGGTGTTCGCGCTGTGACTACAGGGGTCGAGCGCTGCGGTTGGGCCACGAGCGATCCGCTGTACGTCACCTACCACGACGCCGAATGGGGCATACCGATGCGCGACTCACAGCGGCTCTTCGAGCTGCTGTGCCTGGAGGGCGCCCAGGCCGGCCTGGCGTGGATCACCATCCTGCGCAAGCGTGACGGGTACCGTGCCGCGTTCGACGGCTTCGATCCGGGGAGGATGGCCGCATACGACGACGCCGACCGCGCGCGCCTGCTGGCCGATGCGGGGATCGTGCGCAACCGAGCCAAGATCGACGCGTTCATCGGCAACGCCCGTGCCTACCTGGCGATCGACGACTTCAGTGGCCTGATCTGGTCGGTCGTCGACGGGGAGCCGATCATCAACCGATGGCGCACGCTGGACGAGGTTCCGTCGGAGACAGATGCATCGCGCGGCCTGTCCCGCACGTTGCGCTCGAGGGGGTTCCGCTTCGTCGGCCCCACCATCTGCTACGCGTTCATGCAGTCGGCCGGACTCGTGGACGACCACCTGGTGAGCTGCTTCCGCCACACGAGCTGACAACCGCTTGGCAGGCTGGCACGCCGCATGCTGGAGCACGGGCACCTCACGTGTGCGTGCCCGGATTTGAGCGCCTTCGAACTCATCAGCCTCAGCAACCAGGTCCTGTTCATCGGCCTGTTCGCGGTCGTGGCCTGGCGTGCGCTGCGCCAGCCCACGCGGGCCAACCTGGATACCACGCTCCTGTTCGGCGGGATCGCGGGGGCGGTGGGGGTGTCCCGCGTGGGCACGTGGCTGGGCTACTCGGGGGAACCGGGACTGACCGCACTGTCGCTCGTGCTCCTCAACGCCGTCCCGTTCGCCATGCTGCGCCTCGTGGACGACTTCAGAGGAACCCCCCGTTGGGTCCAGTACGGCGGCGCCGCGGCGTTCGCCTTCGTCAGCGTGCTGGCGGTCAGCTCGTTCGCGGTCATGGCCGAGCTCGTCGAGCTCGTGACAATCGGGTTCTTCGTGGCGGTCGGCGGGTATGCCGCCGTCGCCTTCGCCACCGAGAGCCGTCGGAGGCGAGGCATCACGCGGCGCCGCATGACAGCCGTGGCGGCGGGCGCTGGCTTCTTCATCGCCGCGATCGTCGCGGTGTTCATCGGCGCATTGTTCCCCACCCTGGCAGAGTTCCTCGGGCTCGCGGCGCAGGTCGCCGCACTTGCCGCGGTCCTCGCCTTCTTCCTTGGCTTCGCACCGCCGGCCTGGATCCGACGCGCCTGGCGCGAGCCGGACCTTCGCGGCTTCCTGGAACGCTCGGCACACCTGGCCGGCGTGGCGGACGATCGTGCGGCCATCACGCAGCTGGAGGCCGCCGCGTCAAGCGCGTTCGGGGCAAGCGGCGCCTCGGTCGGCATCGCGGACGGAGATCGCCGCGTGCTTCGCTACCTCACAGCCGACGGTGCGTGGGTCGAGTACCCGGACGACGCGTTCATCGCCGGCCGGGCGTTCTCCCGGCAGCGGCGCACGGTGGCCGCCGACGCGGAGGCGATGGACCCGGAGCATGCCGAGACCTACCGGGCCGCCGGCGCGCACACGATCATCGCCGCACCGATCTCGACGGACGAGCGACGCATCGGCGTCCTGAGCGTGTACGCGGATCGCGCGCCGACATTCGTCGAGGATGACCTGTGGCTGCTGGAGCTGCTGGCCAACCAGGCCGCCGTCCTGCTCGAGGCGCGCACCCTGACGCTCGCGTCGAGCGCGCTCCGGGCGCGGGAGGAGGCGGCGCGCCTCAAGGAGGAATTCCTCTCCGCGGCTGCCCACGACCTGCGGACGCCGCTGACCGTGGTCCTCGGCCAGTCGGAGCTGCTCGAGCGGCGCATCGCGCGGGACCCGGCCGCGCCGGCGGACGCGGCCGGCGTTGGGCGCATCGTCCGGGAGGCGCGCCGGCTGCGCGATCTCGTGAGCGAACTGCTCGATGCCCAGCGCCTCGAGCAGGGAGGCGCAGTCGTGGAGCTGAACCCGGCCGATCTGTGCCAGATCGTGGACGCGGTCCGCGATCGACACCTCGGGCAGGGGTCGCCGATCGAGGTGTCCCGGCCCGACCGTCCACTCGTCGGCTCGTTCGACCGCCCGCGCATCGAGCAGGTCATTGAGAATCTCGTCGAGAATGCCATCAAGTACGGGTCCTCCAGCCCGGAGATCGTCGTGGAGAACGTCGACGGGGAGGCCCGCATCGCGGTCGTCGACCATGGCATCGGCATCCCGAAGGGCGAGCGCGACCGCATCTTCGAGCGCTTCTTCCGGGCATCGAACGTCCAGAACATCACCGACACCGGCCTCGGCCTGGGCCTGTACATCTGTCGCCGGATCGTGGACGAGCACGGCGGGCGAATCTGGCACGAGCCCACGCCGGGCGGTGGAAGCACGTTCGTCGTCGCGCTGCCGATCGAGACTGCCGGTGGGGACGCCGACCAGGAGGAGCCGGCAGCCGCCGGTTCGTGGTCGTCGCCGGTCCGGAAGGGGGCGGTCGCCGATGCGTGAGCGTCGCGTCCTGGTGGTCGATGACGAGGCCGATATCCGCGCGACCGTGTCCGCGATCCTGGAGATCGAGGGGTATGCCGTGGCCGAGGCAACGAACGGAGCCGAGGCCCTGGCGGCGGTCGAGTCCGACCCGCCCGACGTCATCCTGCTCGACATGCGGATGCCGGTCCTCGACGGCTGGGGATTCGCGACCGAGCTCAGGCGGCGCGGCCATCCCATCCCGATCGTGGTGATGACCGCCGCACAGGACGCGGCCCGCTGGGCGGCGGACATCGCGGCCACGGCATTCCTGGCCAAGCCGTTCGGCTACGACGACCTCGTCACGGTCGTGGATCGAACCCGGCCGGCTGCCTGATCCGTCATTCGGCGTCGCTCAGGTCGCGACGCTGCTCGCCCGCCCCCATCCGGGGCCACCGTAGCCGAGGAAGCGCGTCGGTCGCAGCACGATCGGCTGCGAATAGACCTCGGCGAAGCGCTGGACGGTCAGGCCAGCCCGACGCAGCAGTTCGCGGTACTTCGGGCCGAATCCATCGGGCATGACCTCGGCGGCGGGGCGATCCGGGAGCTCCGCCGTCGCCTCGATCAGCTCGACGGCGAACTCGGGGCCGGGCGTCCCGACCGCCAGCATCACCCGAGGATCGTCACGAAGGTTGTCGACCTTGCGTGCGTGCGGCTTGCTGAAGGCCACGATCCGCTCTCCGTCCCAGTGGAACCAGACGGGCACGAGGTGCGGCCGGCCATCGGACTGGATCGAGCTCAGCCACACGACCGGGTCATGGCGCAGCGCCGCATCCGCAGAAGTGCTGCGTCCATCGGGCAGCTGCGGCGGGGGCATCGTGGCGGTGGCGGCGGGTGACATGGGCACAGTGTCGGGCTCCAGCGGAGGGCCGCCCACCGCGGGACGTCGCGGGTCCGCTCGGACGTTGGCAGGGCGCGCCGGCGGCCGGATGACGTAGGCGCGACCCTATACTCGGCCCGCATGCCGCCCATCGCCAGCGTCGACGTTCCCGCATCGAGCGCCAACCTCGGCAGCGGTTTCGACTGCTTCGCGGCCGCCCTCTCCCTGAAGCTCCGCGCCGAGCTATGGCACGGCGACGAGGCAGGGATCACGCTCAACGCCCGGGGAGAGGGAGCGCCGCGCGACGACGAGCCCGCGGGCGACAACCTGTTGATTCGAGCCTTCCGCGAGGGCCTGCGCATCTCCGCGGCACCCGGCGCGGCCGCGTGGCGGCTCGAGGTATCGAGCATGATTCCGGCAGCCCGCGGGCTCGGCAGCAGCGCGGCCGCCATCGTGGCCGGCGTGGTGCTCGGCGCCGCGGTCGGCCGTCGGTCGGTCGAGGCCGATGAGCTGCTGGAGCTTGCCTCGCGCCTGGAGGGCCACCCCGACAACGTGGCGGCAGCCCTGTACGGCGGCTTCACCGTCGCCCTCACCGAGACCGACGAGCGGGTGACCCTGCGCCGCTTCCGGGTTCCCGAGGCCTGGATCCCGGTCGCCTTCATCGCGCAGCACCAGAGCCGCACCCGCGAGATGCGTGCCACTCTGCCGCCATCGGTCACCCATGCCGCTGCCGCGCGCCAGGCGGGAAGGAGCGCGCTGCTTGCGACGGCGATCATGACCTCCGACGCCGGCCTCCTGCGCGCGGCGATGATCGACGAGCTCCACCAGCCGTACCGGCTGCCGATGCTGCCGGGCTCCGCCGAGCTGATCGCCCTCGCCTACGAACGAGGAGCGGCCGGCGCGTGCCTGAGTGGCGCAGGCCCCACCGTGCTTGCCATCTGCGATTCGCCGTCCGGGGCGCATGCCGTCGAGAAGGCGTGGAACGCGGCCGGCATCCCCGGCATGGCCACCCGTCTGCGGTTCGACACCTCGGGAGCAACCCTGGTCGCCGACTGACGGGTCCCTCCGATGAGCTCGGCCGGGCGACCGGCTACCATGCGTGACGCCCCATGAGCCTCGTGACCATCGCCGGCGTGTCGAAGAGCCATGCCGCGCAGCACCTGTTCAGCGACGTCGGCCTGATGATCAGCGCCGGGCGGCGCATCGCGATCGTCGGCCCCAACGGGGCGGGCAAGACGACCCTGCTCGAGCTCATCACCGGCGATCAGTCACCGGATGCCGGCACCATCACCCGCGCCAAGGACACGGTCATCGGCTACCTGCGCCAGGAGGTGGCCGAGAGCAAGGGCCGAAGCGTGCTGGCCGAGGTGCTCGCCGGCGCCGGCGAGGTCAGCGGCATCGAGCGCCGGATGCGCCACATCGAGGTCGAGCTGGAGGATGCCGCCGACGACGAGGAGCTCCATGAGCTCATGGACGAATACGGCCGCCTGCAGCACCGATTCGAGGCCATGGGCGGCTACGGGCTGGAGTCCGAGGCGCGGCGCATCCTGGCGGGACTTGGATTCGCCGATGCGGACGTCGAACGCGACATCGGCCAGTTCTCCGGGGGATGGATGATGCGCGTCGCCCTGGCCCGGCTGCTCCTCCAGAACCCGGACGTCCTCCTCCTTGACGAGCCGACCAACCACCTCGACCTGGCCAGCGTCGAGTGGCTCCAGGGGTTCCTGGCGCAGTACGCCGGGGCGATCTGCCTGGTCAGCCACGACCGCGACTTCATCAACGAGATCGCCAACCGCGTCCTGGAGCTCCATGACGGTCGCGCCACCGAGTACGTCGGCGACTACGCCGACTTCGTCGAGCAGCGAGCGGATCGGATGGCGCAGCTGGAGGCGGCCGCCAAGAACCAGGAGCGCAAGATCGCCCATACCCAGGCATTCATCGACCGATTCCGCTACAAGGCATCGAAGGCGCGGCAGGTCCAGTCGCGGGTCAAGGCGCTCGAGCGACTCGATCGGGTGCAGGCGCCCGGCCGCCGCACCAGGAGCCTGAAGTTCCGCTTCCCCGAGCCACCGCGCAGCGGCCGGACGGTCATCACGCTGACCGACGTCGAGAAGCGCTACGGCGACAACGTCGTCTACGCCGGCGACCTCGACCTGCAGCTCGAGCGCGGCCAACGCGTCGCGCTCATCGGCCCGAACGGGGCGGGAAAGTCGACCCTGCTCAAAATCCTGGCCGGCGTGCTCGAAGTCGAGGGCGGAACGCGCGAGCTCGGCAGCAACGTGCGGGTCGCCTACTTCGCGCAGCACCAGATCGAGGCCCTCAACGCGGCGAACACCGTCTACACCGAGCTCAGCGATGCCGCGCCGATGCTGTCGACGAGCGACGTTCGCAAGCTGCTCGGGGCGTTCCTGTTCAGCGGTGAGGCCGTCGACAAGCCGGTCGGCGTCCTGTCCGGTGGGGAGCAGACGCGGCTGGCATTGGCCAAGCTGCTGGCCGACCCCGCCAACCTGCTGTGCCTGGACGAGCCGACGAACCACCTCGACATCCAGTCGCGCGACGTGCTCGAGGACGCGCTCAACGCCTTCCCGGGCACGATCGTGCTCATCACCCACGACCGCTACCTGATCCGCAGCGTGGCCACCACCATCGTCGAGGTCAACGACGGTCAGGCGACGGTCTATCCCGGGGACTTCGAGTACTACGCGGCCAAGCGCGGGGTCGATATCGAGACGCGCGGCGCCGTCGAGGGCACGCACGCCAGCCCGCGCGGCGTCGTCGCCGATTCGCCGCGGCCCCGCGAGTCGGCGAAGGTCGCCGCCGACCGCAGGCGGCGGGAGGCGGAGGAGCGCAACGCCCGCCACCGTCGCACGCGCGACCTGCGCGCCGCGCTGTCACGGACCGAGTCGGAGGCTGTCGCGGCGGAGCGCGAGCTCGCCGAGCTGACCGAGCGGCTTGCCGATCCGGCCATCTACGCCGATCCGGCCGGTGTCCGCACGCTCGTGGAGCGCCACAACGAGCTCCGTGACCGGACCGATGCGCTGAGCGACGAACGCCAACGACTCACGAACGAGCTCGCACGAGCCGAGGAGACGCCGGGCGTGGTGGCCGCCCGGTGACGCGTTCGACGGCCGCGCCGCGCCCCGACCTCGTCGGCGCCGGCCTGGTGGCGCTGGCGGCCGCCTGCTTCGGGACGCTCGGTCCGCTGAGCCGGTTCGCCGGCGACGCCGGCGTCGACTCCCTCACCCTCGTCACCTGGCGCGCCGCGATCGGCGCCCTCGTGGTGAGCGGGTACATCGCCGCGCGCCTGGTGCTGAGCGGCGTCCGGCCCACGTCGCTCCGATCGCTGCCCGTCCGCGATCGCTGGTTCATGCTGGCCGCCACCGTGGCCAACACGGTGCTCAATCTCGCCGCATTCATCGCCTTCGAGCGGATCACCATCGCGCTCACCCTGCTCGTCTTCTACCTCTATCCCGCCGGGGTCGCCGTGGCCTCCACGGTGTGGTTCGGCGAGCGCCTCGACCGCGTGCGATGGACGGCGCTCGGGGTATCGCTGGCGGGCATGGCGCTGGTGGTCGCCGGCGCGGAGTCCCTTGGCTCGGCGGACGCCCTGGGCATCGGCCTCGCCTTCCTGGCGGCCCTCGCGCAGGCGTTCTACGTCCTCGCCGCTCGCCACGGCTTCGCCCATGTTCCCGGCCCGCAGGCCGCGGCGCTCACCATGGGCGGCGCCGGGACGCTCTACCTGCTCATCGGCGTCGGACTCGCCGTCACGGGGGTGGGATCGATCGATGCAATCGCCCAGCCGCTCGTGTCATCGGCGGCGATCTCGCCGGTCCTGCTGGCCGGCATCATCGGCGCGGGTATCCCGACCCTGGCCTTCATCACCGGGATCCGGCGCTTGGGCCCTTCACAGGCCGCGATTCTTGCCACCCTCGAGCCGGTCGTGGGCGTCGGTCTCGCGGCGTGGCTGCTCGCCGAACAGCCGGCACCGGTTCAGCTCGTTGGCGGCGGGCTTATCCTAGGGGCAGCTGTCCTCCTCCAGCTCCGTCCCGGGCCTCCCGCGGAGCACGAGGCGGTGGCGACGAGCCTCGAGGAGGGGACCCAGGATGTTCTCGCGCGATGACTTCGGCCGCGGGCCGCGGTGGCCGCTGTTGTGGGTCATGGGCCCGCTGATCCTGGGCGCCGTGCTCATCACCGGGCTCGGCATCGCGGCACGGGCAACCCAGGGCTTCCCGAACATCGAGCTGGCCGACGACCTGCGTGTCGCAGGCGCCGAAGGGGATCCGCTGTTGGCCGAGGAGACCGACTTCGCGTGGGACCGGGTGTGCGTCTTCCCGCCGGCCGCCACGAGCGACGACGTGGACGAGCTGCTCGGGTTCGAATGGGGCGTCATCGGCGGCGATCCGAGCCCTGACGGCCGGTCGCTGCTGGTGCTGGTGGACGGCGATCGGGTGGTCACCCACTTCTACCTGGCGCCCGGGCTGGTGGACGCGCCCACCGGCCGCGGAGACTGCCGCGGCCCCGAGGACGAGTCGACCCGCCTCTAGCTGCGATTCCCAGATGCGTTGTCGAACGGCGCTCACGTCCCGCCATCATCCGCTATATCAGTAACGATATATCCACTGACGGCGGCGCCGGCCCCGCCTGCCGAGCGTGGCGGCATGCCGTTCGCTGGGTCACCCGTCCGGTCGCGACATGAAGGTGGCGTGCACTGCCTGCGCCGCCGATGCCGCGGAGGCGAGCGGCACCTCCGCCCACACGACGCGCATTCCCCCCTCGTCGAAGGCACCCTCGCCGTGTGCCGGGAGCGGCAGCACCTCGGGCATCAGGGCCGCCGGGCCGACGAGGCTGATGCGCGCCACTCGCTCCTTTCGATCAACCGCCAGCATGAGGAACCCGGCTTCCTCGCGCGGTGCGGGCCGGACGATAGTCTGCGGTGCGTCGTCCTCGAGGGCGCGCACGACGAGCTGGAGGCGGCTGCGTCGCGCGCGGCGGACGGCCACCGGATGCACCACCTCGGCGCCCAGCTCGGCCAACAGCTCGAGCTGCAGCGCGTCGACCGACGGCAGGAAGCGGGCCGCCGGCACGAGGTGCGGGTCGGCCTCCAGGATCCCGCCGACGTCCTTGAACAGCTCGCAGCGCAATGCGCGCAGGGCGGCTGCCAGCGCGACCGCCGAGAGGTCCGTCCCACCACGCCCCAGGGTGGTGAGCTCACCGTGGGTGCCGATGCCCTGGAATCCGGCCACCACCGGAACGATCCCCTCGTCGATCGCGGCCCGCAGCGGCCGCGACAGGACGCGGCGGACCTCCGCGCCGAGGTGTGCCGCCGCGGTCCGGATCCCGGCCTCCGCGCCCGAGAACGAGCGTGCCGGGATCCCGCGCGCCTGGAGCCCCAGCGCGAACAGCGCCGCAGACAGCGCCTCCCCGGTCGCGAGCGCGCGGTCGGTCTCGCGCGCCAACGCGGACTGAGCGTCCTGGCCGGGATCGCGCAGCCAGCCACCGCCGTCGGGCAGCAGCACGCGCGCGGCGCCGAGGATCGTATCGGTCACACCCTCGAAGGCACTCACCACCACCACGGGGCGCAGCCCGGTCTCCCGCTGACGGGCGACCACGTCCACGGCCGCAGCGATGTCCTCCGGGCGCCGCAGCACCGAGCCCCCGAACTTGTCGACGACGACCTCGTCTGCGGCGGATGGCACGTCGGGGCCTCAGGGCGAGGGGAGCGGTTCGGGCAGGGTCACCTCGCCGCGCGGCAGCGGGCCCCCGCGTTCGACGATGGCGCGCAGCTCGTCGAGCGCGTGGATGCGGTGCACGTCGGACGGCTGTGGGTCGCCGCTCGGGGTGATGTTCATGCCCTCGCGGCGGTCGAGCCACACGGCGTCCATGCCGGCCGCCCAGGCACCCTGAACGTCGGCGCGGTACGAGTCACCCACCATCAGCGCCTCGGCGGGCGAGGCGTTCGCTTCGTCGAGGGCGAGCCGGAAGAACGCCGGATTCGGCTTCGCCACGCCGACCGCCCCGGAGGCGAGGATGAAGTCGAGGTAGCGATCCAGACCGAGCGAGGCGAGGATGCCGCGCAGGTTCGAACCCCAGTCGCTCACGATCCCGATCCGGACGCCGTCGATCGCCCGCACCGCCGAAAGCATCGGCTCCACGTCCGCGTATGGCTCCCACGAGTCGGCAGCGAACTGGCTGGCCAGGATGCGGTCGAGCATCTCCTGCTGCGCGGTGACCCCGAGCCGGCCGAGCACCACGCTGTGGTAGCTGCGCCAGTAATCGTTGATGCGGCCGTCGTCGCTCCAGGTGTCGTTGCCGGGCCGGTGGTATTCGTCCCAGAACCAGCGGTCGGCCTCCTCCCAGGCGACTCGCATCTCCTCCTCGGTGATGCGGTGCCCGTCCTCGCCGAGGACGCCGGACAGGGCGTCGGCCAGGGTGCGTCGCGGGGTCAGCAGCGTGAAGCCGGCGTCGAGGCACAGGAGTCGGTAGCTCATCGCCCAAACGGTAGCGCACCGCGCCACGGACCGATGGGCCGGCCCGCTGGTACGCTCGACGGCGTGTCCGCACCGTCAATCGCGCGGCTTCGCCAGGTGCGGGAGAAGCTGCTCGCCTGGTACGACCGTGAGCATCGCGACTTCCCGTGGCGTGGCACGCGGGACCCGTACGCCGTGCTGGTCAGCGAGGTGATGCTGCAGCAGACCCAGGCGTCGCGGGTGGCCGAGCGCTTCGGTCGGTTCATGGAGCGCTTCCCGACGGTCGCCTCGCTGGCGGCAGCTCCCGGCAGCGCGGTGCTGGAAGCGTGGTCCGGCCTCGGCTACAACCGCCGGGCGCTCAGCCTCCGCGTCGCGGCGGCCACGGTGACCCGCGACGGATGGCCCACCGACATCGCCGGCCTCCAGCGACTCCCGGGAGTGGGTCCGTACACCGCTCGTGCGCTCGCCTCGCTGGCCTTCGACCTACCGGTTGGCGTCGTCGACACGAACGTGCGCCGCTGGTTCCTCCGCCGGTTCGGTGGCGCCGATGCGCCGCGCGCGCTGCAGGAGCTCGCCGATGGCCTGGCCGCGGCGGGCGGCGACGGTCGCAGCGCGGACTGGACACATGCCACGATGGAGTTCGGCGCGGCAGTGTGCCGATCCCGCGCGCCACACTGCGAATCCTGTCCCATCGCGGACGGATGCCCGTCGCGCGGTCAGGCGGCCATCGTCCCCGTCCCCCGCCAGGCGCCGATGCACGGATCGGACCGCGGGTACCGCGGCGCGATCGTTCGCCTCCTGAGCTCGCGCGTCGGTCACGCCATGCCCGCCCGGTCGCTTCGCGCCCGGCTGTCCGCTGACGAGCCGATCCTCGGTCCGGCCCTGGACGATGCGCGCTGGAGTCGAATCGTGGATGCCCTCGAGCGGGACGGGTTGATCCATCGCATCGACGGCCAGGTGCGCCTGGGCGCGGCTACAATCGACGCATGAGCCTGAAGCTGACGGTCGGCGATCCGCTCCCGTCGGTCGGCCTGCGTGCCACCGACGGGTACCTGCTCAACCTGCGCAGCTTCGTCACCAAGCAGCCGGCGCTGCTGCTCTTCTTCGGCGCGCCGACGCTCACCGGCGCCGCCCGCCGGCGGGGGTTGAAGGCGATCGAGGCCCTGGTCGCCGGCAATGAGCGACTGCGAGAGGCGGGGATCGCGCTGGCCGCCATCAGCACCGACTCCGAGCAGCAGCAGACCGCCTTCGTCGCCAAGCACAACGTGCCGTTCCTCCTGCTCAGCGACGAGCGCCGCACCGCGGTCGGCCTGCTCGGCATCGAGACGGTCGCGGACGGCAGGAACATCAACGTCGCCAAGCCGATCGCCGTCGCGGTCGACCGGGATGGCGACGTGCGAGCGGTGATCGAGCCGGTCGAGCCCGATGCGCTCGTCGACACGGCCATCCGCGCGCTCTCGGAGCCGATCCCGGCCGCGACCGAGGACGCCTCCGCCGAGACCTGACGTCACGGACGAGGGCCGGATGCGCGCGGTCCGACTGCACGCCAGCGGAGAGCCGCTCCGCGTCGAGGAGCTGCCGCTGCCCGAACCGGGCGGCACCGAGCTCCGCGTCCGCGTTGCCGGGGCCGGCGTCTGCCACACGGACCTCCACATCGTCGACGGTATCCAGCCGCGCGTCGAGTTGCCGCGGACGCTCGGTCACGAGGTTGCGGGCTGGATCGATGCCGTCGGGCCGGCTGCGGCCGCTCCACTGCGGCGAGCGCGGCTCTCGATCGGCGACCCGGTGGTCGTGTACGGAGGCTGGGGATGCGGCGACTGCCGGGAATGCAGCAGCGGCAGCGAGCAGCGTTGCGAGCGATCCGTGGCACCCGGCTTCCAGGCCGATGGCGGGTACGCGGACGCCATGCTCGTCCCCCATCCACGCCATCTCGTCGGCCTCGGCGACCTCGATCCGGTCAGCGCGGCTCCGCTCGCCGACGCGGGCATCACCCCGTACCGCGCGGTCAGGCGCGCCGAACCATGGCTGCACGACGGGGCTCGGGTCCTCGTCATTGGTGCCGGCGCGCTCGGCCAGTTCGCGCTCCAGCTGCTGCGTCTCCTGCCCGCCGCCGGGCGCGACCTGGTGGTCGGTGTGCGCGAGATCGACCCGGCGCGCCTGGAGCGCGCGGCAGAGCTCGGTGCGGACGTGGGGCTGCTGGCCGTGGAGCCGGAGCTGACGGTTGGCGGCCTGGGCGGGCGTCCCGACGTCGTCCTCGACTTCGTGGGCAGCGACGGCACCCTCGCGCACGCGGCCGAGGTCGTCGCCCCCGGTGGCGCCATCCTGCTGGTCGGCGAGGCGGGCGGCCATGTCTCGTTCGGCTTCGAGCGCCCGAGCATCGAGGCGTGGCTCACGACCGTGGCGTGGGGCGCACCGCACGACCTCCGCGACGTGGTCCGGCTGGCACGGCGGAGCCGGCTCCGCTGGAATTTCGAGACCATGCCACTCACGGAAGCCGCCGCGGCCCATGAGCGAGTGCGCGCCGGGAAGGTCGACGGCCGGCTCGTGCTGGTGCCCTAGGGCGCCCGTCAGCCGCCGAACAGGCGCGAGAGCAGTCCCTTCTGCTCGTCGTGGCGGATGTAGAACGGCGCGGCGGTGGCGTCGTACACCTCCCGCAGGGCCGGCGCACGCACATCGGTGACGGCGAGCAGGCGACGCGAGCCGAGGTGCTCGGTTGCCACCGCGTGGAGCCGGTTGCGGACCGCGTCGAAGTCGCCGAGCACCGCGTCGGGCCCCATCTGGATCCCGGCCGTCCAGGCCGTCCCCGCCCGAAGCAACCAGGCACGCTCGACCTGGGGGAGATCCGCCAGGGCGGATCGCAACTCGCGGCCGAAGGGATCGGGTATCTGCTCGGGAGCCTCGAGCGAGCTGAGCCCGCCCAGCGGACGCCGGGCGCGGAGGGCATCGGGCCGGTTCGGGTCGATGCCCGCGGCCAGGAATGGCAGCACTCCGGTGGCGATCTCGACCTGGGTGGGGGC
>Ga0299913_10000271_pt1 | contig 30013 bp, 21 predicted proteins | sample RVTome_9_FD_201360 | JGI IMG/M metagenome (GOLD analysis project Ga0299913, IMG submission 201360) | Soil microbial communities from uranium-contaminated site in the Upper Colorado River Basin, Wyoming, United States - RVT155D38 (version 2) ... | reverse complement strand
CAGGCGGTGAGCTCGTCGAGGTCCTTCTCGAGGACGCAGCACAGGCGCGAGCGGTCGGCGGCGGCGGCGGCGTCGTCGGCCAGCCCGCGGCGGACCCAGGCGAGGGCGCCGGCGACCTCGGGCGGCGCGCCGTCTCCGGCCAGGCGGAACCAGTGCCAGCGGCCCTGCTTGCGGCGCTCGACGAGCCCGGCGCGGCGCAGCAGGTCGAGGTGCTTGGAGACGGTCGAGGGGGCGAGGCCCAGGAGGTCGACGAGCTGGCACAGGCACAGCTCGCCGCCGTCCAGGGCGTGCAGGGTGCGCAGGCGGCTCTCGTCGGCGAGGGCCTTGGCGACGTCGAGGAGGCGGTCCATGTCGGGATCTCGGGGCGGTCGTGGGTGGGCGGTCGCTGTGTCGGGTCGCTACGTCGATTCGCGATCTATCGAAGTGACTCTACGCCGCCGCCGCGGCGCGTGTCAAGCCGGGACCCGGATACCCCGCCGCCCGCCGCCTCGCCGATCGCACCGGGTCGGCTCCCGAGATCGCCGAGAGCCGGAGAGAGCGGAGAGGAAGCCTCTTCGTTTCCGTGCTTTACGCGAGCCGACGGGGTCTCGGCGGCTTGTCCGGGGGACTCCGTGCTTTTCTCGTTTGTGCAATTGCGGTTGAGAAGCCCTATAATGCGCCCTCGGACCGATCCTGAGACCGCGCGATTCGGATCGTCGCGAATCCCGGCGAGCTCTTCACGGCAGAGGTAGGCGAGCGGTTGCGGTCCGAAGAGGCGTTGACTCGAGGTTTTCGAGCCGTGGGAGCGGGGCACCGGGAAGCAGGGACGATCTAGTTGAGACGGGCGGGCCGGCCGGCGCAAACGGGCCGACCCGCCGAACGACCACGGGGTGCGGGCGATCGGCGTCCGCCACCCGGACCCACCGGAGGAACGAATGAAGAGTGAGGGGCAGAACATGACCACCGAAGAGATGGCGCAGATCCGGCAGAACCTGCAGGGCACCTCGGACATCGAGGAGGCGGCGGATCTGATGAACCTGGCGGGCAACTCGACCCGCCTCAAGCTGCTCTACCTGCTGGACAACATGAAGGAGCTCTGCGTCTGCGACCTCGCCGAGCTGCTCGGCGTGTCGGTCTCGGCGGTCTCGCAGCACCTCTCGAAGCTCAAGGCGTACGGGCTGGTCAAGCCGCGTCGCGACGCGCAGACCATCTACTACAGCCTCACCGAGCACACGTTCAACGAGAAGCTGCGCGACAACTTCTTCCGCCAGTTCCAGGTGTAGGCGGCGGACGCGGCCCCGGTCCGGCTCCCTCGGGGGCCGGCCGGCCGGCCGCTGTCCCGCCCGACGAGGGGCCCCCGCGCGCAGCGCGCCGCGGCGGGTCCCTCGGCGTTTTCGGGCGTGGTGTGAGCCGTGTATGATGGCGGCTCTTCGCCCGCGGAGGAGCCGGAAACGATGGAGGAGAGGGCCGGATGAACGACCACCAGCGACCGAAGTTCACCTACCTAGGGCACTCCACCGTCCGCTGCGACCTGCCGGACGGCGAGGTCGTGCTGATCGACCCCTGGGTGGAGAACAACCCGAGCTGCCCGGAGTCGCACCGCGGCTTCGACCGGCTCGACGCGGTGCTGGTGACCCACGGCCACTTCGACCACATCGGCGATGCGGTCGCCCTGGCCCGCCGGCACACCCCTCGCATCGTCGTGGCGAACTTCGAGATCTGCCACTGGCTCGAGGGCAAGGGGGTCGAGAACACCTCGGCGATGAACGTCGGCGGCACCCAGCAGGTGCTCGGCCTGTCGGTGACCATGGTGCGCGCCGACCACTCCTGCGGCATCCTCGACGACGGCGAGCTGGTCTACGGCGGCACCGCCGCGGGCTACGTGGTGCGGCTGCCGGGGGGCTACACCTTCTACCACGCCGGCGACACGGCGCTGTACTCCGACATGCAGATCATCGGCGAGCTCTACCGGCCGGAGCTCGCCTTCCTGCCGATCGGCGACCTGTTCACGATGGACCCCGACCAGGCCGCCCGCGCCTGCCGCTACCTCGGCGTGCGCACGGTCGTCCCGATCCACTGGGGCACCTTCCCGGCCCTGACCGGCACCCCGGAGGAGCTGGAGACCGCCTGCGACGACCTGGGGATCAACTGCCGGGTCGTCCGCCTCGAGCCCGGCGAGAGTCACTGAGAGCTTGTGAATCAATCTCCGCCCTGCTGCGGGCGCCACCGAATCGCCGCTCGCTGTGTTGCAGCTCCTCGACATAGGCTCGGCTATGCCTGCGTCGCCGCGCCTTGCGAGCGGCGCCCGGAGGACGCCCTCGCCACGGCCGGAGATTGATCCACAAGCTCTGAGCGGCGCCGCCCGGCGCTCCCGCTCACCACCGAAACGACCCGAGGAGATACGGAGATCACGAAGCCGACCGAACCCCGCGTCAACCAACAGATCCGCAAGAGCCCCATCCGGCTGATCGCCGAGGACGGCGAGCAGCTCGGCATCGTCTCGCTCGACGACGCGCGCCAGCGCGCCGAGGACACCGGCCTCGACCTCGTCGAGGTGGGCCCGACCGCGAACCCCCCGGTCGTCCGCCTGATGGACTGGGGGAAGATGCGCTACGAGAAGCAGAAGCGAGAGCGCGAGGCGCGCAAGAAGACCCACACCATCGAGGTCAAAGAGGTCAAGTACCGGCCCGGCATCGGCGAGCACGACCGTGACCGCAAGACCGGCCGCGCCCGGATGTTCCTCGAGCAGGGCAACAAGGTGAAGGTCACCATCTTCTTTCGCTACCGGCAGCTCCGCCGCCCGGAGCTCGGGCAGGAGATCCTCGACCACGTCACCGAGCGGCTCGCCGACGTCTCCAAGGTCGAGTTCCGCAGCCGGGGGATGGAGGGCCGTCAGATGACGATGATCCTCAATCCCGTCGACCCCGCCGAGCGCGCGGCCCACGCGAGGGCCTCGGGCGGGTCGTAGACCCCTCTCTCGATGACCAGCTGAACCGGGGGACCGCCCCTCAGACCGAGCCGTCCGCCGGCTCCTGCGCTCGGGCGAGCCCGCCGCTCGGCGCGAGCTCCCCGCTCGCTTCCGCGAGCGGATGGGCGAGCTGTGCGCCGGGACCGCGGGCGACCGCCGCGGCCCCGGCGGCGGTCAGCGCCAGCGCGCCGTTGCGCCGCTCGACCAGCCCGCGCCGGACCAGCCGCTCGGTCGTCCGCCGCAGCCGCCGCTCGCTCCACCCGAAGCGCTGCTGCAGGGTGGCGGCGGGGGCCGCGGTCTCGGCGAGGTGGAGCAGCAGGAGCTGGCCGGCGAGCCGGCCGCCGAGCCGGCGGCGGGCGGCGAGCTTGGCGACCACGCCGTAGCGCGGCGAGCCGACGAGCGCGGCGGCGAAGATCAGGCCCGACACCGTCGCCATGGCGCCGGCGATCGAGACGTCCCACCAGCGTGCCAGGGCGTAGCCTCCGCCCGCCGAGGCGAGGCCGAAGCCGACCCCGAGCGCGAGCATCGCGCCGAGCCGGTCGGTGAGCAGGTACGCCGTCGCCGGCGGTACGACGAGCATGGCGACGACCAGGATGGCGCCGACCGACTCGAAGGCGCCGACCACGGTCACCGACACCGCGCTCATCAGCAGGTAGTGGATCAGCACCGGCGAGACGCCGAGCGCGGCGGCGAGCCCCGGGTCGAAGGTGGTGACCTTGAGCTCCTTGTAGAACAGGCCGACGAGGAGCGCGTTGGCGACGAGCGTCCCCGTGTTGACCCACAGCGCCTTCGGCCCCCACGACGCGTCGCCGACGAAGAGCAGGTCCCAGGGGGCGTAGGCGATCTCGCCGTAGAGCACGCAGTCGAGGTCGAGGTCGACCTGCGCGGCGTAGCGGCTGATCAGGATCACGCCGAGCGAGAAGAGCGCCGGGAAGACGACCCCGATCGAGGCGTCCTCCTTGAGACGCCCGCTGCGGTGGAACATCTCGACCAGGAAGACGGTGAGGACGCCGAGGACCCCGGCGCCTATGACCATCGGCAGCGGTGCGCGCCGGCCGGTGAGAAAGAAGGCGATGACGATCCCGGGCAGCACCGCGTGGCTGATCGCGTCGCCGAGGAGCGCCATCCGCCGGAGCACGAGGAAGGTGCCGACGATCGCGCAGCTCGCCGAGACCGCGCCGGCGACGAGCAGGATGGCGAGGGTCGGGCTCACGGCCGCGCCTCCGCCGCCTGCCGCCGCGGCCCGGTGCCCGTTTCGGCGGCCTCGGGCGGCGGGATCGGGCGGCCGTGCGGGTCGACCGGCGGGTAGCCGAGGAGGCGGTCGAGCTCGGCGACCGTCTCCGGCGTCAGCGCGTGCTCCATCGCCTCGGCGTCGCGGTGGACGTGGTCGCTCGGCAGCTCGAGCCGGCGGGTCAGGTAGAGCTCCCACAGGCGGTGGCTGCGGACCACCCGCGCCGCCTCCCGCCGCCCCTCCTCGGTGAGCCGCATCGCGTCGCCGCGCCGCTCGACGAGGCCGGCGCCGACGAGCGGCCGGGCGCTCGCCGCCAGCCGCGCCGGGCTCTGCCCGCGGAGCCCCATCAGCCGCGGCGCCGGGACCAGCCGGGCGAAAGTCCCCTCCGCCTCGCCGACCCGGTAGAGGTCCTTGAGCAGGTTCTCGCGCCGGATCCGCCTCGTGACCCGCCGCTCCCTGACCCGCGACCAGGCGAGCCCGCGCTGCGGCGCGAACAGCAGCGACACGACGAGCACCGCGCTGGCGACGATGACGATCACCGGCCCGGTCGGAAGCCGCGGCACGCTGGCGCTGGCGAGCGCCCCGACCACTCCCGAGGCGGCGCCGATACCGGCCGAGGCGACGATCATCACGCCGAGGTTCTCGGTCCACTGGCGGGCGGCGGCCGCCGGCGTGACCAGCGTCGCCACGATCAGCACCACCCCGACCGTCTGCAGCCCGAGGACGACGACCGTGACCAGCAGCAGCGTCAGGAGCATCTCGATCCGCCCCATCGGCAGCCCGAGGCTCGCCGCGTAGTCCGGGTCGAAGGCGAGGATCTTGAGCTCCTTGTAGAACAGCGCGACGGTCGCCAGGGCGAGCGCGGCGAGCGCCGCCATCACCCGGACGTCCTCCCACACGAGGGTCGCCGCCTGGCCGAACAGGAACTTGTCGAGCCCGCTCTGGTTGCCCGCCGGGAGCTTCTGGATCCAGGTCAGCAGCACGATTCCGAAGCCGAAGAAGACCGACAGCACGATGCCGATCGCCGAGTCCTCCTTGATCCGGCTCCAGCGCACCGCGGCGAGGATGACGAGGGACGCCGCGAGCCCGGCCGCCAGCGCGCCGACGAAGAGCGGCAGCGGCGCCTTCGAGCCGGTGAGAAGGAACGCGAGGCAGACGCCGGGGAGCGCCGCGTGGGCCAGGGCGTCGCCCAAGAGGCTCTGCCGCCGCAGCAGGGCGAAGCAGCCGAGGACCCCGCCGCTGACCCCGAGGATGGTCGCCCCGAGGAGGACGTTTCGGGCGGTGAACGAGAGGACGCCGTCGAGCATCGGGGCCGCCCGCTCAGCCGCCGCCCGCGGCGCGCTCGCCGAGGAGCGACTCGGCCGCCTGGGTGAGCACCGTGAGCTTGCCGCCGTAGGTGCGCTGGAGGTTCTCGCTGGTGAAGGTCTCGGCGACCGGTCCTGCGGCGACCAGCCGGAGGTTCAAGAGCACGACGTGGTCGAAGTAGTCGGCGACCGTCTGGAGGTCGTGGTGGACGGCGACCACGGTCCGGCCGGTGGCGCGGAGCTCCTTGAGCAGGGCGAGGATCGCCCGCTCGGTCGTCGCGTCGACCCCGGCGAACGGCTCGTCCATCAGGTAGAGGCGGGCGTCCTGGGCCAGCGCCCGGGCGAGGAACACCCGCTGCTGCTGGCCGCCGGAGAGCTGGCTGATCTGCCGCCCGGCGAGGTCGCGGATGCCGACCTTCTCGAGGCAGTCGAGGGCGATCTCGCGGTGGGCGCGGGAGGGGCGGCGGAGCCAGCCGATCCGCCCGTACAGCCCCATCGTCACCACGTCGAGCGCGCTCGTCGGGAAGTCCCAGTCCACGCTCTCGCGCTGCGGCACGTAGCCCACCCAGGAGCGGCGCTTCTCGTACGGCGCGCCGAAGATCTCGACCCAGCCGGTGATCGGCCGCACCAGCCCGAGGATCGTCTTGAGCAGCGTCGACTTGCCGGCGCCGTTCGGGCCGACGATGGCGATCAGCCGCCCTTCCGGCAGGGTGACGTCGACGTCCCACAGCACCGGCTGGGTGCGGTAGGCGACGGTCAGGTCGTGGACCTCGATCGCGGGGACCGCCCCGGCGGGAGCGGCCGCGGCGCGGGGCTCCCCGTCGCTCACCGCAGCGCTCCGACGATCGTCTCGACGTTCTCGCGCACCATGCCGACGTAGGAGCCCGCCGGCGTCCCGGCCGCACCGAGGGCGTCCGAGTAGAGCTGGCCGCCGATCGCGACCTCGCGGCCGCGGGCGCGCACCGCCGCCTGCACCGCTTCGATCGACCGCCGCGGCACGCTCGACTCGACGAAGATCGCCGGCACCCCACGCTCGACGACCAGGTCGACCACCCGCTCGACATCCTGGAGCCCCGCTTCGGCCAGCGTACTGATCCCCTGGAGGCCGACGACCTCGATCCCGTAGCGCTGGCCGAAGTAGCCGAAGGCGTCGTGCGCGGTGACCAGCACCCGCCGCTCCGCGGGGATCGAGGCGATCTGCTCGGCGACCCAGCGGTCGAGCTCCTCGAGCTCGGCGCGGTAGCGGGCGGCGTTCGCCCGGTAGTCCGCGGCGTGCTCCGGGTCGAGCCCGGCGAGCTCCTCGGCGACCACCTCCGCCGAGCTCGCCCACAGGCCGACGTCGAACCACAGGTGCGGGTCGTACTGGCCGAGGAACTCGGGCGGCTCGCGTAACCTCTCGGGCGGCGCCTGCTCGGTCACCGCGATGACCGGCCGCTGCCGCGCCATCTTGACCAGGATGTCGCCCATCTTCCCCTCGAGGTGGAGCCCGTTGTAGAGGATCAGGTCCGCCTCGGCCAGCCGCCGCACGTCGCTCTCCGACGCCTTGTAGAGGTGCGGGTCCACCCCCGGCCCCATCAGGCTCTCGACCTCCGCGTGCTCGCCGCCGACCTCGCGCGCGACGTCGCCGACGATGCCGGTCGTGGCGACGAGCCGGAGCGGTCCGTCGCCGGCGCGCCGGGCGCCGTCGGCCGGCACTTCACCGCCGCCGCCGCAGCCGGCGAGGAGGGTCAGGGCGACGAAGAGGACGAGCAGGGCGGGGAGGTGTGGCTTGACGTTCCGCAGCATGGCGGGTAGCGTAGCATGAAGTTTTTTGGCAGGTCAAAATATTGGTTTTGAGTGGATCGCGGCGCTCTCCTCACCGCCCCCAGCGTAGCCCCAGGTGGACCATCGCGCCCGGGGTGGTGAAGCCGGCGAGCTCGGCGTGGTCGTCGTCGAGGAGGTTATCGACCCGCAGGTAGGCGGTGAGGTCGCCTCGGAGCTCGTAGCCCAGGGCGAGGTCGACGCGCTCGTAGTCGTCGAGCGGGGCGCCGCCGGACTCGACGCGGTCGCGGACGGCGTAGGCGGCGAGGCTGGCGTCCCAGCGGCCGGGCGGGTCCCAGACGAGGGCCGCCGAGGCGCGGTGCTTCGGGCGGCGGGCGAGGGGGAGGCCGGTGGCCAGGTCCTCGGAGTCGGTGCGGGTGTAGGCGGCGCGGCCGGTCCAGCGGGACGACGGGCGCCACTCGAGGGTCGCCTCGAGGCCTTCGGTCTCGGCGGCGGCGACATTCTCGGCCCGGAAGGTGGCGACGTCGAAGCCGATCAGGTTGTCGAGCTCGTTGGCGAAGTAGACGAGGTCGGCGACGAGGCGGCCGGCGAGGAGCTCCTGCTCGACCCCGGCGTCCCATCCTTCGGAGGTCTCGGCGGCGAGGTCGGGGTTGCCGAAGCCGGGGAAGAAGAGCTCGTTGAAGCTCGGCGCGCGGAAGCCGGTGCCCCAGGTGCCGTGGAGGCGGGTGGCGCGTGCGACCCGCCACCAGGCGGTGCCGCGCCAGGTGGTCTCGGCGCCGAAGACGGAGTGGTCGTCGTGGCGCACGCCGGCGCCGAGCCGGAAGCGGTCGCCGGCGGCGAGGCGGGCCTCGAGGAAGGCCGAGCCGATGTCGGCGCTCTCGTCGAAGCCGCCGGAGCTGGCGGCCTCGCGCCGCTCCCAGCCGACACCGCCGGTGAGGCCGGCGGCGAGGCCGGTGAGGCCGGCGTGGGGGGCGAGCGGATCGGCGGGGCCGAGGAGCGCCAGGTCGGCGATCCAGGTGGCCTCGGTCCCGCGGGTCGCCAGGGCGAGGGGATGGAACGGGGTGTCGGGGTCGGTCGCCTCGTAGTCCTCGTCGGCGACGCCGAGGCGGAGGCGGTGGCTGAGCCGCGGGCCGGCCGGCTTGGTGAGGTCGACCGAGCCGTAGAGCGCGCGGCGGCTCTGCCGGTAGTTCGGGTCGTCGACGGGGCCGCCGGCGAGGAACGAGAAGCCGTCGAGGCCGAGCTCGGAGTCGCTCCAGCGGACCGCCGCCACGGCGCGGCCGTCGCCCCAGAAGGAGGCGCCGGCGGTGCCGGCGACCGCGGCGCTCTCGTAGGGGTCGTCCTCGTCGTTGCCGGCGGACTCGGCGGCCGAGGAGAGGCCGCCGACCTCGCGGCGGGAGGCGGCGAGGGTCCAGTCCCAGCGGTCGGCGCCGCCGCGCCAGGAGGTGCCGACCCGCCACGACTCGTCGCTGCCGGCCTCGGCCGAGGCCGTCCCGTCGAGGCCGGCGGCGCCGCGGCGGGTGAAGACGCTGACCACGCCGCCGATCGCCTCGGATCCGTACAGCGCGCTCTGCGGGCCGCGGAGGACCTCGATGCGCTCGACGGAGTCGGTGGTGAGGTCGGCCCAGTCGAAGCCGCCGACCGCCGGGCTGTTGACCCGCACGCCGTCGACGAGCACCAGCGTGTGGGCCGAGGCGGCGCCGCGCAGGAAGACGCTGGTCGCCGACCCCGGCGGGCCGCCGCGGACGACCTCGACGCCGGGGACGGTGCGCAGCAGCTCGGCGACGGTCGGCTCGCGCCGCGCCTCGATCTCGTCGCGCCCGATCACGGTGACCGCGCTGGCGACGCGGCGGCGCGGCTCCTCGACGCGGCTGGCCGACACCACGATCTCCTCGCGGACGGTGGCGGCGGGAGAGGGCTCGGGCTCGGCGGGCTTCTCGGGGGAGTCGGAGGTCTCGGCGGCGACGCCCTCCGGGCGGGGCTCCTCGTCGGGCCCTCGGGACGGAGTCTCCTGGAGGGCCGCGGCGGGCGGGGCGAGCGCCAGCGCGCCGAGCAGGCAGAGGACGGCGAAGGAGCGGACGGACGAGAAGAAGAGCGAGCGGACGAACGGACGGAGAGCCGCTGCGGCGGGCGGCCGGCGGGACTGCGGCATGGGTTCCTCCCTTTCCCCCCTCGGGGAACGTGGTGGACGGCTCCCGCCGCCGCGCGGCTGAGCGCGCGTGGCGTGGAGCGGTGTGGGCCGGCCAGGTCTCCTGGCTCTCGTTCGTCCTACTCGCCGCGCCTTCCCGCCAGCCGGGAGCGGCGCTCCCGGGCTCGGCAGTGGCCGCGGAGCGCGACCCCTCGCTGACCACGCGTGGGCGGCTCCGCCTGCGGCTTTCGTCCCGATCACAGTCGCGGGGCGGCGGGGGACTCGCACCCCCTTCCCTTGACGACCGGCCTCGGCTGACAAAGATCCCCGGGGCTCGCCCGGGCCCCGCCACTCTACGCCATTCCGGACCCGGGCGCTGCGGTAGGCTGCCGGCGTGCCCACCAGCACGGTCGAGGACTACCTCAAGGCGATCCAGCTCGCCGAGCAGGGCGAGGCCGGGGCGCTCGTCGGCATGGGGCGGATCGCCGCGGACCTCGGGGTGGCGCCCGGCACGGTGACCGCGATGGTCAAGACGCTGGCCGACAGCGGCCTGGTCGCCTACGAGCCCTACAGCGGCGTGCGGCTGACCGGTGCGGGGCGGCAGCTCGCGCTCCACGTGCTGCGCCGGCACCGGCTGATCGAGCTGTTCCTCGTCGAGGTGCTCGGGATGGACTGGAGCGACGTGCACCGGGAGGCCGAGAGCCTCGAGCACGCGGTGTCCGACCGGGTGATCGAGCGGATCGACGCCATGCTCGGCCACCCGGCGGCCGATCCCCACGGCGACCCGATCCCCGACGCCCGCGGGGTCGTCCGCGAGCGCCCGCTCGCCAGCCTCCTCGACTGCCCGGCCGGCACCGCGGCGACGGTCGCCCGGGTCGCCGACCAGAGCCCGGAGTTCCTGCAGCTCGTCGAGCGCCGCGGGCTGATGCCGGGCCGCGAGGTGGCGGTCGTCGGCCGCGACCCGGCGGCCGACATCGTCGAGCTCGAGCTCGGCGGCGGCGGCCGGCTGTCGCTCGGCGCGCGGGCGGCCTCGAAGATCCTCGTCGAGGTCGGCGGATGACCGGCGCTCGGCTCTGGTAGCCTGCCGGCCCATGACCGCCGCGTCGCCGATCGCCGACCGCGTCCCCGCGATCCAGGAGGCCCTCGCCGAGGCGGGGGTCGACGGGTGGCTGTTCGCCTGCTTCCAGGGCAACGATCCGATCAGCCTCGAGCTACTCGGCCTCGGCGGCGACCACCTGGTCAGCCGGCGCTGCTACTACCTGGTGCCGCGCGAGGGGCGGCCGCGCAAGCTGGTCCACCGGCTCGAGCCGGCGATGCTCGACCACCTGCCGGGGGAGAAGACCGAGTACCTGACCTGGCGCGAGCACGCCGGGCAGCTCGCCGCGCTGGTCGCGCCCGGCGGCGAAGGGACGCGGCTGGCGGTCCAGTACAGCCCGGAGGGCGCGGTGCCGACCGTCTCGCGTCTCGACGCGGGCACCGCCGAGCTGCTGCGCAAGGCGGGCGCCGAGCTCGTCACCTCGGCCGACCTGGTGCAGCGGTTCGCCGCCACATGGAGCGCCGAGCAGCTCGCCGGCCACCGGCGGGCCAACGAGCACCTCCACGGCATCGTCCACGAGGCGTTCCGGCGGGTCGGCGACGCGCTGGCGGACGGCCGCGAGATCGACGAGCACTCGGTCCAGCGGTTCATCCTCGAGCGCTTCGCCGAGGAGGACCTGTGGACCGAGTCGCCGCCGATCGTCGGCGTCAACGCCCACTCGGCGGACCCCCACTACCAGCCGTCGGCCGAGCGGACGAGCCCGATCGTCAAGGGCGATTTTCTGCTCGTCGACCTGTGGGCCAAGGAGAAGCGGCCGGGGAGCGTCTACGCCGACATCACCTGGTGCGCCGTCTGCGCCGCCTCGCCGGCGGACCGCCAGGCCGAGGTGTTCTCGATCGTCGCCGCCGCCCGCGACGCCGCCCTCGCCCTCGTCGAGAGCCGCTGGCCCGGCGGCGAGGTGCGCGGCTTCGAGGTCGACGACGCGGCCCGCGGGGTGATCCGCGACGCCGGCTACGGAGACTTCTTCATCCACCGCACCGGCCACTCGATCCACGTCTCCGACCACGGCCCCGGCGCCAACATGGACAACCTCGAGACCCACGACACCCGGCGCCTGCTCCCCGACACGGGGTTCTCGATCGAGCCGGGAATCTACCTGCCGGGCGACTTCGGGGTGCGCAGCGAGATCGACGTCGCCCTGACCGCCGACGCCGTCGAGGTCACCGGCGGCGAGCCGCAGCGGGAGCTCCTGGCGCTCCTCGCCTGAGGCGAGAGCACGCACGCGCAGCGCGCCCCGGTTACGGAGTAAAATCACCCGTCCGGCTGTTGGAGAGGGCGCATATCCGGATCGGTTGAGACCCTACCGATCTTCCCCCTGGCAGAGGAAAGGAGAACCATGTCTCATAGCACTCGCAGCGCGTTCCTCGCCCTGCTCGTCCTGCTCGTGCCGGCCGCCTCGGCCCTGGCCGTGGGGCAGGGCAGGCTCCAGGCCGAGGTGGTGGACGAGAACGGCAAGCCGGTCGCCGGCGTCACCGTCCGGGCGACGAACGATCAGATCGGCTACGAAGGCACCTTCGAGACGAACCAGAAGGGCAAGTTCCAGATGCTCGTGGTCGACGCCACGCGCAGGTACACCCTGACGCTCTCGAAGGAGGGCTACCGCACCGTCACCGAGCAGGCCAAGCTCGAGCCGGGCGGCATCACCAGGGAGACCTTCACCCTGCCGTCCGAGGGGGCGGCCGCGTCGCCCGCCGCGTCCGCCGCGCCGCCGACCGGTGGCAGCAAGGCGGTCAACGCCTTCAACGACGGGGTGCGGGCGCTGCAGGCCGGCGACAAGGCGGCGGCGAAGGAGCAGTTCCTCGCCGCGGCCGAGCACGACCCGGGCATGCCGCAGCCGCACTCCGTGCTCGCCGGGATCTACCTCGACGAGAAGGACTACGCGAAGGCGATCGAGGCGAGCCGCAAGCTGCTCGCGATCTCGCCCGACGACCCGCGCGGGCTGCAGGTCCTCTACGACGCCTACTCGGCGACGGGTGACGAGGCGAAGGCCGCCGAGGCGCTGGAGAAGCTCTCGTCGCTCGACGGCGGCGGCACCGACGCGGCGGTCCGCGTGTTCAACCTCGGCGCCGAGGCGGCGCGCGTCGGCGACGTCGAGGGCGCGATGACCCACTTCCGCAAGGCCGTCGAGCTCGATCCCGACCTGGCACCGGGGCACGCCGCGCTGGCCCGCATCCACCTCGACCGCGAGGAGTACGACCAGGCGCTCGCCGCGGCCGAGGCGGCCATCGACATCGACCCGGACCTCGTCGACGTCCAGCGGGTGCGCTACGAGGTGTACCGGCGGACCGGCGACGAGGCCAAGGCGCAGGAGGTCTTCGCCGTGATGGCCGCCGCCGACCCGGAGGGTCTCGCCGAGGCGCTCTACCGGCGCGGCAAGGAGGCCTTCGACGCGAACCAGCCCGAGCAGGCGAAGCAGGCCCTCGAGCAGGCGCTCGCGGCCGACCCGGACCACCCCCGCGCCCACTACGTGCTCGGCCTGGTCTACGTCAACCTCGGCGACACCGCGAAAGCCAAGGAGCACCTCACCCGGTTCCTCGAGCTGGCCCCGGACGACCCGGAGGCCGCCAGCGCGAAGGACATGATGGGTTACCTCGGCTGAGCGCCCGCCGGCGCCCGCTCCAGGCCGCCCGCTGGCGAGGTGGGGGGCCGGGAGGGGCGCCGGCCGCCGCCCCCGCACGCTCTCCGCCGTCCGGCGGCGCGCTTCAATCCTGTGGACAGACGTTCAGAAATTTGGATAAGACGGTCCTGCACAGGCTCGCCGGCCGCCTCGGTGCAGCGAATAAGTCTCCTGTTTTCAAAGACTTGATCGGTGCGGCAGGAGTGGGCACGCTGCGTGCTACTCACAACGTCGGCACACATTAGATCTATCGCCGGCACGTGTCCGGCGAGGCAGCAGATTCTCAGGAACCCCACAGGAGAGACACATGAAAACGAGCTGGATGAAAGGCGTGGCCCTGGCGGCCGCGTTCGCGCTGCTGGCGCCCGCCGCCCTGGCGCAGACGACCGGCCGCATCGAGGGCCGTGTCGTGACCCAGGACGGCGCGGCGCTGCCCGGCGTGACCGTCGAGATCACGAGCCCCGCCATGCAGGGCGACCGGATCGCGGTCACCGATGCGAGCGGCGACTTCCGCTTCCTCAACCTGCCGCCGGGCGATTACAACCTGACGGCCCGCCTCGAGGGCTTCACCACCCTCGAGCAGGAGAGCATCAACGTCCGGCTCGACCGGGCGGTGAGCCTGGCGCTGGAGATGCCGTCGGCCGAGTTCGGCACCGAGCTGACGGTGACCGGAGCGGCACCGATCATCGACACCACGTCGACGACCTCGGGCGCGAACTTCTCCGAGGAGCTGTTCCAGGACCTGCCGGTGACGCGGACCTTCCAGGGCCTCGCCTTCGCCGCGCCTGGCGTGGTGAGCGGCGGCCTCGGCAACAACCCGTCGATCGGCGGCGCCTCGGCGGCCGAGAACCGCTACGTCGTGGACGGCCTGGACACGACCGATTCGGCCTTCGGCACGATCGGCACGACCGTGCCGTTCGAGTTCATCCGCGAGGTCGAGGTCAAGACCGGCGGCTACGAGGCCGAGTACAGCGGAGCCCTCGGGGGCGTGCTCAACGTCATCACCAAGTCCGGCGGCAACGAGCTCGAGGGCGACATCTTCGGCTACTGGCAGGACGACGGCCTCCAGTCCGACGCGAAGGCGCTGGACGAGGACGTGACCCGGGAGGGCTTCACCGACTACGACTTCGGCGGCGCGCTGGGCGGGGCGATCATCCAGGACAAGCTGTGGTACTTCGTCGCCGCCAACCCGAGCACCCGCGACACGACCTGGAGGAGCCTCCAGGGGGTCGAGTTCGAGGAGTCGACGGACAGCATGTACTACGCCGGCAAGCTCACCTGGCAGCTGAACCCGAACCACCAGCTCGTCGGCACCGCCTTCGGCGATCCGACGGAAACCGACAAAGACGCGTTCCCGACGACCGCCGCCGGTCTGATCGCAGACGACACCGAAGAGGGCGCGGACAGCTACAGCCTCGCCTACAACAGCACCTTCGGCACCGACGTCTTCGTCGAGGCGCTTGCGGGCAGCTACCAGCAGACCGACACGCGGACGCCGATCGACAACAGCGTCAACTGGTACCGCGACCGGACGAACACCGGTCTCTACGCGATCGCCCAGAACTGCGGTCCCGCCGCCCCGCTGGCCGGCGTGGGCCTGATCAGCTTCAGCCCGACCTGCACGGGCGGCACGTTCGTCACCGAGGACGGCGATCGCAGCCGCGACGAGGCTCGCCTTTCGGCCACCGTCTTCCTCGGCCCGCACGAGCTCAAGCTCGGCGGGCACCTGCGCGACGTCGAGTACACCGACTTCGCCCACTACCCGAACCCGTCGCTCGGCACGCCGTTCGTGGACAGCAACGGCACCGTCGTCGACCCCGACGGCCTGGTCGGCGGGCGTTTCGACCTGTTCGCCGGCTCGATCCAGCTCTGGGAGTACGATCAGCGCTCGGTCGGGACGACCGACGAGCAGGCGATCTTCGCCCAGGACACCTGGCGCATCGGCGACTACTTCACGCTGAACCTCGGCGTGCGCGCCGACGCCTCGGAGAACACGGGCGAGGGGAGCAACGACCCGACCAACACGCTTCCGCGGTCGCTCGACTTCGGGTTCGGCGACATGATCGCCCCGCGCATCGGGTTCACCTGGGATGCGCTCCGCAACGGCCGCTCCAAGCTGTACGGCCACTGGGGCCAGTTCTACGAGTCGGTGCCTCTCGACATCAACGTGCGGGCGTTCGGCAACGAGAACTTCAACGTCCACATCTTCGGATATCCGGCGAACGCGAATCCGGCGAACGGGATCGTGCCGACCTACGCCAACCCGGGGAACTACGCCGGAACGGTGTCTTTCGGTACCGCGACGGGCGTCGATCCGAACGTCGACCCGATGTACACCGAGGAGACGCTGCTCGGCTTCGAGTACGAGATCGTTCCGAACCTGGCCCTCGGGCTGCGCGGGACGATGCGGGACATCAACGACGTCATCGAGGACATTTCGGTCGATGCGGCTCACACGTACTTCATCACCAACCCGGGCGGCGACATCTGCGACAACCCGCTCGGTGACGTGCTCGACGACGTGACGGAGCAGCCGGTCGACTGCGTGAACTTCCCCGAGCCGACGCGGGACTACGAGGCGCTGGAGTTGACGCTGAACAAGCGGTTCTCCAACAACTGGCAGCTCTTCGGCAGCGCCGTGTACTCGAAGAACGAGGGGAACTACGGCGGTCTGTTCCGGCAGGACAACGGGCAGCTCGATCCGAACATCACCTCGCTCTACGACCTGCCGTCGCTGCTCGAGGGGGCGTTCGGTCTGCTGCCGAACGACCGCGAGTACCAGTTCAAGCTCTACGGCTCGTACGTGTGGCCGTTCCGCCTGACCACCGGGTTCTTCGCGCAGTACCTCGACGGGACCCCGATCAGCCAGCTCGGTGCCCACGACCTCTACGGCACGAACGAACGTTTCGTGACGTCGCGAGGCAGCGCCGGCCGGACGCCGGACATCTGGAGCCTCGATGTCTCGCTCCAGTATCCGTTGACGCTCGGCGGGACGGAGCTCCGTCTCCTGTTGGACGTGTTCAACCTCACCGACCAGCAGGAAGTCACGGTCGTGGACCAGACGTGGACCTTCGCGGCCCCGTCCGATCCGAACCCGAACTGCGGCGGCCCGGATTCAGGCGCCGGCTGCCCCCTGGGCAACGATCACTGGGGCGAGCCGGATCAGTTCCAGTCTCCGCGCACCGTCCGCCTCGGCGCCCGCCTGTCCTTCTAGGCGACGCCATCATGGTGCAGTGATCGAAAGGGGGGCTTCGGCCCCCCTTTTTTCTTGGCTCGCGGCGTCCGTCGGGAGAGCCGACCCCGTATACTGGTGGGCCGCGGCCCCTCTCGACCCTCGACTTCGCCACCTCGGCCGGCCGTGGCGGCGGAAGGAGTACCCACCATGCTCGAGCGCCCCTCCCACCCTTCCCGCCTCGCCGTCCTCTCGATCGCGCTCCTCGGCGCCGTCCCCTACTTCGCGTCCGCCCGGCAAGCGTCCGCCGCCGATCTTCCGCCTCTGGTCGAGGAGATCAGCGTCGAGGTGGTCAACGTGGACATCGTCGTCACCGACGGCGCGGGGCGGCCGATCACCGGGCTGACCGCCGACGACTTCGAGGTCTTCGAGGACGGCGTCCGGCGGGATATCTCCAACTTCTTCTCCTTCCGTCTCGGCCATCTCCAGCTCGGAGGAGAGGGCGCTCTCGGCGAGTCGCCGGCGGCGAAGGGTCTGGCGGATTCGCGAATGCGGCGGCGCATGGCCCTGCTCTTCGACAACAACACGCTGGAGAAGCGCCATCGGGCGCAGCTGATCCGCGACCTCGAGCGCTTTGTCCTCGAGCAGTTCGACGAGTCGTACGAGTGGTCGGTGGTCGCTTACGGGAACGAGCTGCAGCTGATGCAGCCGTTCACCAGCGACAAGACGACCGTCCTGGGCGCCCTCGGCCGGGTCGGCGAGCTTCCGGTGCCGGTCCGCCGCCGGCGCCCTACCGACCGGACGGAGGTCGAGCAGCTGTCAGGAAGCCGCCGTGCCGCCGCCGTGAATCCGGGGGCGCGAGGCCTCGAGCGGGGCGCCTCCAAGACGGTCGTCAGTCTGGCGGACTTCGAAATGAGGGAGCGCATGCTCGAGGGCCTGCAGATGTTCGATCGCACCTCGCGAGCCGTCATCCAGACCATGCGCGCACACATGGGCCTCGACGGGCGCAAGTCGTTGATCCTCGTCTCGGGCTACCCCTCACTGCTCCCCGGCGCCGACCAGGTGCTCGGTCGCGGCTTCCCCGGGGTCGGCTCCGGGCGCGACAGCTCCGACCCGCTGGTCAACGCTCTGCACGGCGAGCTGCTCAGCCGCTACGAGGCGATGATCAAGATCGCCAACGCGGCCGGCTTCTCCATCTACCCGGTATCCGCGAGCCGCGGCATCGCGTCCCACTCCTCGTACCTCGACGTGGAGCGCAAGGTGAACATGACGGCGACCGGCTATCTGACGGAGTCCTCGTCGTCGATCGACCTCGACGGCAGCTCCCGGACGCTGGCAACGAACACCGGGGGAAGCTTCTATTCGACCGACAACTTCTACGGCGCCTTCGACGACATCGACGATCGAACCTCCAACTCGTACGTGCTCGGTTTCGCCACCGACCATACGCCGGACGGCCGGTACCACGAGATCCGCGTGCGGACGAAGCGACCGGGCCTCCGGCTCTTCCACCGCCAGGGCTACCTGCACCTGTCCCGCGAGGACCAGCTCGCCGAGGAGCTGGCGACCCCGCTGGCCTTTCCGAAGGACCGCGGAGACTTCGAGGTGGCCATCGAGGTGGTGCCGTCGGAGCCGGGACGGCGCAATGAGCCGCGACGGCGCAATGAGGTCGACGTTCTGGTGGCGGGGCTCGTTCCGATCGAGGAGCTCACCCTGGTACCGCAGGGCGAGGCGGCCGTCGGGCGGGTCCACGTGTACATCGCGGTCTACGACCGGAGCGGCGAGCTGCTGACCCTGGTGCGGGAGCACCAGGACCTGCGGGTCGAGGCGGATCGGCTGGCCGCGGCGCCGGACGGCTCGCCGGCGCGCGTCGGCCTGACGCTGCGCGGCGTGCCCAAAGGCGAGTACACGATCTCGGTCACCCTGATCGACGACGTGACGGGTCGTTACGGGACCGACCTGTCGGCCGTCCGGCTGTGATCGAGCGAGTGGCGATCGTGGCGCTCGGTTCCCGGACGTAGCCACGACGGAGGCGAACGATGAGCAGGGAGTGCCAGTTGCGCACCCCGAGGACGGTGCCGGTGCGGGTCGTGCTGCTTTTCGCGCTGCTCGTCACGACCCTCGGGCCGTCGGCTTCGGCGCAGCGGCAGCCACCGGCCCGCGAACCGGCGCAGGAGCCGGCTTCGGACCCGCAGGAGCGGACCTTCTCCGGCCGCGCTCAGGTCACCGCCGTCGACCTGGTCGTCGAGGTCACGGACGAGACCGGGCGGGTGCCGCAGGACCTGTCGCCGGAGGACTTTGCAGTGCTCGAGGACGGGAAGCCGCAGCCGGTGGTCGGGGTGGCGACTTTCGGGCCCGGTGGCGGGAGCCGCTCGCCGCCCGCGGGCGGTGCGCGGGCCGCGGCGTCGGCGGTGCCCTCCCACCTGGAGTGGCATACCGCTGTATATCTCGACCAGATCCTCACCAGCACCAGCTCGATGCGCCGGGCGACCCAGGCGCTGGCGGGCCAGGCCGGCCGCCTGACCGATCTGGGCACGGTGGAGATCGTCGTCGCCGACCCGCATCCGCGGCAGCTCCTGGCACCGACTCGTAGCGGCACGCTGGTCGAGCAGAAGCTCCTGCAGCTCAGCCGCGAGTTGGCGGGCCGGGACGAGCTCACCCGGATCCGCCGCGGCTTCGTCGAGTTCATCCGCCTGCAGCAGGAGGTCGCGGGCCGCGGAGCGACCAACCTGGGGACGCGCGTCAACCAGATCTGGAGCTCGGTCCTCCAGGAGGAGCGGCTGCTGCGGGTACAGCACGACAACCTCCTGGCCTGGGCCGCGAGCAGTCTGGCGGAGGGGCCGAAGAGCCTGCTGCTAGTGAGCGACGGCTACGACCTCGATCCACAGGACTTCTACCTCGTGGGCATCGCCGATCCCGGGGTCGCGGCCGAGACCGCCAGCCTGGTGCGGGAGTTCTCCCCCCTGTCGCGGTTCCACCAGATGACCAGGGTGCTCGCGGCCGAGGGATGGGTCTGCGTCAACGTGGCGCTGTCCGACCCGAGCGTCAGCTTCCTGACCACCGCGGCCGAGGCCGCCGGCCGGGGTCGCATGGGCGACCTCGGCCGCGACCAGACGGAGAGCGGCACCGATCTCCCGAGGCAGCTCTTCTTCCGGCCCTTCGACGGCCTGCGCAACCTGGCGGAGGAGACCGGCGGCGAGCTCGTCCGGGGTCCGTCGAAGATCCCCGAGGCCTTGGCCGGGCTCGCCGAGCGCGTCGTCTTGACCTACCAGGTGGAGCGTCTGCCCGACGGCAAGCTGCACGCGGTCGAGGTGCGGCCGTTGCGCGAAGGTCTGCGGGTACGGGCACCCGACTGGTCGGGCTCCCCGGCGCCGGACGCGGTGGCTTCGGCGCGGGCGCGGCGCCTGCTCGCGGACGGGCGGGAGACGGGGGACCTGCCGCTCGTGGCGGCCGTGGGCATCGCCGACAGGAACGTCGGTCTCCGCGATCGCAGCGACGGCGCCCTACAGGTCCGCGTGGACCTCGCCGGCTTCCCGCCCGGTACCCTGCCCGAGACGAGCAACCTGAGGGTCACCTTCGCGGTCGCCCTCGGCGACCAGATCCCCTTCGTGCGCCAGGACGTGGTCGAGGGTCAGCGGCTGGACGGCGTCGCCTCCTGGACCTACACCGTGCCCATCTCGGTCCCGCCCGAGGCCGAGTCGATCGCGGTCGTCGTGGAGGATCTGACCACCGGTTTCTGGGGAGGCACGCTCGCCTCCGAGGTCGAGGGCCCGCTGCCGCCGCCGCCGGCCGAGCGGCACACCTCCGCGATCGCGGCATCGGGCGTCGAGGAGGGCGGCCGCGGGACCGTGGCCCTGGGAGAGCCGCTCCCCATGGACCTGCTGCCCGAGCCCAAGGTGTTGGCCCTGGTCGCGCCGGCCGGCGAGATGCACACCGGCGACACCCGCTTCGAGGCCCTGGTCACCAGCCGGGCGGTGGACCGGGTGGCGTTCTATCTCGACGGGGAGAGGGCCCGGACCGCCGACCGGCCTCCCTTCGCAGCGCACCTGGACCTCGGCAGGCTGCCCCGCCCGCGGACCGTGGAGGCGGTTGCGCTCGACCGCCGGGGCGAGGAGCTGGGACGGGACTCGCTGGTCGTCAACCGCGGCGCCGGGTCGTTTCGGGTGCGGTTGATCGAGCCCCGGCTCGCCCGGCAGGTGGGCCCGGTCGACGTCGAGGCCGAGGTGCAGGTCCCGGCGGACGACGCCCTCGACCGGGTGGAGCTCTCGTGGAACGGCGAGACGGTGGCGACCCTGCACGCCCCCCCCTTCCGGCAGCGGGTGATCGTGCCGCCCGAGTCGCCGGAGGGCTTCATCGGCGTGACCGCCTTCCTGACCGACGGCTCGACGGCAGAGGACGTGGTTTTCATGAACGGCCCCGGGGGCGACGAGCGGGTCGAGGTGAGCCTGGTCGAGGTGATGACGGTGGTGACCGATCCGTCCGGCCACCCGGTCGTGGGCCTCGCCGCCGTCGACTTCCGGGTCAGCGAGGACGGCCGGCGGCAGGAGATCGCCGCCGTGCGGCCCGGAGCGGAGATGCCGCTGTCGCTCGGCCTGCTGCTCGACAGCTCGGCGAGCATGGCCGATTCGATGCGCCGGGTGCAGACGGCCGCCATCGATTTCCTGTACCTGACGCTCGAGGAGGAGGACCGCGCCTTCTTCGTCGACTTCGACACCGTCCCGAAGCTGGTCCAGAGCCTGACGGGGGACCTGGAGGCGGTGGGCCGGAAGATCGTGCGCACCCGGGCCGACGGCTACACGGCCCTCAGCGACGCTCTCGTCTTCGGGCTGGTGCACACCCAGTCCGTGCCGGGCCGCCGCGCTCTCGTCGTGTTCTCCGACGGGGCGGGGCGGGAGGAGCGGGTGCCGTGGGCCACCTCGCTGCGCGTCGCCCAGCAGGTCGGTGTCCCGATCTATGCCGTCATCCTCGACCGCGACGGCTCGGAATCGACCCGCGCCGGCCGGCTTCAGGAGGTCGTCGCCGCGGTCGGGGGGAGGGTGTTCTTCGTCGAGTCCCTGGCGCGGCTGGGGGACGTCTACCGCCGTATCGGCGAGGAGCTCGACGCCCAGTACCTGCTGACCTACTATCCTGCCGACCGTCCGGCCGCCGCCGAGGGGGGGGCGGGCGTGGACGAGTTCCGCCGCGTCGACGTCGAGGTCCTGCGGCCCGGCCTGAGCGCCCGGACGGTGGCCGGGTACTGGCCGTAGGGCCGCGTCCCTCGCCTCAGGGCCTACGGCGCCGTGACGGTGAACTCCTCGCCGGCAGTCAGGGTGGTTCCCGCTTCCGTGTCCCGCACCAGCAGGGTCATCTCGTAGTCTCCGGCCGGGAAGCGGTCGGCGCCGAGGTCCATGCCCGACGCGACGACCCAGCAGTCGTCGCCGGCCCGGACCGGTTGCACCGACAGCGTGTCGCGCGATCGGGACGGGCCTTCGAGCTTGGCGGTCACCCTCAGTCCCGGCGAACCGTCCTCGCCCAGCGTCACCTGGCAGGCGTGGAGGTAGAACCAGAGCACGCTCCCCTGCGGGAAGCTCCGGTCGCCCTTGGGTACGACCACGATCCCCTGCCAGGCGTAAGGCTCGAGCATCTGCTGGGGCTCCTCCATCGGGAAGATCGAATCGGAGAGGATCAGCTCGGAAATCCAGAACTCGTCGCCCGGCGACGGGACCTCGACCCTCTCCTCGCCGACCCACCGGATGCCGCCGGCGTCGTCCTCCACCCCGACCCTGAGGACGTATTCGCCGGGCGGAGCCACCAGAGTGTCCTTGACGTAACGCTGTCTCGACCGCTCACTCCAGCTCTGCTCGAGGCGGAAGGCGAGGAGCGGGCTCGCGGTGCGCTCCTCGGCGGGGGTGAGGGTGCCGACCACGCGGGCCACCTGCGAGCCCGGATCGGCGTTCGTGGACACCTGGTAAGGGAGGATCCAGCGGCCGTCGCTGGCCTCGAACGCGCCGGCGTCGAGGTGAGCGGCCAGGTCGCCGTCGGCGTCGGCCAGGGCGGCGTTCAGCTCCTCGACGGCGCCGGGCTCGGGGAGCTCCTCCCCCCTCCAGGCCTGCGGTGCACCGGCCGTCGGGCCGCCCTCGGCGACCTCGGCGACCGCAGGACCGCCCGTCGAGACGAGATCGGCGGCGGTCAGCTCCGGTCGAACGACCGCCAGAGCCCGGGCCTCCGCCATGTAGCCGAGCACGTTCTGGCCGTCTCTGAGCTTGACCTCGTCGGTGCCCGGCTGGGTGAGGAAGCGCACGGTGAGACGACGCACGTCGACGAACTCGGGCTTGCTCTCTTCCTCGTAGATCCACCGCTCCTCGGACGCGATGCCGAGCCGGTCGGTGTTGCCGCCCCGGCCATAGCGCCCCCCACCGCCGCCGCTCGGGATCGACCCGCTGGTGCTGAAGGCGCCCTCCTCGCCCATGCTGCCGCCGGCCGTAGATCCCCGGGCGCCCGGGTTCTGCACCCGCCGTGGCGGCCCCATGAGCAGGAAGACGCGCCCGCGGTCGGTCAGCGAGCCACGCGTGTCCTCCTCGGCGAACGTCTCGTCGGCATAGGCGACGCGCTGCTCGAAATCGCGGCGGGCCTCGTTGAGGACCGTGCCGACCGTCGGATCGCGACGGGCCCAGAAAAGCCGGACGAAGGTCTCGGCCTCCTCGTCGGACGCGACCGCCTCCCACGCCTTCTCTTCGGCGGGCGTCATCAGCACCTGGGCCGGTCCGGAGCGCCATTCGCGGTAGGTCTCGGAGAGGTCGGCCGGTGCGGCGGCGGCCGTAGCGCCGCCCGCGGTGAGCAGGGCGGCGAGAGCGGGGACGAGGGCGCGGCCGGGGCGAGGACGGGCCGGAGCGGGGCGTGGACGGATCAGGCAGAGTCGGGTCATCGGAGCTCCCACGGGGATGTCACGTCGAGGGTGCGAAGCGTCCCGGCGGCGGGCGAAGCCCGAAACAGGCGCGCCGGTCGGCGAAACCGGCCCCAGTATACCGCTCAGGCGGTGCGCCCCAGCGGCAGGCGCAGCCGCGCCTCGACCCCGCCGCGGGGAAGGTTCTCGAGCGTCAGCGAGCCGCCGTGCGCCTCGGCGATCTGGCGGCAGAGCACCAGGCCGATCCCGGTGCCCGCGGGCTTCGTCGTGTAGAAGGGGACGAACAGGTTCTCCGTGTTCGCCAGCCCGGGGCCGCCGTCGCGCACCCACAGCTCGACGCCGTCGAGCACGTAGCGCCAGCCCACCGCGACCCCGCCGCCGGTCTCCAGCGCCGCGTCCGCCGCGTTGCGCACCAGGTTGATCAGGAGCTGCTCGAGCTGGTCGGCGTCGGCGTGGACCACCAGCTCCGGCCCGCCCGCCACCTCGACCGGGAGCCGCGGCTCGAGCGCCGCGACCCGCTCGACCAGGCCGCGGATCCGGGTCGGCTGGAGCTCGGGCGGCGGCAGCCGCGCCAGCCGCGAGTAGGCGGCGAGGAAGCGCGACAGCGCCTCGGCCCGCGAGGAGATCACGCCGAGCCCGCCCCGCAGGTCGCTCTCCCAGTCCTCGGCCCGCGGCGCCCGGTCGACCAGCGCGGCCAGCGTCGAGGCCATCGACTTGATCGGCGCCAGCGAGTTGTTCAGCTCGTGCCCGAGCACCCTGATCAGCCGCTTCCACGCCTGCCGCTCCTCCTCCCGCAACGTCCGCGACAGGTCGGTCAGGACCAGCAGCCGGTGCGGCCGCCCCTCCTGCCGGAACGAGCTCCGCCGCACCGCCCAGCGCCCGGAGCTGCCCGGGAACTCGGCCTCGAGCGTCCACGGCCCGCCCCCCGGCGCCCCCGCCCCGGCGAGCGCCCCGGCCAGCCCCAGCTCCTCCGCCGACCGCCCGAGCAGCCGGTCCGCCGGCCGGTCGAGCAGCCGCTCCCCGGCCCGGTTGACCAGCCGCAGCCGCCCCCCGTCGTCGAACGTGAACACTGCGACGTCGATCTCCTGCACCACCCGCCCCAGCAGCGCCGTCGCCTCCCGCGCCCCGAGCCGCTCGTCGCGCAGGGTGTCACGCATCGCGTTGACCTCGCGCAGCACCTGCGCCAGCGCGTCGTCCCGCTCCGTCCGCCGCGCCCTGAGCGAGTAGTCCCCCACCCGCAGCGCCTCGAGCAGGTTCGCCAGCGTGTACAGCGAGTAGACGAGACGGCGGCGCAGCGCGAACGCCAGGCCGAGCCAGCCGGCGACCACGACCAGCGCCAGCGTCCACCGCAGGCGAGCGGAGTAGTCCCCGGCGAACAGCAGCCCCAGCGCCACCGCCGCCCCCGGCAGCCCCACGAGGACCGCCGAGAAGAGCAAGCGGCGGTCGAAGCTCAGCCAGCGCGTACGCACAAAGGAAGTCTACCGACCTGGAGGAAGGCCGGCCCTCGGGCGGGGGGATGAACTAAGGCGGCCGATAGACCTCGCTCCGATGGCCGATCCGTAGGACAATGATGACTCTCGAGTCATGCACGACTTCATAGATCGCGCGATAGTCGCCCGCTCGCAGCTTGAAGTAGTGCACCAGCTCCGCCTTGAGTGGCTCGGGACGGATCCTCTCGAAGTTGTCGGCGAGCCAGACCAGCTTCCGGTAGATCCTGGAAGCGACCGGCCGATCCAAAGCGGCAAGGTCGCGACGAGCCGAGTCAGAGACCCTCAGCTGATACCTCAGAGGAGCTCCATCTCCTGCGCGACCTCGTCGAGATCGCGTCCCAAATCTCCGTCGAGCACTTTCTTGTGCTCGGCGTGGAGAGTCTCCAGGAACTCCGGCCGTATCTCGGCTGTCTCGTCGGGATCGACCAAGATCTCGAGGAGTCGCTCTTCGACGGCGTCGCCCACCAACTCGCGCAGGTCCTGTTCCGTCATCTCGGCGAGGGTCTTCGGCATGATGGACGAAGTCTATCTCGTCGGCCACCTGGCCGGATGCAGTTTTCCCTCTGGTCGAGAGCGCCGTCGCCTCCACGTCGCCCTCCGAGATCGGCGGAGTATGAATACTCAGATTTCGTGCTTCTCCAGCCGCCGGTAGAGCGCGCTCCGCGAGAGGCCGAGGAACTCGGCCGCCCGGGTGACGTTGCCGTCGAAGCGGGCGAGGGCCTTGCGGATCAGGACGCGCTCGACCTCCTCGAGGGGCATCTCCTCGAGCCGGGCCGTGCGGTCCGCGGCCGCGGCGCCGGGGGCGGGGAGGCCGAGGTCGGGGACGTCGATCTTGTCGCCGCGGGTCATCAACACGCCGCGCTCGACGGCGTGGTCGAGCTCGCGGACGTTGCCGGGCCAGGGGTAGGCGAGCATGGCGGCGAGGGCTTCGTCGGTGAAGCCGCGGGGGCGCTTGCGGTAGTGGCGGGCGTGGCGGGCGAGGAACTCGGCGGCGAGGGCGGGGACGTCCTCGGGGCGCTCGCGCAGCGGCGGGATCGGGATCTCGACGGTCTTCAGCCGGAAGAGGAGGTCCTGGCGGAAGCGGCCCGCGGCGACCTCGGCGTCGAGGTCGGCGTTGGTGGCGGAGAGGACGCGGACGTCGACCCGCCGGGTGCGCGAGGACCCGACGCGCTCGAACTCGCCGGTCTCCAGGACGTGCAGGAGCTTGGCCTGCTGGGAAGGGGTGACGTTGGCGATCTCGTCGAGGAAGAGGGTGCCGCCGGCGGCGAGCTCGAAGCGGCCGATGCGGTCGGACTTGGCGTCGGTGAAGGCGCCGCGCACGTGGCCGAAGAGCTCGCTCTCGAAGAGGGTGTCGGAGAGGCCGCCGGTGTTGACGGTGACGAGCGGCTGGGCGGCGCGGCCGGAGACGGCGTGCAGGCGGCGGGCGACGAGCGACTTGCCGGTGCCGTTCTCGCCGGTGACGAGGACGTTGGCGTCGGAGGGGCCGACCCGCGCGATCAGCTCGAGGACCGGCTCCATCGCCTTCGACTGGGCGATCAGACGTGGGCCGCCCCCGTCGCCTTCGCCGGCGGCGTCCTCGCGCAGGGTGCGGTTCTCGGCCGCCAGCCGTTCGCCGCGGCGCAGCGCCCGACCGAGCTCGACCTGGGTGCGCAGGATCGACAGCAGCCGCTGGTTGTCCCACGGCTTCTCGACGAAGTCGCGGGCGCCGCGGCGCATCGCCTCGACCGCCACCTCGACGCTCGCCCAGGCGGTCATCACCACGACCGGCAGGTGCGGGTCGCGGCGGCGCAGCTCGGCGAGGAGGTCGAGCCCCTCGCGGCCCGAGGTGGTGTCGCGGGCGTAGTTGAGGTCGACGAGGGCGGCGTCGAGCTCGCGGCCGGAGCCCGCCGACGCCCCCGCGACGAGGTCGAGCGCCTCGGCGGGGGAGCTCGCGGTCTCGATGCGGTAGCCCTCGCCCTTGAGCAGCAGGCGCAGGGCCTCGCGCACGTCGCGCTGGTCGTCGGCGACGAGGACGCGGGGGGACTCGGCGGCCGGGCTCACGCCGTCATCATTTCACCCTAGGAAACCTCGAACCCGCTCTCCTCGAGCCGCTTCTCCTCGCGCTCGCGCTCGCGGCCCTGCTCGTCCTCGACGATGCGGCCGTCGAACAGGTGGACGGTGCGGGTGGCGTAGCGGGCGTAGCGCGGGTCGTGGGTGACCATGCAGATCGTCGCCCCGTCGCGGTGGAGCTCGCCCAAGAGCTCCATCACCGCCTCGGAGTTGTTCGAGTCGAGGTTGCCGGTGGGCTCGTCGGCGAGGAGGATGTTCGGGCTGCCGACGACGGCGCGGGCGACCGCGACGCGCTGCTGCTGGCCGCCGGAGAGCTGCGACGGGTAGTGCTTCACGCGGTGGCTCATCTCGACCCGCTCGAGGGCCTCCATCACCCGCTTCTTCCGCTCGTCGCCGGGCATGCGCCGGTAGGTGAGCGGCAGCTCGACGTTCTCGTACACGGTGAGGTCGCCGATCAGGTTGAAAGCCTGGAAGATGAAGCCGATCTCGCGGTTGCGGATCTTCGCCCGGTCGGAGAAGGACAGGCCGGCGACGTCGCGCCCGTTGAGCCAGTACTCGCCCTCGGTCGGCGTGTCGAGCAGGCCGAGCAGCGACAGCAGCGTCGACTTGCCGCAGCCCGACGGCCCGGCGATCGACAGGTACTCGCCGTGGTCGATCGCCAGGTGGATGCCGGACAGGGCGTGGGTCTCGACCTCGTCGGTGTAGAACACCTTGGTCACCCCGTCGAGCCGGATCAGCGGCGAGGTGCCCGGCGCCGGGGCCGTGCCGGCCGGGGCGGGGGCGGTCTGGGGGATGGTCATCGCGGGTGCTCCTCCTGGGTTCCCGTGGGTCGGTCGTGGGTTCGTGTCGCTGGGCTCAACGGAGCTTCAGGCGGTCGTGGCCGTCCCAGGCCGAAGGGTCGGAGAGGATGACGACGTCCCCCTCCTCGAGCCCGGAGACGACCTCGATGGTGTTCACCGAGGCGCGGCCGAGGACGACGTCGACGCGCACCGCCCGGTCGCCGTCGCCGACCACCTCGAAGAGCTGGATCGTCGAGCCGCTCTCGCCGTAGGCCGGGCGGCCGACGTAGAGGATGTCCTCGAGCTTCTCGATCTGGATCGTGCCATCGACCGACAGGTCCGGCCGCGCGCCGCGGGGCAGCTCGCCCTCGAGGGCTACGTCGACGAGGACGTAACCGTTTTGCACCGCCGGGTCGATCCGCACCACCCGGCCGGGCACGACCCCGTTGCGGGTGTCGATCTGCGCGTGCTGGCCGACGGTGACGTCCTTGGCCTGGGTCTCGGGGATCTGCAGCTCGGCCTTGAGCGTGTCGGGCCGGGCGACGCGGGCGAGGATCTCGCCGGTCTGCACCTGCTGGCCGACCTCGACCGGCACCTCCTGGAGCACGCCCGAGATGCCGGCCCGCACCTCGAGCGAGCCCGCCTGGCTGTGGCGCAGCCGGGCGGCCGCGGCGAGCTGCTCGACCTGGGCGCGGCGGGCGGCGAGCCGCGCGGCGACCGAGTCCGCCGCCTTCTCGAGCCGCCGCTCCTCGATCGACAGCCGGCTCTCGAGCCGCCCCTCCTCGAGCCGCGAGCGCTTGAGCTCGATGTCGGGGATCAGCCCGCTGCCGGCGAGCTCGGCGTTCGCCTCGGCCTCGAGCCGGGCGCCCGCGAGGTCCGCCTTCACCGCCTCGTGGGCGGCCTGTTTCTCGAGCAGCTCGCTGTCGAGCTGCGCCTGGAGGTTCCGGTAGTCGGCCTCGGCCGCGCGCAGCGCGAGCTCGGCGTCCTCGACCTCCTGGAGCAGCTCCGGGTTGGCGAGCTCGAGGATCACCGTCTCCGGCCCGACCTCGATGCCCGGCTGGGTGATCCTCTCCACGCGCCCCACGGTGCGCGCCGGGATCCACCGCACCTCCTCGGGCACCAGGGTGCCGGGCCCGCGGACCTGGCGCACCATGTCGCCGCGCTTCACCGTGTCGGTGTAGAGGGCGTCGCGGTCGACCGGGTAGGCGGCCGGCTCGAGGCTGTAGATCGCGACGGTGATCGCCAGCAGCGCGACCGCGCCGGCCGCGGCCAGCGCGATCCGCCGCATCTTTTTGTTGCGCTTGACCGAGGGGTCGCGCTGGATGTCCATCGTCATGACGTGAAGCTCCTCGCGGGTCCTCTAGCGCAGGGGTCGTGCCAGCCGCGGTCCGGTGCCCGGAGTCCCCTGTCGGCGCTGGGGATCCGGCCTTGCGGCCCGTCTCGGCCGCGGCGGTCCGCCGTTCGCTTCCGGAGGTGGCCGTCCCAAGACCGGACACCCGTCCCCTCCCGAGAGACGGAGTGCGGCCGGCGGCGGGGAGCGGGACTAGCCGGTCTCGCCGGGGTCTGCCGTCTCGGCGCCGGAGCCCTCGCCCGGCACGGGCTCCTCGTCGGGCATCTTCAGGTACCAGCGCCCGTCGACCCGGACGAAGTCGATCGTCTCGTCGCCGGCGCGGGCGGTGGCGCGGTCGCCCTCGACCTCGTACCCGGTGACCTCGTCGTCGACCCACGGCGGCTGCATCTCGTCGCCGGGCCCGTCCGTGTCGCCGCCGTCCGCGTCGTCCCCGTCGTCGTCGATCTCGCCGAGCAGCGTCATCAGGTCCTGGGTGAGCACGACCATGTCCGCCCCTTCGAGCGCCCGCTCCATCGCCTCGTCCTCGTCGCTCCCCGGCTCGGGCTCGCCGTCGATCAGCCCGGCGAGACCGTGCGGCTCGAGGACCGCGCGCAGCTTCGCCATCAGCTTCGCGCCCTCGGCCGCCGCCTCGGCCTTGGCGGCGTCGATCTCGGCCTGCTGCTCGGCGCTCACCCCCTCGCCCTCCTCGCCGAACGCCTCGGCCATCCCCTCGGCCATCCCGCCGGCCATCTCGCCCGCCATCTGGGAGAAGCCGACCATCATCACGGTCATCATCAGCATCGTGCCGCCGAGCACCTTGCGGTCCTCGGGCGCCAGGACGGCGAGGATCTCGCCGAAGTCGCCCGCCTCGGCCCCCGCCTTCAGCCGCGCCACCGCGTCCTGCGGCGTCGCCCCGCCGTAGGGCTTCTCCGCCGCCCACGCCGCGGGTGCCACGAGCGCCGTCGCCGCGCACAGGACCCCCGCCACACACTGCCGGAACCCGCTCCGCCGAACGCCCATGTCCCGCCTCCTCTCCGCCGTTGGTGTATGCCCGAGACTATGTCACCGACCGGCCGGCCGTCGATCGGCGGCGGTGCGCGCCGTCGGGTCCGGGTGTCGGGTTCGGCAGTCGGTGGCTGCGGCCCGCGGCGCAGATCCTGTATAAACCGCGCCCGATGCCGACCGTCGTCCTCCTCGGTCCCCAGCGTCGGCGGCGCACCCTCGGCGCC
>Ga0299913_10000270_pt1 | contig 30131 bp, 36 predicted proteins | sample RVTome_9_FD_201360 | JGI IMG/M metagenome (GOLD analysis project Ga0299913, IMG submission 201360) | Soil microbial communities from uranium-contaminated site in the Upper Colorado River Basin, Wyoming, United States - RVT155D38 (version 2) ... | reverse complement strand
AAGCCGCGCTGCTCGTCCTGGAGCGCGCGGATCCGGCGCATGTGCTCGACGCGCTCCTCGAGGGTCTCGACGTGGCCGTACATCATCGTCGCCGTCGTCGAGATGCCCAGCCGGTGCGCGGAGCGCATCACGCCGAGCCACTCGCCGGCCTTCGTCTTTTTCGGCGCGATCAGGTCGCGGACGCGGTCGACGAGGATCTCCGCGCCGCCGCCCGGGAGGGAGTCCAGGCCCGCGTCGCGCAGGCGCGTCAGCGTGGCCGGGATCGTCAGCCTCGAGCGGCGCGCGATGTGCTGCACCTCGGGCGGCGAGAGCGCGTGCAGGTGGATCGGATAGCGCGACTTGATCGAGCGGAAGAGGTCCTCGTAGAAGTCGATCCCGAGGTCGGGGTGGTGGCCGCCCTGCATGAGGAGCGCCGTGCCGCCGAGCGCGAGCGTCTCCTCGATCTTCTTGAAGATGACCGCCTTCGGGAGGAGGTAGCCCTCGCGCCGGTCGCCCGGGCGGCGGTAGAAGGCGCAGAAGTCGCAGTCGGTGTGGCAGATGTTCGTGTAGTTGAGGTTTCGGTCGATCACGAACGTGATCCGGTCCGGGTCGGCGCGGCGGTTGCGAAGCTCGTGGGCAGCCCGCCCGACTCGGACGAGGTCGCGGGAGCGGAGGAGGGCGATCGCATCGGCATCCGTGATCCGCTCGCCTGAGAGCGCCTTGTCGAGGATCTCCGCGGTGGCGGCGGTCGCGCGCTCGGCGGTCGCGCTCATGCGGCCGTCACCGCCTCGGTCTCGGTCGCGAGGAAGCGGAGCTCAGGGACGCGGTCGAGCTCCCCGGCGTCGCGCGCGAGCTCGAAGAACGTGAGCAGCCCGGCGCGCTCCCGCGGCCCGAAGCGGTAGCGGAGCTTCTCGAAGTAGCGGGCGAGGAAGCCGGCAGGGTAGCCGTAGCGCGCGCTCGCCTCGCGGGCGAGCTCCTCCGGGTTGGCGCGGGCGGCTTCGTGCGCGGCGAGGAGCGCCTCCTCGAGCGCGGCGATCTCCGGCGGAGGCGGGTCGCCGCAGGCGAAGACGGCGAAGACCATCGGCAGGCCCGTCCGCTCGCGCCAGAGCCGACCCAGGTCATGGTGCGGCGTCGGATCTTCGAACATCGACTGGAGGGCGGCGTCTCCGATCAGGAGCTTGGCGTCGGCCGGCTGGTGAAGCGGCACGTGCTCCGCGTCCGGGAGGAGGATGCGGACAAGCGCTACGGACGTGGCGCTCTCGGGCGTGACCGCGACCGAGGCGATCGAGCCGAGCGGTGCGCGCGAGACGAGCTGGATCGAGTCCACGGCGCCCTCGGAGGAGACGCAGAGCCGCGGCAGGATGCGAAGCCGCTCGGCGTTCCGCGCGTACTCGATCGAGGAGATCGGCGCGAGGTCGACCTCGCCGGCGAGCAGCGCCGCGTTGAGCGCGGTCGGCACGCCGGGAACCTCCTCCACGGGCGCGTCGAGCCGCCAGAAAAGGGGCGCCATGTTCACGTACGAGATGCGGCCGAGGCGGATCATGCGGCGGCTACCCATTCGAAGAACGTGACGAGGTTGCCGTCGCTGTCGAGCGTTGCGAACTCGCGCGTCCCGAAGTCCGTGTCCGAGACGCCGCCGGCCGAGACGGGGTGGAGCACATCGGTTCCGCGCAGCTCGTCGAAGAGCTCGTCGACGCCCTCGACCTCGATGCGGCAGCTCGCGGTGCCGGCGATGAACGACTCGGCCCCGGAGCGCACCGGGCGCTCGAGCGAAGCTCGCTCGCGCCAGCTCTCGTCCCCGGCCTGCCAGAGGTGGACGAGGGCGTCGTCGCGCCCGAGGACAGCGAACCCGCCGTCGTGGTGGACGACGCCGAACCCGAGCCGGTCGCGGTAGAAGTCGACGGCCGCAGGGGTGTCCCGGACCGGCAGGGCCGGAATTGTCCGCGCAAGCGTCACCATCGTGCGGTCGCGCCGAGCGTCGGAGTCACGCGCGTCTGACTTCGGGTCCCGACCCGCCCGCCTACCACGCCGAGCGTAACCCGGAAAGGCGCACGCGTGTGTGCCGGAATGCGCCGGATGTGTGTCAGTCGTCCCACCGCCGCAGCTCGTTGTAGAGCGTGTCGCGCTGCACCGGCACGCGGCCCGCCTCGCGCACGAACCGCACGAGCTCGGAGATCTTCTGCTCCGTCTCCGTCGTCGCGCCGGCCGCGTGGAAGATCGTCTCGCGTACCACCGTCCCCTGGACGTCGTTCGCGCCGAAGTGGAGCGCGACGGCGGCCAGGGGCATCCCCATCATGATCCAGTAGGCCTTCACGTGGGGGATGTTGTCGAGCATGAGCCGCGACACCGCGATCACCTTCAGGTCGTCCGTGCCCGCCGACTGCTTCCAGCCGCGCCGCTCGAAGACGGTGTTCTCCGGGTGGAACGCGAGCGGGATGAACGCGAGGAACCCGCCTGTCTCGTCCTGAAGCTCCCGCAGCCGGAGCAGGTGGTCGATCCGCTCCTCGTACGTCTCCACGTGGCCGTAGAGCATCGTGCAGTGCGTCGGGATCCCGAGCGCGTGCGCCGTCCGGTGCGTCTCGAGCCAGATGTCCGGATGCTCCTTCCCCGGCGCGATCAGCCGGCGCACGCGGTCGGCGAAGACCTCGGCCCCGCCGCCCGGGAGCGACCCGAGCCCTGCCGCCTTGAGTTCCCGCAGCACCGCCTCGTGGGAGAGGCCCGAAAGCGTCGTCATGTGGTGGATCTCGCTCGCCGTGTAGCACTTGAGGTGCACGTCCGGCAGCGCGTCGTGCAGCTTCCCGATCGTCTCGACGTAGAAGTCGAACCCGACGTGCGGGTTCTCGCCGTTCACCATGTGGATCTCGGTGAACCCGGTCAGCTCGCGCTGCGCGAGCGCGTCGGCGACGAGCTCGTCCGGCGTCGTGGTGTACGCGTGCTCCTGCTTCTGCGTCGCGGCGAACGCGCAGAACTTGCACTTCACGCGGCAGACGTTCGTCTGGTTCAGGTAGAGGTTCTGGACGAAGAAGACGTCGTCGGTCCCGCCGCGCACGCGCCGCGCGGTGTCGGCGAGCTCGCCGAGCGCGAGAACGTCGTCCGATTCCATGAGCGTGAGCCCGTCGTCGAAGTCGAGCCGCTCGCCGGCCTCTACCTTCGCCCTGATCTCGTCGAGCGCGGTTTCCTGGGCCAGCGTCGCCATCACGCCTCCCTGTCTACCACGACGCGGGTGAGCGGCTCGAGGTTCTCCCGCTCGAAGTCGCCGTCGAGCGCGGCACGGGCGGCCCGCGCGTAGCCGAGCGCGACCTCACGCGACTCGGCGAGGGCGCCGGTCGCCGCCACCCGGGAGAGCGCGTCGGGCACGGCCTCCCCGGCCAGCGCCCGCGCCACCACGGCGTCCGCCCGCGCGGCGAGGATGAGCGGCAGCGTGGGCGTTCCGTCGCGCAGGTCGACGCCCCGCGCCTTCCCGGTCGCGCCGGGCGTGCCGGTGCAGTCGAGGATGTCGTCCGCGATTTGAAAGGCGATCCCGAGCGCGAGCCCGAACTCGCCCAGGCCCGCGCGCCCGCCGCCGAGGCGGCACGCGGCCTCGAAGAGCTTCCCCGTCTTGAGCGAGCAGCGCTCGAGGTACTCCGCCACCGACGTGTCCGGGTGGTGCGCCTGGCGGCGCTGGAGCGCCTCGCCGCGCGCGAGCGAGAGCGCCGCGCCCGCGAGCAGCTCGACCGCCAGCGCGTCGCCTGTCGCCGCGAGCTCCGCGAACGCGCGCGCGAAGAGGTAGTCGCCGGCCGCGCGCGCCGCGTCCGGGCCGTGCGCCGCCCAGACCGTCGGGCGCCCGCGCCGGAGCGCCGCCGAGTCGAGCAGGTCGTCATGGACGAGCGTCGCCATGTGGACGAGCTCGACCGCCGTGCCGGCGGCCAGGGGGCGCTCATCCTCGCGCAGCTCGGGCGGCGTGGCGAGAAAAACGAGAACCGGGCGTAGCCGCTTGCCGCCCGCGGCGAGCGTCTCCGTGCCGATCCTCCCGACGAGGCCGGGGTGTGAGGCGACCGCCCGCTCGAGGCGCAGCTCGAGCACGTCGAGGAACGCGTCGAGCCCGGCCGCCGCGCGAACCGCCGCGAGCGCGCTCATGCCGCACCCTCGCGCGTCGCCGTGTGGAGCGCCACGATCCCTCCGCCGAAGAGGCGCCAGGAAACGGCGACGAAGCCCGCCCGCTCGAGCGCGGCGGCGAGATCCTCGGGCCCGGGGAAACGTCGCACGCTAGCTGGAAGGTACGCGTAGGCGGCCCCGCCGGGAAGCACCTTCCCGAGGAGCGGCACGATCCGGTCGAACCAGATCCGGAAAAACGGCCGCAGCGCCCCGCGCGGCTGGGTGATCTCCAGGCACCCGAGCCGTCCTCCCGGCTGCAGGACGCGAGCGAGCTCCGCGAGCCCTGCATCGAGGTCGGCGACGTTCCGGATGCCGAAGCCGACCGTCGCCGCGTCGAACGCGCCGTCCTCGAACGGCAGCGCGAGCACGTCGCCCTCGACCCACTCGACCGACGGAGACTTCCGCCGCGCCCGCTCGAGCATCGCCGGGGAAAAGTCGAGCCCGGTCACGCGGGCCCCCGCCCGCTCGGCCGCGACCGCGAGGTCGCCGGTCCCGCAGCAGGCGTCGAGCACGCGCTCGCCCGGCCGCACGACCGCCTCGACCGTGGCGCGCCGCCAGCGGCGGTCGAGCCCGGCCGTCATCACGCGGTTCATGAGGTCGTAGACCGGCGAGATCCGGTCGAACATGCGGCGCACGTCGTCGGACGGGAGCCGGCCCGTCTCCACGCTCACTCCCCCCATCGGCCCACGAGCGACTGGTCGAGCCCGAGCTGGTCGAGCGCCCGGGCGACGACGAAGTCCACGAGGTCGTCGATCGTCTTCGGCTCGTGGTAGAAGCCCGGCGCGAGGAAGAGGATCACGGCCCCGGCCCGGCGGAGCGTCAGCATCCCCTCCAGGTGGATGGCCGAGAGGGGCGTCTCGCGCGGCATGAGCACGAGCTTCCGCCCCTCCTTGAGCGCCACCGACGCGGCCCGGTGGACGAGGTTGTCCATCGCGCCGGAGGCGAGCGTCCCGAGCGTCGCCATCGAGCAGGGGCAGACGACGTACCCGTCCACCTTCGCCGAGCCGCTCGCATACGGCGCCGAGTAGTCGTTCCCGGCGTAGACGGTCACGCCGTCGAGCCCGCCGACGAGCCGGTCGCGCACCTCGTCGTGCGGGAGGGAGGCGTCGCCGTAGAGCTCGGTGGCGAGGACCTCGTAGCCCGCCGCGGAGACCGACACGCCGACCTCGCAGCCCGCGTCCGAGAGCGCCGCGAGGAGCCGGGCGGCATACGGCGCGCCCGAGGCGCCCGTGATGCCGAGGAACACCCGCACGGCGCGGGCGCTACCCGCCGCCCGTGGAGGCCTCGAGGAAGACGGCGACCGCCTGAAGCTGCTCTTCGGTCAGGTTCGGGAAGCCGGGCATCGGCGAGCCGGGCCGGATCGACTGCGGGTCACGGACCCACTCGACCCAGTACTCCTCGCCGCGGCCGAGGTCGCCGACGGTCGTCAGCTCCGGCGCGCCGATGTTCTGCGCGCCCTCCCCCGCGTAGACGTGACAGCTGAGGCAGCCCGCCTCGGCGAAGACGTCCGCGCCGTCGGCGAGCTCCTCGTTGCCCTCGCAATCGAGGTCGTTCGCCTCGCAGAGCACGGATCCGGCGGTCGCGCTCGGCTCCTCCGCCGTAGCGCCCTCCCAGGTGAGGATGCCCATCGACGCGATCACGAGCAGCGCGGCGACGACCGCGACCGGCCGCCGGACGAGCCGCCGCTCGCGCCGCCGGTCGATGAACGGAAGCGCGAAGAGCAGGATCAGCAGGATCGTCGGGATCCCGACCGTGCCGAGAATGACCGACTCGGGCCACTCGAAGATCCGCAGGAGGTAGAAGAGGAAGAAGAAGTACCAGTCCGGGCGCGGCACGAACGACGTCGTGCCGGGGTCGGCCTGCTCCGTGTAGCGCGGGCCGAGCAGTCCGGCGTCGCCGGGCTCCTCGCCGGAGCTGAAGTACCAGATCGCCGAGAGCGCCACGATCACGCCGACGACCACGAAGCTCATCACCGTGTCGTGGAACATCGCGTACGGGTAGAACGGCTTCCCGCGCTTCTCGACGTCCTCCTTGTAGCGCGCGTACTCCTCGCGCTTGTCGGGGCGGGCCATCTACTCGTCCACCCCGCTGCGCGTCTTCGGGGCCGGGCCGCCGTTGCCGCGCGGCTTCGGGTCGACGAGCCCCTCGCGCACCGCCTTCGGGCGGCCGTTCGCCGACGGCTCGTCGGGCTCCGCGTCGTCGCCCCACGGCGGCGGCGAGACGCCGAGCCGGATCACGAGATAGAGGTGCAGGGTGATGAGGCCGATGAGCGCGCCGGGGATGAGCAGCATGTGCAGGGAGTAGAACCGGGCCAGGGTGTCGTTTCCGATCTCCGTCCCCCCGCGGAGGAAGTCTGCGATGAAGGGCCCGGCGATCGGCGCGGTCGAGTTGATGTTGATCCCGACGACCGTCGCCCAGTACGCCGTCTGATCCCAAGGAAGCAGATAGCCGGTGAAGCCCTCGAGCATGGCGAGGAGGAGGATCGCGACGCCGACCAGCCAGTTCAGCTCGCGCGGGTACTTGTACGCGCCGAAGAGGAACACCCGGCCCATGTGCAGGAAGAGCAGGATGATGAAGACGCTCGCGCCCCAGCGGTGCATCCCGCGCACGAGCCAGCCGAGCGTCAGGTCGTTCGTGATGTAGTGGATCGAGTCCCAGGCCGACTCGGGATCCGGCTTGTAGTACATCGCGAGCACGACCCCGGTGACGAGCTGGACGATGAACGCCGTGAGGGTCGCCGAGCCGAGCGTGTGGAACCAGTTCGTGCTCCGCGGCACCTTGCGGAAGAGGAAGTACGCGACCGCGCCGACGAGGCCGGAGCGTTCCTCCAGCCAGTTGAGCGGGGCGAGGACGAGACCCTTCATCTGTTCCTGCCGCTTCGATGTCGTGCGCGCCACTCAGCCCTCGCTCACGGGACGTAGGGATAGAAGTACTGCTCGAGCCCGTCGACGTGCACGCCCGGGTCGGCGATCTCGTAGGCCTTGATGACCGCCTCGGAGCCGGTGCCCTCGACGTGGCCCACGCTGTACGGCTGCCCGAGGACGAGCCGCCCTTCCACGACCGAGTAGGCGTAGCGGTCGAGCGCGCGGACGGGCGGGCCCGCGGTCCGGTTCCCCTCGATGTCGTACGCGCCGCCGTGGCACGGGCAGACGAACCCGGACGGCTCCGTGGCGGCCAGCTCGACGAGGCCGCTCTCGGCCTCGACCTCGGTCGTCTCCTCCTCGGTGAGGCCCTGTGGCTGCACCGGGCAGCCGAGGTGGACGCAACGGTTCGAGATGATCGTGAAGCTCGGCTGCCCGTCCTGCGTCCCGTTGTTGCGCACGTATGCCGTGCGGCGCGCGACGTCCCCAGGCTCGTCCGCGACCGACTGGAACTTCGTGATCAGCCACTGGCCCTCGGGGAAGTTGTCCAGCGTGCCGAGGTCGACGTCGTCGTACTCCTGGTCGACGAAGGCCGGGAGGACGGCGAAGCCGAGCGCCGGGACGGTGACGACGGCGCCGATCAGCGCGCCGATGCCGAGCGTTGCGCCTTCGAGGAAGACGGAGCGCGGGTAACGGGCCACCCCCTCCTCGTCGACCTCCTCGGGCTCGTCAGCGCGCGCGGGCGGGGCAGGCGGCGGCGTGCCGCGCACCTCGCGCGTCGCGTCGCGGATCCAGAGGAACCCGAAGACGAGCGCGATCGCGCCGCCGATCGCCGCGATCGGCCATGAGATCACGAGCCCGATGAGGGCGACCGCGATGCCGAGCGCGAACGCGAACGGCCAGATCGACGGGGGCGCGGCGTGGGGCGGTGCTTCGCGCTCGGCGTCTCCGCCGGGCCGCTCTAGGTCGTCCGCCACTCAGCCCCCTCCAGGCTTGCCGATCCGCTTACGGGCACGCGGGATTCTCTCCTGCATTCCGGCGTTGTGTCAAAGACGTAGCTTTCGGCGCAAGTCCTTGGAAATCCGGCCGTTCCCGGCATCGTCGCGCTCGATACCGTACTCGCCCCAGCGGCGATCCACGAGGTCGCGGATCTCGACGCTCATCTCGATCCGCTCCGGCCAGGGCCGGCCGCCCTCCGCCTCGGTCTTGTGCGTCGCGTCGATCCCGATCTTCCCTCCGATGCAGTAGCCCGCCGCGGCGTGGTCGAGCTGGTCGAGCGGGCCCTCGGAGAGGAGGACGTCCCGCTTCGGGTCGACGTTCGCGCCGACGTGGAAGAAGACCTGCTCGTAGTCGTGGACGTCCACGAGCTCGTCCACGACGACGACCGCCTTCGAGAGCGAGAGCATCCCGAGCCCCCAGATCGCGTGCATGACCTTGCGCGCGTGGCCGGGGTAGGCCTTGCGAATCGAGACGATCACGCAGTTGTGAAAGGCGCCCGCGACCGGGAGGTCGTAGTCGACGATCTCCGGCACGGTCATGCGGACGGCGGGGAGGAAGATCCGCTCGGTCGCCTTGCCGAGCCAGGCGTCCTCCTGTGGAGGAATCCCCACGACGATCGACGGGTAGATCGCGTCGCGGCGCATCGTCATCGCGGTCAGGTGGAAGACGGGGAACGGCTCGGCGGGCGAGTAGTAGCCGGTGTGGTCGCCGAACGGCCCCTCGGTGCCGAGCTCCCCCTTCTCGATGTAGCCCTCGAGGACGATCTCGGCGTTCGCGGGCACCTCGAGGTCGACCGTCTTCGCCTTCACGAGCTCGACCGGGCTCCCCTTGAAGAAGCCGGCGAGCATGAACTCGTCGATGTGCTTCGGGAGCGGCGCGCTCGCGGAGTACGTCGTGATCGGGTCGCACCCCAGCGCGACCGCGACCTCGAGCCGGTCGCCCATCCCGCGCCAGTCGGCCGCGCCGTCCTTGTGGATCTGCCAGTGCATGAACGTCGTGCGCGCGTCGATCTTCTGCATCCGGTACATGCCGACGTTCCGGCCACCGGTGCGCGGGTCGCGGGTGATCACGGCCGGGAGCGTGATGAACGGCGCCGGGTCGTCCGGCCAGCAGTGCTGGATCGGGAGCAGGTCGAGGTTGGGCTCGAGGACGAGCTCCTGGCAGGCTCCGCGGCCGACGGTCTTCGGCATCGAGTCGGCGAGCTTCTTCAGCTTGCCGAGGCCCTTGACCTTCTCCACGAGGCCCTGGGGCGGCTGGAGCTCGAGCACGTCCGCGACGCGCGCGCCGAGGTCGTCGAGGCGGTCGACCCCGAAGCCGAGCGCCATGCGCCGCTCGGTGCCGAACTGGTTCACGAGGAGCGGCCGGTCGGAGCCCTTCGGGTTCCTGAAGAGGAGCGCCGGCCCGCCGGCCTTCACCGTGCGGTCGACGATCTCCGTCGCCTCGAGGTACGGATCCACCTCGGCGTCGATCTCCACGAGCTCGCCCTCCCGCCGCAGCAGGTCGAGCCAGGAGCGAAGGTCGCCGGGAGGCACCGCGCTTCGAGTTTATCCGCCCCTGCGCCGTGTCACGCGTGGCCACTGTCCCGTGCCTGGCACCGGACAATGGCCGGCACGGACGATGCCACGCCGGGCCGGGGCCCGGCTAGTACGTGCGGCGCTCGGCGCGGCGCGCCTGGCGGCGGTGCGACAGATGGCGGCTCAGCTGGCCCAGCGCGATCACCGCGAGGAACGTGAGCGCGACGAGGAGCATCCCGATGATGATCCGCTTGCCTTCCTCGGCGATGTCGGGGGTCTCCTCCTGGGCGAGGACGATGAGGGCGAGGAGCAGATCCATCGGGGCGCGATTCTAGACGCTCGCCCGCTCGGCGTGGAGGCCTCCGGCGCGCTCGACGGCGTCCTCGCCGGCCACGCGCGCGGCGAGCGCGGCGAGCGGGCGGGCGTCGCCCCGGTCGCGGAGCGCCTCCCGCGCGACGGCCAGGTCCCCGTTCCCGGAGCCGATCAGCGCATGCGTGGCCGCCCAGAGGACGCCGTCCGCGATCGGCTCGCCCGGCGTCGCCTCCGCGCGGAGCTGCGCGCAAAGGGAGAGCAGCTCGGCGAGATCGGAGACGAGCGCCGTGTCCCCGTGCTCTGCCACCCGGACGAGCCCGTGCGCGTAGAGGTAGTCGCCGAGCAAGATCCGCGTGTCGCGGTCACCGGCCGCGAAGAGCCGCGGCCGCCCGTAGTGCATGAGGTAGCCCTCGTAGATCGTCTCGAGCCCGACGGCGAGCGCGGCCGGCGCGAGCGGCGAGAACACCGCGACCTCGTCCCGCTCCTTCGCCGGGAGCAGGGCAGAGGCCCAGAGCTCGCTCTCGGCCGCCGCGTCCTCGGCGATCGTCGCCCAGACGCCCGTCACGCGAGCCAGTCGGCCGCGTCGGCGGCCCAGTACGTGACGATCGCGTCCGCGCCGGCGCGCTTGATCGCGAGGAGCGACTCGAGCGCCGCGGCCCGCTCGTCGAGCCAGCCCCGGGCCGCGGCCGCCTTGACCATCGCATACTCGCCGCTCACGTTGTAGGCGAGGAGCGGCGCGTCGAAGCGTTCCCGAGCCGCGCGGATCACGTCGAGGTAGGGCAGCGCGGGCTTGACCATGATCGCGTCCGCGCCCTCCTCGAGGTCGAGCTCGCACTCGCGCAGCGCCTCGCGGACGTTCGGAGGATCCATCTGGTAGGAGCGCCGGTCGCCGAACGCGGGGGTCGAGTCGGCCACCTCGCGGAACGGCCCGTAGAACGCGGAGGCGTACTTCGCCGAGTAGGCGACGATCGGCGTCCGCTCGAGCCCGGCGTCGTCCAGGCCGGCCCGGATCGCGCCGACCCGCCCGTCGAGCATGTCGCTCGGGCAGACCGCGTCCGCGCCTGCCTCGGCGTGGCTGACCGCCGTCCGCGCGAGCAGCTCGAGCGACGCGTCGTTCACGACCTCGCCGTCCTCGACGAGCCCGCAGTGTCCGTGATCCGTGTACGCACACAGGCAGACGTCGGTCATCAGGACGAGATCCGGCGCGGCCCCGCGCGCCGCGCGCAGCGCCTGCTGGACGATCCCGTCCGCGTCGTAGGCTCCCGAGCCGACGTCGTCCTTCTCCTCGGGGATGCCGAACAGGAGCGCCGCGCCGATCCCCAGCGCCTGGAGCCGGGCGGCCTCGGCGGCCAGCTCGTCGACGGAGCGGCGCGCGATTCCGGGGAGCCCGGAGATCGGCTCCACGACGCGCTCGCCCGGGCACGCGAAGAGCGGCGCGACGAGCTCGCCGGGGTCGAGCCGCGTCTCGCGGACAAGCGCCCGCAGGGGCGCCGTGCGGCGGAAGCGGCGCAGCCGTGTGACCGGAAAGGTGGCCATGCAGGGCAAAGGCTACGCCAGCGGCGTCCGGAGCGGCTGGCAGGCTCGAGGCGTCGGCACCGTGCCCCGTCCGTTCGATCAGGAGGCGTCCGGGCCCGCCGCGGGCGGGAGCCGCGCGCGACCCGACGTCTGGGACTGGCCGGCGACCGACGGGGCACTCGCCCTCGACTGGGAGGAGCCTCCGCCGCGCCCTCCGGGCTCCCGACCCCATTTGAGCGAAGTGGGAACCTCCGATAGCCTGCCGCGGATGGCTGGACCCCCCAACGCGCGGGGACTCGCCGCTCGTGCCGCCGTGCGACAGAGGGAACGCGCCAAAGCGCGCCGGGCCCGCAGGTTCGCGGCACTCGTTGCGGTCGGCTCCGTCGCGCTAGTCGTGCTGCTCCTCACGGCCTTCGGCTCGGACGAGCCGACGCCGCTCTCGACGACGGGCCCCGCGCCCGCCCAGCGGCTCCTTCCGTCGGGCCCGCCCCGCCCCCAGGTGATCGCCACCCACGAGACGCTGCGGATCGAGCTCCCGATCAACGAGGGCCGCGTCACGGCGATCGGCTACCACGGCTCGGGCGACGGTGTGATCGGGCTCGAGCCCGTGGGGACGCAGGCGAACGCGGGCCTCTTCGGCCGGCTCGTCCAGCGGCTCACGGGCGGCGACGGGACGGGGCTCCGCTACTACCTCCTCGAGGGAGGCTCCGGGCCGCGCACGGGCGGGCTCGACGTGGGCGCCCCCGTGGACACGGACGTCTACGCCCCGGTGGACGGGACGGTTGTCTCGATCACCGACCGGGTCGTGGACGGCCGCGCGTACGGCAAGCGGATCGAGATCCAGCCCACCGGCAACTCCGGGCTCGTCCTCGCGCTCACGAACCTGAGCGTCGACCCCGTGCTGTCGGTCGGCACGCCGCTCCTCGCCGGCCGGACGAAGCTCGGGCGCGTGGTCGACGTGACGCCCGTCGAGCGAGCCGCGCTCGCCCGCTACACGCAGGACCAGGGGCAGCACGTGCACCTCGAGGTGCTCCCGGCCGCCTCGCTGGCGACGCCGTAAGCCGGCCCTCGTGCGGATCCTCTTCCTCGGCGACGTCTTCGGGGCGCCCGGCCGCCGGGCGGTGGAGGAGCGCCTCCACGACCTGCGGGAAGACCTCGAGATCGACTTCTGCGTCGTGAACGGCGAAAACGCCGCCGACGGCGTCGGCCTGACGGCCAAGCTCGCGGAGAAGCTCCTCGCGGCCGGCGCCGACGTCCTCACGCTCGGAAACCACGTCTGGCGGCAGCGCGATCTCGTCCCCTTCCTCGACGCGAGCGACAGGATCGTGCGTCCCGCGAACCTCGGCGGGCCCGGCGCGCCCGGACGCGGCATCACGTTCGCGCCCGCGACGGACGGGACGCCGGTCGCCGTCGTCAACCTCCAGGGGCAGCTCTTCCTCGAGGTCGCAGTCCACCCGTTCCTCGTCGTGGACGAGCTCGTGGCCGAGGCGCGCGCGCAGGCGAAGGTCGTCCTCGTCGACTTCCACGCCGAGGCGACGAGCGAGAAGATCGCCCTCGCCCGCCTCCTCGACGGCCGCGTGACCGCGGTGCTCGGGACGCACACGCACGTCCAGACGAACGACGCTCGCGTCCAGCCCGGCGGCACCGCGGCGATCACCGACGCGGGGATGACCGGCCCGCACGACTCGGTGATCGGCGTCCGCGCCGAGCTCGCGATCCAGCGGATGCAAACCGGACGGCCGGTTCGCTTCCACCCTGCCGACGGGGACGTCCGGATCGAGGGCGTCGTCGTAGAGTGCGACGCCGAGGGCCGCGCTACGGACTGCCGCGCGCTCCGCGTCCACGTCGCGTGAGGACGAGCGCGAGCGCCGCGAAGAGCGCCACGAGCAGCAGATCGCGTACGACGACGAGCCAGACGGTCCGCTCCAGCGCGACGACGTCCCAGTAGCGGGCCGGAAACCACGCCTGGGTCGCGACGAGCGCGGCCGCGAAGAGCACCGGCGCGGCGACGGCGCTCCGCGCCACGACGAGCGGGACGAGCGGCAGGAGCCAGATCATGAACTGCGGCGAGAGCACTCTCCCGAACGCGACGAACGCGGTCACCGCGGCCGCCGAGGCGACCACGAGTGCCGCGGGATCGCGCCGCGAGCGGGCGAAGAGAACCCAGACGAGCCCCACGGCAAGGGCCTGCGTGACGGTTCCCGCCGTCGCGAGCGCGTCCGGCGGCGAGCCGACGAGGTTCTGCGAGCCGTGGCTCGTCTCGACGACGGCCTCGTACAGGCCGAGCCGGTGCGCCGCAAGAAGCGCGGCCGCGCCGAGGCTCTCGAGCTGAAGCGGCCGCCCGGCTTGGCGCGTGACGGCGTCCACGAGCCCGTCCCAGCCGAGCAGGGCGAACGGCCCGACGACGAGCGCGAGCACGCCGGCGAAGATCCCGAGGCCGACGAGCGCCTCCCGCCGCCCCCGTGCCCGCGCGACGTGCAGCAGCGCGAGCGGAAGGACGACGAGCGGGTAGAGCTTCGCCGCCACCGCGAGCCCGAGCACGCCGAGCCCGAGCCGCGGCCGCCCGGCCGCGAGCGCCGCGAGCGCGCCCGCGAGGAGCGCGGCGGGCCAGAGGTCGTACCGCGTGAGAAGAACGGGCCCGAGCAGGAGAGGGGCGAACGCGGCAAGGCCGACGCCGGCCGCGAGCGCCCCCGGCGACGCCCGGACGGCCGCGAGCGTCACGGCGACGAGCGCGACCGCGACCGCCCCGCACAGGAGCATGAGCAGGTCGAACAGGACGTCGTAGCGTCCCTCGCTCCCGAGGGAAGGCAGCACGAAGACCGGCAGCGCCCCGGGCGGGTACTCGAGCCCGAAGTCCCGGTACGGCACCTCTTCGTCCAGCATCCTGTCGCCGTACTCCCTGTAGACGCCGGTGTCCGTGATCGTCACGTCGTCGTAGTGGCCCGTGTGGAGCACGAGCCACGCGACGACGAAGAGCGCGATGCCCGCGAGCGCGACGAGCGCGACCTGCGCGCGCTCAGCCCGCGGGTACGAGCGCTCGGCTCTCTCGGTCATCCGGTGCAGGCTCCTCGGGGACGACGCTCCGCCGGACCACGGGCGCAAGCAGTGCGAGCGCGGCGAAGGGGAAGAACCAGACGATGTAGAGGTAGAACCAGTGCGTCAGCACGAGCTCGAAGCCGATCAGGAGCGCGCCCGAGAGGGCCGCGACCTGGAGCGGGCTCTTCCGCCGCGGGACGAAGTAGAGCGCCGCGGCGCCGGCGACGAGCGCGATCTTGAGCGCCCCCTGCAGCCCGCCGAGATCGGGCATCCCGGGGTAGCGGCCCCAGTCCCACACGGAGAACGGCGATGGCCGCGAGAGCTGCCAGCCGAAGGTCCGGTCCCAGAAGATGCGCGCCGCGTCGACCACGTTCGGCTCCAGGACGAGAACGGAGAACGCGAGCGCGGTCCCGACGAGCAGGCCGGCGCCGTAGCGCAGGAGCCGGGGCCCGGCATCGCGTGCGACGCCGCGCGGGTACGAGGCCCAGAGCGGCCAGAGGAGGAGCGCGGCGAACTTCGACCACGCCCCGAGCGCGAGGAACACGCCGCGGCCGAAGGGCGACGAGAGCAGCCAGAAGCCCCAGATGAGGAGCGCGGGCATGATCGTGTCGTTCGAGTTCGAGCTCGATACGTACTGCGTGAACGGGTACGCGACCCACGCGAACGCAAGCGTGACCGCGAGCCGGTTCCCGCCGAAGCGACGCCCGACGAGGGCGAGCCCGGCGAGCGCGAGCAGGTCGAAGAGGATCGACGTGAAGTGCGCGGCGGGTAGCGAGTCCCAGCGGCCCGTCCAGCCGAAGATCAGGTAGCCCGGGACGTACCCGAGGTACGTGACCGGCCCGTACGTGTCGCCGCGCCCGTTGGCAGACTCGCAGCGCCCGTTCGTCTGGATCCGCTCGCGCACGTACCCCTCGGAGTCGGCCGGCCCACACTCCTCGCCCTCGTCGGTCGGCATGTGGCCGTACGGCATCTCGCCCTGGGCGACGATCCGCTGCGCGCCGATCACGCTCGCATATCCGACGTCGATCACGTTCGAGGTCTGCGTGTTGAGGCCGATGCGGAACCCGGCCGCGAACACGGTCGCGGCGAGGAGAAGCCAGACCGGCCAGAGGGGCCGCATGGGCGCTCGAGGCACCCGTCGGCGGCCGGTCCCGATCCAGACCAGGCGCCCGAGGAGGTAGAGGAGCGGCGGGTAGACGAGCACCATCGCCGTGAAGACGTCCCCCTGGTTGAAGTAGCGGAGCGAGACGCCGAGCGAGAGCAGGACGAGCAGGTCGAGGTTGCGCAGCGAGAGCGGTCGGCGCAGGTCGGCGAGGCCGAGCAGGAAGAGCGCGCACAGTCCGAGCCAGACGAGCGGGTCGTTGATCGTCCGCCCGAACGCGCCCTCGTACCCGCGCGCCATCCGCCAGGCCACCTGCGGACCGGTCCACGCCTCGGTCACCTGCGCGTTCGCGTCCTCGACCTTCGCCTCGACGATCTGGCCGGACTCGCCGGGCGCCCAGACCTTCACCTCCCAGAGGCCGGTGTCCGGGTCGAACGTCCCTTCCTGCGTGAGGTCCTGCCCCTCGTAGCGCTCGACCCAGTCGGCCACCTTCGGACGCAGGAGCGCGGCCTGGATCGCCTCGTCCTCCGTCAGGCGCGGGCTGACCTCGTCGCGCGGGACGAAGGGGGCCTCGATGAGGTTTCCGTCGGCGTCGTAGACCGGTCCGCGCTGCGCCTCGGCGACCGCCGGCGCCGCGAGCGCGAGCACGACCGCGGCGACGGCGAGAGCGGCCTTCAGCGGAGCCGGAAGCTCCAGAGCTTGTTCGCTGCGAAGTTCCACGGCGTGACGAGGACGATGGCGACGGCCTGCGCCGGGATCTCCCCCAGCCCGGCCGCGACGAGCAGGGTCAGGAACACGAGGTTCGCCGCGAGTGCGACGGTCGAGACGAAGAGGAACCGCATCCCCTGGTAGACGAGGTGCCCACGCTCCCGGCGGAACGTCCAGGCGCGGTTCCACGTGTAGTTGTTCGTGACGGCGACGAGGAACGAGCAGACCGCCGCGAGCGCGTAGTGGACGTCCGCGCCTGCGACGAGCGCCGAGTAGACGGCCAGGTTCACGACGTAGCCCGAGCCTCCGACGACGCAGAACTTCGCCAGCTGCACCCAGTTGGCCTGCCGGCGCAAAGCGGGGTGCACGCGTCGGGTCGGCATCCGCGGAAGCGTAGTCGGGTGGCCGCCCGGCTCCCTCATCGACCGCGCCGCCCCGACCGGAAGCCGCCTTCGCCGACGAGCGGCACGAAGCGGCATTCGACCGAGTGGAGAACGGCCGGCCCCTCGGGGCTCCGGACGGCCACCTCCAGCCGCTGCCCGGCCGGGCCGCCGACGGGCACGACGAGCCTCCCGCCCGGGACGAGCTGCTCGTAGAGGGCGGGCGGGAGGCCGGGGGCGGCGGCCGCGACGGCGATCGCGTCGAACGGCGCCTCCTCCGGCACGCCGAGCGAGCCGTCGCCGACGTGCACGTGAACCTCGTCGTAGCCTGCCGCGCGGAGGTTCTCCCGGGCGGTCTCGGCGAGCTCCGGGATCCGCTCGATCGTGTGGACGTCCGCGCCGAGCTCGGCGAAGACGGCGGCGGCGTAGCCGGAGCCCGTGCCCACGTCGAGCGCCTTGCTCCCCGGACGGATCGCGGCGGCCTCGGCGATCAGCGCGACCATGTACGGCTGGGAGATCGTCTGGCCCGCGCCGATCGAGAGCGGGACGTCGTCGTAGGCGCGGGGGCGGTCGGAAGGTGCGACGAAGAGCTCGCGCGGGACGCGGCGCATCGCCTCGAGCACGCGCTCGTCGCGGATCCCGCGGCGCGCGAGCTGGCGCTCGACCATCCGCCCGCGGCTGCGCTCGTGGTCCACGCCGCGTCAGACGCCGACGGGCTCGCGGGCGGCCGCGCTCATGGAGGCCGGCGGCGGGACGCCGAGGTGCGCAAGCGCGAGCGGCGCGAGGTCGGTGAGCGAGGGACGGCCGGAAAGCGCGGGCGCATCGGCGCCCGCCACGACGACGGGCACGGTCGAGTCCCCGGCCCCGAGCGAGCCGTGGCTCCCGCCGCCCGCGTGATGGCGGCCGCCCAGGTCGACGAGCTCCACGCCCTCGCGGGCGGACACGAGCACTTCGCCCGCGTTCGGGTTCGCGAGCGCGCGCCAGACCCGCTCGAGCCCGTTGGGGTAGCGCTCTTCGTCCAGGACGGCCGCGTCGCCCGAAAGCCGCCAGCCACCGTCCGCGCCGGGCGCGAAGCGAAGCTCCTCCCGCTCGCGCCGGACGATCGCCATACCGTCCTCCCGGAAGGCGACCAGGTCCGCGGCGGCCACGTCGTCGAGCCGCTCGGCCAGGTCGCGCACGTCGAGCCGGCAGCGCGGGAAGCGGTAGACCATCCCGCTCCGGTTCGAGGCCGTGACGGCCACGTCGGCGGCGGCAGGGTCACCGCGCCGCCCGGCGAGGAGCTCGAGGTCGGCGTAGGCGTCCTGGAGGCGGGCGGACTCCTCCACGTGCGTCTGTCCGTGATCCGAGCACAGCACGATCGTGTAGCGCGAGAGCAGCTCGTCCGGCCCGCCGGCCGCCTCCATGAGCTGCCCCACGGCGGCGTCGGCGCGGACGAGCGCGTCGACCGGCGAGGTGGGCCCGGCGAGATGCGAGGCGTAGTCGAAGTCCGGCAGGTAGAAGACGAGGAAGTCGAACCCGTCGCGAGTCACGAGCCAGCGCCCGATCGTCCCCGCGTATGCGTCGTTCGAGCCTTCGACGCGCGAGCGCACCGCGAGCGGCGCCCCGGTCTCGTCCGACTCGAAGAGGTTGAAGAAGAAGAATCGCCGCGGGCCGTAGACCGCCTCGTACCAGCGGTTTCGCGCGGCGAGCCCCGGCAGCCGGATCGCGTGCCGGGTCCGCCCTCGGTAGCACGTGAAGTTGATCGAGGCGGGGACGAGCCCCGCGTCCTCGACCGCCTCGAACACGGTCGTCGCGCGGGGGCTCAGGTGCGAATGGCTCATGTTGAAGACGGCGTCCCGGAACGCCTGCCGCGCCCCCACGGCCCGCATGGCGGGGAAGGAGGAGCCGTACTCGACGATGCGCTCCTCGCCCCGGTGGTACCAGGCGAGATGGGGGATGTGGTGCACGTCGGGATGCGCGCCCGTCGCGAGCGTCGAGAGGCAGACCGGTGTCACCGAAGGAAAGGTGGTGACGCCGCGCGCGTACGTCCCGTCCTCCACGAGCCGGGCGAGCGCCGGGACGCGACCGGACTCGATCCCTCGCTCGAGCAGCTCGGGGGTCAGCCCGTCGATCACGACGAGGACGAGCTTGCGGCGGCCCGGTGTCGGGGCCGCCATCAGTCCTTGGCGAGGACGCGAAGCCCCGCGTAGCGGCCGGCGGCGCGGCGGCGCAGCCGCTCGCCGAGCACCGGCGAGAGCGCGGCGAGCACGTACCCGAGCACCGGGACGAGCGACAGCCCCGCGACCGCGAGCGCGGCGGCGGGGACGGCGGGCCGCGCGAGCTTCCGGTACGAGAAGACGCCGATCGCGACGCCGGCGAGGGTGGCGAACACCGCCCAGACGACCGCGAGCGCCGCGATCACCCCGGCCGCGACCGCGACCGCGGTGACGAGCCCGACGGCGAAGCCGCGGCCCTCCTCGCGCGGCAGCCCGGGGATCCCGGCGGCGACGCCGAGCCCGAGCGCGACGCCGAGCAGGTACCAGTCCAGGAAGCCCTCCACGCGCCTCAGTCTAGAGGCCTGGCGTCGCGCCCGGCCGCAGTCGCAAACGCTCCACGCGGCGGCATCCGGCGGCGGCATCCGGCGCCGGCCGGCTCCGGTGGGCCGGGCCTCGATCGAGCCGCGGCCTCTATGCTCGCCCGATGGGTCTCGGCACCGTTCTCGCGCTCGTCCTGGTCGTCTTCCTGCTCCTGCCCGTGCTGAGCCGGCGGGCGCTCGAAACGCGGCGGCACCGGGCGCTCCACGCGCTCGAGCAAGCCCGCGGGACACGCGTGATCGCGCTGATCCATCGTCAGGAGACGATCGGGTTCCTCGGCGTGCCGCTCTTTCGCTTCATCGACATCGAGGACTCCGAGGCGGTTCTGCGCGCGATCCGGACGACGCCGGACGACCGGCCGCTCGACCTCCTGCTGCACACTCCCGGCGGCCTCGTGCTCGCCTCCGAGCAGATCGCCTACGCCCTCCGCGACCACCCGGGCAAGGTGACGGTGCTCGTCCCGCACTACGCGATGTCGGGCGGCACGCTCCTCGCGCTCGCCGCGGACGAGATCCGCATGGACGCGGCAGCCGTGCTCGGCCCCGTCGATCCACAGCTCGGCGACCTCCCGGCCGCCTCGATCGTCCGCGTGGCGGCGAAGAAGCCGGTCGAGCGGCTCGACGACCGGACGCTCATCATGGCCGACGTGGCGGAGAAGGCCGTCCGCCACATGAAGGACGTCGTCCGCTCGCTCGTCGCTCCCAGGATGGAGCAGGGGAAGGCCGACGCGCTCGCGGAGGAGCTGGCCGGCGGCCACTACACCCACGACGACCCGATCACGCTGACGGAGGCCCGGGCACTCGGCCTGCCGGTCGAAGCGGGGATCCCGGACGAGGCCTATGCGCTCATGGAGCTCTTCCGCCAGGCGGGAGGGCGGCGGCCGAGCGTGCAGTACATCCCGCTCCCCTCGCCGACGGAGCGGAGCCCGTCGCGGCCCAGCCGTTCCTGACCCGCCGTTTCGCACCACGGCGAGGCGGGGAGAACAGTCTGGTCGTGCCTCAGCAATCGCCCCAGCCCCACCTCCTCTTCTTCACGGCCCCGACCTCGGGGCCCGCGCGTCGGATGGAGAGCCTGCTCGCGCACCTCGCGCGCAAGGAGCGCAGCCGCCTCAAGGTCTCGCGGATCGAGGTGAGCGAGAACCCCCGGCTGGCCGAGAAGCTCGGCGTCGAGGAGGTTCCGACCCTCGTCCTCGTGAAGGACCGCCGCCCCGTCGCACGGCTCGAGGGACGCGTGAGCGCCCCGCAGATCGAGCGGATGCTCGCGCCGTACCTCGCGCCCGAGCACGCGCCGGCCGCCGCCTGAAATCCGGCGGGCGCTTCCGGCCGTAGAACCTCCCGGAGAGGGCGCCCGGCGGGTGCTGCCCGTCGACGCCGCAGATGGCCGACGAAGGAGGAGACATGGTCCGGAAGCGACGTGTCACAGCAGCCGTGGCAGCCGCGCTCATCGTCCTCGGCGGGGCGTCGTTCGCGATCGCCGGCGCGATGACAGGCCCGAGCGATCCGCCCGAGACTAAGCGGTTCAAGGCGACGCTGAACGGGTTCCAGGAGGTGCCGTCCGTCTCGACGACCGGCTTCGGGAGCTTCCACGCGAAGCTCGTGAGCGACGAGGAGATCCAGTACACGTTCACCTACGCCGGCCTCGAGGGCGGAAACTCGCTCTTCGCGCACATCCACTTCGCGCAGCGGAACGTGAACGGCGGCGTGATGGTGTTCCTCTGCGGCGGCGGGAGCAAGCCCGATCCGTGCCCGAACGTCGAGGGCACCGTCACCGGGACGCTCGTCCCGTCCGACGTCGTCGGCCCGATGGGCCAGGGGATCGAGCCCGGCTCGTGGGACGAGTTCCTCCGCGCGATCCGCGCCGGCCACGGGTACGCGAACATCCACACGACGCGCTGGCCGGGCGGCGAGATTCGCGGCCAGATCAACGACCGCGACCAGCGGACCTTCGAGTAAGGGGTCCTGCTAGGGAGGCCGGCGGCGGTGTGGGCCCGCCGCCGGCTTACCCCCCTTCCTCGAGCCTGCGGATCAGCTCGAGCAGGAAGGCGCTCGCACGAACGCCGTCGACCACGCGGTGGTCGAACGTGCAGGCGAGCAGACCGATCTTGCGGACGACGATCTCGCCGTCGCGGACGACGGGGCGCTCGGCGATCCGGTGCACGCCGAGGATTCCGACCTCGGGGTGGTTGACGAGCGGCGTGGCGAAGAGCCCGCCGAATTTCCCGCCGCTCGAGACCGTGAACGTCGAGCCGCGCAGCTCCTCCGGCTTGAGGCTGCCGGTGCGGGCGGCCTCGGCGAGCCGCGCGGCCTCGGCCTCGAGCTCGTCGAGCGAGCGGCTGTCGGCGTCGCGGAGGACGGGGACGACGAGGCCCTGCTCCGTCTGGACGGCGAGGCCGAGGTCGTAGCGCTCGAGGTAGACGATCTCGTCGCCGTCCAGGCGTGCGTTCAGCTCGGGGACGGCGCGCAGGCCCTCGACGGTCGCCTGGAGGACGTACGGGAGGTAGCTCCGCTCGCCGCGCACGCCGTCGAGCGCGGTGAAGTCGCACTCCTCGACGACGGTGACGGCCGGGACCTCCCGGTGTGAGGTGGTCAGGTGCTCGGCGATCAGGCGGCGGACGCCGCGGAGCGGCTCGCGGCGCTCGCCCCCCGCGGGCGCGCCGGCCTCGTCGGGCCCGGCCGCGGCCGCGCGGACGTCGTCCTCGGTGATGCGACCCTGCGGGCCTGTGCCAGTCACGGTCACGAGATCGACGCCGAGCTCGTCGGCGACGCGGCGGACGAGCGGGGTCGCGCGCACGCGACCGGTCGGCGCGGGCCGCACGGCCGCGGTTTCTGCCGCGGCCGCCTCCTGCTGCGGCGCAGGCTCGGCGCGCGGCTGCTCCTCGTCCGCGGGAGCCGCACCGTCGTCTCCGATCACGACGAGCACCGTCCCGACGGGGACCGTGGCGCCCTCCTCGACGAGGATCTTCGCCACCGTGCCGGCGGCCGGCGAGGGGATCTCCACCGTCGTCTTGTCCGTCTGGATCTCGACGAGCGGCTGGTCCTCGGCGATCTCGTCGCCCTCGGAGACGAGCCAGCTCGCGATCTCGCCCTCGGTCAACCCCTCGCCCAGGTCGGGCAGCTTGAACTCGTACGCCATCGGCCCCATTCTCCCCAACGAGGGCGCCGGGCGCCGGTCGAGCGGCTGCCGGCCCTGCGCCTACCGGGGACCGCCCCGATGCGGCGGGCGCCGCGGCGCTCGGCCACGGGGCCGCTCCGGTTCCGAGGCTAGAACGCCAGGAGCTTGCGGGCCGCGTCCACGACGCGCTCCACCGAGGGCATGTACGCGTCCTCGATCTGCCAGTACGGGTACGGGACGTCGTAACCGGTCACGCGAAGGACCGGGCCGTGGAGGTCGAGGATCGCCTTCTCCGCGAGGATCGCGGCGATCTCGGCGCCGAAGCCGGCCACCCGCGGCGCCTCCTGGACGATCACGACGCGTCCGGTCTTCGCGGCAGAGGCGAGCAGCGCCCCCTCGTCGAGCGGCTTGAGCGAGCGGATGTCGAGCACCTCGACCGACGCCAGACCCGCGAGCGCGTCCGCGGCCGCCTCCGAGAGCGGCACCATCGAGCCGTACGCGACGAGCGTGAGATCGGTGCCCTCCCGCGCGAGCCGCGCCTTGCCGAGCGGCGTCACGTGCTCGCCCTCCGGCACCTCGCCGCGAAGCGTCCGGTAATGGAGCTTCGGCTCGAAGATGACGACGGGGTCGGGATCGCGGATCGCCGCCGCGAGGAGCCCCTTCGCGTCTGCCGGCGTGGACGGGATAGCGACCTTGATCCCCGGCGTGTGGACGTAGTACGTCTCGGGCGAGTCGTCGTGCAGCTCCGGCGCGCGCACGCCGCCGCCGTACGGCATTCGGATGGTGACCGGGAAGTCCATCCCGCCGCCCGTCCGCCAGCGGTAGCGGCCGACGTGCGTGATCAGCTGGTCGAGCGCGGGATAGGAGAACGCGTCGTACTGCATCTCGCACACCGGCCGCCACCCGGCCATGCAGAGGCCGACGGCGGTTCCCAGGATCCCGGCCTCCGCGAGCGGCGTGTCGACGCAGCGGTCGGGCCCGAAGCGGTCTCGGAGGCCGGCGGTCGCGCGAAAGACGCCGCCCGCGCGCCCGACGTCCTCGCCCATGACCATGACGTTCTCGTCGCGCTCGAGCTCGACGTGGAAGCAGTCGTTGATCGCCTCGACGAGGAGCTTCTCAGCCAACGGAGCCTCCGAGGATGCGGCGGAGCTCGGCGAGGTCCTCCGCGAGCTGCGGCGGCGGGTCGGCGTACGCGTGCTCGAAGACGAGGCCGATGTCCGCCGGGGGCTCCGCCTCTGCGGCCTGGATCCCCTCGCGCATGACCTCTGCGGCCTCGGCCTTGATCTCCTCCGCCTGCTCGTCCGAGAGGACCCCGAGCCGGCGGAGGTAGCCCTCGTAGCGGCCGACGCACTCGCGCGCCCGCTCCTCCTCCACCCGCGCGAGGTCGATGTAGGCGGTCGGGTCGTCGGCCGTCGCGTGCGGGGCGGCGCGGTAGGAGAGCGCCTCGATGAACGTCGGCCCCTCGCCGGCGCGCGCCCGCTCGACCGCCTCGCGCGTCGCCTCGTAGACCGCGAGCACGTCGAGTCCGTCCACGCGCACGCCCGGCATCCCGTACCCGACGGCCTTGTCCGCGAGGGTCTTGGCCCGCGTCTGTGCGGAGAGAGGCGTCGAGATCGCCCACTGGTTGTTGTTGCAGAAGAGGACGACCGGCGCCTGCATGACCGCGGCGAAGTTCGCGCCCTCGTGGAAGGAGCCCTCGGAGGTTGCGCCGTCGCCGAAGAAGACGAGCGCGCAGGCGTCCTCGCCGCGCAGCTTCTTGCCCCAGGCGAAACCGGCGGCATGCGGCACCTGCGTCGCGATCGGGACGCAGATCGAGGCGACGTTGTAGTCGGCCGGGTTCCACCAGCCGGCCGGGTGCCCGCGCCACCAGGAGAGGATCGTCGCGGCCGGCATCCCGCGCAGCAGCCCGATCGCCGACTCGCGGTAGGCCGGGAAGATCCAGTCGTCGTCGCCGAGCGCGTACGCCGCGCCGGCCTGCATCGCCTCGTGGTTCCAGAAGATCGCGTACGTGCCGATGCGGCCCTGGCGGTGGTAGACGACCGAGCGCTCGTCGTACGTCCGCAGCAGGATCATGTCGCCGTAGAGCGCGAGCAGGTCGCCCTCGGAGAGCCCCTCGACCTCGCGGTCGGGCAGCCCCTCCCCGTCGCCGATCACCCTCCGAAGCTCTTGCTCTGCCGCCGCAACCTGGGCCATGTGCGGCCCATTATCTCCCGACGAGCACGTCCAGCGCGGCACGTTCGGCGCGGAACGTGGCCGCCGTCACGTCGCCGAGGTCCTCCCCGTCGACCTGGAGCGGCAGCGGGCGGTCGCACTCGATCCGCAGCTCGTCGGCGTCGTGGACGCGGAGGAGCCAGCGCGGACGGCCGGGCCGCGGGCGGACGAGCGCGAGGGCTGCCGCAGGGATCCGAGCGGCGCTCAGCTCCACCGGTGCGGCGAGGTCGAGCCCGCCCTCGAAGGTCGCCTTCGGCGCCGCGTGGAGCGGGACCCGCCCGGCGTACGAGTACGGGTCGCAGTTCGCGACGAGCGCGAACGCGGCACGCCCCCGGCCGATGACCGTGAGCGCCGGCCCGAAGCGGGACCGGTGCGCGAGGAGCAGCCGCCCGAGCTCTCGGGCGAAGACGACGTCGCCGGGCCGCCGCCCGCCCGCGCGCCGCCCCAGGCGGTCGACCGCGCGCACGAGCTCCGCGTCCAGCCCGATCCCCGCCGAGAACGTGAAGCGACGGTCGGCGACCGGCTCGCCCTCGAGCGACGCCTCGACGTGCCCGAGCGAGATCGTGCGGCCCGCCGCGCCCTCCGCGAGCGCGTGAGCGACGGCGACGGCGTCGCGCGGGAGCCCGAGCGCCCGCGGGAGCACGTTCGTCCCGCCGCCGGGGAGGAAGCCGACAGCCACGCCGTCCGGCACCCCGTTCACCACCTCGTTGAAGCCGCCGTCGCCGGACAGGACGTACACGACGTCGCCCGGATCCATCTCGGCGGCCAGCTCCATCGCGTGGCCGGGCCCGCGCGTAAGAAGCGTCTCGACCGGGCCGAGCTCTCGCTCGACGGCGGCGACGAGCTCGGGCGTCACACGGCTCGCGTTGGGGTTCACGATGAGGCGCGCCACGCGCGGGAGGATCGCACGGCGCAGAGGCGCGGGGCAGGGCGAGCCGGAAGCCGCCCTGCCCCGCGCGGGGAGGCTACGCCTCGGAGGTGGCGACCGCCTCGCAGGCGGCGTCGCCCGTCCGGAGCTGCTCCGCGAGGACGTTCACGTTCACGTCGCAGAGCGCAGCCGCAACCGAGATCGGGATGAGCGCGGTGATGTCACCGATCTGGACGTTCACCAGGCTGTCGCCGGCCTGGTTCCCGCCGCCGTTCCCGCCCGTGCCGGGTGTGGCGATCGACTCGGCCGTGGCCTCACACGTTGCATCGCCGTCGCCGAGCTGCTCGGCGAGGACGTTCACGTTCACATCGCAGAGCGCGGCCGCGACGCTGACCGGCACGAGCACGGTCACATCGCCGACCTGGACGTTCACGAGGCTGTCCCCGGCCTGGTTGCCGGGCGGCACCTGCGCCGCGGCCGTGCCGGTGAACCCGAACGCGGCAACCACGCTGACGCACAGCGTCGTAACGAGCTTGGTCATCCTGGTCATTCGTTCCCCCCTTGCTTCGTGGACGAGACACCTCGTGCCCACCGGGCACCCGGGCAAACGGGGCGGGTCGTAAATTCGATGTGAACCTTGCCGCGAGGCTCTTAGACGGGCGTGTCGTAGCCGCGCATCCCGTCCACGAGCAGGGCGAAGAACCCGTCCGCGATCGCGTCGGTGTCGTCGCCGGGACGCAGCCACGTGTACGCCCAGTTCGCGGCCGAAAGGAGGAGCAGCGCGGCCGCGTTCTCGTCCAGGTCGGTGCGGAGCTCCCCGCCCTCGCGGCCCTCGCGGAAGAGCGCGCGGATCCGCTCCTCGTAGCGGCGCCGCTCGCCGAGGATCTCCTCGCGCCGCTCCGCGTCGAGCGAGCGCCACTCGCGGACGAAGACGGTCGCGACCGCGAGCTGGTCGACCACGAGCCGCAGATGAGCCCGTAGCGCGAGCCGGATCTTCTCCGTCGCCGGCGCCCGCTCGGGCAGCTCGTCGAGCGCGGCATGGAACCCGCGCGCGCCGACGAGCATCGTCTCGTAGAGGAGATCCTGCTTCCCCGCGATGTGCGCGTAGAGGGAGCCTTTCTGAACGCCGAGCGCCTGCGCGATGTCGCCGATCGACGTCGCGTGATAGCCCTTCTCGGCGAAGAGCCGGGCGGCTTCCTCGGACAGCTGTTTCCTGCGCGGCGTGCTAATCTGGACAGCCTAACGATCGTTCGGTAGGAGGGGCAAATGACGCCGCGCACCGAGGAAGCGTTCATCGAGCACGTGCAGTCCGGCGGGCAGGTCGAGGCGACCGACTGGATGCCGGACGAGTACCGCGCGAAGCTCGTCAAGTTCATCGAGATGCACGGGAACTCGGAGCTCATGGGCGTCCTGCCCGAGCGCGAGTGGATCCTCCGCGCGCCCACGCTGCAGCGGAAGCTTGCCCTCACCGCCAAGGTGCAGGACGAGGCCGGCCACGCGCAGCTCATCTACCGCGTCGTCGAGGACCTGGGCAAGCCGCGTGACGCGGTCCTCGAGGACCTCATCTCGGGCAAGAGCAAGTTCCACAACGTCTTTCACTACCCGACGAAGACGTGGGGCGACGTCGGCGTGATCGCGTGGCTCGTGGACGCGGCCGCGATCATCAGCCAGAAGGCGCTCCTCAAGTGCTCGTACGCGCCGTATGCGCGGATCATGAAGAAGATCTGCTGGGAGGAGTCGTTCCACATCCTCCACGGCCGCGACGTGATCCTCGCCATGGTGACCGGCACGCCGGAGCAGCGCGAGCTCGTCCAGGAGGCGCTCATCCGGTGGTGGCAGCCGCTCATGATGTTCCACGGCAACCAGATCCCGGCGGAGAAGGACCCGATGTACCACTGGCGGATCAAGAGCCAGGGGAACGAGGAGGCGCGCCAGCAGTTCCTCGACGGCTACGTGCCGCAGATCCGCGAGCTCGGGCTCGAGATCCCGGACCCGAAGCTCGCGAAGGACGAGGAGACCGGCCGGTGGGAGTACACGGAGCCGGACTGGGACGAGCTGAAGCACGTCGTCACCGGCCACGGCCCGATGACGGCCGAGCGGCTCGGCTTCCGACGTGTCTCGCGCGACGAGACCGCCTGGGTGCGCGACGCCGTGCTCGCCGACGCCGCCTGAGATGGCCGTCTGGGAAGTCTTCCGCCAGGAGCGCGAGGGCCAGCCGTTCCAGCACGGCGGGTCGCTCGAGGCGCCGAACCGCGAGTTCGCGGACGCGTACGCGCGCGAGTTCTACGGCCGGCGCGCGGAGTCGTTCGCGCTCTGGATCGTCCCGCGCGAGGCGGTCATGGAGGTGCGGGAGCCGTACGTCGCTCCGGTCTTCGACCGCGATTACCGCCGGGTGGACGGCTACTCGATCAAGGTCAAGCTCAAGGAGGCGCGTGAAGCCGCGAAAAGTGCTGGCGCACTTTCTGCGGGTCAGGGGTAGACCCATCGCTTCGCTCGGATGAGATGAGAACCGCAGCTGAACCAACCGTGAACCAGCTTCTCGCGCTCGCCGACGACGAGCTGATTCTCGGCTGGCGCGACTCGGAGTGGACGGGGATCGCGCCGTTCCTCGAGGAGGACGTCGCGTTCTCGTCGATCGCGCAGACGGAGATCGGGCACGCGCGCGCCTTCTACGAGCTAGCGGCGCGGGAGCTCGGCGGGACGGCCGACACGCTCGCGTTCGACCGATCGCCCGCGGAGTACCGCTCGTCGCCGCTCGTCGAGCTGCGGCTCGTGCACGACTGGGGCAAGACGATCGCGCGCCACGTCCTCTACGAGCTCGCGGACGCGATCCGGATCGCGGAGCTCAAGGAGTCGGACGACGCCGACCTCGCAGGGCTCGCGGAGAAGATCGAGCGCGAGGAGGCGTACCACGTCATGCACGCGCAGATGTGGGCCGACCGGCTCGCCGAGTCGGACGAAGGGCGTGCGCGCCTCGTGGCCGGGCTCGAGGAGCTCTGGCCCTACGCGCTCGGGCTCGTCGAGGGCGCGGCTCGCGAGCGGTTCCTTGCCAGCGTCCGCGAACGGCTGCCGTTCTTCTCGCCGCCTGACGTGGAGCCGGTTGAGCGCGGCGCGCATGTGGACGAGTGGGCCAAGCTCTGGGACGAGATGACGATGGTGCGCCGCTCCGCGCCGGGAGGCCAGTGGTGAGCGTCGCCGCGGCCTTGACGCCTGAGCGCGTGTGGGAGCGGCTGCGCGAGATCCCGGACCCTGAGATCCCGGTCATCTCGCTCGTCGACCTCGGTGTCGTGCGCGACGTCGCCGTGGAGGGCGAGCGGGTCCGCGTCGACTTCACCCCGACGTTCCTGGGCTGCCCGGCGCTCGAGGTCATGCAGCGGTTGATGGCGGACGCGGTGCGCGAGCTCGGCGGCGAGCCCGAGGTAATTGTGCGCTCCGACGATCCGTGGACGACCGACCGGATCACGCCCGAGGGCCGCGCGAAGCTCCGCGAGGCCGGCTTCGCCCCGCCCGGCCCGCGACCCGCGGTCGGTCAGGTACAGCTCGTGGACATTCAGCGCGGCCCGTTCCGCTGCCCGTACTGCGACTCGACCGACACGCGCCTCGACAACATCTTCGGCCCGACGCCCTGCCGTTCGATCCGCTACTGCGAGCGTTGCAGGCAGCCGTTCGAGCAGTTCAAGACGGTCTAGCGAAACGCGCGCTCAGCAGGGAAAACGCGGAAGCTTTCCGGCGTCGCGCTCGTTGTAGAGGGCAAGGAGGTGACGCATATGGGCGCATACGTGATGGCGACCTTTCTCGTCCTGATTGGGCCGCTTTCGTACTTCTTCGGCGTGGACTCCCGCCGAACGACGGACCGCGGCTGGTTCGGCGGCAGGCGTTAGGCAGGGAGCTCGCGGCGCTCGACCGTTTTTGGCACCGCGAGCCCGAGCACCATCGCCGGCAGCCAGGTGAGCGGCAGGTTGAACGCGATGCCGACCCAGACCGGCGTGTCGTATCCGTCGGCCGGGACGGAGAGCACGACCCACGCGACCGGAAGGGCGAGAGCCCACCAACGGCCGATCAGCGCAGCGGCGCCGACGTGGAAGACGAGCAGCAGCGTCCAGAGGCTCAATTCGGAGACCCACGCCGGCTCGTAGCCGACTCCGTCGTACCGACCCCAGATCCCGTGGGTGACAGCGAGCGCCCCGAGGAGATACGCCGCGGCTGCGCCGGCCTCGAGGGCGCGCCGGCTAGGCACAGGGCCGGCTCCCGCCGAGCACGCCGGCGGCGGGCGGCGGGAAGGACTCCGAGGCGGGCACGACCGGCTCGACGTCGTTCAGCGAGCGCAGCGCCTGGAGCGCACGCAACGCAAGGGCCTCGTCGTATGCGTAGACCTTGATCTGGACGGTGCGCGTGAGCAGGACCGGCGCGCCGTCGCTGCGCCCGAGGGGCGCGCCGCGGACGAGCTGCGGCTCGGCCGTCACGGACACGACCTCGAGATGCCGGCAGAGCGGCGTGATCTGGATGTCGAGCGGGAGCGTGCACGGGTGCTCCGACGCGTCGCAATCGCCGTACACCACGCTCGGGATCTCGCTGTCGAGCTCGAGATACGTGAGCGGGAGTCCCTCGAACTCCGGTCCGAGCCAGTAGAGCGCATGCCTGTCGAACCCGCGCCCGGCTTCGAGGTCGGGCGGCGGGGCCGGCTCCGCCACGCAGCCGGCCAGCGCGAATGCGACGAGCGCCAGCCCCGCGCCGCGCAGCATCCCTCGCATCACGCCGCCGCTCCGTTCCTCGCCGGTCGGGTCGCTCTTCGTGGCTGCGCTCACGTCGACCTCCGGTGCTAGGATCA
>Ga0299913_10000269_pt1 | contig 30156 bp, 28 predicted proteins | sample RVTome_9_FD_201360 | JGI IMG/M metagenome (GOLD analysis project Ga0299913, IMG submission 201360) | Soil microbial communities from uranium-contaminated site in the Upper Colorado River Basin, Wyoming, United States - RVT155D38 (version 2) ... | reverse complement strand
TGCCGGGCTTGGCGATAACAATAGGGAGGTGGCAATGAACCGTGGCTGAATGGGGCTGGCTTTCCGTGAGCTGGCGCTCGTTTTGGTCGCCCGCAATGGCGGGCTCCTGCTGCGCGGGAACCTCGCTAATGGGGCGCTGTCGGCGCCCGCAATTGCGGGCGACCCCTCCCCGGAGGCCGAGGTCAGTCTTTACCCGAACCTGTGGTCGCCTGCTCGCGTGATTTCGCAGTCTGCCAGTGGACTTCCAGGGTATCTATGTCGAGGGCAGCGAGGGCGGTTCCCGTTTGCCGGAGTTCCCGCTCCATCTCGCGGAAGCGTCGCTCGAATTTGTGGTTTGCCGCGGCGAGGGCTTCTTCCGGATCGATATTCAGGTGTCTGGCAAGATTGGCCACGGCAAAAAGCAGATCGCCGAGTTCTTCCGCTTCGTGAGCGCTGTTGCCTTCGTTCATCGCTTCCTTCAGCTCGGCAAGTTCTTCCGCGATTTTTGCCAGGGGACCTTCGCGGTCCGGCCAGTCGAAGCCGACGCCGGCAGCCCGTTTGCCCAGCTTTTCCGAGCGTTTCAGCGAGGGGAGCGCGCTTGCGATGCCGTCGAGGACGCTCTTGTTCGCCGGCCGGGACGCTCTGCGTTCGTCGGCCTTTATGCGCTCCCAGCTGCCCGCCACGACGCCGCGATCTTTTTCGTCATCGGTGCCGAACACGTGCGGGTGTCGTCGCAGCATCTTGGCCGCGATGCTCCCGGCAACGTCGTCGAAGGTGAAGGCTCCGGCCTCTTCCGCCACTCGCGAGTGGAACACGACCTGCAACAGCAGATCGCCGAGTTCGTCACGGATCCCGTCGATATCGTCGCGGCGAATGGCATCGACGACCTCGTACGCTTCCTCGAGTGTGTAAGGCGCCAGTGTGGAGAAATCCTGTTCCCGGTCCCAGGGGCAACCGGTGTCCGGGTCGCGAAGCCGGGCCATGATATCAAGTAGCTTCTCGATAGGGTTCATAAGTCTTTATTTATATTGCTTATCAAGCAGGCGCTGTCGCAGGTTCAGGAGGATGTTCGCGGTCGCGCCCCAGATCCGCTCCGAGGCGAAGTGAAACTCCACGATCGGCACGCGCACGCCGTTCCATTCCCGCTCCGACGCGCGTTCGTTCGCAGCGTCCAGAAGGTATGCCAGCGGTACTTCGAAGGCGTGCTCCACTTCGGCCCGGTCGATGCGCAATTCGATTCCGGGCCGTACGATGCCGACGATCGCGGTGACCGCATAGCCGGTAATGGTGGGCGTTGGTTCGAGGTAACCGGCCACCTCGACGTCGGCCGGCTGGATACCCACCTCTTCCCAGGTCTCCCGCAGGGCGGTTGCCTGAATGTCGGCGTCCCCGAGTTCCATACGCCCGCCGGGGAAGCTGACCTGGCTTGCATGGTAGCGCAATGCCGCGGAGCGGCGTGTCAGTAACACTGAAAGCATGTCTTCATGCTCGATGATCGGGATCAGAACCCCGGCGGGTTTGAGATCGGTGCTGAGTTTCGTACGCAGGTCCGGCGGCCACCTTTCCAGTTGCTCCGGCATCACGATACGCACAGGATCCTGTGGCAGCCTGGTGTGGGCCAGCCGCTCGCGTATATCTCGCGCGGAAAGCTTTTCATTCCTGATTGACACTACTGCTTGATGCCGCCTTCGGTAAGCGCAGCGGGATCCAGCAGGCGGTCCAGCTCACTCTCCGTCAGGTCGGTCATCTCGCGGGCAACCTCCCTTATCGCCCTGCCCTCTGCATAGGCTTTCTTTGCGATAGCGGCACCTTTCTCATAGCCGATCACGGGGTTCATTGCGGTTACGAGGATCGGGTTACGGCCGACGGCGCGGCTGATGTTCTCCTCGTTGACGACAAAATCGGCGATGGTCGTGCCCGCCAGGCAGTTCGCCGAACTGGTCAGTATCCCGATGCTTTGCAGCAGGTTGTGCGCCAGAACCGGCAGCATCACGTTCAACTGAAAATTGCCGGATTGTCCGGCAATGGCGATTGTGGTGTCGTTACCGAGGACCTGCGCGCAGACCATCGCGACCGCTTCCGGAATGACCGGATTCACCTTACCGGGCATGATGCTCGACCCGGGCTGCAGCGCCGGAAGCCCGATTTCGCCCAAGCCCGCCAGTGGCCCGGAATTCATCCAGCGCAGGTCATTGACGATCTTCGTCAATGCCACGGCCAGCGTCCGGAGCTGACCGGAGGTTTCCACGGCGGTGTCCTGACAGCTCAGCGCTTCGAACAGAGAGTCGGCCTGACGGAACTCGATACCCGTCTGCTCGCTCAACAGCACGGCAACCTTGCCGCCGAATTTGGGATGCGCATTGATTCCCGTACCGACAGCGGTGCCGCCCTGTGCAATAGCGGTCAGGCGCTTCATCGTATCGCCGAGCCTGTCGATACTGCTGCCGATCTGTGATGCCCAGCCATCGAGCTCCTGACCCATCGTCACCGGCATGGCGTCCATCAGGTGCGTGCGTCCGGTCTTTACCACCCGCTTCGTTTCCTCGGCCTTCCTCGCGAGCGTTTTCTGCAGCCTTGTCAGCGCCGGCAACAACTCGTCGTGAATCGCGATGGCTGCGCTGACGTGAACGCAGGTGGGGATGACGTCGTTACTGCTCTGGCTCATGTTGACGTGATCGTTCGGGTGCACCGGAGAGCCGAGCAGATCGCTTGCGAGGCGCGCAATAACCTCATTGGCGTTCATGTTCGAACTAGTTCCCGAACCTGTCTGGAAAACGTCAATCGGAAAATGGGCGTCGTGCTGGCCCATGGCCACCTGAAGCGCAGCTTTCTGAATCGCGATTGCCCGGTCGCTTGTCAGCAGACCGAGCTCGGCATTGGCGCCGGCAGCTGCCCACTTGACCAAACCGAGCGCTGCAATGAACTGGCGCGGCATCGGAATGCCGCTGATCGGAAAGTTCATGACAGCACGTTGTGTCTGGGCGCCCCACAACGCGTCCTCCGGGACCTTGAGTTCGCCCATGCTGTCGTGTTCGATACGGTAGGACTTGTCACTCATTTTGACTTTCTCTCCAAAGTTAAACGGGGTCGAACCGGGGTTTTCGTTCAGTGTCGTGGAAGGCCTGCGACTTTGCAGCGAAAACTTCGGTTCGACCGCATTTAACTTCCTGCCGCAATCATTGGTGTATGATTCGCGCTTTGCCAGTACAAGTCTAGCCCGGATGGCGCAGGTGTCCCCCGGAACGATCAGAGTGTGCTCATGAGCCTTAAAGCGTTGTCGCCGGTGGACGGACGATATGCCTCGAAGGTCGACGCACTGCGCGGCATCTGCAGCGAGTACGGACTGATTCGCTATCGTGTGCTGGTCGAGATTCGGTGGTTGCAGTGGATGTCGGACGAGCCTTCAATCAAGGAGCTGGCGCCATTTTCAATGCTCATGAAAGGCGTTCTGAACCGCATCATCGACGAATTCTCGTTCGATGACGCGCAGTGGATCAAGAAAGCCGAGTCCAGGACCAATCATGACGTCAAGGCCGTCGAATACTTTCTCAGGAATCGCCTCGGCAGCGGCAGCGACGTCAGAAACGCCGGCGATTTCATTCATTTTGGCTGTACGTCGGAAGACGTTAACAATATTGCGTACGCCCTGATGCTGCGCGGGGCGCGCGACGAAGTGCTCGTTCCCGCCATGAAGGAACTGGCCGCGAAATTGCGCGCGCTGGCAAACGCACACGCCGAACTTTCCATGTTGTCGCGAACCCACGGACAGGCTGCAAGCCCTACGACCCTCGGCAAGGAAATGGCCAACGTCGGCGCCCGTCTTGTGCGTGCGCAGAAACAGCTGTCGAGCGTCGAGCTTCGTGGCAAATGGAACGGCGCGGTCGGAAACTTCAATGCGCACGTTGTTGCCTATCCCGAGATTGACTGGCCCGAACTGAGCAGTCAATTCGTCCGGTCGCTCGGGCTCGATCCGAACGTCCTCACCACGCAGATCGAACCGCATGACTGGGCCGCTGAGTACGCGCATGCCCTCGAACGGTACAACACGGTGCTGTTGGACTTCTGCCGCGACATGTGGGGATACATATCGCTCGGCTATTTCCGGCAACGGGCGAACCCGGACGAAGTTGGCTCGTCCACCATGCCGCACAAGGTCAACCCGATCGATTTCGAGAATGCCGAGGGCAACCTCGGCGTTTCGTCGGCACTACTCAGTCACTTCGCGACCAAGCTTCCCGTATCTCGCTGGCAACGGGATCTGAGCGACTCGACGGTGCTGCGGAACTTCGGCACCGCGCTCGCGCATTCGCTCATAGCCGTGCAGGCGGTCAAGAAAGGCCTCGAGAAACTGCAGGTCAATCCCGAGGTGATCGCCAACGATGTCGACAGTGCCTGGGAAGTACTGGCGGAGGCGGTCCAGACAGTCATGCGTCGCTACGGCGTCGCAGAACCTTATGAGAAACTGAAATCACTGACGCGGGGCCGGCCGGTGACGAAGGAAGTCATGCACGACTTTATCAGATCGCTCGACATTCCCGAGGATGCCCGCCGACGACTTCTGGAACTGGCGCCGTCCGCATATACCGGCGTTGCGAGCCAGCTCGCAAGGTCCGTCTGACCCTGCCCATGAGGCCGGCCGGTCCCATAATGTGAAACCCCGGCGCAGATTACCCGCTTCGCCGGTCGGCCAGGGTGCCCTGCGACGTCGTTTTCGTCTGCGCCTGACCGCCGACGATAAAAGTCCGAAAAACGTGACACAGTTAGCAACGGAGCCATCGGGGTGGCCGTTAAGATTGCTGTCACTTGCGACGGTTGGGTCGTTCAGATGCGGTGGCGGCAGTCAGAGGAAGAATCATTAGCAGAGAAAAAAGCCGAAAAATCCGTCATAGATTTCTCAGCCCGCGTCACGACACGCCTCCAATTCTGCTAACCTGCCTGCTCGCGCTCCGCAATGAAGCCACAATCCGGAACGAAATTCGCGGACTTCTTCGGGTTACGATGAACGACGGCAAATAATGGAACAAGCTCGGAAAAAAGGTCGGCGCTGGGTTCTTTCTACGCAGGAAGAAATGCGCCAGGCCGTGATTGACGTCGCAAGCGAGGCAACGCGCCGCATCTCGATATTCACGCATGACCTCGAGCCCGGAATCTATGACGATCCGGACTTCCTGGAAGTCGTGAAACGGCTCGTCCTGTCGCAAGCGTATGCCAGAATCCGTGTTCTTATTGCCGATCCTTCACGCGCCGTCAAAAACGGCAACAATTTCGTCCATCTCGGGCGGCGGCTCAACACGTACATAGAATTCCGGCACGTGCGGACAGACCTTCGCACCCATGCCGAGTCGTTTTGTATCGCCGACGAGGTGGCGCTGGTCTACCGCCTGCAGGCCAGTCGCTGGGAAGGCATTGCCGACACCTACGAGCCTGGCGTCGCCAAGGTGTACGGCAAGCTGTTCGACGAAATCTGGGTGGCAAGCGAGGTCGAAACCGAATTCCGCCAACTCGGCATCTGATTCTTCAAATCTCGCTGCACGTGTTGCCAACTGATCTGACCGTTGCTGCCGTCGTTCCGAAGGACGGCCGCTACCTGATCGTCGAAGAGCGCGCCTCGGGTGTCGTTGTCCTCACGCAGCCGGGCGGTCATATCGAAACCGGCGAATCTCCCGAACAGGCCGTTATCCGCGAGACTCTGGAGGAAACCCGCTGCAGGGTCGAAGTGGACGGCCTGCTCGGCGTATATCTCTGGATACATCCCCAGACTCGCCAGCAATTCCTTCGCATCGTGTACGTTGCATCCTTCGTCAGCGAGGACGCTGCGCTGGACCTCGACGACGGAATTTATGCCGTCCACTGGTACTCCCTCGAAGACCTGAGGCGGCGGGGCAAGTCGCTGCGTTCCCCGATCGTCATCCGTTGCCTCGAGGACCACACTGCCGGGCGCCGTAAGCCGAAGTCGCTCCTCGCCAGCATGCTGCCTGTACATCAGAACGTCGATCGGGTGCTCGCAAGCGCATCTCTCGTCTGACCGGAGGCGGGCGGGTGCTCGCCTTTCCTGCAAAGCTCCGCTTCTCGCGTCTGCTGCGTCCTCAGAGTGATAAAGTCCCGGCATCATGATTGATCCGGTACAGCAACCCAGCGACGCCGTGCGCGGCACACGCGTAGTCGTCGGGCTATCGGGCGGCGTCGATTCGGCCGTTGCGGCGCTGCTCCTCAAAGACGCCGGCGCGGACGTGCATGCGCTGCATATGACGAACTGGGAAGACGACGACGGTTACTGCACGGCGGCTGCCGATCTTCAGGATGCCCACCGCATCTGCGAGCAACTCGACATCCCGTTGCACCACGTGAACTTCGCGCGCGAGTACCGGGCACGCGTATTCGAGCACTTCCTGGGTGAATATCGGGCAGGCAGGACACCGAACCCGGACGTCCTTTGCAACCGCGAGATCAAGTTCGGCGTGTTTCGCAGTTATGCCGGGCGGCTGGGGGCCGGGCGGCTTGCAACCGGACATTACGCGCGAATCCGTTACATCGGGGCGGAGTTGCAGTTGTGGAAGGCAGCCGACAGCAACAAGGACCAGAGCTACTTCCTGCATGCCGTCACGGAAGAGTCGCTGGCCGAGACGCTGTTCCCGCTCGGCGACCTCACCAAGGAAGAAGTGCGCGGAATCGCCCGCGATCGCGGCTTGAACGTTTTCGACAAAAAAGACAGCACCGGAATCTGCTTTATCGGCGAACGTCCCTTTCGGGAATTTCTTGTGCAGCATCTGGCAGCCGGACCCGGACCCATACGCACACCCGATGGACGAACGGTCGGCGAGCATGCCGGCCTGGTGTACTACACTGTCGGCCAGCGGCAGGGCCTCGGCATCGGTGGACTCAAGGGTGCAGACGACGCGCCCTGGTACGTTGCCGGCAAGAACCTGGACGAAAACACACTGATCGTCGTGCAGGGCGAACACCCGCTGCTCTACAGCGACGAACTCGACGCAACGGAAGCAAACTGGATAGGAAAGCTCCCGGGAGCACTCCAACGATCACAGCTGCTGTCTTGTCGAGCGAAGGTCCGCTACCGCCAACCGGACCAGGAATGCGGCGTGCGGAGCACCGCAGCCGGCAAGCTCACAGTGTCGTTCGACGAGCCGCAACGGGCAGTCGCACCCGGGCAGTTCGTCGTGTTCTACCAGGACGAACGCTGCCTCGGCGGAGCCGTCATCGACCAGGTGCGGTCCCGCGCCCGGCTCCGGGCCGCGATTTAGGATGCCGTATTCGTTATAATGCGGCGCCCACGCCTTGGCAGCGGTCGGAGTTCGGCCGCTACGCAGCAGGATTCATGATGGCACGGCGTGTCAGCGGAGTCCCCCCAACGACCTCGACATCCATGAATCCTGCGGTCAGGGCGCTCATTAACAGTCCCCGGAGATAAACTATGAAGGACAGCTTCGGCGCTCGTTCAATGCTTGACGTTGACGGCAACCAGTACGAGATATACAGGCTCGACGCCGTCAAGGAAGGTCATGCAGGCCGGCTGCCCTACTCGCTCAAAATCCTCCTCGAAAACCTGCTGAGGCACGAAGACGGCAGAGACGTGATGCGGGAGGACATCCTGTCGCTGGCGAACTGGGATCCGAAAGCGGAGCCGGACACGGAGATTTCCTTTACTCCGGGCCGGGTGATCCTGCAGGACTTTACCGGTGTGCCGGCCGTGGTGGACCTTGCGGCGATGCGCGATGCGGTGGTCAAACTCGGCGGCAGCGCGGACACCATCAATCCGCTGTCGCCTGCGGAGCTCGTGATAGATCATTCGGTACAAGTCGACCGCTATGGCGCCGCGGATTCGCTCGACCTCAATAACAAAATCGAGTTCAAGCGCAACAAGGAACGCTACACGTTTCTGCGGTGGGGCCAGAGTGCGTTCGAGAACTTCCGGGTCGTACCGCCCAATACCGGCATCGTGCACCAGGTCAACCTGGAATATCTCGGCCGGGTAGTGTTCGATACGACGAAGGACGGCGTGCGCTCTGCCTATCCCGATACGCTCGTCGGCACGGATTCCCACACTACCATGATCAACGGGCTCGGTATTCTCGGGTGGGGCGTCGGGGGCATCGAAGCCGAGGCCGCGATGCTCGGCCAGCCGATAACGATGCTGATTCCCCAGGTGCTGGGTTTCAAGTTGAGCGGCGCACTGCTCGAAGGCACCACGGCGACCGACCTGGTGCTGACGGTAACGGAAATGCTGCGGGAAAAAGGCGCCGTCGGGAAGTTCGTCGAATTCTTCGGTGACGGACTTGCGGACCTGCCGCTTGCCGATCGGGCGACGCTCGGCAACATGTCTCCGGAGTTCGGCAGCACTTGTGCGATTTTTCCGATCGACGGCGAGACCATTCGGTATCTCGAACTGACCGGACGCGATCCCTCCCATATCAGGCTGATTGAAGCTTACGCAAAGACACAGGGTTTGTGGCGGTACGAAGGCGAAGAGCCCGCAAGATACAGCGACCTTTTGGAACTCGACCTCGAGTCCGTCGAGCCCAGCATCGCCGGACCGAAGCGGCCACAGGATCGTATCTTGCTCAGCGAGGCCGACAGCCGTTTCCGGGAACACCTTGCAGACTCGGTTTCGCGTCGCAAGTCCGGCGGCATGGCCACCGCGACGCTTGACGGCCAGCCGGTGGAGATCAGTGACGGGGCGGTGCTGATCGCCGCAATCACGAGTTGCACGAATACATCGAATCCTGCGGTAATGATCGGAGCCGGGCTGCTGGCGCGGAATGCCGGCGCGCGTGGTCTCAGAACGAAGCCGTGGGTCAAGACCAGTCTTGCGCCGGGATCCAAAGTGGTCACGGACTATCTGGAGAAAGCCGATCTTCTGGACGATCTTGCCACGCTCGGGTTCTATACGGTGGGTTACGGTTGCACTACCTGCATAGGCAATTCCGGACCGCTGAAGGACGAGATCGCGGAAGCCGTGACCGAAGGAAACATCGTGGGTTGCGCTGTGCTCTCGGGTAACCGTAATTTCGAAGGCCGCATCCATCCGATGGTGCAGATGAACTTTCTCGCCTCGCCGCCGTTGGTCGTGGCCTATGCGCTGGCCGGCACGATGCACCTGAACCTGTTCAGGGACGCGCTCGGCGACGATGCGTCGGGCAACCCGGTGTACCTGCGTGACATCTGGCCGAGCCAGAAGGAAATCCAGGAGTTCATCGTCCGCAATATCGACTCCGGCATGTTCAAGTCGAGTTACGACAGCGTTTTCGACGGCGACCGGAACTGGAACAGCCTCGATGTGCCGCGCGGCGAGATATACAGCTGGGATCCGGACTCGACCTATGTCAAGAACCCGCCTTATTTCGAAGGGATGACGCTCGATACGCAGCCTCTCGAGGACATTCGGGGCGCAAGGGTGCTTGCCCTGCTCGGCGACTCCGTTACGACCGATCACATCTCGCCTGCGGGAAGCATCTCGGCAGGGAGCCCGGCCGCGCAGTATCTTCGCGAAATGGGCGTCGAGCCTGTCGACTTCAACTCATACGGGTCGCGGCGCGGCAATCACGAAGTCATGATGCGCGGAACCTTCGCGAATATTCGCCTGCGCAACCAGCTTGCACCGGGCACCGAAGGCGGCTGGACGCGCCATCAACCCGGTGACGAGCAGATGTCGATCTACGAGGCATCGCTTTGTTACCGGAAAGAAGGTACGCCGCTGATCGTTATTGCCGGCAGCGAATACGGTTCCGGCTCATCCCGGGACTGGGCGGCCAAGGGCACTCTGCTGCTCGGCGTCAAGGCAGTCATTGCCGTCAGCTACGAACGCATACATCGCTCCAACCTGATCGGGATGGGCGTTCTGCCGCTTCAGTTCGCGGACGGCGATAGTGCACAGAGCCTCGGTCTGACCGGGAGGGAAGTATTCGATATCGAAGGTATCGCGGACGGCAAGTCCCGCACAGTCACCGTCACAGCTACCAGGACCGGCGGGGGGCGGGTTCTGTTCGATGCCAGGGTGCGCATCGATACACCGAAGGAACGCGACTACTTCGAGCATGGCGGAATACTTCACTACATGCTGCGACAGCTGGCCACCCGCGCGGAGGCGGCGTGACACGTCATAACGCGAGGCTGGAACCGGCAGACACCGAAGCCTCCCAAGGACCGTCCTGATGATTTTCAAGCGCCGGAAGAACGGCAATGCCGCCGCCAGGCAGCCCTCGGGTATGCCCCGGGGGCTCACCGAAAAACCCTTGTGGGTCAAAGTGGCGCTCGGCGGCGTTGTTGCGCTGCTGTTTCTGCTGATCGGGATGGCCGTGCACTGGTCCGGCGAACCGGAAATTTTCTGGGTGAACGAACGTCCGGATAACGAGCGCACCGTGGTCGGCTACGCAACCGCGGACACCCTCGTTCGGGTGGCCGACACACTGCTGGAGAAACCCGGCGGCTACCTGACGAACGACATCATGCCGCCCGGCGTGTTCCTCGATAATATTCCTAACTGGGAGTTCGGCGTCCTGCAGCAGGTGCGCGACCTCGCCCGCGTCATTCGCAACGACTACAGTCGCAGCCAGTCGCAATCCAAGGAAGATTCCGACGTCGCGGTCGCCGAACCGAAGTTCTTTTTCGACAACGATTCCTGGATACTGCCCCCGACCGAGTCGGAGTACCGCGACGCCATTGCAGGCTTCGCGCGCTACCGTGACCGGCTTTCGGGCATCGGCGGGGCCGATGCACAGTTTTACGCGCGCGCCGACAATTTGCGGGAATGGCTGGCGCAGGTCGAAAAGCGCCTCGGCAGCCTGACGCGACGTCTCGGCGACAGTGTGGCCAACACCGTCATCAATACAGACCTGGCGGGCGAACGTTCTGCCGCAGCCACTTCGGGACTGGCCGACAGCGTCGACGTGCGTACGTCCTGGTTCGAGATCGACGATATCTTTTTTGAAGCGCGCGGAACCGCCTGGGCGCTGGTGCATTTTTTTCGCGCTGCGGAATTCGATTTTTCACAGGTGCTGTCGGACAAGAACGCCGCAGTAAGCGTCCGCCAGATCATCCGTGAACTCGAGGCCAGCCTTCAGCCGCTGCGCTCGCCCGTCGTATTGAACGGCGGCGGTTTCGGCCTGTTTGCAAATCACTCACTGGTAATGGCCAACTATCTCGCTCGCGCCAACGCGGCAGTTATCAACCTCCGCGAGTTGCTGGACCAGGGATGACCGGGGCCAGTTGGGGGGCAATCAGTAAATACCCAGCCAGCCGGGCACACGCCGCCAGCCGTCGGTAAGTTTCCTGTCGAGGCGCTCGTAACCGGGCTCGAACTGTCCCACCAGGTTCCAGAAGCGCCTGGAATGGTTCATGTGCCGTCCGTGGCAAAGTTCGTGAATCATGAGATAGCGCATCACGGTCGGTTCCAGGAACAGCAGGCACAGGTTGAGACTGACGGTTCCGGTGCCGCTGCGACTGCCCCAGCAGGTTCGCTGTGCCCTGATCTGGCATTTCTTGTAGGGAGTGTTCATCAGCAGAGAGAGCGCGCGCAGGCGGGGTTCGAATTCGTCTTTGGCTATCGACGCGAGGCAGCGGCGCAGAGCTTCCACACAGAGCTTGTCTTCGCCCGTGCGGCCGGTCAGAACGATACGGGACGCCCTCAATGTGTAACGCACCGACGTCGCGCCGGTCACCGCCTGGTAGCGCACCGACAGTTTTCTGCTCACCGCGGGCAGCTTGATCGATTCCGGCAGTGTAAACGGTTCGTTGGCAAGGTCGCCGGCGAATGACTCGCGGGCGTCACGGATCCACGCGGCGTTGTCGCGGACGAAGGCCTCCACCTCGGCAGCTCGCGTCCTGCGTGGCACCACGACTTCGACCCGGCCGCCCGGGAAAACCTTGATGGTCAGCCGTTTCGCCCGCGCACTCTTTCGCACCGCAAAGCCCGGCACGTTGCCGGGTTCGGGTGTTTCCGGAAAAAGCGTCAGCTGGCGTTTGGGGGATCGCACCCGGGTATTCTAGCCGGATTCCTTGCGGACTCTGCAGATACGCAAATCCGGCTAATTATTATCGTATAATCAATGCCCTGGGCGTCAGGGCCGGTCCCCGCTGAAGCGCTCGGCGTCGTCCATGCTCATGACCCCGCTGACCCCGCCGACCTCGGCCGAGTCGCTGATGTAAAGCTCGACTTCACGTTCCAGCCGGATTTCACCCGTTATCCGCACCCCGGGGCCGATGATCACCCTCGGTTTTCTGCTGCCCGTGTTCCACCTGTGACCTTGCGGCTTCTCGACGACGAGATCGCCCTGCAGGGTGGCACCATTGGACAGCGTGACGTCGCCGTTAACGGTGGCGAGATCGCCGCCGATCCCCGCCCCGTCTATATCGATCTCGCCGTTCACGTTGCTCACATCGTCGCTGACCGACGAACCCGCACTCAGGCTGATCTTTCCATTCACGACCTTGACCTCACCGTCGATCGTCGAGTTTTCGCCGACGCTGATCGAGCCGTTGACGCTGGTCAGGTCGCGCGCAGTCACCCCGGAGCCGATGCGAACGCTGCCGTTTACGGTTTGCGCATCCTCCACCCTGGCGTTGGCATCGACTCTGATCGTACCGTTCACCGTCTCGAGCCCGCCGTTGACGGTGGCGTCATCGCCTACGGAAATGCTGCCGTTGACGGTCGAATGGCCGCCGGTTTCGCTTCCTGCTTCGACGTTGATGCTTTTGTTCATGTTGAAGCCGCACGCAGGCGCGACAACGCCCAGCGCAAGAAGTCCGGCAACGATCGCTGTAAGGTTGCGTCTGGTAGACATGTCGTGATCCTTCATGATCTGGTTTGGCCGCGAACCGGCAAGGGCTCGCGTCCGGATTGGTATGAGTTTGATGCGGACCGCGGAGAAATGGTTTAAGTGCCGGTGTCCTCAGTTTCTGCGCAAGTCGCAACAGGGCGTTGCAGGAGCCCGCAATGGCGGGCTCCTGCGGGCTTCGATCCCGACTTGTCCGGAGTTCCCTCTACAATCCCCGGGGCGATCCCTAGGCGGCGTCGGGCGCACAAGGTAACCTATGGGCTCTTTTAGCGCAGCAATCCCGCCATGCCAACCGTGCTCGAGGCCAGAAACCTCGTCAAGCAATATCCCGGCGTATTGGCCGTCGACCACGTCAGCTTTTCCGTCCGGGAGGGTACCTGCTTCGGCCTTCTCGGCCCGAACGGCGCCGGGAAAACGACCACCGTCGAGATGATCGAAGGGGTAACGCCGCCGGATTCCGGTGAGATTCTCTACTGCGGGGAGCCCACCGGACGCCGTTTTCGCGAGGAGGCCGGTATACAGTTTCAGAACACTGCCTTGCAGGATTTCCTCACGGTGCGCGAGACAGTCCGACTTTTCCAGAGCCTGTACGATCGCAAGGCCGATATCGGGCACATTATCGACGAGTGTTCCCTGGGGGACTTGCTCGATCGGGACAACCGGAAACTTTCCGGAGGTCAGCGCCAGCGACTGCTGCTGGCGGTTGCACTCGTCAACCGCCCGAAACTGGTGTTTCTCGATGAACCGACGACCGGGCTCGACCCGCAGGCGAGGAGGAATTTCTGGGAACTGGTGAAACGCATTCGGGCGGAAGGCACGACCCTGGTGCTGACCACGCATTATATGGATGAAGCACAGGTGTTATGCGACGAGATAGCAATCATGGATGCGGGCCGCATCATTGCACAGGGAAGCCCGGATGCATTGCTGCAGCGTCAGTATCGGAATGTCGTCATCGAACTGCCACTCGACGACATCAGTGGGGATCTGACCAGCATCGAACATCGCGTACTCGAAGCCAGGGGCACCATTGAGATATCGACAAACGATGTCAATACCACCCTGAAAGACCTTGCACCTCGCGTCACCGGGCTTAACCGGATGAAGATCCGGCAACCCAACCTCGAAGACCTGTTTCTCGATCTCACCGGTCACTCGCTGCGTACCTGACAACAGGCATGATGCATCATTCGACGGCCCCGCAGGCAACAGCATGTTGAGACGCATTTACGCGATATTTCACGCGCGGAACCTCGAATTCGTTCGCGACCGAAGTTCCCTGAGCTGGAACATCATCCTTCCGGTGGCTCTGATGTTCGGCCTGTCCTTTATCTTCGGCGGTGGTACACCCCCTGAATACACGGTTGGAGTGCTGCAATCCGGCGACAAGGTCCACCCGGGCAGCCACCCCTTCCTGGCCACCCGCTACGTTCAGTTCGTTCCGGTGAAGAACCTCGACGAGGGCATGACAAAGGTCGCAAGGCATCAACTGGATCTGCTGATTCGTCTGGAGGAGCCACTCCGCTACTGGGTCAATCCGGAGTCTCCGCGAGGCTACTTCATCGAGTTCGCCTTGCTGCAATCGGCCGGGACGCGGCAGGTCGAGAAGGCGCAGATCCGCGGCCTCCCGGTACGCTACATCGACTGGGTTCTGCCCGGCATACTCGGAATGAATATGATGTTCAGCTGCCTGTTCGGCGTTGGTTACGTCGTCGTCCGCTACCGGAAAAACGGCTTTCTCAAACGCTTGCGGGCCACGCCGCTTCGGTCGTTCGAATTCGTTGCCGCGCAAATGGCATCCAGGTTGATGCTGATCATCGTCATCACTGCGTTCGTCTACGCGGGCACGAGCTGGTTCCTGAGCACGCGCATGGAGGGCAGCTACCTGACACTGCTGGTAATCACGGTACTTGGCGCGATCAGCCTGATCTCGATGGGGCTGGTAGTGGCCGCGCGCGTGACCAGCGAAGAACTTGCGGGAGGGCTGCTTAACCTGGTGACATGGCCGATGATGATGCTGTCCGGCGTATGGTTCTCGCTCGAGGGAACCGACGCCTGGGTGCAGCGCACCGCCGGGATATTTCCGCTGACACACATCCTCGATGCGGCTCGCGCCGTTATGATCGACGGCGCCGTATTTCCGGACGTACTGCCGCAGATTGGTGTGCTCTGCGTGATGAGCGCGCTCTTCCTGACTGTCGCTGCCCTGATCTTTCGCTGGCGGCCGCGTTAGTCGCGCCCCCTGCACGGGAACGGGATGACCAGTGTGGACCTCATCGACGTCGGAGCGAACCTGACCCACGACAGCTTCGACGCGGACCGCGAGGAAGTGATCGAGCGCGCTGCGGTCTGCGGGGTACGGCGCATGATCGTTACCGGAAGCTCTGCAAAAGGCAGCCTGGAGGCTGCCAGGCTCGCGGAAAGCCTCCCTGGGCGACTGTACGCAACCGCAGGTGTTCATCCCCACCATGCCGACGAATACGGCCCCGAGGTGAACGACACTCTGCTTCGCTTGCTCGGTCAGGACAGCGTGGTTGCAGTGGGGGAATGCGGGCTCGACTTCTTTCGAAATTTCTCCCCGCGCCGGGCGCAACAGGATGCATTTCAGGCACAGCTGGAACTTGCCGCCACGACGCGAATGCCCGTGTTCCTGCACCAACGCGAGGCACACGCCGAGTTCATTGAAATACTGCGGCCGATGATTGCACGGGCCGCCGGCGGCGTTGCACACTGTTTCACCGGCGATTCCGCCGCTCTCCGCGAGTACCTCGACATGGGACTTTATATCGGGATTACCGGGTGGATCTGCGACGATCGGCGAGGTGCGGAGCTCAGAAATCTTGCAAAAGACATCCCGCTCGATCGCCTTGTGATCGAAACGGATGCGCCCTACCTTATGCCGCGAACGCTGAGACCCAGGCCGCGCACACGACGCAACGAGCCTATGCATCTGCGTGAGGTGCTGCGGGTTTTTGCGGAAGCGAGCGGCGAGCCTGAGATGCGCGTCGCGACCGCCTCCACCAGGAATGCCGAGCAACTGTTCGGACTGTGTAGCGAGGGCGCTCGCGAAACGCAGTGATATACTGACGACAACTCCGGCACGTTGTGTCCTGTAAACGCACTCGAGGGCGTCGCATATTCAGAACGGAAAACGCAGGATACGCACCCGCCTCAAGGTCCGCTACCCCGTGCTGATGCGACAGCCGTAGCGCGCCATGGCACTTCTCTGGCGCATGACGCTCGGCAGCATCAGAGATCTTACGCCTGTCGTGGTGGTCATCCTGTTTTTCCAGATTGTCGTGCTGCAGCAGCCGGCCAGAGAGCTGCTGCCACTCATCGAGGGAGCGTTGCTGGTCCTCGTCGGGCTCACGCTCTTCGTCTACGGTCTGGAACTCGCCCTGTTTCCGATAGGCGAGGCGTTGGCCTACGCACTCGCGCAGAAAGGCAGCTTTATCCTGCTGCTGGTGTTCGCGTTTCTGCTCGGGTTCGGCGCCACGTTTGCGGAGCCTGCGCTGACTGCGGTCGCTGCCGAAGCCGCGCGTGCCGCCGCCGGCGGCGGAGCCATCGCCGACACCACGGTTGCCAGGGAGGGATACGCCCTGGGGCTTCGCGTAACCGTTGCGCTCTCCGTCGGCGTAGCGCTATTGCTGGGAGTCACCCGAATCGTTCTGGGCTGGTCACTGCCGCTGATGGTCATCTGCGGCTACGTCGCCGTGATTGCCATTACCTCTGTCGCCCCGCGCGAAACGGTCGGAATTGCTTACGATTCCGGCGGCGTTACCACGTCGGTCATTACGGTACCGCTGGTTACCGCGCTGGGTATAGGACTTGCATCCTCCCTGGGAGGACGGCATCCGCTGACTGATGGCTTCGGCATGATCGTACTGGTTCTTTTGACCCCGATGATATTCGTGATGGCGTACGGAACACTTCTCGCATGGATCTGACCCGGGGCTTCCTCGACATAATCGCAGCCACAGCCGTGGACGTGCTGCCGGTTGCAGTGTTTCTGCTGTTCTTCTACCGGGTCGTGCTCGGGCAGAAACTGGCAAACCGGGCAAACATACTGGTGGGCCTCACTTTTGTAGTGCTCGGACTCGCGCTGTTTCTGCAGGGACTCGAGAAGGCACTGTTTCCCGTCGGCCGCATGATGGTGGAGCAGTTGACCGAAAACAGCCTGGTCACGGCAGAAATTTCTCACTGGTCGAGCTACTATCCGGTTTATGTCTTTGCGTTTTGCATCGCATTCGGTGCAGCTGTGGCGGAGCCGGCGCTTCTCGCGGTGGCGCACCGGGTCAACGAGATTACGGGCGGCGCCATCAACGCGGGCGGTCTGCGCGTGGCGGCTGCGCTGGGTGTGGCGATCGGCGTCACCATCGGCTGTATCCGGATCGTCACCGGCTTCCCTTTGCAGTGGTGTCTTGCTACGGCGTTCATGATTGTCATAATTCAGACGTTTACCTCACCGCGTACCATCATTCCCCTGGCCTACGACACCGGCGGTGTCAGTACCACGGCCGTTACCGTACCGGTGATCACAGCCCTGGGTCTGGGCCTCGCGGAACAGGTTCCGGGCCGCAGCCCCTTTCTCGACGGTTTCGGCCTGATCATCCTTGCATGCGTGTTTCCCGCCATTACCGTGCTCGCGTATGCTCAGGCCACCGCGTTGCTTGAAAACCGTCAACTAAGAAAAAGCATGGCCGCCAGAACGGCAGACTCGATCAGCAGGGAGAACTAACATGCATTTCAAATTGCTCGTTGTGTTCGTTGAAGAGCGCAAAACGGATCCGGTCATGGATGCCGCGCGGGAAAGCGGGGCCACCGGATGCACGGTCATTCATCATGCGCGCGGCGAAGGGTTGAGCAAGCCGACCAGCTTCCTCGGTATGTCACTTGCCACCCAGAGAGACGTCCTTCTGATGCTTGTAGAGGAACATCTCAGCCGCCGAATTCTGGAACGCATCAGCGAAGTCGGCGAGTTCGACAATAAGCCCGGCACCGGTATCGCTGTGCAGATCGACGTCGAGGATGCCGTCGGTATTGTGCGGCAGGCCGAGGAACTGACGGACGTAGTGGAGGACGAGCTATGAAGCAGGATGACATTACCGTTCGGCAGGTCATGCGGGAGAACGTTACCATCGTCGATGGCCGTATCGACGTCATGGAGGCAATGCGCATCATGAAGCGGGTTGGCGCAACCAGCCTGATCGTCGAGAAACGTCACCAGAACGATGAGTACGGCATGGTGCTCTTTTCCGATATCGCGAAACAGGTGATTGCCAAGGATCGTGCCCCCGAGCGGGTCAATGCCTTCGAGATCATGGCCAAGCCGGTGATTTCAGTGCGTCCTGGGATGAGTATTCGCCATTGTTCGCGACTTTTCGAGCGCTGCGGAATAAGCCACGCGCCGGTTATCGAAGACGACAAGGTCGTCGGCATCGTAAGTTACTACCTGCTCGTACTGGGCTCACTGGATCTGGATTAGGTCCCTGCACAAGTTCTGATAGAGGCACCGTAGGGCTTCGATCAGGAAGTCGTCAGGTTCCCGAGGGGTCTCCGAAGGCTCTCGCTGACCGGTCGTTTACCATGGGCTCGCCGATATCGAGCTCCTGCTGCAATACGGAGACAAACATGCTCCTCCTCATCACCGCGATTTCGGTGGTCCTCGTCATATCCTTCCTGTGTTCCATTTTCGAAGCCACGCTTCTTTCGGTCAACGCGGCGCAGGTCGAGAGATTGTCTCAGAGGCACTCGCGCGCCGGTCGGCTTATGTCGCAATACAAGCGCAATATCGACAGGCCGATCGCCGCCATTCTGATACTGAACACCGCCGCGCACACCGTCGGCGCGTCAGTGGCCGGCGCCAGTTACACAACTCTCTTCGGTACACAGACGCTGTGGCTGTTCACCATAGTGTTTACCGTTGCAGTCCTCCTATTCACAGAGATCATACCGAAGACACTCGGGGTTACTTACGCAGCGATACTCGCGGGACCCGCGGCGCTCGGCATTGGAATCATGACGTTCTTGCTGCGCCCCCTGGTTGCAGTCAGCGAAAGGCTGTCGCGGGCGCTGCGCCGCAATGCCGCCGTGCCGGTAACTTCGGTGGAGGAAATCCGCCTTCTGGCGGCGCTCGGTCGAACCGAAGGCGTAGTGGGCGTACGCACCGCCAACATGATCGTCGGTGCGACACATCTCAGGCAGCTGACAGCGTCGGATGTCATGCTGCCGCGCCAACGAGTGGTTTTACTGAGCGAGGACATGAGTCGCGAACAGATTGTCGCAACAGCCCGTAACTCCGGACACAGCCGATTTCCTTTCAGCCCCGAGAATGACCTCGACCAGGTGTCGGGGGTCGTTATCGTGAAAGAACTCCTGTACTGGCTGCACGACAATCCCGACTCGAAGATCGACTGGTCGTCGCTGGTCCGCGAACCCATCGTGGTTCCGGAGACCATGTCCTTGCTGGCGCTATTGCGCACCTTTCAGGATGCAAGGAGGCACATGGCTATCATCGTCGACGAATACGGCGACGTCGAAGGCATCGTTACCCTGGAAGACGTTCTCGAGGAAATCGTCGGCGAAATACTCGACGAGAGCGACCGGCCGGTCGAAGACATCTGGCCGCAACCGGACGGGTCGCTGCACGTGAGGGCGACCGTCGACCTCCGCAAGATCTGCACAAAACTCGATCTGCCGTGGCAGCCGGAAGACGAGGTCACCACGGTAGGCGGCCTGGTGACGGAACTCCTGGGGCGACTTCCCGTGCGCGGGGACACGGTCGTGTGGAATAGCTGCAAAGTCGAGATCCTTGCCGCCGGCGAACGTCGCGCCGAGTTGATAGCCGTCAGCCGCCTCCGGGAAGTCGAAACAGTGTAAGAACCCGCCAGTGAGGGCGACCTGCGCAGATGACAGCCGACGGCGGTGATCCCCGTAATGGCGGGCTCCTACACGCGATAGCGTATGAGCCTGCCGGCCTCGGAAGCGACGGCACTGCGACGAATACGCTCCCAGTGCGGCTTGAAGGCCTCGACTTTCATCTTGGCGCTCGCCTTGTCCTTGTCGACAAACTCCTGCAACAACTCGTCGAACTGGGACACCAGCCTCGGCACGCCCTTGGTAAACGATGCGCCATCGAGAAACAGGATGCGCCCTGTCACCGGAACCTGGCGGACGATCGCGCGAATGGCTGCAATGCGGTCATACAGGGCCGGCTGCGGATTGGCGAAGGTAAACCGTCGCTCTTCGTTGATTACCGTCCAGTCCTGCATCTTGTCGCTGCCGAAGACCGTACCGACAACGTCTTTTACATCGACAATGAGCAGGCCGTTCGATGTCAGCAACAGATGATCGATCTGGATTTCACCGTCATCACCGTTCGGCACTACCAGCCCGTCTATGCGTTCGAACGCAATGGCGGAAAAGAGGCTCGAGAGCGATCGGGCTCCGCCGCGACGGCGCCGATGGACGAACAGCAAGAGAACCAACAGGAGGACGGCAACGACCAGCAGCAGCAAATGAGTTTCGGAGAAACCCAACGGCAGGTAATCACTCATTGTCCGGAAATCCACGGTCCGTTATTTATGGCCTGCGGCCCGGCTATCGTCAAGTAGAAAACCGCTACGGAGCGCAGTGTCGAACGAAGGCAGATTCGGTTCGATCGAGACAGAGCGGACGGGACGCTCGAGCATCTCTTTCAACGAATCCGGCAGGGGCAGCCTCTCCCCTGTCAGCGGCTCCACAATCTGCTCGAACTTGGCGGGATGTGCAGTGGCCACGACAATCCAGTCCTTCATCCGTCGCTCCTTGTCATCGAGCTCTCGATAAGCGTAACAGGCTGTCGCCGTGTGCGGGCAAATCGCGGCTCCAAACCGGGACCTGTGTGCCCGGATCTCCCGGGCAATCCGGTCATCCGTCACGGACACCGCGCGCACGATCGTCGCCAGGTCGGTATCCCCGAAAAGCGTGCGAAGGCGTTCCATATTGCTCGGATTGCCGACATCCATTGCCGAGGCAAGGGTCCTGATACTGTCGGCGGGCAGCCACTCGCCGGTATCCAGATAGTCGCCGATTACGCGGTTGGCATTTGTGGCCAGAATGACGTCGCCGATCGGGAGCCCCATCTTTCTTGCAAGTATCAGCGCGAGCCCGTTGCCCAGGTTGCCGCTCGGCACGATGAAGGACGGCTTGCGGCCATTTTCCCGGAGTTGCGCGAGGCTTGAACTGCCATAGTAAATACACTGCGGCAGCAGACGGCCGATGTTGATGCTGTTCGCCGAGCTGAAGCGGTGCCTGCTTTGGAGTGCGGGACTTGCCATAGCGGCCTTTACGAGCGCCTGGCAGTCGTCGAAGCTGCCCTGCACCGCCAGCGACAGTACATTGTCACCCCAGCAGGTCAGTTGCCGCGCCTGCCGCTCGGACACACGCCCGTCGGGAAACAGCACGGCCACTCGCATCCCCGGTCGCTCATTGAAGGCCGCGGCCACGGCGCCGCCGGTGTCACCCGACGTCGCGACGAGAATCGTCAACGGCTCCGATTCCCGCTTCTGCAACCGGCTGAGGCAGGCGGCCAGGAAACCGGCGCCGATGTCCTTGAATGCCGCGGTTGGCCCGTGGAACAGCTCGAGCAAATGCAGGTTCCCGACGGGAACGGGAAGTCTGGTCAACGGGATGGGAAACGAGAAAGTCTCGCTGATAATCCGTTCCAGATCCGGCAAAAGTGCGGATCCCTCGAAAAACGGAGTGAGCATAATGGTGGCGATTTCAGGTACCGACGAAGCTCGTTCGAAGTCCCCGGCAGCAAACAGCGGCAGGGCTTCCGGCACGAACAGCCCGCCGTCCTTAGCCATCCCCGCCGCGAGCGCCTGGTCGAGTGAGGCCTTCTCACCACCGCGTGTGCTCACGAATTCCATGTTGCGGTCTGCACCTCTGCGCCGGGCGAGTTCATCGGGCTGATCCACGATTCGCAGGCCAGCCCCGCGTCGCGGCATGCTCGCTTCATTTCGTCCGCGACAGCGCCGGCAATCTCGTCGCCGCAGAGCGCGAATACGCTGGGCCCGCTGCCGGACAAGGAGCAACCCAGCGCGCCTGCACGCAGGGCGGCCTCCTTTACGTACGGAAAACAAGGTACCGAGCCAGCCCGCTGTGGCTCGATGATAACGTCACGCAGCGATCGAAAGATCATCTGATGATCGTTTCGCTCGCAGGCCAGTATGAAGGTTGCCAGATAGCCCTGTTGCGTCAGCCATTGTTCCATGGTGCAATTTTTTGCCAGGCTGCGTCGCGCACCCGCGGTGTCCACTTTGAGATCCGGGTGCAACAGCACGCTGCTCAGACCTTGCGGCAGCTCGAGGCTCACCGTCTGCGGCAGCAGCGCCGACGGGCAAAATACCAGTCCTCCGAAGAGGCTCGGAGCGACGTTGTCCGCATGCAGGCCGCCGCTCGCGTACTTCTCGCCCTCCAGCGCGAAAAGAAGCAGGTCTGACGGGCCGTACGGCTCCTCGAGCAGCGCGTTTGCGGCGACCACGGCTGCAACCGCGGAGGCCGCGGAGCTTCCCATTCCGGATTGCAGCGGAATTCCCTTGCGTACGACGAGTTCGAGGCCTCCCGGCGCCGCCGCGGAGCGCCAGAGTGTGGCCGCGGCGATCGAGGCCGTGTTCTTCTCCGGGTCCGTCGAAAGGTCCGGGTGTGGCGCCCCTGTCGGATCGAAAGCTGCCGCGACAACGACTCCCGTTTCACGCCTCCGCCGCGCCGACACCCTGTCACCGATGCCGGCCAACGCCAGTCCCAGCATGTCGAAGCCGACGCCGACGTTACCGATCGACGCAGGAGCGAACGCCGTAACCCAGTCCTCGCCCCTCATACCGAAACGCCGTCGCCCAGAAACGCTGCGAGTCGCAGGAGATCGCCGAAGACCCCGCTGGCCGTCACTTCGGGGCCGGCCCCGGGTCCCTGTACGACCAGAGGGTTGGCCGAGTACCGGTCGGTTACGAACTGCACGATGTTGTCCGTAAGATTGATGTTGCCGAACGGACTCGACGATTCCACCATCTCGAGGCCCACGGAAGCACGGCCGCCCGCGGTCAGTTTTGCAACATAGCGCAGTTTGCGGTTCTTCTTCGCGGCATTTCGAACGAGCGTTTGCATTTCCGCGTCATGCTCGGGGAGGCGCGACAGAAACTCGTCAAGGGCCACGTCGCGTAACGGCTCGGGCACCAGGTTCTGCACGGGGAAGTCCCCGATGCCTGTTGCAGACCCCATCTCTCGCGCGAGGATGGTCAGTTTGCGAGCGACATCCATGCCGGAAAGGTCGTCCCGGGGGTCCGGCTCCGTGTAACCGGATTCCCGGGCGGCAAGTACGATCTCGGAGAACGGGCGGTTCCCGTCATAGATATTGAACAGGTATGCGAGAGTTCCGGACAGTATTCCCTGCACAGAATGGATCCGGTCCCCGGTGTCGATAAGGTCGCGGATCGTCCTGATAATCGGTAACGCAGCTCCGACCGTGGTCTCATAAAAGCAGTGCGAACTTCCGAGGCGTGCACTCCGGCGCAACTCCTCGTATACGAGCCGGCCGCCGCTGAACGCCTTCTTGTTCGGAGTGACGACATGAATCCCGGACCGCAGCCAGCCCGGATAGCGCCCCGCGATGTCGTCACTCGCCGTGCAATCGACAATGGCGGCATGGGGGAGATGGTCCGCGTTTACGTGCTGCTCGAAGCGTTCGAAGTCGAGCGGAATTGCGGCCGCTTCCATTTGTTCGCTCCAGCTGCCGAGGTCGATGTGCCTGTCTCCCAGCAGCATCGTCTTCGATCGGGCAATCGCGCGGATGCGGAGGTCGAGGTTGAACTCGTCGCGCAAGCGCTCGCTCTGTCGGTCAAGCTGCGCGAGCAGCGTACTGCCGACTGTGCCCGGGCCGATCATTCCGATCGAAATGGTCTTTGCCGACAGGTAAAATCCGGAATGCACGGCCCTCAGTGCGCGCGTCGCGTCGGCCGTATTTACGACAGCCGAAATGTTGCGTTCCGACGAGCCCTGCGCGATTGCGCGAACATTGATTCCGGCCCTGCCCAGCGTGCCGAAAAACTTGCCGGCGATACCGGGAGAACCCGCCATTCCGTCACCGACCACCGCGATGATGCTTTGCGCTCTCGTAGTGTCGACGCTTTGGATCTGGCCGCTGGCAAGTTCCTCGGCGAACGCATCCGTGGTGACCGTTCTGGCCCGTTCCGCCAGTTCTTCGGGAACGGCAATGCATATCGAGTGCTCCGAGCTTGCCTGGGAAATCAGCGTGACTGAAACCCCGGCGCTCCGAAGGGCGGCAAAAAGCCGGTCCGCGGTGCCGGGCACCCCGATCATGCCCGCTCCCTCGAGGTTGACGAGCGCCATGCCACCCACGGCGGTGATGCCTTTGATGAGTTCCGTCGACCGTGCGCCGGCCCGTATGTAACTGCCCGGCCGCTCCGGTTCGAACGTGTTGCGAATGAGTACGGGGATGTCGCAGTCGACCGCGGGGCCGAGCGTTTGCGGGTGTATGACTTTCGCGCCGAAGTAGGCCAGTTCCATCGCTTCGTTATAAGACAGGCTGTCGATAACCCTGGCTTCCGGCACACGGTTCGGGTCCGCGCTCATGACGCCGTCGACGTCGGTCCAGATAGTCAGCTCCGCGGCAGCCGTCAATGCGGCGAAAATCGAGGCGGAAAAATCGCTTCCGTTTCGCCCGAGCGTGGTTTGTGATCCATCCTCATCCGAGGCGATGAAACCGGTAATGACGACGATACTGCTTGCGCCTTCCCCGAGAACTGTCTGCCATTTTTTGCGGGATGCCTCCCACTGCACCGCAGGCCCCAGTTCACCGTGCCGCACCGTGATGACCCGCCTGGCGTCGACCCACGTACCGGCACGTCCGCTGTCGAGACGTTGCCCGAGATACGCCGCCAGAAGACGTGCAGACCAGATTTCGCCGTAGCCGGCCACGACGTCAGCGGTATGCTGCGGCGCCGATCTCTCGAGCGTGGCCGTCTTCAGGAGTTCCTCGATGTGTCTCGCATCGTCACTGAAACGATCGAGCAGGGCATCGCGCGCGCTGCCGGCAACCAGTTCCCGGGCGGCGTCCGCGTAGCGTTTGCCGGTTTCATGAAGCTCCCGCAGATACTCCGCGTCGTCCCGCACGGCCAGGCTGACGAGGTGCAGGAGCCTGTCGGTAACGCCGCGCATCGCGGAAACCACGACGCCGAGTCGCTGGTGCGGCTGACTTGCGATAATGTCCCCGACGCGCCGGAAGCAAGCGGCGTCGGCAACGCTGCTGCCGCCGAATTTATGAATCTTCCAACGTCGTTCAGACAACAAGGTTAAGCCGGCCCCCGCGCAAAGCGGCTAATAATAGCGGCCGGGACGCAGGTCGTCGCCTGTTTTATTTGAAATTAGTGTACGCGTCGAGCACGAATACCGGAGTCGTTCCGAATGAAAGTGGTGGGGCGTGTAGGATTTGAACCTACGACCAGTCGGTTAAAAGCCGAATGCTCTACCACTGAGCTAACGCCCCGTTCTGCCGCGCGGCATGATACCGGAAAACTCCGCGCAGGTCGCAATCGGCTCCTACAGGTGCCCTTCCTCGGACATGCGGTTGAGGCGCTGTTCGGCCAGTCGGGACGCTGTCGTGTCGGCGTGCTCCCGCTGCACCCTCGACAAGGCGGCGCGAGCTTCATCCCAGCGGCGCAATTCGTAGTTTGCATAGCCCATCTTGAGCAGCGCATCAGGCACCTTGCGTGATCGCGGATACTTGTCTATGACGACAGCGAAATGCCGCAGGGCCTCTTCGAACTCGTCGGTGACGTAATAGGATTCCGCGAGCCAGTACTGGGCGTTGTCCGAGAGCAGGCTGTCCGGATAGCTGGTCAGAAATTGCTTGAAGGCCATCGCTGCATCTTCGTAACGCTGCTCTTTCAGCAACTCGAACGCCGCCTGGTAATTGTCCCTGTCCGATCCGCCCGGGACCGGCAGTTGTCCCGGCGCCAGGCTGCCGCCGTCGCGACCGGCGGAGCCCCCGAGGCCTTGCAACCTCTGCTCCAGAGTCTGGATACGCTGGTCGAGATCCTGGTACAGATCACGTTGCCGCTCACCGGTTTCTTCCGCCTCATACTCGAGCGTTTCCGTCCTGCCCTGCAACTCGGCCGCCTGCCGTTGCAGGTTGTCCACCTGCATCGCGATGTCGACCAGGCTGCCGCTCGCCAGGATGCGCTCGACAGACATGAGACGGCGCTCGAGGTCGTTTAGCTTCAGGACCACCGGATCGTCGGCCGGGTTTGTCATGGCACAGCCTGCCAGCGCCAGGGCCGGCAGCAGTGCGAGGGGTAACTTCATTGCTGTCAACACGCGACTCTCGCTCAGTTGGTGTATTTGATTTCCACGCGGCGATTCAATGCGTACGACTCCTCGTCACTGCCCATCGCGGCCGGGCGCTCCTCGCCGAAGCTGACGGTGGAAATCTGTTCCGCCGTCGCGCCCTGGATGAGCAGCATCCGTCTCACGGCCTGCGACCGTCGTTCGCCCAGTCCGATATTGTACTCCCGCGATCCTCGCTCATCCGCGTGGCCTTCGAGTCTGACCTTTGTCCGCGAGCTGTTGGCAAGGCGCGCCGCATGTCGCGCCAGCAGATCACCGTATTCCGCGCGGAGTTCCGACTGGTCGAAATCGAAGTAGATCATCATGCCGAGTTCCCCGGCCGCATCGAAATCGTCGCCGAACTCCTCGCCGCGGCCGAAGCGGTCACTGTCCATGCCGCTCGACGAGCCGTCGCGGCCAGCCGTAGCCGTCGTATCGTTGTCGACAGGCTCCGGGTCGGGAACCGGCGTCGAGCCGCAGCCAGCCAGCACGAGGCACAGGAAAACGGTGCCGGAGAATTTATAGAATGTCATGTCGATATCCTTTGAAAATATTCTGGAACGGGCGGCTTTTTCTGCTGCTCCCACTGTAAATTCAGTATCTTAACGTTCTTTCCTAATGTGAAATCTGTTCTCCGTCACCGGTCGAGGGCAAACGGCGACCAGACCGGCTCGCGCACGTCACCCTGGCCTGATGCCAGTCGCTGTCGGACGAGACCGTCTGCCGATACGGTTTCGAGCACCCCGCCGCCCCCCTGCCTCGTGGCATAGATAAGTGTGTCGCTGTTGGGCGCGAAGCTTGGCGACTCGTCCTGTTGCCCGGTCGACAAAACCAGCATGCCCCGCCTGTCGAGTTCCATGACCGCAATGCGGAAATTACCCCGATCCACGTGGACTGTCGCGAGTTTCGTACCGTCAGGCGACAGCCTTGGCCGGGCATTATAACTGCCTTCGAAGGTCACGCGCTCCGGTGTTCCGCCGTCTGCACCGATGCGGTAGACCTGCGGCCCACCGCTCCTGTCCGAGGTGAAATAGATCTGCCGGCCGTCGGGCGACCAGCTGCCCTCCGTATCGATAGCGCGATTCGTCGTCAGGCGCTTGACGTCACGGGTCGCCAGATCCATGACGTGAATGTCGAGATTGCCGTCGACGCCGCCGAGTGTCATGACGAGCTTGCGTCCGTCCGGCGAAAATGCCGGTGAACCGTTGATACCCGGGCGGTTTGAAACCTGAATACGATTGCCGGTGCGGAGTGTCTGCACGAAGATTGACGATGCATTTCCTTCGAACGACACGTATGCCAGGCGCCGGCTGTCGGGCGACCAGGCGGGCGACATGATCGGGTCCGGCGACTCCATGATCGTGTGCTCGTTTTCGCCATCCGCGTCGGAAACGAGCAGCGCATAGGTCCTCCCGTTTCCCGTGCCCTGAGCAGTCACGTAGGCAATCTGAGTGTCGAACACTCCCTGAATTCCGGTAAGCTTTTCATAGATCATGTCGGCGACGCGGTGCGCTGCCCGGCGCAGGGTGCCGCGCGTCGCCGGCATGCGATAGCCGACCAGCTGATCGCCCCCGAAAACGTCGAACAGCTGAAACTGCAGGCTGAAGGCGTTATCGCCTGTCTGCGTCATCCTGCCTATCACGACCGCTTCGACGCCGAGTATGGACCAGTCACCGAAATCCACGTCCACACCCGTGGTCGGTTTCTGCAGCATGTCTCCTTCGTCCAGGGGCGCAAACCGCCCGCTTCGCTGAAGGTCCGCGGCGATGATCGCGGCAACATCGATGGGTGCCGCACTGTTTCCTTCCCAGCCGAAGGGGACTATGGCGATCGGAGTCTGCTTTCCCGCGCCGCGGGTTATCTGAATCTCGAGTTCGGCAAGCGCCGCCGAAGTTGTGAATAGCGCGAACAGGAAAAGGGAGAAACGTCGTGCGAGGTCATTTGTCATAATTTATTTCCGTGGCATCCCTGGTGAATGTCGTCAGTCGAATTGCCGGCGCGGGGCCTATTGTTCAGGTTCGAAGGTTATGCGCAAGTTTCTGTCGAACAGCGCAGGGTTGTCGGGTTCCGGCAGGGGCGATGCCCTGTAAACCGCCGCCTCTATGGAACGTTGCACGGCGGCGTCGCCATTGCAAGACGTGATCGTGACGCCGACGACCTGGCCGCCCGGCACCTGCCGCACCTGCACAACGCATTTGAGGCCCGGCACGGCGCTCGCTGGTGGAACCCAGGCCTGCTGAATTCGTCGTTGAATTGCGAAAATGTAGCGGTCCAGTTCACCCGAACTCATGGCATCGAGCCGCCGCTGCTCGTCGGCCAGTTCCGCTTCGAACTGGCGCCTCCGTTCGGCCTCCTCTGCTTCCTGTCGCCTCCTTTCGTTCTCCAGCCGCTGCCTTTCAATATCCTCGAGGCGCTTTCTTTCGGCCTCCTGCCGCTGCCGTTCGAGTTCGGCTTCCTCGCGCTGCCGACGCTCCTCGGCTTCCCTCTCCTGCCGCTGTCGTTCTGCCTCTTCACGCCTCCGACGTTCCTCGGCCTCCTGCTCCAGCCGCTGTCGTTCGACGAGCTGCTGTTGCCGAATTCGCTCCTGCTCCTGTTCCAGGTCCTGTTGCCGCTTGAGACGTTCCGCTTCGATTCCCTGTTGCACGGCGGGATCAGGCTGCGGCGGTTCCGGCTCTGGTTCAGGTTCAACTCGAGGCGGCTCCTCGACCTGCGGCACCCTCGCCATATCCGCCTCGCTGACGAGGCTCGCATTGATGGCGAGGGGCACGGCCGGCCGGGACGGGCGCGTAAAATCCAGCGCGAACAGCATTGCCGCCACTATCAGCGCATGCAGCAGTCCGGCCAGCAAGACCGGAACAATGTTGTAACCGTTGCGAATCACTCGGCCTGCCGTGTCATTCCGGAACCGGGTATGTATCCAGCGGGTCCGTGACGAATCCGACATTGTCGGCGCCAGCTTGTTGCAACAGCACCATGGCGCCCACAACATTTCCGTAAGGCACGGCGCGATCCGCCTTCACGAGGATCGGCGTTTCTGCCCTGTTGCGCAGCACCGCCGACGTCTTTGCGATGATTTCCTGGCTGCTCGCGGGCTGGTCTTTATCGTCGCCCAGGTTGATGTACAGATTGCCGTCTGCATCTACGCTGATCACGATTGGCGGGTGGTTTGGCACATCCTGGATCGGCTCCGCGCCAGCCTTCGGCAGGTCGACCTTGATGCCCTGTGTCAGCAGGGGAGCGGTCACCATGAATATGATCAGCAACACGAGCATGACGTCGATGTAGGGGACGACATTGATCTCGCCCATCAGCTTGCGCTTTTGCATTGGGGATGCCATGTCAGATTCCTTTTCGCTTCGACACCGAATGCCGCTGCAGGATGCTGGAGAACTCTTCCATGAAGCCGTCGTAGCGGGTTTCCAGGCGAACCACCTTGTCGGCGTAACGGTTGTACGCGATGACCGCTGGAATGGCCGCGAAAAGTCCCATGGCAGTCGCAATCAGCGCCTCCGATATGCCGGGCGCAACCTGCGCCAGCGTGGCAGTCTGCACGCCTGCCAGCCCACGGAAGGAATTCATGATGCCCCAGACCGTGCCGAAGAGGCCGACGTAGGGGCTGGTAGACCCGATCGTCGCAAGTGTCGCAAGCCCCTGCTCGAGCCGGTCGACTTCACGCATCATGGAAACGCGCATTGCGCGACGGCATTCTTCGACCAGCTTGTCCGGCTGTATGCTGTCCTGCTGAATTCCGCGATTGAATTCGCGAAAGCCGGACTCGAAGATACTCGCCATGCCGATACTGCCGCCCTTCTCGCGGTTGGCACTGCGGTACAGAGTCTGGAGATCCCCACCCGACCAGAAGTTTCCTTCGAACTTGTCGGACGCATCCTTGGTACGTCGTATGAGACCTTGCTTGGCGAAAATGATGCTCCAGGAAGCAAATGATGCGGCCACGAGAATCAGCATCACCAGCTTGACCGGGAGGCTGGCGCCCATGATGAGGTGC
>Ga0299913_10000268_pt1 | contig 30158 bp, 18 predicted proteins | sample RVTome_9_FD_201360 | JGI IMG/M metagenome (GOLD analysis project Ga0299913, IMG submission 201360) | Soil microbial communities from uranium-contaminated site in the Upper Colorado River Basin, Wyoming, United States - RVT155D38 (version 2) ... | reverse complement strand
TCACCGCCTGCTGCATCCGGTTGCGGAAGCTCTGCGCCGCCCGCGACTGCGTGTCCTCCGAGAACCACAGCGCCGCGTACCCCCCCAGCCGGTCCAGCAGCTCGTTGAGCCGCTCGTACTCCCGCAGGATGCCGAGGAAGCGCTCGCGCGGCATGCCGGCCTGGAGCTCCGCCCGGCGCGCCTCGAAATCCGCCACCGCGGCCTCCAGCTCCGCCAGCCGCTCCGCGATGATCTCCTCGCTCGGCTCCGGCAGCAGCTCGGTCAGGTCCCAGCCGGACAGCCGGTACTCCACGGCAGGCGGTGCGACGGCAGGCGCCGCGGTCTCGGTGATCGTCATGGGGTGCGGGTGCGTCGCGAGTGTCGAGAGCGGAAACGAGGAAGCACGGCGATGGCGGTCGGGGAGGGCGCCCGGCGTGAGGGCCGGGCGGCCCGGGGGCATTGTAGCTCAGGGTGGGGGAGGGGGGAGGGGGTCCGTGGAAGGAACCGGGGATGCGCCTTGGCCTCACGCCTCACCAGGGATCGAACTCGCCGTCCTCGACGGGTTGGCGGGCGTAGCCCTCGCGGTGCTGCCGCTCGAGCGCCTCGGTTAGCGCCTCCTTGTACCGCTCCGAGAGGTCGCCCGGCCCCTCGCTGGACCCGATGAATCTTGTCCGCTCGAGGATCTCCAGCGCATCCGCGCCGCCTCGTTGCAACTGGTCGTAGAGCCCGTCGATCCCCCTGCCGACGATCTCACTCACCGACAGGCCGGTCGAGCGCTTCAGGTGCTCGAGCTTGCTGGACCGGCTCCCGTCGAGACGGGCGGTGATGCGGGTGGCGCTGGAGGTCGTCATGGGTGCCGCCGGCAGCTTAGCGCGGGCTGCACGGGTCCCGAACTCAAGCCGGAAGCGGCTTACGGGAGGGCGGCGCGACGGAGCCCTCGCATTGAGCCCACCGCCCAGCTGCGCTAGACTCTGCGACCCGCGGGGCTCCGCCCCGCGCCTACCCGGGCCGACGTAGCTCAGCTGGTAGAGCAGCTGATTCGTAATCAGCAGGTCAGCGGTTCAAATCCGCTCGTCGGCTCCACTGACCAGCTCTTTTCGCCCAGCGCCTTAGACGACATCCTCCCTGCCATTCGTGTTCGTCTCTTCTTGAGCGTGTCAGTCCAATGTCAATCCCTGCCAGCGGTTTCGCGGTTCTGGACGCCTCTTTTCCGTTCCTTTGCCAGGCGGGGTCCCCGACCTCGCAGGAGCTCCCGATCCGGGCCCACGGAGGCTTTAGGAGGGGAAGCACTCGGTGTCTCTTGTGGACGTGATTGTGGCGTTGGCCGCACTCGTGGGGGCGGTATGGACGCTCGTGCAGGTCCTTGGACGGTGGCCCATCTATTCTCGACGTTGGCGCTTGAGATACCGAGCCCGCCGATTGGGGTTGCCTGAAGACCTCCCCAACGAAGCGTTGGCTCTTGCCGTAGAACGGCCGCCCGCGTGGGAGTACCTCCTGTTTGAAGCTACGTTGTCCGAGGAGATCGAGAAGTGTCGGTTGCTTGAGAGGGATGTGCGGCTGCGGGCGGTTTCTAAGGTTGAGGCCGTAACGGCCGAGGAGTTTGCCGCCTGGGTTAAAGCTCGGTTCACGACAATCATGACTCAGCTCGAGCAGGTTGAACGATTGGCACACGAGGAGCTTCCCAGTGCCGTCGGCGAACCCGGCGAGTCAGGCGATGCGGGGCTGATTGTCGAAGTTGGTCGTAGAATGGGGCGGCTTTACAGGGATTCGCTGGAGCACCAGATTGACGGGCTCTCCTTGTCGCCTCCTGAGGAGTTCAAACGTTTTGCGAATCTCCTGGTGGATCAGCTCGGCACAATTCAGGACGTTATTCGAAGCTGCAGAGAATCCTACCATGTGGTCATCCGGCGGCTGCTCGAAACCCCTGGAGGAGGCGACGTGGTGATTCGTCTAAAGCCGGACTACGACTTTGAGGCACTCAATCGCGAGATTGAGCACCTGAGGGCGATGGGCCGCTGGTAGAGCTGATCGTTGTGTGTTCCTCACTACTGGCCACGGAGGGGCCATCGCCGCATCCGCTCGCCGATGTCGGCCTCCTCGAGCGCGCGGTCGAACTCCCGCTAAGCGCGAGTCTGACCGGCGCCGTGATAGTAGATGAGGTCGCGTGCCTTGTCTCTGGCCTCGCCGAGACCGTAGGCGGGGTAGCGGCCGATCGTGACCCGCCGCTTCATTCCGTCGTGGGTGTAGCGGACGACGAAGGTCTTCCGGCTCGTCTTCGAGACGCGGACGCCGAACCCCGGCAAGGTCTGGTCCAGTAGTCGGTCATCCAGCGGCCGGCGGTGAGGCTCTCGATCCCGCCGCTGGGTCAGTCGAATCGTCGGCATCTGCTCCTCCTAGGGTCTCCCGCAGGTCTGACCCTGGATCTCGGCTGGTCCCACGGGGCCGGAAACCCTCCGGCCCTCGTCAGATAGGGTCGGACGAGGGTCCAATGAGGGACCGCGGAGCTTTAGGTGGGTACGAAATGCGGCCTGCGGGGCTGGGACTTGGTGAAACGCCATGATGCCGGATGGTACACGCTAAACCTCTGGCAGACAACCAGTTGGAGGAGATCCTGCAACGCGCTGCAACCGGCTGCAACGTGGTGAAATCGACGCCCTGGCGGCTTCGTAATCAGCAGGTCAGCGGTTCAAATCCGCTCGTCGGCTCCATCGAGCCTGTGTGTTTGGTATACTCTAATCTGCTTCGCAGAATCCTCTCGGTGGCGCTCCGGACCGAGGTTCAGTCGCCTTGAGCCGACCTGTTCTTCTTGCTCGAACCCTAACGGGGATACGGAACAGCATGGTACCCGTTAGGCAGCTCGTCGAGGAAGGTAGCGGTCGAGCAGGACGACGGGGAAAATGGGCGATGCGAAGGACGCGGGGGCGCTGGGCCCGACCTCTGCGAGGCTCGGGCCGAGCGCAAACGTCAATCCCCGGAGCGGGTGGTGACACTATGAAAACCGTCCACGGAATCGAGGCAGGTCCGGTTCAAGCCATAAGCTAGGGGCCACCGGTCATCCGGCCTCATCAGCCAGAGATCCCATCGTCGCGGTCCCAGCCCGACGATCTCGGTGAGCAGCGCCATGGACGTCTTCGAGCTACGCAACCGTGTCATCCGTGAGTACGGCTCCTATGTCCGGAGCTTCCTCAGCATTCGCAACTCCCGCATCGCCGAGCTCGTCGAGCGAGAGCTCGAGGGCGGCTATCTCTGGCCGGACCCCCTCCTGCAGCTCAACCCGAGCTTCGAGCACGGCGACCCGCTCCCGGAGCTCGTGGAAGAGGGCCTGCTCCATTCGGAGTGCCTGCGGGTCTTCCGGAGGAAGCCGACGCCGAGCGCCGATCTCGGGCTGCTGCGACTTCACCGCCATCAAGTCGAGGGCATACGCGCCGCTGGGGCCGGCGACAACTACGTCCTGACGACGGGAACGGGCTCCGGCAAGAGCCTGGCGTACATTGTCCCCATCGTCGACCACGTCCTGCGGAGAGGGAGCGGGCGAGGCATCCAGGCGATCGTCGTCTATCCGATGAACGCGCTCGCCAACAGCCAGGTCGGCGAGCTCGAGAAGTTCCTCTGCAACGGCTACGCAGATCGCAAGCCACCGGTCACCTTCCGGCGCTACACCGGCCAGGAGAAGGAGGAAGAGCGCCGGGAGATCATCGCATCGCGGCCGGACATCCTCCTGACCAACTACGTGATGCTGGAGCTGGTCCTCACCCGGCCCTGGGAGCGCGACCTCGTTCGGGCCGCAGAGGGGCTGCGCTTCCTGGTGCTCGACGAGCTCCACACGTACCGTGGCAGGCAGGGTGCCGACGTGGCCCTGCTCGTCCGCCGGGTCCGCGAGATGTGCCAAGCCACGGCGCTGATTCACGTCGGCACCTCGGCCACCCTTGCGGGCGGCGGAAGCTGGCCGGAGCAGCAGCGAGACGTCGCCGCGCTGGCTTCGACGATCTTCGGGGCCGAGGTGCTCCCGCAGCGCGTGATCGGAGAGACGTTGCTGCGGGTGACCGCTTCGGCGCCGCTCGAGGACCCTGGGTTCGTCGGTCGGCTCGCTGACCGACTGCGGGGCGGCGCTGTCGCCAGCGACCGCGAGAGCTTCCTGCAGGACCCCCTTGCGTCGTGGACCGAGAGTGCGCTCGGGTTGGAGATCGAAGCGGAGTCGGGCCGATTGGTTCGGCGCGAGCCGCGGCCGCTTGCCGGCGACGACGGCCTGGCAGCGGAGCTCGCTTCCACGACAGGCGTGGATCGCCAAACCTGCGAGCGCGCGCTGCGCGAGGTCCTCCTCGCCGGGTACCGCTTCGGCAACGAGGCGGGGCGGCCGCTCTTTGCCTTCCGCCTTCACCAGTTCGTCTCAAAGGGGGAGGCGGTCTACGCCACGCTCGATCCCGAGCCCGACCGCTACCTCACGCTCCAGGCCCAGCAGTACGCCCCGGGCTCGGAGCGGGAGCGCGTCCTGCTGCCGCTCGCGTTCTGCCGTGAGTGCGGGCAGGAGTACTACGTCGTGCGGCGCCAGGAGAGCAGCGCCGGACCCGCGACGTTCCTGCCTCGGGAGCTCTCGGACCGCTTCGAGAGTGACGACGGGGAGGCCGGGTTCCTCTACTTCGATTCCGAGGATCCATGGCCGAGCGCGGGTGAGGCGGTGATCGAGAGGCTGCCGGAGAGCTGGGTGGAATCCGTCGATGGCACCCTGGTGGTCCGTGCGGCACGACGGGACCGCCTGCCGCGCGAGGTCTTTCTTTCGCCGGCTGCCGAGGAAGGCGCCGGCGAGCTCAGGGCCCACCACTTCAGGGCGCCGTTCCTCTTCTGTCTCCGGTGTCGGGTGGCCTATGACGCGCACCAGACTTCGGACTACGGAAAGCTGGCCACCCTGGGCTCAGAGGGCCGCAGCACGGCTACCAGCGTCTTGTCGCTCGCTACGATGCGCCAGTTGCGAAGCGACGACGCCCTGCCTGCGGGCGCACGCAAGCTCCTCAGCTTTACGGACAATCGGCAGGACGCTTCACTCCAGGCCGGTCACTTCAACGACCTGGTGGAGGTGACGCTCCTGCGCGCCGCTCTGTGGCGTGCCCTCGACTATGCGGGACCGGGAGGCATCCGCCACGACTCCCTCACCCTGCGCGTGTTCGATGCCTTGACCCTACCGCTGGACGCCTACGCGGCCAGCCCGAACGTGCAGTACCTCCAGCGCGAGGAGACGGAGCGTGCTCTGCGGCAGGTCCTGGGCTACTACCTGTATCGGGACCTCGAGCGGGGGTGGCGGATCACCTCCCCCAACCTCGAGCAGAGCGGTCTCCTGGAGATCGACTACCTGTCGCTGGCGGAGCTCTGTCGCGACCAGCCAAATTGGGATGGGCGCCACGTTGCTCTGGCCACCGCCCGACCCGACGTCCGCGAGCGGCTCTGCCGCCTCGTCCTCGAGTACCTGCGCCGCGAGCTGGCGATCCGCGTCGACTATCTCGATCCCGTGCAACAGGAGAGCATCCGCCAGCTCTCCAACCAGTACCTCGTGCCGCCGTGGTCCTTCGACGAATCGGAGCGTCTGATCCGTGGCCGCATTGTCCTCCCGCGCTCCCGCGGGCGGGAGCGCCGGGGTATGGAGCACCTCGCCTTCCTCTCGCCGCGCGGAGGTCTGGGCCTCCTGTTGCTGCGGCGCGGAACCTTCCCAGACCTCCACGAGCGGTTGCGGCTCGAAGACGGAGCCCAAATTCTCCGCGACCTCCTCGAAACGCTGGCGGAGCCGGGCGGCCTCGTCCACCGCGCGCTCGACGCCCGCAACGGCGACGATGTTCCCGGCTACCAGCTCAACGCCTCGGCGATGGTGTGGCGCGCCGGCGCCGGCACCAGCGCCTACCACGATCCGGTCCGGGTGCCGAACGCGCCCGAGGAGGGCCTGCGGACGAACCCGTTCTTCGTTGAGCTCTACCGCGGCGCCGCCGACGACTTGAAGCGTCTCGAAGCACGCGAGCACACGGCCCAGGTGCCGGGGGAGGTCCGAGAGGACCGCGAGCAAGCGTTCCGCGAGGCCCGGCTGCCCGTCCTCTACTGCTCACCCACGATGGAGCTCGGCGTCGACATTGCCGAGCTCAACGTGGTTAACCTGCGCAACGTGCCGCCCACGCCTGCCAACTACGCGCAACGCAGCGGCCGAGCCGGGCGGAGCGGACAACCGGCATTCGTCTTCACCTACTGCTCGTCAGGCAGCCCGCACGATCAGTACTTCTTCAAGCGGCCGAGCCTGATGGTCAGCGGAGCCGTGACCCCAGCACGCCTCGACCTCGCTAACGAGGACCTCGTCCGCGCCCACGTCCACGCGATCTGGCTCGGCGTCGTCGGCCTCGACCTCGGGACGTCGCTCGCCGACGTGCTCGACGTGAGCGGGGACGCTCCCAGCCTGCGGATCCTCCCCAAGCTGCAGACCGCGCTGAGGGACGACGCTGCCAGGCGCCGCACGCTCGATCTCGCGAGAGCAGCGCTTCACGAGGCCATCGAAGCTCTGGTCAACCCCGACGGCAGCGTCGGCGAGTGGCTGCGCCAGGTCGTCGAGGCCATCCCCCAGAGTCTCGACTCGGCGCTCGACCGCTGGCGCGGCCTCTATCGTGCGGCGCTCGGCCAGGCGGAACGGCAGGCGCGGATCGTGCGCGACGCCTCCCGCGAGCCGCGCGATCGCGATCACGCACGCCGGCTCCGGGACGAAGCCGAGGCGCAGCTCCGTCTCCTCCTCGACGTCGGAAGCTCTCACCACTCCGACTTCTACAGCTACCGCTATCTCGCCAGCGAGCGCTTCCTGCCGGGTTACAACTTCCCTCGCCTGCCCATCGCCGCCTTCATCCCGGGACGTCGTCGGACACGCGAGGAGGACGAGTTCCTGTCGCGACCGCGGTTCCTGGCCATCTCGGAGTTCGGGCCACGCGCCGTCATCTACCACGAGGGCTCGCGTTACGTGATCAACCGGGTGATCCTGCCGGTCGGGGGTGCCGACGACGCCGGCGAGCTTACGCGTCGCGCCGTGCTCTGCGAATCGTGCGGCTACCTCCATCCGCTTGGAGACGAGCCGGCGCCGGATCGCTGCGAGGGATGCCACGAGCTGTTGCCGACGCATGCCACGCTCGGCAACCTCTTCCGCATGGAGAACGTGGCGACCCGCCGGCGCGACCGCATCAACTCGGACGAGGAGGAGCGCGTCCGCCTCGGCTACGAGATCCGCAGCGGAGTACGCCTTCCGACCCGCGGCGGCCGGATCGACGCCGCGCGAGCGGCTGTCGAACGCGATGGCCGTCCCCTCGCTGTACTGGTCTACGGCCACGCGGCCACCCTGTGGCGTATCAACCTGGGCTGGCGCAGACGGCGGAAGAGGGACCTCACAGGCTTCGTGCTCGACGTCGAGCGCGGCTTCTGGGCCAAGAGCGACCTCTTCGAGGATCCCGACGACCCCATGTCGCCGCGCACCGAGCGGGTGGTCCCTTACGTCGAGGACCGGAGGAACTGCCTGCTGGTGGAGCCGCTGGAGCCCTTGGACCTCGGTGCCATGGCCTCGCTTCAGGCGGCCCTCAAGACGGCGATCCAGGTGACCTACCAGCTCGAAGATCGGGAGCTCGCGGTCGAGCCGCTCCCTGACGAGCGCGACCGCCGCCGGATCCTCATCTACGAGGCGTCGGAAGGCGGCGCCGGTGCTCTGCGGCGCCTCGTGGAGGAGCCCGAGGCGCTGTCCCGCGTCGCTCGCACGGCCCTCGAGCTGTGCCACTTCGACCCCAGTACAGGCGATGACCTACGCCGCGCCCCGGCGGCCCGAGAAGACTGCGAAGCGGCCTGCTACGACTGCTTGCTCTCCTACTCGAACCAGCGGGACCATCGGCTGCTCGACCGCTTCGTTCTCCGCAACCTCCTGCTCGACTGGGCTGCCGGGGCCGTGACCACGAGCCCCGCGGCCGAGAGCCGGCGCGAGCACCTTCAGCGTCTCCTGAACTTGGCCGGCTCGCAGCTCGAGCGCCGCTGGCTGGAGCTCGTCGACCGGCTGGGGCTGACGCTGCCGGATGCTGGGCAGTCGCTGATCGAGCCGGTGAGGGTCCGACCGGACTTCTACTATCGCCACCACGCGCTCGCGGTGTTCGTCGACGGCCCCCACCACAACACCGACGAAGCGAGTACAGAGGACCGCGCACAGGAAGAGCGATTGGAGGACCACGGCATCAGCCATCTCCGCTTCGACCATCGGGAAGAGACCCGCTGGACGGAGATCTTCGCCGCCTATCCCACGGTTTTCGGCAGGGTCGCTGCGGCCCGAGCCGAGGCGGCGGCGCCGGCGAGCTCGGTCGAAACCGGCGCCGGGCTGGACCTCGACCTCTTCGACGAAGCCTGGCACCCTCTCGTCCGCGCCCTCACTGATCGCGATGGCGTCGCGCTCGAGGCGGGCGGTGACGTCATGACCGCAGGCCGGATCGTCGGCAGCGAGGTGGCGGTCGTCCAGATCGCCGGCCGCAGGCTGCGCCTCGTCGACGCCCGTGATACCTCTGCGGGCGCCGTCGTCGACGCGCTTCGCGAAGCCGGCGAGAACGCCCTCGCTGCCGATCCCGGCGACGAGAGCCTGCCCGAACGGATCCTCGAGGTGCTCGGAGGCAGTGCTTGACGAACGTCCTCGTGGCCGACACCTTCTTCTCGGCCCTCGCCAAGCTCGATGGCCCGGACAAGGTGCGCGCCATCGAGTTCCTGACCGACTTCCGGCAGAACCCGGCGCAGCCCGGGCTCAGCCTGGAGCGAGTGCAGGGCGCCCGCTCGCCCGACGTATGGGGTGCGCGGATCACCCAGGGGCTGCGGGCGATCCTCCACAAAGACGGCGACTGCTGGGCGGTGCTCTACGCCGATCAGCACGACTCGGCTTACGACTGGGCGTCTCGGCGCCGGATCGGCCGCCACTCGACGACCGGCTCGCTCCAGATCGTCGAGGCAGTCGAAACCGTCGAGGAGGTCCGGCGAGTGATCGAGGTGCCGGTCACTCCGCAGGAACCCCGGCGCTTCGAGCCCCACGACGACGCATACCTCCTGAGCCTGGGCGTGCCGGAGAGCTGGCTGCCGACCGTGCGCGAGCTCCGCACCGACGAGCAGCTGCTCACCGTGTGCGACCGCCTGCCGCCCGAAGTCGCCGAGCGTCTCCTCGATCTGGCGGATGGCTGGCTGGTCACTCCCCCCACACCGGTCCCTGCCGAGAGGCCCGCGGCCGAGAGCCCGGACACTCGTCGCCGGTTCCTCGCGGCCGACGACGCCTTCGATCTGAACGCCCTGCTCCGAGCTCCTCTCGAACGCTGGATCGCCTTCCTCCACCCGTCGCAACGCAGCCTGGCGGAGGGGGAGTTCCGGGGGCCGGTCAAGGTGTCTGGTCCCGCCGGCACCGGCAAGACCGTGGTGGCGCTGCACCGCGTCCGCCACCTGGCGCGCCAAGGGAAGCGGGTGCTCCTGACGAGCTTCGTGACGACGCTGTGCCGCAACCTGGAGAAGAACCTCGGCAGCCTCTGCACCGCAGAGGAGCTCCGGAGGGTCACCGTCTCGACGGTGCACAAGGTAGCTCTCGACACGGTTCGGGCGGTCGAGCCACGAGCACGGGCCGCGGCGCAGCGCGAGGTCAACGAGCTCCTGGAGAGCCTCTCGCGGCGGTTCCCGACGAGCTTCGAGCCGGAGTTCCTCCGCTCTGAGTGGGAGAACGTCATCGAGCGCCAAGGCCTGGTCGACTGGCCGGAGTACCGGAGCGCCGCCCGCACTGGAAGGGGACGACCTCTCTCCGCCCGCGACCGGCGCGACCTGTGGCAGATCTTCGGAGGCGTCCTGGAGAACCTTGCCCGCCGCGGCCTCTATACCTTCCCTGGCCTCTGTCGCCGGGCTGAGACCGCACTGTGGGAAGGCGAGGTGGCCTCGCCCTTCGACGCCGTGATCGTCGACGAAGTGCAGGATCTCCAAGCGCCCGAGCTACGCTTCGTTCGGCAGCTGGCGGCCAGCGGCCCTGGGGCCCTGATGCTGGTGGGCGATGCCGGCCAACGGATCTACGCCGGCGGCTATACCCTGAGCGCGCTCGGCATCGAGACGCGCGGTCGCTCTCGCATCCTGCGCCTCAACTACCGCACCAGCGAGGAGATCCGTTCGGCGGCCGACCGGCTCCTCGGCACGAGTCTCGACGACCTCGACGGCGGCGTCGAGGATCGGCGCAGCCGCAGTCTCTTCCGTGGCCCCCGGCCATCGCTGCGGGGATTCCCCAGCGCCGAGGCCGAAGCCGACCATGCAGCCGCCCGTGTTCGGTCTTGGCTCGACGAGGGGCTCGGCTCTGAAGAGATCGCGATCTTCGCCCGCACTGCGAAGCTGGTGGAACGCGCCGCCGAGGCCATGGCGGCGGCCGGCATCGCGACCCGTCGGCTGCGCGACGAACACGGCGACGGCGGTGGCGGCATCCAGCTCGGGACCATGCATCGCGCGAAGGGGCTGGAGTTCAAGGCGGTGCTCGCCCTCTCCTGCTCGGACGGCGTCATCCCCAATCCCCGCACGCTCTCGAGCTCCGGCGATCCCCTCGACCGCGAGGAGGCCGCTGCTCGCGAGCGGCGGCTACTCTATGTTGTCATGACGCGGGCCCGCGATCAGCTCGAGGTGACCTGGGTCGCCCAGCCCAGCCCGCTCCTGGCCGAGGTGATCGAGCGTGGCTGACTTCGCGGTGGGCTCCCTGGTCCGAGCTCGGGGACGCGAATGGGTCGTGCTTCCGGAGTCCGAGGGAGAGCAGGACCTCCTCGTCCTTCGCCCCCTGGGGGGGACCGACACCGAGGTGACGGGCGTCTACCTGCCGCTCGAGCGGGTCGAGGCGGCGAGCTTCCCGCCACCCGATCCGGCGCGGGACCTGGGGAACCACCTCTCGGGGCAGCTGCTCCGGGACGCGGTGCGGCTGGGCTTCCGCTCGGGCGCCGGCCCCTTCCGTTCGCTGGCTCGCATCGGCGTGGAGCCCCGGCCCTACCAGCTCGTTCCCCTTCTCTTGGCGCTTCGACTCGACCCCGTGCGCCTCCTCATCGCCGACGACGTCGGGGTCGGCAAGACGGTCGAAGCGCTGCTGATCGCCCGCGAGCTCCTCGACCGCGCGGAGATCCTGCGTTTCTCGGTGCTCTGCCCGCCTCACTTGGCGGAGCAATGGCAACGGGCGCTGGCCGAGCAGTTCCACCTCTCGGCGGAGCTGATCCTCGCAGGAACGGCGGCGCGGCTCGAGCGGCAGCTGCGGCATGGGGAGTCGCTCTTTGAGCGTCACCCGTTCAGCGTGGTTTCGACGGAGTACATCAAGTCCCGTGACCGCCGCTGGGAGTTCCGTCGCGCTTGCCCGGAGCTCGTCATCGTCGACGAGGCGCACGGCTGCGCCGCTGCCGGCCTGGGTCGGGCGGCCCAGCTCCGCCACGAACTCCTCTCCGATCTGGCTCGGGACGAGCACCGGCACCTGATCCTGGTGACTGCGACGCCTCACAGTGGGCGGGAAGAGACTTTCCGCTCCCTCCTCGGTCTGCTCGAGCCAAGCCTGGTGGACCTGCCGGCAGATCTGGCCGGCGAAGCTAACAGACCCCACCGCGAACGCCTTGCGCGGCACCTCGTGCAGCGTCGCCGTGGCGACTTGCAGCACTACCTCGACGCCGAGACTCCCTTTCCGGAGCGCGAGGCTGCGGAGGCGCACTACACGCTCTCGCCCGCCTACCGTAGCTTCTTCGACGAGGTTCTCGCCTGGTGCCGCGAGCGCGTGCTGGATACGCGGATCGACGAGAGGCGTCAGCGCGTCCGCTGGTGGTCAGCTCTCGCCCTGCTGCGCTCCCTCGGCTCGAGCCCGGCGGCGGCCGCCGCCACGCTGCGTAACCGGGCTGGTGGGGCAGACACCGAGTCGGTGGAGGAAGCCGACGAGGTGGGGCGGAGGGCGGTCCTCGACCTCGACGAGGAGAGTGTGGAGGGCACCGATGTCGCCCCCGGCAGCCAGACCGAGGATGAAGAGGAGGGGTCGGAGAGGAAACGCCTGCTGCGTCTCGCGCGCAAAGTCGAGAGCCTGGCCGGGCCAGAAGACCGCAAGCTAACTCGCGCCGTCGAGCTGATCGGCGCCCTCGTCGGCGAGGGCTACTCTCCGATCGTTTTCTGCCGCTTCATCCCGACCGTGGAGTACGTCGCTGACGCCCTGCGCCGCGAGCTCGGCGGCCGGGCCGCGGTGGAGGCGGTGGCGGCGGTCGTCACCGCGGCGGACGGTCGGGCGGTGGCGCTCCCGCCCGAGGAGCGGCAGCGTCGCATCCGAGCCCTCGCCGAGAACCCCCGACGGGTGCTCGTCTGCACCGACTGCCTCTCCGAGGGGATCGACCTTCAGCAATGGTTCGACGCGGTCATGCACTACGACCTCTCCTGGAACCCGACTCGCCACGAGCAACGGGAGGGACGGGTCGACCGCTACGGCCAGGAGCGGAAGAAGGTGCGGACGCTGACCTTCTACGGCGAGGACAACCCGATCGACGGCATCGTCCTCCAGGTGCTCCTCCGCAAACACCAGGCGATCCGCCGCCGCCTCGGGATCACCGTACCGGTGCCGATGGACACCGCCGCCGTGCAGGAGGCGATCTTTCAGGGCCTGCTCCTGCGCGAGTCCGGCGGCGGGACCCAGCTCGCCCTCGACTTCCTCGAGCCCACGCGCGAGCGGGTGGGTGTGCAGTGGGATGCTGCGGCAGACCGCGAACTGGCGAGCCGCAGCTTGTTCGCGCAGCGGGCGATCAAGGTCGAGGAGGTGGTCCAGGAGCTCAACGAGAGCCGTCAGGCGTTGGGAGACGAGTCGGCCGTCGAGCGGTTCGCTCTCTCCAGCCTGCGATCCGCCGGCGCCGTGGTCAGCAAGGGCGCCGCCGGCGTGGCGAAGATCGACCTGCGCGAGACGCCCGCGGCGCTCCGCGACCTCCTGGGGCTCGGCGACGAGCTCGCGATCACTTTCCGTGCTGGGCCACATCGCGGAGTGGAGCATCTGACCCGCACCCATCCGCTCGTGGAGCACCTCGCTAACTGGGTGTTGGAGGCGGCGCTCGACCCGTTGGCCGACGGCGGCCCGGCGCGACGCGGGAGCGTCGTCCGTACCGACGTGGTCGACCTGCGGACGACTCTCCTGCTCCTTCGCCTTCGCTTCCACTTGGTGGTGCAGCGCCGGGATGGCCGAGAGACGCCGCTCCTGGCAGAGGACCAGCTCCTGGTCGGCTATCGCGGAGCGCCGGGTCGACCCGAGTGGCTGCCGCCCGCAGATCTTGAAGCCCTCTTGACCGCCGCACCCGCGGCCAACACCGCACCGGAGATTGCCCAACAGCAGCTCCAGCGGATGGTCGAGGCGTTGCCGATGCTTCGACCCAAGCTCGACGACTTGGCCGTCGAGCGCGGAGAAGCCCTCCTCGCTGCCCATCGGCGAGTTCGCCAGGCGGCGCGGCAGAGCGTTCGCGCGCTGCGCGTCGAGCCGCACCTCCCGGCCGACGTCCTCGGTGTCTTCGTGTACTTGCCTGCCGCCGGCGGTGCGGCATGAGGCGCCGTGCGATCAAGACCTCGCTCACCGCGGTCCGCAGCGAGGGGGGCCTGCTCCCGGCTGAATTCCTCGAGCGCCTCGCGGCTGCGGATGGCACGCTGCCGGGGCTGACGCCAGCTGACTATCACCTGGGCCCGCGGGAGCGCCTGGGCGAAGCCGTCAACCGCTCCTGGAGTCGTCTCCTCGGTTCGTGGGCCGCGTTCCGCGACGCCCTCGGCAAGACTCCGGACGGCGATCCGGCGACCGGGCTGACGCGCGATCGTTGGCTCCTCCCTCTCTTCCAGGAGCTTGGCTACGGCCGGCTCGTCCGCTCGGCCGCGGTCGAGCTCGAAGGCAAGAGCTTCGCCATCTCCCACTCCTGGAACCGCTCACCGATCCATCTCCTCGGCGCAAGGGTGTCCCTCGACCATCGCTCGCCCGGCGTCGCCGGCGCGGCAGCGGCCTCCCCGCACAGCCTCGTGCAGGAGCTGCTCAATCGCTCTCCGGATCACCGTTGGGGCTTCCTCTCGAACGGTCTCACCCTGCGCATCCTTCGCGACCACCACAGCCTCACCCGCCAAGCCTACGTAGAGCTCGATCTCGAGACCATCTTCGACGGCAAGCAGTACTCCGAGTTCCTCCTCCTCTGGCTCGTCCTGCACCAGAGTCGCGTCGAGGCCCAGCGTCCCGAGGACTGCTGGCTCGAGCGCTGGTTCCAGACGGCGAGAGACGAGGGGGTCCGCGCCCTCGACAAGCTGCGCGACGGCGTGCAGCGAGCGGTCGAGGAGCTCGGCTGCGGCTTCCTCCGTCATCGCGTCAACCGCCGCCTTCAAACCGCGCTCGAGGAGGGCGCCCTCGACAGCCAGGGCTACTACCGGGAGCTGTTGCGCCTGGTCTACCGGCTCATCTTCCTGTTCGTGGCCGAAGACCGCGAGGCCCTGCTCGATCCAGACGCTGACGATGCTGCTCGCGACCGCTACCTCCGTTTCTATGCCACTCGCAGGCTGCGGCATCTGGCCGAGGCGAGCCGCGGCAGTGCCCACGGTGACCTCTGGCAGTCACTCCTCGTCGTCATGGCGCGCCTCCACGACGGCTGCCCCGAGCTCGCCCTGCCGGCGCTCGGCAGCCAGCTCTGGCGCTCCTCGGCTCTTCCGCACCTGAACGGTGGCGAGATCGCGAACCGAGATCTGCTCGCCGCGTTGCGGGTGCTCTGCACGATTCAAGACGGCGGCGCGCAGTACCCGGTCAACTGGAAGAACATCGGCTCCGAGGAGCTGGGCTCGATCTACGAAAGCCTCCTCGAGCTGCAGCCACGGGTGAGCCGCGAGGCGGCGCTTTTCGAGCTGAGAGTGGCGCCCGGGCACGAGCGCAAGGCGACGTCCAGCTACTACACCGCGCCGCCCTTGGTGGAGTGCCTGCTCGACCTGTCCCTCGAGCCGCTGCTCGATGAGGCAGCCTCACGGCCCGACCCGAGGCAGGCGATCCTCGACCTCAAAGTCTGCGATCCCGCCTGCGGCTCGGGTCACTTCCTGGTGGCCGCTGCCCACCGCATTGCGCGCCGGCTCGCTGCCGTGACCTCTGGTGATCAGGAGGCCAGCCCGCTGGAGGTGCAGCACGCTCTCCGCCTAGTGGTCGGCCGGTGCCTGTTCGGCGTCGACGCCAATCCCATGGCGGTCGAGCTCTGCAAGGTCAGCCTCTGGATGGAGGCCCTGGAACCCGGGAGGCCCCTATCCTTCCTCGAGACGCACATCCGCTGCGGAAACTCGCTCCTGGGTACGACCCCCGAGCTCATGGCGGCCGGCATCCCCGATGCGGCCTTCGAAGCCCTCGAAGGCGACGCCAAGGAGATCGCCCAGCGCCTGAAGAAGGCCAACCGCGCGGAGCGCCAGGGCCAGACGACCTTGATCGCCGATTTCGTAGCCGAGGCCGTCCGCGAGTACGACGCACTCGCCGCTCGCCTCGAAGCGCTCGATGAGGCGCCTGACGACGACATCGAGTCGCTCCGCATCAAGGAGCGTACCTGGGACGATCTTCAGTCCTCGAGGGGCTACCGCGAGACGCTCGTTCGGGCGCACCTCTGGTGCGCAGCGTTCGTCTGGCCCAAGGACTCGGTCGACCACGAGCACGCGGCTCCCACGCAGGACCTGTGGCGGAAGGCGCTGAAGGATCTGAGCTCGCTACCGGCGCTGACTCGCAACACCACGGCCGATCTGAGCCGGCACTACAACTTCTTCCATTGGCATCTCGCGTTCCCCCAAGTCTTCGACACCGAGGGCGGCAGTGGCTTCGACCTGGTGCTGGGCAACCCCCCGTGGGACACCCTGAGCCCGGACACCAAGGAGTTCTTCTCCGCCTACGAGCCCCAGATCCGCTTCGAAGATAAGGATGGCCAAACCGCGATCGTGAAGAGACTGCTGGAGCACGGCGACATCGCGGCTAAGTGGGCCGAGTACCGTCGCGACCTCTACGCGACCGTCCACTTCATCAAGAAGTCGGGCCGCTACAAGCTCTTCGCTCCTGGGAACCTGGGCAAGGGCGACTTCAACGTCTACCGGATGTTCGCCGAGACGGCGATGAAGACCGCTCGGCCCGGCGGCCGCGCCGCACAGCTTGTGCCCGAGAACGTGTACAACGGCGCCAACGCCATGGCGATTCGGAAGCAGCTCTTCGAGGGCTTCGACCTGGAGTGGCTGCTCGGCTTCGAGAACCGCAAGCAAGTCTGGTTCCAGGGGATCGACACTCGAACCAAGTTCGCCCTCTACTCGGCGCGGAAGAACGGTGGCACCCAAGCGACGAGGACGGCTTTCAACATCCGAAGTATCGAGGAGCTCGAAGAGGCCAAGAGACAGCCGCTCCGCTTCCCGATCTCCCTCGTCCACGAGTTCTCGCCCGTCGCGCTAGCCTTCATGGAGTTCGACAGCCAGCTCGACATCGACATCGTCGAGAAGATGTATGCGCGATACCCCAAGTTTGGTGACGAGACGGCCGGGCCTCCCTTTCGTGACTACATGCGCGATGTTGATATGGGGAAGGATCGGCGTCGGTTCGTTGACGGACCTCCTGGTGCTCCTGTTTACGAAGGTCGGATGGTCGCTCAGTACGACCACCGAGCTAAGGGTTATCGCTCGGGGCGCGGACGGTCAGCAGTGTGGGAGGAGCTCTCGTTCTCCGACCCCGCGAAGTCGATTCAACCCCAGTGGTGGATTCCCGAGGATCGGGTTCCGGACAAGGTAGAGGAGAGGTACCAGCGCTATCGCGTGGGCTTCTGTGATGTCGGGAGCCCAACCAACGAGCGGACGCTTGTGGCTGCTCTCCTGCCACCAGGAGTCATCACCGGCGATCCCGTACCGAACTTTGTCTTTTCCAGCGAATGGGAGTGGGCATACTCTGTCTGGCTCGCAGTCGCAAACTCCTTTGTGATGGACTACGTGACGAGATTCAAGGTGAGTCTCCACATCAAGTACAACATTCTCGACAGCTTGCCGTTCCCGCGGCTCCAAGCCAGTGATCCGGCTTCTCAGCGACTCGTGCAGTATGTCTTGGCCCTGAGCTGCACTGCTCCTGAGATGGTCGGATTCTGGAACGCAAGGGCCAGAGAAGGCTTTGTTCGGGCCGCTGAGGCAAACGGCACCCCGCCTGGGACAGCCAGTTGCGAGGAGCGCGCTCGCATGACGGCGGAAGTTGACGCATACGTCGCGGGAGAGATCTATGGCCTCAGCTCCACCGAGCTGAGATACGTTCTCGAGTCCTTCGCGATTGTGAAGAAGCGCGATCTCCAGCAATTTGGAAGCTATCGGACAGAGCAGTTGATCCTCGATGCCTTCGAGGCGCTCGAGCAGCGGAATAGCAGATCTGCTGTTCCGCGGGTGGAGGCTCTGTCGCCGACCTTGCCTACCGTGAGCACGGAACTCGAAGCGGCGCTGTTCGTGTGGGCTGCCGTACGGGCCAGCGGCGGAAGAGTGCGGCGCATGGACTTGTCGCGCGCATTTGCGCTACGCAACCAGCCCGCTGTGCTGGTGGAGTTGGCACCCGGCGTTCTGAAGGCGACTGCGAAGCAGTGGGCTGGTCGGGTCGGGCCGAGGAGCATCACGCCCGGGCTGCTATCGAGCGTGCTCGGCGAACTGGCTGACAGAGACGGTGTGCGGCTAGCCGTAGATCCCCTGGGACGCTCGGTTGTTGCCGCAACTCCGAACACGCCGGCCGACGAAGAGCTCGATGATTGGTTCCGCTTCGAGGCGGACTTGGCGCTTGGAGTTCTCTCCGCTCTCGGCGCTCACCACCTAGGGACAGTCGATCAACGGATCGCGACCGAGGATCGGACTCTACTGTCGGCGCAGCCGGCATGAACGACCAGTTTCGACTACCTGGGCTCGACCCGCCCCGCCAGATCCAGCCGGCGGTCGACAGGCCTGAGCCCGTGCTATGGGTGAGACGCCTGGCCGTGCTGCGGGAGCTGGAGCCTGGCATCGAACACGTCGTGCGTGACGTGGAGCTGAATCGCGGTCTCAACATCGTCTGGGCACCGCCTCAGCCATCGGCGGAAGGCAACGCCCTCTTCAGAAGCGGCGTCTCGGGCCACACCGCGGGGAAGACGACCTTCTGCCGGCTGCTGCGCTATGCCCTCGGTGAACGGACGTTCGCTGCCGAGCCGATCCGGAGCCGGATCCGCCAGCACTTCCCTGCGGGCTGGGTTCTTGCCGAAGTCGCGGTTGCCGGGGCGCCGTGGACGGTCGCGCGGCCTTTCGCCATCGGCGCCCATCCCTTCTGCGTCCAAGGATTCGGCATCGATGCTGCGCTCGGCGATGGCGAACGCCTCGACTATCAGGCCTTTCAGGGGGCCGCAGCCCAGGCCGTGCTATCGCAGCTGCCGGCCCGGCGCTTCCCAGCCACGGACGACCCCATCCGATGGGAGCATCTTCTTCCGTGGCTGACACGGGACCAGGAGTGCCGCTTCTCGGACTTTCTCGAGTGGCGTCACAGCTCCAGCCAGTCGGAGGCTCCGGCGCTTACCGCTGAGGACCGGCAGTTCGTGGTCCGTGCGGTCCTTGGGTTGATCTCGGACGAGGAGCGCCAGGAACAACAGACCAACGCACGGTTGGTGACCACGAAGAAGGAGGCAGCCAGACGAGAGCCACTCCTCGCGCATCAGGCCGAGGTCGACCGTCAGCGTGTGGGACGTCTTCTCGGAGTCGACCTCACTGTCGCAGCGACTGAGCTGTTCGGTTCGGAAGCCCGCGACCTGCTCGAACAGCGGAAGGCCGAGCTCGACGCCGACGTGGCGCGCCTGGCCTCGTCCGACCAGCGAGCTGAGCTTCAGCAGGCGGTCGAGCGTGCCCTCGAGGTAGAGCTAAACGCCCGGCGCGACTTACGGGACGCCGAGGGCCGGCTCGCGGCCGAGAAGGGCGCTCTAGACTTGCTCGAGGCTACGGTGAGGGGAAACAGCCAAGTCGGCCTGGTCGCAGCGCTTCCGTCGGGGAGGGACTACTGCAACGTGCCGATGAAGCTCGCTCGGGAGCAGCAGTGCCCACTCGCCATCGGCCGTCCTGCCGATTTCGGCGAGCAGCGCGGCGAACGAGCCGCGGCAGACGAGGCAGCGCGGCAACGCCAGCTTGTGTCGGCCCTGAGCGCCAGGGTCGATGAAGCTCAGCGTGGCCTTGCAGCTGCACAGTCAGCCACGGCCGATACCCGCCGCGCCCTCCTATCGGCTTCGACTACCTACGAGGAGCAGCGAGCGAAGATCCTGGGGAGGAGTGCCGAGCTGACCCAAGCCGAGCGCCTCGTCGAGAATGCCGAGGCCGCCTGGGAGGAGTCGCTTCAGCACGCCGCAGTAACGAAGCAGATCGACGCCGATATCGAAGCGTCCTACGCGCGCCAGGAACAGCTTCGGGCACGGAGTCGCCAAGCCCTTGCCCGTTTCTCGCGAACCTTCGACTACGTGGCCCGCGCTCTGCTGGGCGACGAGCTCCACGGCAGCGTCGACACCTCCGGCCGCGCCCTGACCCTCGTCATCGACTACCTCGGCGAACGCGACAGTGCCGCCCTGGCCACGCTGAAGCTGCTCGCCTTCGACCTCGCCGCGCTGACCTCCAGCATCGAGGGCGCGGGATCCTTTCCATGCCTCCTCGTCCACGACGGTCCGCGGGAGGCAGACATGGCCCCGGAGATCTACGAGCGGTTGTTCCTCTACGCCCGCGGTCTGGAGCAGTGCTTCGCCGGCGAGCCGTCGTTCCAGTACATCCTCACGACGACCACCCGGCCGCCGGCCGAGCTCTTGCGTGAGCCTTGGCTTCGACTCGAGCTTGCAGGGACGCCGGCAGACCACCGACTCCTGCGGGTGGATCTATGACTTGAGCGCCTCTCTGGTTGACCACCCGCGAGGCGGTGCGCCTGGCGAGCGCTTCTACAACAGCCGCCGCCTGCACTCGGGCCGCGCTACCGCAGCCCCGCCGAGTAGGAACGACTTCACGACCGCGGCACGACCGAGCCGGCGACGACCGTCGAGACCTCCTCGGGGCGCTGGACCACGATCCCTCTGCGAGGATCGGCCCCTGCGCAACGTCAACCCCCCGCAGCGGGTGGTGACACTATGAAACCGTCCACGGAATCGGGGCAGGTTCGGAGGATCTCCTCGCGGTACGGCTCGACCGTCGACGTCGTCGAGGACCTCGTCGTCGCCGACCGCCGCACCCGCGCGGCCAGCGTCGCCCCGTCAGGCAGCGGCGCGTCCCTGGCGAGCCAGCCCTCCGCCGCGGCGACCGCCCGCAGCTCGGCCGCCCCGGTCTTGTGACGGCCCACCAGCCCCGCCCGCGCCAGCGCCCGGTCGGTGTCGCCGAGCCGCATGCGCACCAGCACCTGCCGGTACTCGTACATCTCGAACCTCCTATCTGCCATGGACTCTCCTCTCGGCCAGGTGGCCCGAGAGCGTAGTCCGGTAAACGGAAGTCTGAGACCTCGATCCGCACACCGCCGGACAGGCGGGCGGCCACCTGGGTGGCTCCTTGATGCCGAGATCCTCGGGTGGCTCCAATATGCCGATCCCGTCCGTAGCAGCCCGTGGTGAAGTCCCCGGGGTCGCGTTGCGGTCCCCGCGGGGTCGAATGAAGGCGCCGGCGCGCAGACGACGTGACATCGTCGAACGCCGGCAACACAGCAGGCGGCCCCGCGCGGACCGCAACCCGAAGGGCGCAGGGGGTTACGGCGCATCTGCCAGCGTCGCTCGTCGTCGACCATGATTCGGCATCGCCTCGTCCTCGCTCCTGCATCTGCACCGTAAGCCCCCTGCGAAGCCCCCTGCGCGCGACAGCCCCCTGCGCGCGACCCCGGCGACTTGCACCACGGGCTGCTAAGGAACGGCCTGCCCCAGAGAAAATCTTAATACCAAACCCGCCCAAGTAGCACCCAATAATGACACGAAACCAGCGAAAAAGTCGATCCTGCCCAGCCAGCGATCTCCAATATTATCCGGGTGCGAGGCTTGCGGCCAAAGGTTGGTATTTTTTAAAGTGAGCCACGCGATCATGGCCACCGCCGCTCCGCTCAAATCAAATCCGATCGCGCTGGCAAAAAATACCCGCTCAATCAAACCAGTGAGCGGGCCCGTCAGAATGTAATTTGGTGCTTCCGTCTCTGGTGGAGGAGGCGAGAAAGCCCAGAGGAGAGCCAGGGTTGCGAGCCAAGCAACTGGACCAGTACCCACAATAATGCCAATCGCCAGCATCAACTGGCTTCCGCCATACAGGCCGACGCACACGCAAATACTCGCTAGCAACGCGAGTGCAAACTCAACACAAAGACCCATCCTGCTCCAGGCGAGGTGCCCGCGGAGAGACCCCTTCATTCTATTCCTTCTCGCTTCCCTCAGATGTTTCGCTCTGCCACCAAACAACCGGCTCACCCTCGTATAGATCATCGGGCTTAATAAACTTTTGTGCCTCGAACCGAACCTTTTTTAAGAACTGCGTATAATCCTGACCCGCCTCCTTGAAACGCGCTCGAATCATCGCCTTATCTTTAGCCTGCTTGGCCTTGAAAGATGATTGCGGTTGAAAAAAGAAGAACGTGCTTTCGGCGGAGTGGCTGTAACGCGGGTGATGGCTCGCATAAATCGACGAAAAGATTGTCACGAATGTCTCAACATTCATCAACGTGAACCGCCAATCCCTACGCTCGACATCCTTAGCCAAGGGGTTATTGCTCGAATAGCGACCTAGATAAATCAACAGCTGTCGCGTTCGCCGTCGAAGCTCATCCATGTTGGTCACGCCGAAGCATTCAATCACGAGACCGTCGAAACTCTCTGCCTGTCCAACTCGCGAGAATCGCTCCAGGGTTGGTTCAATCAACTCCATGAACTTGTCGGCACTGACGTAGCGTCGCCAGGGCGGAGTCGCCCATATCTTCGCGCTCTTAGCAAAAGGGCACGCTGTACGCATAGCAACTGCCCTAAACCTGTTCAACGACTCACTCGTGCTTGGATCAAAGCGCGGTGTAGCTGGTATATCTGGCCGCGTCCTATACGAACGAACAATTTGCAGACGCTCGCGGAGTAAGAAATCGAGGGGAGTGCCCGATATTCCAATAGAAACGAGGATCGCTCTTTGTATTCTCGAAATAATGCCAGCAATGGGTAGGGTCGCATCGTCGTCAAGCGATATACCATCTTCATAGCGATTCACGATACGAAGAATTCGGCCGTAATGAGCGAAGGCTAGTAGTGTTGCATCCCTCAGCGTAAGGCCGGCCTCTTCAGGCATCGGGTCCTCCAGTTCCCATTCCGCTGCACCAACACTGGCAAGGTCGCAGCAGTATTGATTCGCAATACAGGTCAATAGCCAGAAAGCGTTAAACATACTTTTGGCGAACGCGGGCTGATTGCCGTCCAGCGCATAGCGTGCTCCGAACCCGAGCTCCTGCCCGACGACAGCTATCGCCTGCCTTACGGGCCAGTACCCTCCCACCTGAGCCACCTCGCACTCGACCGTGAGCCGGAGCTCAGAGATAAAACTTTTGTACTCTTGAAGTTCCAATGAAATCCCCTTGCCACGCAGTCGTAGCCAGTCCTTGTTTTCTCAACCGCCTACTTCCATTCATCCTGCCAGGCCTGAGCTGGATCCTCATGGTAGTCTTTGTGGGTCTTTTTTTTGAATGAATTTTTCCAGTTGGTGCTCAAGCCGGGCAGCTGCGCGATCTCTGCCGCGAGCATCACGTCTAGACCGTCGCTTACACGGGCATGTGTTACTCGCATAACGGTCCAATCTGGATTGATGCGATCAATGAGCTCAATCTCGTCACTGACCCGTATCCTGCCCTCTTCAATTACCCGACAATACCAGCCGGTCCGACCAGTCCGCAAAAAGTCAGCAGCCATAGTCTTCACGCCTGTGTGCCGATTAAGCTTCCAGCAAGGTGTGCGTCCTTGCGACACCTGCACCACCGCCTGCCCTATTTTGAAAATATCTGCAACGCAAACATTTCTTTCGTGAAGATGGTACGAGGAGAGGTTTTCACCGAAGCCGCCTGGCCGAACTACGCCATTCGTGCTTAGGAGTTCTCTTTCCCAGATTGCGTAGTGCTGAGCGGGATAATGATGCAGGGCCTTCTCCACGCCACCGTGGAGCCTCAGATCAGCCTGCTCATCACCGTCGAGACCCGAGACCGATAGGTCAGCTGCTTTAACTGCACTCTTTTTGATCGCCGAGGGAGGCTTGCCGGGCCACAGTTCCTGCGCCCTGCCCACATATAGCCCTGTCACCTGCGGTTCCTGGTTCTGGACCCTCAAGTCTAGCCTCCACTAGTTGGCGGGCGCCTCACGACCAGTGCCGCTAGCTCTCCCGTTGCAGGATCTTCGTTAGACCTCACGGGCGTAACTATACCTAGAAGACCGATGGAGTGCCAGCGTGGGAGAGGGGAGCTCGGTCGACGTGCTGAGAGAGGACTACACGCCGGTGATGACGCAGGACGCGATTCCCATCGAGATCTGAGGCCAATGGCTCGAAGCGGCTCGATCCCGCTTCGACGATCCGCGGGCCGCCTGGGCGAGCGTCTTCGACGCGGCCGGCGAGAGCTGGGAGATGGCTGGGCGACCTGGCGAGCTGAGTTCGCCGTCCGGCCGCGGGGAACTCAGTGCTCCTCGGCGTCCGCTACGGCGGCCGGCGCATCGTGGTGAGTCTCAGCGGAGGCGCCAGGTTCCGCCGCAGTCACGTCGCGGATCGTAGTCGCATCCGGCCTGGGCGGACGGTGATGATCCCCGTGGGTCGAGGTTCGACGCGCTCGTGGCCCACGAGGCGGTGCGCGTAGACCAGGCAGGCCTGGATGTCCTCGGGCTCGAGCCAGGGTAGCACTCGAGGATGGTCTCGAAGCTGTCGCCCGCGGCGAGCATGCCCAGGACGTGCTCGACGGCCAGGCGCCTTCCCCGAACGATGGGCTTGCCGCCGGGGATGGCCGGGTCGACCGTGATGCGCTGAAGCAGCTCGTCCTGTTCCATGGGTTCTCCCACGCGGTGATCCTGGAGCGAGTCTAGCGTCGGTCGCGCTCTGTTCGCGTCAGAGCTCTGCTGATCCCGGCTGTTGCGCCTGGAGTGGGCGTTTCAGCGGAAACGTCCGTGAGTGTTGATGGTCGCTCCTCTGGAGCCAAGGCGGGATCGGCATATTGGAGCCACCCGAGGATCGGCATAAGGGAGCCACCGTGGTGGCCGCCCGCCGGTCCGGCGGTGTGCGGATCGAGGTCTCGGACTTCCGTTGACCGGACTACCCTCTCGGGCCATCTGGCCGAGAGGAGAGTCCATGGCGAATCGGAGGTTCGAGATGTACGAGTACCGGCAGGTCTTGGTGCGCATGCGGCTCGGCGACACCGACCGGGCGCTGGCGCGGGCGGGGCTGATGGGCCGCCACAAGGCGGCCGAGCTGCGGGCGGTTGCCGCGGCGGAAGGCTGGCTTCACAAGGACTCGCCTCTTCCTGACGAGGCGACGCTGGCCGCGCGGGTGCGGCGGCCGGCGACGACGAAGTCGTCGACGACGTCGGCGGTCGAGCCGTACCGGGAGGAGGTCCTCGGGCTCTGGGAGAGCGGCATCCAGGGCACGACCATCCACGACTACCTGGTGCGGCGGCACCGGTTCGAGGCCAGCTACTCTCGGTGCGCCGGTTCCTCCAGGCGCACGCCGAGCGCCACCCGAGGCCTCGATGATGCTCGACTTCGAGCCCGGCGAGGGCCCAGGTCGACTTCGGGCGCGGGCCGGTGATCGACGACCCCGAGCTCGGCCGGATCGCCACCTGGGTGTTCGTGATGACGCTGGCGTGGAGCCGCCATACCTACGCCGAGCTCGTCGTCGACCAGACGGTGCCGACGTGGCTGGCCTGCCACCGCCGCGCCTTCGAGTTCTTCGGCGGCGTGCCGGCGCGGGTCGTCATCGACAATGCCAAGTGTGCGACACCCGCGCCTCGACGACTGACCCGGAGGTGCAGCGCGCCTACGGCGAGCTCGCTGAGGGCTACGGGTTCCGGATCGACCCGGTGATCTACGTGAGAGTCTCGATGACGAGCCGTCCCCTGCTGGCCTCCACCTCGAACTCCTGCCCGAGATCGAAGCCGGCCTCGCGGAGCCACTTACCGGAGAGGCGCAGGAGCGGCAGGCACTCTCCGCGGAGGTTGCGGTGGGAGATGGTGGCGAAACGGCGGCCGCGGCGGCGGGCCTCGTGGACGCGGCGGCTGCGCTGGCGGCGTTTCGTCTCGGCCTCGATCGCCTCGTCGACGTCGGCGGTGCGGGCCACCGGCTCGGCGAGGGGAGAGCCGGGCTCGTGCTCGCGGAGGAGCTGGAGGGCCTTGGGCGTGAGGCGGTAAACGAAGCGGTCGTCGGTGGACCGGGCGGTCGGTCGCCGGGCGGCGACGTCGGGGTGTGCGGGCGCCGGGGTCTCGGGCTGCGGACCGGCGGGGGTGGGATGGGCGGCCTGGGGCCGGCTGGTAGATTCGTCGGTACGTCCAGGCATGAGAGTTCTCCTCGTGCTTGGGCCAGGGCGCGGCGGAGGCGGCAACCTCTGCCGTGCCCGCTTGGATTTGTTGACTCGGAGGGTTTGCCGAGCCGGCTTTTGGGGCTTCGTCCTCTCGTTCGGTGCGATCCTCCTTTCCCGGTGGGCGGAGAGGTTCTCATTACGTCTTAGTTACGCCCAGGCTAGCAGGGTGTGGGCGGGGCGTCAAGGTGTGACGAGGCGCGCGCGAGAGTGGTGCACGTGAGCCGCGCGGCCCTTCAACGGCGAGCTGAGCCGTAGGACCGCCTAATCTGGCCCGGGGAGCGTTTCAGCGGAAACGTCTCCTGATGCTGGTGGCCACGGAAGTCATTGTCTTGGCGGTCGAGCCTCGGTGGAGATGCCAGCCTACCGCCAGCATTCACGTTGCCGGGTCGTTGTCGCATCCGGCTGGCCTGGCGGGCGGTGACGATCCGCCGGCAGCGAGGTCGCCGGGGTGGCGATCGAGGACCTCGAGGCACGGTGCGGGCATGTTCGGTCGGAGAAAGTCGACGAGCCGGATCATGCGGACGTGAGAGATCTGGCGCGCCAAGCCGAGATTGGAGAAAGGGAAATCAGGAGGTAAAGGACCGCTTCGCGTGCTCCGCCAGAGCCTCAGGCCGTACTGCCCGCCGCCCGCAGCCGGTTGGCGGCGGCTCGGATCGTTCAACACGTTGAAAAGACGCTTCCCCCAGCGAGCGTGATAACCTAGGTAGCTGAAATGAATCCCTCGATGCCCCTTTTCGCCGGAGATCGTCATCTAACACTGTCGCTGGACGCACTCGTCCGCTCGGTTTCGTTGCGCCGCTCCGAGTCGCATGCCCTGTTCCTAGGCGCCGGCGCGTCGATTTCGTCCGGCATTTCTTCGGCGGAGAGCTGCATCTGGGAATGGAAGCGCCGGATCTTCATCACGAAGAATCCCGGCCTCGAGCCGCAGTTTCGGGACATTTCACTCCCCGCTGTGCGACAGCGGATTCAGGGGTGGCTGGACAAGGAGGGCCATTATCCCTTGGCGGGCGCCCCGGAGGAGTATGGCTTCTACGTCGAACAGTGCTACCCGATCCCGGACGACCGTCGCGCATACTTCGAGGCGCTGTGTGCTGGCGTCGAGCCTTTTGTCGGGTACCGCGGCCTTGCTCTGCTTGCGAAGTACAACGTCGTCAAGCAGGTCTGGACGACAAACTTCGACTCGCTCGGAGCCCAGGCTGCGATAGCCGCCGGTGTCGCCGTGCTCGAAGCGGGGCTCGACTCCACGCACCGCGTCCGCCGCCCCTCCGTCGGAGAGCTGCTGCACGTAGCTGTGCACGGCGACTACCGCTACGACGCGCTGAAGAACACCGACAAGGAGACGCGCGAGCAGGACGCGGCTCTCCGGACCGCGCTCGTCGCGTACTGTAGCGAAACAAACCTGATCGTCTCCGGGTACAGCGGCCGGGACGACTCGGTGATGGAGTCGCTTCGCGCCGCATATGTCCAGCCCGGTGCTGGACGCCTGTATTGGTGCGGATACGACGACGTCATGCCCGGGCACGTCCGCGAACTGCTTGAGGCCGCGGTCGCCAGCGGGCGCGAAGCGTTCTACATCCCCTCATGCGGCTTCGACGACCTCGTCGTCCGGACTGCGCTCGCGACGCTCCCCGGTGAAGCACAGGAGCAAGCGAAGCAGCTGTTCGCCCTCACCCAGAGCGTTACGCAGCCGAAGCCGTTCACAGTTCAGTTCACGAAGGTCGTCGACGTGATCAAGAGCAACGCCTTCCCGCTCGAGGCGCCGTCAGATGTGCTCGCGTTCGAGCCGAAGGAGTTCGGCGAGCGCCCGTGGCGCACGCTGCGCGAGAAGACTCGCGGCACGAATGTCGTCGCCGTTCCTCAGGGCGGGAAGGTGCTCGCGCTCGGCACCGTCGCCGACGTGAAGGAGCTTTTCAGAGCCGAGATGAAGGGCGAGATCGAGCGTGTCCCGATCGTCCCGAAGGACCTCGCGCGCGATGAGGGTGCCGTGATCTCTCTCATGACCAGCGCGCTCGCGCGCTCCTTCGCGCAGATCCACGACCTCGAGACGGACGGCGAGAAGGTGATTTGGTTGAAGGCTGTGATGCAGCGGACACGGCTGAACGATACGCCGTACCTCGTCCACGACGCCGTTCTGCTGTTCCTACGCCGCTACGCCGGCAAGCAGTTCCTCGTCCTGAAGCCGACGATCAAGACCTTCACCGAGACGGGCGAGCCGGCAGAGCACGATATCGACCGGGAGCTGAAACGACAGATCCTCTGGAAGCAGTGGAACAGCAAGTTCAACGAGGTGCTCATGCGTTGGCGCAAGCTCCTGCTGCCAAAGGATGCCCGCCGGATCGAGTTCCCCGCGGGCTCCGGGTCGACGTTCAAGTTCAACCTCTCGCACCTTCCGGCGTTCGCGAAGCTCGGCGGGGCGAACGGCGCGACGCCGATCAGGTTGCCACCCGCGGTCGCGCGCAGCTCGCTGTACGACGGAATCCGCTTGCTGGAGCCCGACCTCGTGTTTGCAGGGAAGGGCGGTGACGGCTTTGTCCGCGACCCGCACCCGATGCGCGGCCTGCTCGAGAACCGCCCGTATGACTTCGGCCTGACCCAGGGCGGTTTCGCGCCTACAGTGCGGGTCGGCGTGGTGGCGCCTATCCCGGAAGCGGCGAGGATCGCTACCTACCTTGCGCGACTGCATCAGTCGGTGCAGCCGAATAGCAAGCAGGAGTACCTGCTCCCGTACCCCGGCTTCGCACAGACTTTCGGGCTGCCGCTCGACCTCCCTCAGCGCGGGCATGATGGCTGGGTTGACCTTCCGGAGACGTTCCTCGAGCAAGGGACCGAGCAGGGAGCAGCAACGCTCGGGCAGCTGATCCGGAGCGGAATCGACCGACTCGCTGCCGCCAGGGCGCCGCACGTAGTGGTTGTCTTCATCCCGACCCGCTGGAAGCGGTGGGAGAAATACGCTGGCTTCGACCTGCACGACTTCGTCAAGGCGTACTGTGTACAGCGCGGGATCGCGACCCAGCTCCTCCGCGAACAGACGCTGACCAAAAAGTACCAGGGCGAGATCGTCTGGTGGCTCGCGCTTGAGCTCTACGTGAAGAGTATGCGCACGCCGTGGATCCTCGGACGTTCCGACGGCGAGACCGCGTATATCGGGCTCGGCTTCAGCCCGGTGTCCGGCAGCCCGCGCGAAAAGCAGATTGTCGTGGGTTGCAGCCATCTCTATAGTTCGACCGGCGAGGGTATGTCATACCGGTTGAGCAAACTCCACGACCCACTGATCCGTAACCGAAACCCGTACATGCGCCGCGAGGACGCCCGCCGGATCGCGGAGAACGCACGCCAGCTATTCTACGAGTGGCGGAATAAGCTGCCGTCGCGCGTTGTGGTGCAAAAGCGTACGCCATTCATGCCGGAGGAGCGCGCGGGCCTGCTCGATGGGCTACAAGGACTTGACGATGTCGAGATGCTTGAGATCACCGTCGAGCCCGCCCTCCGCTACATTGCCTCGCGCATGCGCTACGGCAAGCTGCAAGATGATCCCTTCCCGGTACGCCGCGGCGCAGTCGTTGTGCTCGACAAGCGGCGCGCCCTGGTCTGGGTTCACGGCGCCACTGCCGGGCTCGGCGGCAAGACCTATTACCAGGGCAAGAGCCGCATCCCGGCGCCGCTCATAATCACCCGGCACCACGGGAACGCGCCGTTCAAAACCGTTGCCGACGAGATCCTCGGTCTGTCGAAAATGGACTGGAACAACTTCGACCTGTACAGCAAGCAACCGGCGACAATCAAGTCGTCCAACGCGATCGCGAGGATCGGCGCCCTGCTCGAGCGCTTCGGCCCAGTCTCGTACGACTACCGCCTGTTCATATAAGCCAGTCGGCGCACAGGCCTCGCTCTCGAACAGCGGTCCAGCCTATAATGCGCGCGGAGGCTCCGGCGGTCATGGCGACGGCGAAACAGCTGCGGGCTCTGCTGAAGAGCTACGCGGAGGAGGAGAGCGACCGCTTCTACTCCGTCGCCATGCAGCTGGCGGCGCACGAGGCCCGGCTCGGCCACGGCAAGCTCGCCCGTGATCTCCGCGCCCTGATCGACGAGGCGCGCGCGAGAGGAGCCGCCGCCAAGCGGCGCCGCTCGCCGGTCCCCCTGGCGGCGCCCAGGGGAGACCTGGCCGGCCTTCTCTCCGCGAGCTATCCGGACGAACGGCTGGAGGACATGATCCTGCCGAAGGAGGTCGAGCGGAAGCTCCGGCGGGTGCTGCGCGAGCAGCGCCAGCAGGCGAAGCTCCTGACGCACGCCCTGCCTCCCCGCGCCAAGCTGCTGCTGGTTGGGCCGCCGGGCTCGGGCAAGACGATGAGCACGCGCGCGCTGGCCGGAGAGCTCCGGCTGCCGCTGTTCACGATCCTCCTCGACGGCCTGATCACGAAGTTCATGGGCGAGACGGCGGCCAAGCTGCGGCTGGTCTTCGACGCGATCCGGGAGACGCGGGGCGTCTACCTCTTCGACGAGTTCGACGCGATCGGCGGTCAGCTGTGATTTCAGCAAGGCTCCAGTTCTTGCCAGCTCCCTCCCACTCGCCCACCGGCGCAACCGCCAGGGGCGGCCCCCGGTGGTTGGTCACCTCGCTCGGCATGCCC
>Ga0299913_10000267_pt1 | contig 30183 bp, 18 predicted proteins | sample RVTome_9_FD_201360 | JGI IMG/M metagenome (GOLD analysis project Ga0299913, IMG submission 201360) | Soil microbial communities from uranium-contaminated site in the Upper Colorado River Basin, Wyoming, United States - RVT155D38 (version 2) ... | reverse complement strand
CTGGTGGTGGGGCGGGGGATGGGGCTGGTCGGGGCCGGCGTGGTCCTCGGACTGATCGCCGCGTTCGCCCTCACGCGGGCGCTGGAGAGCCTGCTGTACGGCGTCGGCCCGCGGGACCCGGCCACCTTCGCGGCGATCCCGGTGCTGCTGGCGCTGATCGCCCTGGCGGCGTCATGGCTCCCGGCCCGGCGGGCGGCGGCGCTCGACCCGATGCGGACGTTGCGGGTGGAGTAGGGGAGAGGCTACCTTCAGGCTGCTCCGCCCCCTGCTGCCGCGCTTTACTTGGAAGTGAGGGTCTCGACCGGCTCCCAGCCTTCCGGGGCGCCTTCGGTAGCGAGGCGGGCGGCGCGGCGGGCCAGGGCGGCGGCCGGGGGGTCGCCCTCGTCGGCCAGGGCCTGGAAGGCGGCCACGGCCTCTTCGAAGCGGCGGCTCCGGTAGTGGGCCAGGGCCTCGGCGAAGCGGGCGGCGCGCTCCTCGAGCTCGGGCGGCGCGGGGCGCTCGGCCATCAGCTCGTAGATCGCGACCGGCTCCTTCTTGCCCTTGACCCGCACGCGGTCGAGCTCCCGGAAGAGGAAGCCGGCCCCCGCCGCCTGGGCCGCCTTCACCGTCGCCTCCGAGGCCAGGACGTCGGTGCCGTAGGGCTTGTTGAGGCCCTCGATCCGGGAGCCGAGGTTGACGTTGTCGCCGATCACCGTGTAGTCGAAGACGTCCTCGGAGCCCATGTTGCCGACCGACATCTCGCCGCTGTTCAGGCCCACGCCGATCCCCAGCGCCGCCCCCTCGGGGAGCTTTCCCTCCGCGCGCCAGCCGGCGTTGAGCTCGGCGAGCTTCGAGCGCATCGCGAGCGCCGCCCGGCAGGCTCGGGCGGCGTGGTCGGGGAGCGCCACCGGGGCGCCGAAGAAGGCCATCAGGGCGTCGCCCATGTACTTGTCGAGGGTGCCGCCCTCGGCGAGCACCAGCCGGGTCATCGGGGTGAAGTACTGGTTGAGCACCTGGACCAGCTCCTCGGAGTCGAGCCGCTCGGCGATCGAGGTGAACCCCCGGATGTCGGAGAAGACGACGGTCATCTCCCGCCGCTCGCCGCCCAGGCGCACCCGCTCCGGGTGACGGAGCATCTCCTCGACGATCGACTCGGAGACGAACTGGGCGAAGGTGCGGCGGATCTGGCGGGCGCGGGCGTCGACGATGCCGATCTGGTACGGCAGGGTGAGCCCCAGGGCGACCAGCCCGGTCACGACCGGCGTCACCACCTCCAGGTGCCAGCCGCGCCCGAGGTAGGCGGCTAAGGCCGCGAGCGGCCAGGCGACGACCAGACCGATCGCCACCAGCGCGCCCGTCCGGTGGCGCTCGAACGACGCCACCGCCAGGGCGACCAGGAGGCCCATGGCGAGGACCGCCAGCAACGACAGGTAGCGGGGGAGGCCGGCCTCGCGCAGGTAGCGGTCGGCCAGCAGGTTCTCGGCGACCGCGGCGTGGACCATTACCCCGGGGAGCTCGGTGTCGAACGGGATGGCGGTGAAGTCGCCGATCCCGACCTCCGAGGCGCCGACGAAAACCAGCTTCCCGGCGAGCTCCTCCGGCCCGGCCTCGCCCTCCAGGACCTCGCGGACCGAGGCCCGGTGGAAGGCCTCCCAGCCCCCCGGGTAGTCCACCCAGAGCCGGCCCCGCCCGTCGACCTCGACCCGGCGCTCGCCGAGCTCGATCACCGGCAGGGCGCCCTCCCGGGCGAGCGCCAACCCCTCGCCGGTGAAGCGCTCGACGGCGCGGAGCGGCAGCGCCGGGTATACCCAGCCGTCGAAGCGGGCGGCCAGGTACTGCCGGCGCGAGACCCCGGCCTCCCGGCGGTTGGTGGTGAACCCCTGGGAGGCGGCGGCCGCGGCGAACAGGTTCAGGTTGGGCTCCGCCCCCGGGTGCTCGCGGAGCGGGAAGGCCTCCGGGTCGCCGGTCGTCCGGAGGATCGCCGGCAGCAGGTTCTCGGCATCGGCCCGGAAGCGCGGGTCCTCCGCGGGCGCCGCAGCCGGCGCGGCCGCGCCCGGCTGGTCGCGGAAGAAGAAGGAGAGGACGACCTCGCCCGAGCGCTCGAGGGCGGCGGCGAGCGCGAGGTCCTCGGCCCGGAGGTCGACGACCCCGTCGTGGCGGGAGGGCTCCGAGAACACGACGTCGAGCGCGATCACCCGCGCCCCGGCCGCGGACAGGGCGTCGACCAGCTCGGCGATCCGGGTGCGCGGCCAGGGCCAGCGGCCGTAGCGGTCGATCGACTCGCCGTCGATCAGGCAGACGATCACCCGCGGGTCGGCCGGCCGCGCCCCGCGCCACTCCATCATCTGGTCGACCACCGGCCCCTCGAGGCGCGCCGGGAGCCGGGTCCACACAAGGGCGGCGAGGGCCGCGAGCGAGGCGGCCAGGCCCAGCCCCAAGGTGACCAGGAGGCTCGCCCGGCGGCTCACGGGCCGCCTTCAGGCCACCCGCTCATCCCCGGCCCGCGCCGGGCGGCTCGCGCACCCCGACCGGCGCCCCGTCCGGCCCCTGGCTCGGCGGCTCCCGGGGCAGGTCGCGGATCTGGTCCGGCAGGAGCGGGGTCTCGGTGAAGACGTCCTCGCCGGGCACCGCGAAGTCGGGTCCGCCGGCCGAGGGCGAGAGAGTGCCCGCCGCCGGGTCGAAGGGCGCCGGCGGCAGCGGCGAGCCCCCGGGCTCGACGATGGTGTACTCGCCGGCGCGTAGGGTGATGGTCTCGCCGGTCGCCTTCGAGGTCACCTCCACCGCCCCTTCGAGCACCGCGACCAGTGTGCGCCCGGCGGCGTCGACCAGCGCCCGCAGGACGGTCCCCTTGATCCCCAGGGTGGCCGACGGCGTCTCGACCCGAACCTCGCCGCGGAACAGGCTGCCGAGGGCGAGCTCGAGCTTGCCCTGGAGGAGGGTCAGGACCGAGCTGGTCTCGCCGGTCGCCTGGTCGATCTCGTGCTGGTCGACCCGGAAGCGGTCCTCCTGGCCGAGCGAGACGACGCCCTCGGGGAAGAGCACCAGGCGCGCCGCCGAGGCCCGCCCGGTCTCGATCAGGTGCTGCAGGAGGAGGTCGTCGCCGGCCGCCAGCGCCGCCGCCGAGCGCCCCGGCAGGGTGCCCCGGACGTCGCCCTGCACCAGGGCCATCCGGCCGACCGGCTCCTGAGCCGCCGCGGGCGCGAGCGCGGCGAGCGCGGCGGCGCCGGCGACGAGGGCGGCGAGGAGCGACGGCGCGAATCCCGATCTCTGCTTCATCTCTCGCTCCTCGTCAGAACAGCCAGGTGAGGCCGACCGTGGCGACCGTGCGCTCGTACGACAGGTCGGGGGTCGAGAACCCTCCCGGCATGTCGATCTCGTGGTCGATCCAGGCGGCGCGGCCGCTCACGAACAGCCGCTCGGTGGCCCGGAAGAGGAGGGAGCCGCCGAGCCGGAGCTCCTCGTCCTCGCGGGGGTCGCCGCCGGGGTTGAACAGGTTCGAGACCCGCTCGTCGTAGTCGTCCCGCCGGAAGGCGCCGTCGAGGTAGAGGGTCCAGCGCGCGGCGAGCGGCAGCGACGCCTCGGCCAGGGCCTCGACCGACGAGGCGTCGAAGGCCGCCCCCGCGTCCCGCTCGCCGGCGGCCACGCCGAGCCGGAGGTAGCGGTTGCGGCGGCCGAAGAAGAGGACCTGGGCGAGCTCGCCCCGGAGCTCGTCGCCGCTCCGTCCCAGGATCTCTTCCAGGCTCCCGGCCGGATCGCCGTCGAAGTCGGCGTCGCGGTAGGAGAGCTCGATCCGGGTCTGGCCCCGTCCCCCCTCGTTGATCGCCACCGCGGCGCCCGCCAGGAGCCGGTCGGCGAAGCCCTCGCCGTCGAGCCAGTCCTTCGCGGCCCCGGCCTGGACCAGGAGGGCGAACCGGGAGCGGCCGAAGGGGGCGCGGGCGTAGCCGAACGGGCCGGTCAGGTAGCCGAGCGGGTCCTCGCCCAGGGCCAGGTGGGCGACCGCCTCGACCCGGCCGAGGTCGAGGTAGTCGAACTCGTCGTGGAGCGCCTGACCGCCCCGGAGGACCACGCCGTACGCCCGGCCCGCCTCCTGGTCGACCGCCTGGAAAGCGACGCGCGCGTCGGCCAGGAGCAGCGTGTCCTCCTCGGCGCCGTCGACCGGGTCGCCGCCGGGGGTCGCCAGCACCAGGTCGTCGGGCATCAGGTTGGGGTTCGAGTCGGCGCCGACGCCGACGTACAGGCGCCCCTCGAAGCGCGGCGCCTCGGGCAGGACGGCGAAGTCGCCGGCCCACTCCGGCCGGGGCGCGAGGGCTGCCTCCGCCGGCCGGTCGAGGTGGCGCCGGGTGAGCTCGAGCCACCCGCGGGCGTCCGGATCGCCGGGGGCGAGGCGGAGCGCCTCCTCGAAGTGCTCCCGCGCGGCCGCGAGGTCGCCGTCGTGGAAGGCCAGGACGCCGCGGGCGAAGGCCAGCTCGGCATCCGCCAGGGGAGCGGGCCCCTGCTCGCCTGCGTCCTCCTGGGCTCCCATCGGGCCGGCGGCCGCGAGGACGGCGAGGACGGCCGCGAGCAGGACCAGTGCGCTTCGACGCGTGAGCTCTCTCATGCCGTCCTCCGCAGGAACCCCGCCGCGGCCGCCGCGAGCAGCAGGGCGAGCGCGGCGAGCCCCCAGCCCGACAGCGCCGGGATGGCCAGCAGGCTCGCCACCACGAAGATCGTCGGCGCCGGCTCCGCGGCCCCCGGCGGCGCGCTCAGCACCTCGCCGCCGTCCGGGTCGACCGCCGTCGCCTGGCTGGCCACCGATACGCCCAGGGTTCCGGGCAGGATCTTAGCCTCGATCTCGATCACCACCAATCCCCCGGGCGGGATGGCGCCGTTCCAGGCCACCGTGGCAGGGGTCGGGGGCGCCGCGGGGTCGATGCCGACCACGCCGGAGGTGGCCGTGGCGCCGACCGGGACGAGCGCCGGGGAGAGCGGCAGCGTCGCCTCGTCGCCGGGGCCGTCGGCCACCGGCAGCGCGCCGCCGTTGGCGATCGTCAGGACGAAAGTCACGCTGCTCCCCTCGACGAAGGTGCCCAGGACCTCCAGGGTGGCGGCGACGCCACCGGCGGGGATCAGCACCGGGCCGGCGTCGACGTCGACGTTGTTCGCGGGATTCGAGTCGTCGAAGAACTTCGGCGGCACGATCCGCGCGGTCACCTCCTGCGGGCCGAGGAAGCCCGCCAGGGCCGCCACGGTCAGGGCGTAGACCCGCTCCGAGCCGGCCGGCAGGTCGATCGCGGCCGGCAGGGTTCCCTCGCCCGCTTCCGTGCACGGGGCCAGGCACTGCCAGCCGATCGGGACGAGGCCCGGGGCCAGGTCCACCCGGATCGCGGCGTCCCGGGCGTCGCTCGGCCCCGCGTTGGCGAAGCGCACCTCGTGGATCGCGGTCTCGTCCGGCCGGAGGAGGACCGGGGCGTCCGGCAGGACGGCGACCTTCCCGGCGGGGCCCGGCGCCGAGAAGAACCCCGGCGAGCCCGCGACCGGCCCCGACAGCGCGACCGAGAGGTCGCCGGTGGGGGCGACCGGTGTCGACACCGTGTCGGCGTTGTTCGCCGGGTTCGGGTCGAGGCCGGTCAGGGGGCCGAGGCCGCCGGCGAGGACGATCGAGCCGGCGGCGGCGGGGGAGACCGTCGCGGTTATGACGTAGACCACCGCGCCCCCGGCCGGCAGCGTCACGGTGCCGGCGACCGGCCCGGCCCCGGCGGCGGGGACGCAGGTGGCGCCGCCCGATCCGGAGCAGGTCCAGGTGGGGGTGACGAAGGCCGGGCCGAAGCCGCCGCCGCCGAAGCCGAACGGCGGCGCGTCGCTCGGCCCCAGGTTGCCGATCTCGAGCTCGTGGACGATCGGCGTGCCCGGCACCGCGACCCCGGCGCCCCCCTCCTCGAGGGCGAGCGAGCGGACGTCGAAGTAGAGGTCGGCGGTGACCGGGCCGAGCGGCACCGTCGCCTCGGCGGCGTCGTCCTCCGGCTCGGGATCGAGCAGGCCGGGCGGCGGCTCGACCGAGGCCCGGTTGACCAGCGGGCCCGGGGCGTCCTGGGCCATCGTCCCGGTGATCCGATAGGTCACGCTCGCGCCCGCGGGCAGGTCCACCAGCTCGTCGATCGAGCCCGCCCCGGCGCCGGCGCAGCTCGCGCCGCGCCGCGGCCGGCAGGCCCAGGTCGCCCCGGCGAGGCCGGCCGGGAGCTCGTCCCGGACCCGAACACCGGCGGCGTCGGCCGGCCCGAAGTTCTCGACCACCACCACGAACACCACCTCGCTCCCCGGCGGCGCCGCGGCGCCGCCGGCCGGGATCGCCACGCTCTTGGTCACCGCCAGGTCGGCCTCCGCCGGCGGCAGGACCGGCGGCGGCACCCGGGTGTAGGCCGCGCCGGCGTCGGCGCCGCCCCCGTCGTCTCGGTAGGCGCCGGCCGCGAGGCCGCCGGTGGAGAGGTCGACGTCGATCCCCACCTCGTCGCCCGAGCGCGCCGCGGCGGGCTGGAAGCGCTCGACCTCGACCCACGAGCCCCCCTGCCGCCGGAAGAGGTGGACCGCCCCGACCGCGGCGCCCGCGGGCCCGGCCGCGAGCCGCGCGCCGACGGCCAGGAGGTCGCCCTCCAGCGCCACCGCGGTGCCGAGCTGCGCCTCCGGCGCCGGCCCGGCGAGCCGGGCCTCGAGCGCGAAGCCGCTGCCGCTCAGCCGGAAGAGGTAGACCGCGCCCGCGCCGCCCTCCGCGCGCGGCGCCCCGACCGCCAGGAGGTCTCCGGAGAGGGCGACCGCGTAGCCGAAGGCGTCGAACGGCCGCGCGTCGGCCGCGGTGATGCGAACGGTCTCGGCGAGTCCCGCCCCCGACTCGGCGAAGAGGTGCACGGCGCCGGCGTCGGTGAGCGGGGCGTCGGTCCAGGGCGCGCCGACCGCGGCCCGGCCGCCGCCGGCCGCGAGCGCCCAGCCGAACCCGGCCCCGGCCTGCGGCTCGCGGGCGGCGATCCGCTCGACCGCTCCGCCGCCGGGCGCGTCGAGCGAGAAGGCGAGGACGGCCCCGGCGTCGATCCGGCCGGCGGCGTCGGCCGCCGGAGCGCCCGCGAGCGCGCGGGAAGGGGTGAAGGCGAGCGCCGCGCCGGCGTCCGCCCCGCCCTCGGCGGCGCCGACTCGGGCGACCAGCCGCCACTCCTCCCCACCCGGCTCGCGCTCGTACTGGTAGACCGCCCCGCCCGCCCCGGCGAGCGGCGCGCCGATCAGCGCACGCTCGCCGGCGAGGGCGACGGCGAAGCCGAACCGGTGGCCGGCGGCGGCGTCCGGCGCCAGGATCTTGGCGCTCTGGCGCCAGCCCTCGTCGCCGGGGCCGAGCTCGAAGACGTAAGCCGACCCCGAGTCGCCGCCGCGGTCGTCGTCGAGCAGCGAGCCCACCAGCAGGGTCGTGCCGTCGAGATCGAGGGCGCAGGCGAAGAGGTCGCCGCCGGCGCGGTCCTCGGCCTGGAGCCGGAGCAGCGCGGGCCCCTGTGCGAGCGCGGCGGGGGAAACGGTGAGGGCGGCTAGCGCGAGGAGGACCGACCCCGGGACCAGGCCCCTGTTCATCGTGGTGGTCATCGCGTTCGGGCTCCTTCGCGGACAGCCCTCTTCAGAGGTGGCGATCGCGCGCCGATCGATTACATCCCGCCCACCGTCCGGCGCCGCCGCCCGTCGCTCCGTCTCCGGGATCGTGGTGTCTGGCGCTGAAAAACCTTATGCAGTCCTTTTTTACATGCTATCATGAAGGAAGAGATTCACCCTGAGGTGGCGGCGGCGGCCTGCTCGACGATGTCCTGGGGCCGCAACCGACGAACGTGAACCGCGGCAACGACGTGCTCGGGCAGATCTTCGGGTCGAAGGACGTGAGCCGCACGGTGGCGCAAAAGGCGTCGGCGCAGACAGGGCTCAACCCGGAGCTGCTCAAGAAGATGCTGCCGTTCGTGGCGATGCTGGTCGCCGGCTACATGGCGAAGCAGCGCGGCGCCGGCGGCACCGCACCGCCCTCGCGCTCGGGCGGCGGTCTCGGCGGCCTGCTGGGGAGCATCCTCGGCGGCCGTGGGGGCCGTGCCGGCAGGCGTGCCCAAGGCTCAGCCGGGGACGGCCTCGCCTCGATGCTCGACCTCGACGGCGACGGCAATCCGTTGGAACGACATCCTGGAGATGGCAGGGAAGGTGATGCGCTGACCGGCTGCGAGAGGGGGCCGCGGCTCGCGCCGAGCGCTAGCAGCGAGCCGGCGAGAATGCCCATCCAGAGTTGGCCGCTGGTGCGCCGGAGGATCCCGAGCAGGAGGTGCCTCGGCTGCGCGCCGAGCGCGGAGCGGAGGCATCACCGGTACCTCCTCGGAGAGTTGAGCAAGGCTGCCTGGGAGGTCGTGTGCGAGCTGATGGCGACGGCAGTCGGTGATCCCGAGCTTCGAGCGGGGATGGTCTCGGTGGTTCAGACCCACGGCGACATGCCGGATACCGCAGTAGCGTCCTCGAGTCGTGCTACTCGCGCCGTGGCCGTTCTGGCCGCCGGCGGCGTGATGGCGCGTCGCGGCTGCTCGCCGCCCGCGTGGTGCGCGGCGCCGCCCGCCGCCGGGCTGGCGGCGGCGCGGCGACCGCCTGAAGGGGCGCACCGGCTAGCGGTCAGCGCAGACGGATGTCCACCGTCACCCGGCTGTCGGCCTTGGGAAGGCTCGCCTGCCCGTGATGGACCGCCTTGCCGCGCTGCTCGACCGTCACCTTGTAGCTGCCGGCCGCTAGACCGTCGAGGTAGTAGCGACCGTCGTCGCCGGTCAGCAGCGCTTCACCTCGCTCCCATCCTTCGACACGACCAGCCAGACCGAGGCGACCGGGCCACCGTCGGGGGTGGTGACCTGGCCGCCGAGGGAAGCGGCGCGCGCCAGCGTCGGCAGAGTCAGCGCCGCGGCGGCCACGAGGACGAACGCGAAAATTCGAATCTTTCTCATTTCATTCTCCTTACTGTTCGGTGATGGTGACGACTTTGAGCGGAGCGGGCAAAGAAAGGAAGCTCTTCACCGGCTCGTCGGAGTGCTTGTTGACGGTCACCTTGACGTCGCGGACGTTGCTGGCACCCAAGGACTGCACCAACAGGCTGTAAGCGCCTGGTGGCACGTCGAACTCGAAGTGCCCCTGGTGGTCGGGCTCCGTCCACTTAACGTTTTCCAATGGCATCAGGAGGAGCGCGACCTCGATCGGTCCTTGGCCATCCGACGGCTCCACGTTGCCTTCGATCCTCCACCGTTTCATCGGCGGCGCCGGAGCGGCCGAGGCCTCGACTGCGGCCGGAACCGCCGCGGCGGCCTGCGCCTCGTCGTTGCCGATCAGCCGCGGCGCCAAACCGAACACCCCGAGCAGCACCGGCACCGCGGCGCTGATCAGGGCCAACTGCACGCGGGTGCGCCCCATGCCCAACTGCGGTTCTGGAAGCTCCATGCCTTCCTGCGGATCTGGAACGATTTCGTTCATCGTCGACTCTCCTTTGGGTTCTGTGGAGGGACAGGCGCTGCGCCCGTCGAAATTTTACGCACTATCGCAATTGCGTTCCTGGCGAGCGGTCGAGCGCACCGCCTGGGTCCGCCTGACCCGTTCAGCGACTGCCTGGCCGACTGCCTGGTCGACGGCCTCTGCCGCACTGCGGCTTGATTCCCGCAGCAGCCCGCTTTACGCTCCTCTGTAACCGGTTACATCGCTTCCGTGACAGACGCCGAGAGGGTCGATTGAACGACTTCGCCCCACCCCCACTCAGAACGACCCGGCGGTTGCCGCCGGGGGGAGGGGAGCCGTGGCGGTGACGATCCGGGACGTGGCGCGGGAGGCGGGGGTTTCGGTGGCCACGGTGTCGCGGGTGGTCAACGCCACCGGGCAGGTGACCCCGGGCACGGAGCGGCGGGTGCGGGCGGCTGTCGGGCGGCTCGAGTACGTGCCCCACGGCGGCGCCCGCAGCCTGACCACGCGCCGCACCCAGTTGATCGGCGTCGTCCTGCCGGAGATGTACGGCGACTTCTTCACCGAGATCATCCGTGGCGTCGACCGCATCGCACGCCCCGCGGGCTACCACGTCCTGGTCTCCGGCTCGCACAGCGACCGCGCCGAGACCGAGGCGGTGCTCGAGGCGCTCCACGGGCGGGTCGACGGTCTCATCCTGATGATGCCGGGCCCCGGGCTCGGGCGCCTCGACCGCACACTGCCTCGCCGGACCCCGGCGATCCTCCTCAACGGCGCCGGTGAGACGGCTCACGCCACGCTGCGGGTCGACAACCGCAGCGGCGCTCGGCTCGCCGTCGATCACCTCCTCGATCTCGGCCACCGGCGGATCGCCCATGTTCGCGGCCCGGAGAGCAACGCCGAGGCGGCCGAGCGGCTCCTCGGCTATCGCGAGGCGCTCGCCGCCCGCGGCGTGGCGCCCGATCCGCGCCTCGAGCTCGCCGGCGACTTCCAAGAGGAGTCGGGCTTTGCGGCGGGCGTGCGGCTGGCCGAGCTCGTTCCCGGGCCGACGGCGGTCTTCGCGGCCAACGACGCGATGGCGATCGGCTGCCTCGCCGGCCTGCGTTCGCGCGGTCTCGAGGTGCCGGAGGACGTTTCGCTGGTCGGCTTCGACGACGTGCCGAACGCCCGCTACCTCACCCCGGCGCTGACCACCGTCCGGGTGCCGATCGCCGAGGTCGGCGGCCGGGCGACGGAGCGTCTGTTGCGCATGCTCTCCAACCCCGCCGAGGGAGACGTGGACGACGAGGTCGTCGCCCCCACCCTCTCGATCCGTGCATCAACCCTCGCGGCCAGACCGGTCGCGACTCGAGCGTCCCATTGAAGGAGGACAAGACCATGAGGCAGATCCGACGAATCGGCCGGCGCCTTCCCGCCCTGGCCCTGCTCGCTGCCCTGGCTCTCGCCCTGCCGTCCGCGGCGCGGGCGCAGACCACCACCTCGTCGCTGACCGGCACGGTCAGCGGTGGCACCGGCCCGCTCCCCGGCGCCACGGTGACGGCCGTCGTGACCGACACCGGCTACCGGCGGACGGCGATCAGCGGCGCGGACGGCCGCTACACCTTGAGCGGGCTCGCCCCGGGGGTCTACGAAGTCAGCGCTGCGGCGGAGGCCTTCGCGACGCAGGTGCGGAGGATCCAGGTCCTGGTCGCCCGGGACGTCGTGGCCGACTTCCAACTGGCGCCCGGCGAGACCTTCGCGGAGGCGATCAACGTCACCGCCCCGACGGAGGTCCTGGCCGAGAGCCGAACCTCCGAGGTGGCGACCAACGTGACCCCGGAGCAGATCCAGTCGCTGCCCCAGAACAGCCGCAACTTCCTCAACTTCGCGGCCCTGGCCCCCGGCGTCCGCTTCAGCGACGACCCGGATACCGCCGGTCAGAAGTTCCGCAGCGGCGCCCAGGACTCCCGCCAGGTGAACGTCTTCGTCGACGGCCTGTCCTACAAGAACGATCTGCTCCAGGGCGGCGCCTTCATGCAGGACTCCAGCCGCGGCAACCCGTTCCCGCAGAACGCGGTCCAGGAGTTTCGCGTGCTCACCCAGAACTACAAGGCCGAGTACGAGAAGGCCGCCGCCGCGGTGATCACCGCGGTGACGAGGTCCGGGACCAACGTTTTCCACGGCGACGCCTTCTACCTCTTCCAGGACGAGGGCCTGGTGACCCAGGACGACTTCTCGAAGGAGCGCGGCGAGGAGCAGGCCAAGGTCGGCCGCGACCAGTACGGGCTCTCGGTCGGCGGCCCGATCGTCCAGGACACGCTCCACTTCTTCGTCTCCTACGAGGGCAACCAGCAGGACCGCAACGCCACCGTGCTGCGCGGGCCGGACTTCGGCCGGGCACCGGGCAACGTGCAGGACCGCCTCGGCGGGTTCGAGACCGGCGTGCTGGTGGCGCCCCTCGACTCGGACCTCTACTTCGGGAAGCTCTCCTGGCAGCCGACGCCGGGGCAGAGCGCCTTCGCCACCTTCCACCGCCGCGACGAGCAGGAGATCCGCGGCTTCGGCGGCCAGCGCACCCGCGACGGTGCCGAGAGCTTCGAGGTCGGCACCGACGCCCTGGTCGGCAAGCACACCTGGGTGCTGGGGAACTTCCTCAACGAGGCGTCGGTGACCTTCCAGGAGCTGAGGTGGAACCCGACCGCGCTGGCTTCGAACGAGCCGCGGCTCAACTACTTCGGCATCCTCGACGTCGGCGGCAAGGACGCCACCCAGGACTTCCAGCAGGAGAAGATCGGCCTGCGCGACGATCTCTCCTGGTACACCGATTGGCGCGGCGGCCACGCGGTGAAGACCGGCGTGTCGCTGAACTTCCTCGACTACACGGTGACCAAGCAGCTCTTCGAGAACGGCCTCTTCGAGTTCCGCGGCGACGAGAGCTGGCAGTTCCCCTTCCAGGCCCGGGTCGGCTTCGGCGACCCGACGATCGAGTTCAGCAACACCCAGCTCGGCATCTACCTGCAGGACGACTGGACGATCCTGCCGAACCTGACGCTGAACCTCGGCGTGCGCTGGGACTACGAGTCGAACATGTTGAACAACGACTACTCCACGCCGCCGGAGCTGCGGGCGGCGATGGAGGGCGCCTGCCGCACCTTCGATCAGCAGGTCGGCGGCCAGGACACCTGGTGCCTGCGCGACTTCCTCGACTTCAGCCGGTTCACCACCGACGGCAACGACCGCGACCCCTACTACGGCATGGTCCAGCCCCGGCTCGGTTTCGCCTGGAGCCCGTTGGAGAGCGGCCGCACGGTCGTCTTCGGCGGCTGGGGCCGCTACCACGACCGGGTGATCCTCAACGACATCTTCGACGAGGAGTACCGCCAACAGTTCAAGATCTACTCGTTCTGCTTCTCGGCCGACGGCAGCCCGACCCCGGGGTGCGGCGTGCCGGCGCTGGCCTGGCAGGATTCGTTCCTCTCGGGCGCCGGCCTGCGCAACCTGGTCGACAGCGGGCAGGCGCCGGGGCCGGAGATCTTCCTGGTCGACAACGAGATGCGGCCGCCGCGCTCGGACCAGTTCACGCTGGGCGTGCGCCAACAGCTCGGCAACTGGCACGGCTCGCTCTCCTACGCCGGGGTGCGCGGCAAGAACGGCCTGATGTACTTCTTCGCCGACCTGCCGCCGGGCACGCCGTTCGAGAACCGCTTCGGCGGCAACGTGGGGATCCCGGGCTTCGCCCGCGCCTTCTACACCTCGACCGCGCGCGAGTCCTGGTACGACGGCGTCTTCGTCACCGTCGACCGGCCGATCTCGGCCGACGGCCGCTGGGGGTTCAACTTCGCCTACACCTACGCCGAGGCCGAGCAGACCGGCACCGACAACCCCGGCGAGGGGGTGGCGTTCGGCGCCTTCGACTACGGCTCGCCGGACGACCTCTACCGATTCCCCGGCACCAACGATGAGCGCCACCGGGTGGTGATGAGCGGCATCGCGCGCCTGCCCTGGCGCTTCCAGCTCTCCTCGCTGATCATCCTGGGGTCGGGCACGCCGTTCACCATCTTCGACGACTCGACGGCGCCGTTCACGGTGCGCTGGAACGAGGGACGGCCGGAGAAGCACGATTTCATCATCCCGGACGCCTGGGCCTACCGCAGCGTCGACGCGCGGCTCGAGTGGCAGGCGCCGCCCATCCGCGACGTGGCGGTGAGCCTGATCGGCGAGGGGTTCAACGTCTTCGACTTCGACAACGGTTCCTGTTTCGAGAGCTTCAAGCCGCGCCTGCCGAACGTCAACCCGCGCTTCGGCGAGCCGAACTGCGAGTTCAACACCCGGCGCTACCAGGTCGGCGCCCGGGTGAGCTTCTGAGGGTGTGACGGTGGAGTGGGGGCGTTTCCCGGCCGGCCGTTGGCTGGCGCCGGTCGTCGCCGCGCTCGCCCTCGTCTCGTGTGCGGCCCCGCCGCCGGCGGTCGTCCCCTCGCCGAGCGCCCCGGCGGCGGCCGCCGCCCACGAGGCGTTCCTCGACGAGCTCCAGGAGCGCACCTTCCTCTTCTTCTGGGAGCGCGCCGACCCGGCGACCGGGCTGGTCGACGACCGCTGGCCGACCCGCGACTTCGCGTCGATCGCGGCGACCGGCTTCGGCCTGACCGCGTATCCGATCGGCGTCGAGCGGGGGTGGGTGAGCCGCGACGCGGCACGCGGGAGGGTGCTGGCGACGCTGCGCTTCCTCATGCAGGCGCCGCAGGGCCCGGAACCGGCGGGGATGGCCGGCCACCAGGGCTTCTTCTACCACTTCCTCGACCCGGCGACGGGCGAGCGGCACGAGACCGTCGAGCTGTCGACGATCGACACCGCCCTGCTCCTGGGCGGGGTGCTCTTCTGCCGCGGCTACTTCGACGGGGACGACCCGCAGGAGGCGGAGATCCGGCGCCTCGCCGGCGAGCTCTACGCCCGGGTCGACTGGACCTGGGCGCAGCCCCGCCCGCCGGCCGTCAACCACGGCTGGAAGCCGGAGGTCGGCCTCCTCGACTACGACTGGCTGGGCTACAACGAGTCGATGCTGCTCTACCTCCTGGCGCTCGGCTCGCCGAGCCATCCGATCGACGAGGCCGGCTGGGCCACCTGGACGAGCCGCTACCGCTGGGCACGCTTCCAGGGCTACGAGTACGTCGCCTTCGCGCCGCTCTTCGGCCACCAGTACAGCCACGTGTGGGTGGATTTCCGGGGGATCCAGGACGACTACATGAGCCGGCGCGGCATCGACTACTTCGAGAACTCGCGACGGGCGACGCTGGCCCAGCGCGCCTGGGCGATCGACAACCCGCGCGGCTGGCTGGGCCTCGGCCCGGACGTCTGGGGGATCACCGCCAGCGACGGCCCGGCCGACCTCGAGCTGCCCTTCCACGGCGAGACCCGGCAGTTCTTCACCTACGCGGGGCGGGGAGTGGGGGCCGACTTCATCCGCGACGACGGCACCATCGCGCCGACCGCGGCCGGCGGCTCGGTCCCCTTCGCCCCGGAGGTCGCCATCCCGGCGCTGGTCGCCATGCGTGAGCGCTGGGGCGAGCATCTCTGGGGGGAGTACGGCTTCCTCGACGCCTTCAACCCGAGCTTCGACTTCGACGTGCCGGTGCGGCACGGCAAGGTGGTGCCGGGCGAGGGCTGGTTCGACACCGACTACCTGGGCATCGACCAGGGCACCATCCTGGCGATGGTCGAGAACCACCGCTCGGGGCTGATCTGGCGGGTCATGCGCCGCGACCCCGACCTGCGCCGCGGCCTCGAGCGGGCCGGGTTCACCGGCGGATGGCTCGACGAGTGAGCCGGCGAGCCCCGGCGCGCCTCGCCGGGACCCTCGCCCCCGGCCGGATCCTCGCCGGCGCCGTGCTCCTCGCCGGCGCCCTGGTCGCCGCGGCCGCCGGCTGCGGCGGCGGCCGCGGCGAGGCGGAGACCGTCGTCCGCTTCTGGGGGCTGGGGCGCGAGGGCGAGGTGGTCCGCGAGCTGGTGCCCGAGTTCGAGCGCCGCCACCCGGGGATCCGGGTCGAGGTCCAGCAGATCCCGTTTACCGCCGCCCACGAGAAGCTCCTCACCGCCTTCGTCGGCCAGGCGACCCCCGACGCCGCCCAGCTCGGCAACACCTGGGTGCCGGAGCTGGTGGCCCTGGGCGCGCTCGCCCCCCTCGACGAGGCGATCGCGGCCTCGGCGGCGATCGACCCGGCGGACTACTTCGCCGGCGTCTGGGACACCAACGTCCTCGACGGCACGGTCTGGGGCCTGCCCTGGTACGTCGACACCCGGCTGCTCTTCTACCGCACCGACCTCGTCGCCGGCGGCCCCTGGCCGCCGCGGAGCTGGGCCGAGTGGCGCCGCGCGATGGAGCGCATCCGCGCCGCCGGCGGCCCGGCCCGCCACGCCATCCTGCTGCCGATCGACGAGTGGCCGCAGCCGGTGATCCTCGCTCTCCAGGCGGGGGCGCCGCTGCTCTCCGGGGACGGCCGGCGGGCGGCCTTCCAGGAGCCCCGCTTCCGCCGCGCGATGGAGTTCTACACCGGCCTCTTCGCCGATGGGCTCGCCGCCCCCCTCGACCAGTCGACGATCTCCAACCTCTACCAGGAGTTCGCCGCCGGCTCCTTCGCGATGATGATCACCGGGCCCTGGAACCTCGGCGAGCTCGAGCGGCGGCTGCCCGCCGAGATGCAGCACCTGTGGGCGACCGCGCCGCTGCCGCCGCCCGAGGCGGGCATGGCGTATCCCGGGGCTTCGCTCGCCGGCGGCTCCAGTCTCGTGGTCTTCCGCCGGGCGCGCTCCCCGGCGGCGGCGTGGCTCTGGCTCGAGTACCTGTCGCGGCCGGAGCAGCAGGCGCGATTCCTCGAGCTGTCCGGCAACCTGCCGGCGCGGCGCTCGGTGTGGGAGGCCGGCGGGCTCGCCGAGGACCCCCGGACCGCGGCCTTCATGGCCCAGCTCGAGCACGCGGTGCCGACCCCCAAGGTGCCCGAGTGGGAGCGCATCGCCACCCGCATCGCCCAGGCGGGCGAGCAGGTGGCGCGCGGCGCCCGCAGCCTCGACGCGGCGCTGGCCGGGCTCGACGCCGACGTCGACCGGATGCTCGAGAAGCGGCGCTGGATGCTCGACCGCGAGGCGGAAGCGGCCGCCGATCGCGCGGCCGAGCGGTCGGAGGGGGCCGAGCGGTCGGACGGGGCCGAGCGATGACCGCTGTTCCGGCCGCCGCCCGCCGCGAGCGCTCGGAGGCGCGGGCCGCCTGGGGGTTCCTCGCCCCGGCGCTGGCGGCGATCGGCCTCTTCTTCGCCATCCCGCTCGCCGGCGCCCTGCTGCTGTCGCTGACCGACTTCGACATCTACGCCGTCGCCGACCTCGGCAACGCCCGCTTCGTCGGGCTGCGCAACTACCTGCGCCTGGTCGCCGACCCGCTCTTCTGGACGGTGCTCCGCAACACCCTGGTGTTCGTCGTCCTGGGGGTGCCGCTGACCCTGATCGCGGCCCTCGGCGGCGCACTGATGGTCCACTCGAGCCTGGCGCGCCTCCCCGGGCTCTACCGCACGGTCTTCTTCGCCCCGGTGGTCACCACCCTGGTCGCCGTGGCCGTCGTCTGGCGCTACCTCTACCACCCCCGCTTCGGGCTGATCAACCACGGCCTCGGGCTGGTCGGCATCGGGCCGATCGATTGGCTGGGCGAGCCCGGGTGGGCGATGGTGGCGATCACCCTGCTCGCCGTCTGGCGGACCTTCGGCTACGGCCTGGTGATCTTCGTCGTCGGCCTCGAGACGGTCCCCGAGTCGCTCTACGAGGCGGCCTCGCTCGACGGCGCGGGCCGCTGGCAGAAGCTGCGCGACATCACCCTGCCGCAGCTCAAGCCGACGGCGCTCTTCGTCGCCGTCCTGGTGACGGTGCAGGTCTTCCAGATCTTCGCCGAGCCCTACGTGATGACCCGCGGCGGGCCGCTCCACGCCACCACCTCGATCACGCTGCTGATGTACGAGCAGGGCTTCCGCTGGTGGAACATGGGCCAGGCGGCGGCGATCGCCTTCGTGCTCTTCGCCCTGATCCTGGTGACGACGGGCCTGCAGGTGGCGCTGCGCCGGTGGGGGAGCGGCAGGTGAGACGGCGGCGGTCGAGACGGAGCTGCGCGTGAGGCGGACGGCGCCCGTCCTCGCCCTGAACGCCGCCCTGGCGTTTCTCGCCCTGCTGACCGTGGCGCCGATCCTGTGGATGGTCTCGGCCTCGTTGATGGCCAGCGGCGAGGCGGCGTCGCTGCCGTTGCGGCTGCTGCCGGCGGCGGCGCCGAGCCTCGAGCACTACCGGGTGCTCTTCGCCCGCCTCGACTTCGCCCGCGCCCTCGGCAACTCGCTCTTCCTCGCCGTCGCCATCACCGGCGTCTCGCTGCTCGCCAACTCGATGGCCGGCTACGCCTTCGCCAAGCTGCGCTTCCGCGGCCGCGACCGGCTCTTCGCCCTGCTCGTCGCCACCCTGATCGTGCCGCCCCAGGTCACCGTTCTGCCGCTCTTCCTGGAGCTGCGCGTCCTCGGCCTGGTCAACACCTTCACCGGGGTGATCGTGGCCGGGATCGCCACCGTGTTCGGCATCTTCCTGGTGCGGCAGTTCGCCCTCGGCATCCCCGACGATCTCCTCGACGCGGCGCGCATCGACGGCGCCTCGGAGCTGCGGATCTACTGGACGATCGTGCTGCCGCTGCTGCGCCCGATCCTTCTCACCCTCGGGGTGTTCACCTTCCTCGCCGCCTGGAACGACTTCATGTGGCCGCTGATCGTGCTGACCGACGAGAGCAAGTACACCCTGCCGGTGGCGGTCGCCAACCTTTCGGGCGAGCACGTGCAGGACACCGAGCTGATGATGGCCGCGGCGGTGGTCACCGTGGCGCCGGCGCTGCTGCTGTTCCTCGCGCTCCAGCGCTACTACGTGCGGGGCATCCTGATGGGCGGGGTGAAAGGGTGAGGGGGTGACGGGGGTGAGGGGGGTGGGTAGAGATGCGGGCGTTCTGGCGGCGCTGGCGGCGCTGCTCGCGTTGGCGGCGCTGCCGGCGGCCGCGGCCGGCGAGGAGACGATCCGCATCCCTCTCGACCCGGCCGCCTGGGAGGCGGTGCCGGCGGACGGCGTGGAGCTGGCTCTGGCCGCCGTCGCCGGGCCGGCGGGGCGCCCGGCGCTCGGGCTCGATTTCGACTTCGGTGGCCGCGGCGGCTGGGCGGCGGTGCGCCACCCGGTCGACCTGGTGCTGCCGGCGAGCTACGAGATCCGCTTCACGCTGCGCGGCGAGGGGACGGCGAACCATCTCGAGCTCAAGCTGGTCGACCCCTCGGGCGACAACGTCTGGTGGCACGTCGAGCGCGACCTGGAATGGCCGGCGGAGTGGGTGCCGGTGCGCATCCCGCAGCGGCGGATCGTTTTCGCCTGGGGGCCGCTCGGCGGGGGAGAGCCGGGGCGCCTCGGGGCGATCGAGATCGCGGTGACGGCGGGCGGCGGCGGGCGGGGCTCGATCGCCATCGCGGACCTGGCGGTGGTGCCGGTCGAGCCGCTGCGTCCGCCGGACGGGCCGCCGCGGGCGACGGCGACGAGTGCTGCGCCAGGGCACCCCGCGGCGGCCGCTCTCGACGGTGATCGGGGAACCGCCTGGCGGCCGGCGGAGAGCGTCGAGGGGGCGGCGGAGCTGACCGTCGACCTCCGCGGCCGCATCGAGCTCGGCGGCCTGTCGCTCGTCTGGGAGGCGGGGCGCTCGCCGGAACGATTCGGTGTCGAGCTGTCCGCCGACGGCGAGGCCTGGGAGCCGGCGCGCGAGGTCGAGAGCGCCGGAGCTCCCGAGAGCCACCTGCGGCTTCCCGAGACCGAAGCCAGCCTCCTCCGCCTTCGCTTCGACACCGACGCCTGTCCCGCCGGCTGCGGCCTCGCCGAGCTGGTCGTCCGGCCGATCGACTTCGGCGAGTCGCCGAACGCCTTCTTCGGCGCCCTGGCGCGCGAAGCGCCGCGCGGCGCCTACCCGCGCGGCTTCTCCGGCGAGGCGGTCTACTGGACGGTCGTCGGGCTCCCCGGCGACCCGGCGGAGGCGCTGTTCTCGGAGGACGGGGCGCTCGAGGTCGGGGAGAAGGGGTTCTCGCTCGAGCCGTTTCTCTTCCTCGAACGGGAGGGCGAGCGGGGGCTGTGGAGCTGGGCCGACGTCGAGGCCGAGCAGTCGCTCGACGAGGGCGATCTGCCGCTGCCGACCGTCACCTGGCGGCTACCCGGCGCGCGGCTGGAGGCGCTGGTCCTGGCGGTCGCCGCTCCCGGCCCCGCGGCCTCACACTCGACGCTGCTGGCGCGGTACCGGGTGGTCAACGAAGGCGCCGAGCGGTTGCGCGGCCGCCTCTTCGTCGCCGCGCGACCCTTCCAGGTCCATCCGCCCCACCAGTTCCTCGACGCAGCCGGGGGAGTGGCGCCGATCGGGTCGGTGGCCTGCCTCGTTGACGGCCTGCGGGTGGCGGGGGAGCGGCGGCTGTGGACCAGCCGGCCGGCGGACGGCTGCGGTGCGATCGCGTTCGACCGCGGGCGGCTGACCGACGCCCTCGCCGGCGGTGGGCTGCCCGCCGCTGCCGAGATCGACGATCCGGTCGGCGCCGCCTCCGCCGCCCTCGCCTGGGAGCTCGACCTGGCGCCCGCCGGCAGCGCCGAGGTGGTGGTCGCCGTGCCGCTGTCACCGGAGGCGGCGGAGCACGCCGCCTCCCTCGCGGCGGGCGGCCCGCAGGGCTTCGCGGGCACGCTGGTCGACGTCCGGCGCTTCTGGCAGGCGACTCTCGGCCCGCTCGAGCTCGACCTTCCCCCCGAGGCCGAGCCCCTGGTGCGCACCATGCGCTCGAGCCTGGCCTGGATCCTGATCCACCAGGACGGCCCGGCGATCCAGCCCGGCTCGCGGGCCTACGCCCGCTCCTGGATCCGCGACGGCGCGCTGACCGGAGCGGCGCTGCTGCGGCTCGGGCATGTGGGCGCCGCCCAGCAATTCGCCGAGTGGTTCGCCGGCTTCCAGTACCCGGACGGCAAGGTGCCCTGCTGCGTCGACCGCCGCGGCGCCGACCCGGTTCCCGAGCACGACAGCCACGGCGAGCTCGTCCACCTGATCGCCGAGGTCCACCGCTTCACCGGCGACGGCGCCTTCGCCGAGCGGATGTTCCCCCACGTGGAGGCCGCGGTCGATCACATCGAGGCGCTGCGCCAGGAGCGCCGCACGCCGGCGTACCGCGAGGGCGAGCGGCTCGCCTTCTTCGGCCTGCTGCCGGAGTCGATCAGCCACGAGGGCTACGCGGCGAAGCCGGTGCACTCCTACTGGGACGACACCTTCGCGTACCGCGGGCTCGACGACGCGGCCGAGCTGGCGCAGGCGCTGGGGCGACCGGAGCTCGCCGCCGAGTGGGCGCGGCGCCGCGACGAATTCCGCGCCGACCTCCTCGCCTCGATCGAGCGGGTGCGGGCGCGGGACGACCTCGCCTACGTGCCGGCGAGCGCCGACCTCGGCGACTTCGACTCCACCTCGACGACCACCCTCCTCGATCCTGGCGGGCTCGGGCCCTACCTGCAGGCCGAGGCGCTCGAGGCGACCTTCGAACGCTTCTGGCGGCAGATCGAGGCCCGACGCGCCGGCGCCACCGATTGGGAGGCCTACACCCCTTACGAGATCCGCCACGTCGGGGCGTTCGTCCGGCTCGGCGGGCGCTGGAAGGCGCGCGCCCACCAGTTGCTCGACCTCTACCTCGCCGACCGGCGGCCGCTCGCCTGGAACGGCTGGCCGGAGGTCGTCAGCCGCGACCCTCGCGAACCGCGCTTCCTCGGCGACCTGCCGCACGGCTGGGTGGCCTCCGACCTCGTCCGTTCGCTGCTCGACCTCTTCGCCTACGAGGACCGGGACGCCCGCGCCCTGGTGCTGGCGGCGGGGGTGCCGGAGCGCTGGCTGGCGCGACCCGAGGGGATCGCTCTCCGTCGCCTCGGCACTCCCTGGGGGAGCCTGACCTACCGGCTGGAGCGGCGTGCCGAGGAGGCGGGCGGGGGAGTCCGCTATCGCCTCGGCGCGGTTCCGGGAGGAGGCGTCGAAGCGGCGCCGCACTTCGACAGGCCGCTCGAGCCGCCGCCCGGCGGCCTCGTCTTCACCTGGCCGCTCGCAGGTCCCGTGGGCGGGGCGCTCGTCGACGGCCGGCCGGTCGTGGTCGGGAGGGATGGCCGGTTGGTGGTCCAGGGCGTGCCGGCGACGGTCGAGTTGCTGCCGGCGGCGGACGCGAGGACGGAACGATGAACGGCCGCTACGGCCATTTCGCGGCGGGCGGCGCCGAGTACGTGATCACCGACCCCCGCACCCCGCGGCCGTGGGTCAACGTCATCGCCAACCCGCGGGTCGGCCTGGTCGTCTCGCAGACCGGCAGCGGCCTCTCCTGGATCGACAACTCCCAGCTCGCGGTGGTCACCCGCTGGCGCCAGGACCTGGCCGACGACGCCTCCGGCCGCTTCCTCTACCTCTGGGACCGCGACGACGACGCCCTCTGGTCGCTCGCCCCCGCCCCTTGCTGGCCGGCCTACGACCGCTTCGCCTGCCGCCACGGCCTGGGCTCCACCGCCTTCGAGAGCGAGCACCGCGGCGTGCGGGCCTCCTGGACCCTGTCGGTCCACGAGAGCGAGACGGTCGAGCTCTGGCGGGTCCGCCTGGAGGATCTCTCCGGCCGGCCGCGCCGCCTCGCCCTGGTCGCCTACCTCGAGTGGAACTGCGGTGTCGCCCCGGCCCCCCGGCGGGAGTTCCAGAAGCTGTTCCTGGAGACCGGCTTCGCGTCGATTCCCGGCGCCGGCCCCGGGCCGGCCCGCGGCGTCGTGACCGCCGGCAGCCACATGTGGGACGTCGGCGGTGGGCGCTGGGGCCACTGGAACCGCGACTTCCCCTACTGGAGCGCCTTCGCCGCAGCCCAGGGCGTCACCGCCGCCGAGGGCGACAAGGCGGCCTTCCTCGGCCGCGGCGAGAGCTGGCGGCGGCCGGCGGCGTTGCGGCCCGGCGCGCGCTGGGAGGGGGCCTTCGGCCGCCACGGCGATCCGGTGGGCGTTCTGCGCTCGGACCTCGAGCTCGCCGGCGGCGGCGCCTTCGAGGGCGGCTTCGCGCTGGCCACGGCGGCCGGCCGCCCCGAGGCCGCGGCGCTCGCCCTCCGCTTCGCCGAGCCGGCGGCGATGGACGGCTCCCTCGGCGGGGCGCGGGAGGGTTGGCGCCGCCGCCTGGCGGAGCACCGGGTCGAGATCCCGTCGCCCACCCTCGAGCCGCTCCTCAACGACTGGCTGCGTTACCAGGCGATCTCGGCGCGCCTGTGGGGCCGCGCCGGCTACTACCAGCAGAGCGGCGCCTACGGCTTCCGCGACCAGCTCCAGGACTCCCAGCTCTGGCTGACCCTCGACCCCGAGCGCTGCCGCGAGCAGCTCCGGCTCCACGCCGGCCAGCAGTTCGCCGACGGCTCGGTCCATCACTGGTGGCACCCCCTGACCGAGCAGGGGCACGTCACGAGGATGAGCGACGACCTCCTCTGGCTCGCCTTCGTCACCGCCAACTACCTCAAGGAGACCGGCGACCTGCGGGTCCTCGACGATCCGGCCCCCTACCTCGACGACCCCGTGCCCCGGCCGCTCCTCGACCACGTCGAGCGCGCCTTCGCCCGCGCCTTCGAGCGCACCGGGCCGCGCGGGCTGCCGTACATCGGCGGCGGCGACTGGAACGACGGCCTCTCGGCCCTGGGGCTCGAGGAGCGCGGCGAATCGGTGTGGCTGGCTCAGTTCCTGGCCGGCCTCTGCGCCGACTGGAGCGAGGTCCATCGCCGCCTGGGCGACGACGAGCGGGCCGGCGAGCTCCTCGCGCGCCGGACGTCGCTGGTGGCAGCGGTGAACGAGCACGCCTGGGACGGCGCCTGGTACCGGCGCGCCACCCGCGACGACGGTTCCTGGATCGGCGCCGCCGAGAACCGTTTCGGCCGCATCTTCCTCAATCCCCAGACCTGGGCGATCCTCGCCGACGCGGCGCCGCCGGAGCGGGCCGCGCGGTGCCTGGCCTCCGTCGAGGAGCACCTGGTGACCGATGCCGGCGCCCTCCTCCTCGCTCCGGCCTGGGAGGAGCCGGACGAGACCGTCGGCTACATCACCCGCTACGCCCCGGGCCTGCGCGAGAACGGTGGCGTCTACACCCATGCCGCGGTGTGGGCGATCGCGGCGGCGGCCAAGCTCGGCCACGCCGCCCTCGTCGGCCGCCTGCTCGCCGCGATCGACCCGACGACCAAGGACCCGGACCGCTTCTGGGCCGAGCCCTACGTCCTGCCCGGCAACGTCGACGGCCCGGCGTCGCCCCACCACGGCCGCGGCGGCTGGACCTGGTACACCGGCTCGGCCGCCTGGCTGCCGCGGGTGGTCTCCGAGTGGGTGCTCGGTGTCCGCCCGACCTGGGACGGCCTCCTCCTCGACCCCTGCCTCCCCCCCGGCTGGGACCGCGCCCGCATGCGCCGCCCCTGGCGCGGCGCGAGCCTCGACGTCGCCATGGAGCGCGACGCCGGGATGGCGCCCGGCGAGGTCGCGGTGGAGCTCGACGGGCGGCCGGTCGCGGGCAACCTCCTGCCGCCGCTGCCGGGCGGCGGCGAGGTGAAGGTTCGAGTCCGCTGTGGTTGACGGTCGGCCGGCTCGGAGGCCGGCCGCTACGGCGTTCCAACGAAGGGTTCAGTCGTCGATCGCCGCGCCGTGCGAGCGAATGACCTCGGCGTAGAAGCGGGCGCTCGCCTTGGGGGTGCGCTGCTGGGTCGCGAAGTCGACGTGGACGATGCCGAAGCGCTTCGAGGTGCCGTGGGCCCACTCGAAGTTGTCGAGGAGCGACCAGGCGAAGTAGCCGCGCACGTCGGCGCCGGCGGCGATGGCGCCGGCCAGGGCGCGCAGGTGGTCGCGGAGGTAGGCGACGCGCAGGGGGTCGTCGACCCCGCCCGGCGGCGCCGTCTCGGGGTCGGCGAAGGCGGCGCCGTTCTCGGTGACGTAGAGGGGAACGGAAGGGTAGTCGCCGGCCACCCGGCGCAGCGTCTCCTCCAGCCCCGGCGGATAGACCTCCCAGTCGAGCTCGGTGTGGAGCCGGCCCGCCTGGGGGACCGGCGCCGCCCCGGCCCAGGCGGTCGGATCGTGGCGCACCACCGAGCGGGTGTAGTAGTTGATCCCCAGCCAGTCGATCGGCTCCGCGAGGCCCGGCGCCTCGGCCTCGAAATCCGGGCTCCAGGCCTCGCCGTAGATGCCGGCGAGCTCCTCCGGGTAGCTGCCGAGCAGGAGCGGCTCGAGGAAGTGGCGGTTCATGTAGGCGTCGGCGCGCGTCGCGGCGTCGCGGTCGGCCGGCCGGTCGCTCGCCGGGTGCTTGGGCTCGATGTTGACCACCACGCCGATGCCACCGCCCGCGGCTGCCGCTGCCGGCGCCGTCGCGCGGTACGCCTCGACCCCGAAGGCGTGTGCCCGCAGCAGGTTGTGGGCGGCGCGGGCCGCCTCGGCGGCCGATGCGTGGCCCGGGGCATGGACACCGTGGAGGTAGCCGCCGTCGGTGACCACCCAGGGCTCGTTGAGGGTCGCCCACAGCGGGACGTCGGGGAGTGCCCGGAAGCAGATCTCGGCGTAGTCGGCGAAGCGGCCGGCGCTGTCCGGGTCGACCCAGCCGCCGCGGTCGTCGAGGGCCGCCGGAAGGTCCCAGTGGTAGAGGGTGGCGGACGGCGTGATCCCGGCGGCGAGGAGCGCCTCGACCAGTCGCCGGTAGAAGTCGAGCCCGGCCTGGTTCGGCCGGCCGCGGCCCGGCGGCAGCACCCGCGACCAGGAGATCGAGAAACGGTAGGCGGTGAGACCGAGCCGGCGCATCAGGGCGACGTCGTCCGGCCAGCGGCGGTAGTGGTCGCAGGCGACGTCGCCGGTGGCGCCGTCGGCGATCCGCCCCGCTTGGTGGCTGAAGCGATGCCAGTTGCTGGCGCCGGCGCCGTCGGCGAGCGGCGAGCCCTCGACCTGGTAGGCGGAGGTGGCGGCGCCCCACAGGAAGCCGGGCGGGAAGCCGGTGCCCGTCCTCCCGGGCGCCGGCGGGCTCACGCCGGCGTCCGGCCGTCGTCGAGCCTCGCCTGGCTGGCGGCGTCGAACAGGTGCAGGGCCTCGGGGTCGAGCGTGAGCTCGATCGAGGAGCCGAGCTCGGGGACGCTCTCCGGCCCGAGCTTGGCGATCACCGTCTGCTTCCCGTGGCGGGCGTGAACCACCACCTCCGAGCCGAGCGGCTCGGCGAGCGCCACCTCGGCCCTCAGCCGGGCGCCCTCCGAGGAGCCGCCGGCGGCCTCCGCCAACCCCTCCGGCCGGATGCCGGCGACCAGCTCGCGGCCGTCCTGGCCGCCCAGGGCCTGGCGCGCGGCCCGCGGCACCGGCAGCTCGAAGCCGGCGCCGGTGAGCAGCGTGCCGTCGCCGCCGACCCGCACCGGCAGCAGGTTCATCGGCGGGCTGCCGACGAAGCCGGCGACGAACAGGTTGGCCGGCTGCCGGTAGACCTCGAGCGGCGTCCCCACCTGCTGCAGCCGGCCGTCCCGCATCACCGCGATCCGCTGGCCCATGGTCATCGCCTCGACCTGGTCGTGGGTGACGTACAGTGCGGTCGTCGCCAGGCGCTTCTGGATCTGCGCGATCTCGGCGCGCATCTGCATCCGGAACCTGGCGTCGAGGTTCGACAGCGGCTCGTCGAAGAGGAACACCTGGGGCTTCCTGACGATCGCCCGGCCGACGGCCACCCGCTGGCGCTGGCCGCCCGAGAGCTCCTTGGGCTTGCGGTCGAGCAACGCGCCGAGGTCGAGGATCTCCGCCGCCTCGGTGACCAGGCGGGCACGCTCGGGGCGCCCCACCCGGCGCATCCGCAGGCCGTACTCGAGGTTCTCCCGCACCGACATGTGGGGGTAGAGGGCGTAGCTCTGGAACACCATCGCGATGTCGCGGGCCTTCGGCGGCAGGTCGTTGACCACCCGGCCGCCGATCGCGACGGTGCCCGCGCTCGCCGCCTCGAGCCCGGCGACCATCCGCAACACCGTCGACTTGCCGCACCCCGAGGGCCCGACGAGGACCATGAGCTCGCGGTCCTCGACGGTCAGGTCGACGGCGTCGACGACGGTCGTGTTCCCGAAGCGCTTGGTCAGCCCGGAGAGGACGATGTCGGCCATGGTTCCGTCATTCTCCCACCTTCCGGAGCCGGCGGCGGCCGGTCGACGAACCCCGAGCACGGCGAGAACCTCTGGACCGTCTCCGAGCGCGAGACCGGGCGTCACCTTCGGCGTCGCCGCCATGGCCCAGGCCGCCCGCTGAGCGGCACCGTTCGGCGCCGCGAACCGCCCGCTCGCGCTATCTGGACCCGTCGAAGTACGCCTGGTACTTCGGCCAGCTGTAGACGGCGATCCGACGCCCCATCGCGAGGCCCTCGTCGTTGTCGGCCCGGATGTGGTACCCGCCCCACAACCGGGACATCGCCGCCATCTCCGCGGTCGCGGTCCACGTCGGCATCCCGATTCGAATCTCCTTCGTGTCCGGGGCGTCTTCGGCGGGCTTTCCATCGACGGCCTGCATCTGCGCCGGAGTGAACGCCCCTTCGCCGGTGAGATCACCGACCTGCATGATCTCGACGGCTTCGAAGCGATCGGTACCCGAGATCAGCTCGAGCAGCTTCGATGCCGCGCCGCTCGCGGTCGCATGACCCGACGTGTACCCCGGGAAAGGCGGCGTCGGGAAGATTGCCGGCGAATACGGATGCCATCGCTCCGCGGGAACGTCGCCGACTCCCTGCCCCGGACCCCTCCACGCGCGCAGCGTCTTTCCGGGATAGAGCCAACGCGCCCACCAATAGGGCCGGCCCGTGTCGTAGTGCCGCTTGCTGTCCCAGCAGGCGATGAACGCGTCCATCACGACGTTGCTGACCGCGAAGAACAGCTTGACGTCGTCGTCGAGCCCGTAGCCGTCGCGCCGCGAAAGGTCCTGGGCGAACTGGAGCCAATGGCCGGACTGCCCCGTGGATCGCGGTCCTTCCCTCATGAACTCGACGATCGCCTTCTGCTCGAGCGTCAACTCGCCGTTGACCGCGATGACTTCCGCGACCTCGTCCTTGAAACGCCTGGAACCCCAGGCGGGCGGCTCGGGCGCGCGGAACTGATCGCTCCGCTCGAGTGCGAACGGCTTCACGCGATACCACTGCGCGGTCAGGAATCCGGGCCGCGTCTCACCGCCCTTGCCGTCCGAGGCCGGGATCGGCATCCAGTGGAGCGGATCGACGACGTGATCCGGCGAGTTCCTCGGCCGGTAATACGTATAGTCCGCGTAGGGCGAACCGTCCCCGCCGATCTCGTCGCCGAGCTGGTTCGCCCCGTCGTGGCGCCGGTGCTCGATCAGCGCGGCGGCGGCGACGTTCCCCACGCCTTCGGGCGTCTCGACGTCGATCGATGTTTCGTCGGGGTCGTAGCCCTGGCGCCGCATCGCGCTGCGAATCCACTTTTCGTCCTCGGGATACACGAAGAGGAGGGCGCGATATGCGGCGTGGGCGATCGCCTGCTCCTTGTTCGCACGGGTGCGCTCGGCGGCGGGGCGCCGAAGGTCTCCGCCGAGCCTCGTCCCCACGGCCTTTTCGTCATACGCGGCCCACGCGTCGTACATCGCCGTGAGCACGATGGCCATCGTCCGCGAGAGGATCGTCGGACGAGGCTCATAGCGAACGGCATCCCGCCCCGAGGCTTCGAGGAGAACGTCGACCCATCGGTAGGCCGCCGAGGGATCGGGGTGCTCCGCCCGGTGGATCACAGCGCCCTCGTGGGCCGGTACGGACGTCGCGTCTGCGACGCCCGGCGCCGCAGCGAACGCCATTCCCGTCGCCAGCGCCAGGGCGGCGCCCTTCCGTGGTCGGCTCGTCTTCGTCATTTGGCACCTCCTCGACGCCGTCGCGGCGCAAACACTGGAGAATACCGGTGATCGCGAGTGCGATCAATGCGCGGCACGATCCGCGTTTGGGAGACGGAACCGACATGGTACTCCCCTGGCCCGTCTGTGGGTCATCAAACGCCCTGGGAGATCGTCCACGACAAGGACCCGACGATGCCCAAGGACATCGCGGGTCTTCCCCGTCGTCCTTCTCGACCGCTACCTCTCTCGACGAGCTGCCTCAGGGGGGTACCATGTGGTTCCGCATCCCTGCGCGGTGTTCTCAGACCGCTTCCGGAGCTCCCCGCGCTCCCGCCGCCAGCCGGCCCTGCATCCGCCGCGCGTCCGCCGCGAAGCTGCGCGAGGCGAGGAAGACGAACACCGCCGTCAGCAGCAGGGAGACCGGGATGAGGAACATCGCGTCGTGGAGGCCGACGGCGCGGAAGGCGTCGGTCATCTCGGTGGCGCCCGCGGCAGCCATCGCCGAGCGGGCCAGGGCGTCCGAGAGGCCGCCGACGACGACCGGGCCGAAGGCGCCGCCCAGCAGGTACATGCCGGCGAAGTAGAGCGCCACGGCGGTGGCGCGCAGGCGCGGCTCGACGACGTCCTGGATCGCCGGGTAGACGCTGGTGTAGTAGCTGTACTGGGCCAGCCAGCCGAGGCCGAAGAGGGCGGCGAACAGCGCCACCGACCCGCGCCCCGAGGCGAGCGCCGCGGCGGTGGCGAGCGCGGCCACCACCAGGCTGCCGGCGCCGAAGACCAGCCGGCCGCGCTCGGAGCGCTGGTACACCTTGTCGGCCACCCAGCCGCCGGCGGTCAGGCCGACCAGCCCGGTCACGCCGACGATGAACCCGGTCGTCACCGCCGCCGCGGTGAGCTCGAGGCCGAAGTAGCGCTGGATCATCGGCACCAGGAAGCCGTTGCCGGCGTAGGCCGCGAAGTTGACGGCGACGCCGGAGAGGATGATCCAGGCGATCGTGCGGGTGCGCAGGACAGTGCGGACCGGACCGGCCGCCGGCGCCTCGCCGCCGGCCGCCGCCGCCGACCCCGCCGACCCCTCCGCCGTCCCCACCGCCCCCGCCCCCGCGCCGCGCACCCTCTCGCTGGCCCCGCGCCGCGGCTCGCGGAGGAGGAACATCAGCGCGGCGAGGAGGAGCCCCGGCAGCGCCGCCACCACGAAGGGCGCCCGCCAGTCGCCGAACGCCGCCACCATCGGGCCGACGGTGAAGAAGGCGAGCATCAGCCCCATCGGCAGGCCGAGCATGAAGATCCCCAGCGCCCGCGACCGGCGCTCGGCCGGGAAGAGGTCGCCGATCAGCGAATTGGCCGCCGGCGCATAGCTCGCCTCGCCCACCCCGACGCCCATCCGCGCCACCAGGAACGAGCCGAAGCTCCAGGCGAAGGCGTTGGCCGCCGTGAAGGCGCTCCACACGGCGATCCCCCAGCCCATCACCCTGGCGCGCGAGCCGCGGTCCGCCAGGCGGCCGAGCGGCAGGCCGGCGACCGCGTAGACCACCGTGAAGGCGGCGGCGATGATGCCGAGCTGGAGGTCGTTCAGCCCCCACTCGAGGCGGATCGGCTCGTTGAGGATCGCCGGGATCGTGCGGTCGAAGAAGTTGAGCAGGTTGGCGAGCAAGAGCAGGAAGAGCACCCGCCACGGGTTGGACGGCGGCTTCGCGATGCGATGCTCCATGGGGGGCTCTCCGCGCTGGTCGGCGAACCGGCTTCCACGGCCGGCTTCCTCGATCGGCTGAACGTGGGGACGCAGTGCTTCCTACCACGTCTCTTCCGGCGGCGGCATGCGCGGGCCGTCGGCTA
>Ga0299913_10000266_pt1 | contig 30197 bp, 25 predicted proteins | sample RVTome_9_FD_201360 | JGI IMG/M metagenome (GOLD analysis project Ga0299913, IMG submission 201360) | Soil microbial communities from uranium-contaminated site in the Upper Colorado River Basin, Wyoming, United States - RVT155D38 (version 2) ... | reverse complement strand
CGCGAGTCTTCCAACTGGATGGAAACTGTGCGGCGTGCCGCCGGATGCGCGACTGCGAGTGCATGCGCCGTATCCTCCCGGATCAGATCAGGGATTACCTGCAAACCCTGGCGCGATCGTAATTGAACGTCTTATTCCTGCGCGACAACCGTCTGATAGAGATCGACGTACTGTTCCGCCATGCGCTCCGGCGACATCAAGGCGGCCGTCAGCACCGAGCGTCGTCCCAGCTCTCGCCGCAACTCCGTTGCGTCGGCAATTCGCGTCAGCTGCGCGGTCAATTCCCCGACATCGCCCGCGGGGAACAGCATGCCGTTGCTGCCCGTCTCGATGATTTCGGGAATTCCACCCACCGCTGCGGCGACCACCGGGATCCCGAAGGACATCGCTTCCAGTATTGCGGAGCCGAGCCCCTCTGATCTGGAAGGAAACACGAGGACATCGAGAGCCGCGTAGTAGTCCTCAATTCCGGAGCGCCAACCGGTGAACTGAACGTTCGACATGTGCCGGGCCTCGGCTTTGAGCGCTTGTTCGTCTCGACCTTCACCGATCAGCAGGAACTGGACGTTGGACCGCAGGCTCTCCAACCGGCCCGCCGCCGCGATAGTGAGTCTCTGGCCCTTCATCGCGTCGTCGAGCTGGCCGACCTGGCCGAACAGGAGCTTGCCGGCGAACCTTTCGCGAATCGCCTGGACAGCCGCCGCGGCGGGTCGCCGCAGCGCGGGCGCGCAATCGTATATCGTACGTGTCTCGGTGTGCTCATCGTACGCCCGCATGATCTTCGCAACGGCGCCGGAGACGCCAACGATGCAGCGCGCCCGCGAGTAGCTCCAACGCGTCATGCGTCGGCGAGTTGGCGCCCTGGCGATGCGTCGCGTGGCGATGAAGGGTGTCCCGAGCACGGATCGCAGAGCGCCAACGGCGACGCTTCGTCCGTCGTGCGCATGCACGAGGTCGACGCCTGCCGACGCGCGCACGGCAGCGACAGGGGAATTCGGTATCGCGACGATCGCGGAGCGGAGTGACGGTTCGGCGGCCAGCGCCTTGTGCAGCAAGCTGTTGCGCCGCACGACGGCACGCTGCTCGACGCTCGCCGGCAATGCCTGAATCAGCGCCAGCGTTTGGCGCTCACCGCCGCGAAATTCCTTGCTGAGGTTGATATGGCAAACGCGCAAAGTAGGCATCGTCCCTCTTAGACGCCCGTGGCGCGGGAATCCTTCGGACCGCGTCGACAACCCGCGATTTGTCTGGATCGCGGACTTCCGCTATGTTCTTACCGTCTACCACTAACAGGATGACAATGGGATGCGGCGCAGGGACTTCATCAAGAGCTCGGCACTCGCCGGCGTCGCCCTCGGGCTGGTCCCGCCAGTCCGCATATCGCGCGCCGAGAGGAACGACCGCTTGCAGATCGGGGTGATCGGCTGCAACGGCATGGGCTGGACGAATGCCGCCTCGCTTCTGCAAATGAATGACGTCGACGTAGTTGCCATCTGCGACGTCGATCGCGCTGTCATCGAGCGACGGCTGAACGATTACCGGGAATTGCGGGACGGCAAACCCGGCGTCTACGGCGACTATCGGGAATTGCTCGAACGAACGGACATCGACGCGGTCGTCATCGGTACGCCGGATCACTGGCACTGCCGACAGATGGTGGATGCGGTCAACGCGGGCAAGCACGTATACGTCGAAAAGCCGATCGCCAACTCGATCGAGGAATGCCAGGTCATGCTCGAGGCGGCGGCGGCGAGCGGCAAGGTCGTTCAGACCGGACAGTGGCAACGCAGCGGGCCGCACTACCAGAAGGCACGGGACATCGTCCGCTCGGGCGTTCTCGGCGACATTCGCCTGGTCAAGACATGGGCGTACCAGGGCTGGATGAAACCGGTGCCGGTCAAGCCGGACGGTACGCCTCCTCCGGGCGTCGACTATGCGATGTGGCTCGGACCCGCACCGAGGCGACCGTTCAACCCGAATCGATTCCATTTCAGTTTCCGCTGGTTCTGGGACTACGCGGGCGGCCTGATGACGGACTGGGGCGTGCACGAAATCGACATCGCGCTATGGGTGATGGGCGCGACTACGCCCCGGTCGGTCATGGCGTCCGGCGGCAACGCCGCGTATCCGGATGACGCGGCCGAAACGCCGAGTACGCTGCAGGCGGTCTTCGAATATCCGCGATTCAACCTTCTCTGGGAACATGCGTCAGGCATCGACCTCGGTTCCTACCGGCTTCCCGAAGGCATCGCGTTCATCGGCAACAACGGCACCCTGGTCGTGCATCGTGGCGGATTTGCCGTGTATCCCGAACGGGAATTCGTCGGCTGGGGCCAGGAAGGACCGCTGAAAATGGACCCGATCGAGGGCGGGCACCCGCCCGAAGGCGTGAGCTACCTCGATCTGCATACGCGGAACTTCGTCGACGCCGTCAAGGCCGGCGACCCGAAATTGCTGAACACGCCGATCGAATCCGGCAGCCTCGCCGCGATTAACGCCCAGATGGGCAACATCGCCTACCGTACGGGGAACAAGATCTTCTGGAACGAGGAAACAGGCGCGTTCGTGGACAATCCGGCGGCCAATGAGCTCGCCAGAGCGCACTACCACAATGGCTGGACAATCTCCGGAGAGTAAAAGCGAAAAATCAGGCTGCGATATTTCGCCCCCGACAAGCGGCCGTGATGCCGGAAGACCACAGATCTCATACAGGCGGCAAGATGCGATCCGGCGTGGCATCCGGCTGGCGCTACGTCGTGGTGTTTCATGGGCTGGCGTGGCTCGTATACGGTGCGGTTTACTACGCCGAGGTGCGACTTTCCCGTCCTGCCGACTACTGGCAGGTCGTTCTCGTGGCCGCAGTTTCCGGCAGTCTCCTTTGCGGGTTGCTGGCGATGACATACGCGAGAGTACGCCGGCAACCTCTACTGGCGAAGGTGGCAGTTGCGCTTCTTGCATCGCTCACCGTTGCCGTCCTCTGGAGCCTGACACGGCACCTGTTCTTCAACTACTGGTACGCACCGAATCAGGCAGCGGAGCCGCTGCTTACGGTGAGCTCCGTACTGCATAGCCTCAACGCTCTGCTCTTCTGGAGCGCACTGTACTTTTTCCACGATAGCTATCGGCTGGCACGCGACAGCGAGATTCGCTCCCTGCGTGCCGAATCGCTTGCCCGCGAGAATCAGTTGAAGGTGCTCAGCTACCAGCTCAATCCGCATTTCCTTTTCAACGTACTGAACTCCATTGCCGCCATGTCTCTGAAGAACGACGCCAGGGCAGCGCACAGTACGACGGTAAAGCTCGCGGAGTTTCTGCGCTACACCCTCGACAGTGAGCCCTGGCGAAAGGTGCCGCTCGGCCAGGAGCTCGAATGCGTCGAACGCTATCTGGATATTCAGGTGTCGCGCTTCGGGGATCGCCTTGCTGTCTCTTACGACGTTCCCCCGGAACTGCGCTCGGCGAGCGTACCCAACCTGATCCTGCAGCCGCTGATCGAAAACGCGATCAAGCACACGATTGCGTCGGGAGTCGCCTCTGTCCGCATCGCCATCCGGGCCGGCACCGAAGGCGGCAATCTTTGCATCGACGTGGGCAATTCGACCGACGACACCGCAGTTTCGCAGGCGGACGAGAACGGCGCCGGCTGGGGCCTGTCGAACGTTCGCGATCGACTGGAAGCCTACTATGGGGACCGCGCCGCCATGGACAGACACGAGACTGCCGATCGCTATACGGTGCGGCTGACGCTACCGCTCGAGCCGGCCAGATGAGCATACGTTGCGCCATTGTCGACGATGAGAAGCTGGCGCGCGAAGGCCTGCGCATTCTGCTGGAACGCTGCGAGGCGTTCGACCTCGACGTCATTGGCGAAGCGGAAAACGTCCGCGAAGCGAAGACGATCATGCGACGCGCTCGACCGGACGTACTGTTCCTCGACATCAACATGCCGGGCAAAAGCGGCTTTGAGCTGTTGAACGATGTCGATCCCGACCGGCGACCGTTGATCGTATTCGTGACCGCCCACCCTGAGCACGCCGTTCGAGGGTTCGATGCGAGTGCCGTCGACTACCTGCTGAAACCGGTGTCCGACCAGCGCCTGACGGAGAGCCTGCGCCGGGTCTGTCAACGTATTACGGAACGTGAGGCCGTTTCGCGCAGCCTCGCCATGGCGCGGCCCGTGCGAATCCTTATCAATGACAGCGGCCGGCGCACGCTTGTCGACGCAGCGAATATCGTCTGTATTCGTGCCGCCGGCGACTACATGTGCGTGACGACGCGGTCTGACGAACTCGTGTGCCGCATGACGCTGGACAGGTTGGTGCACGCGCTGGGAACGCAATGCATTCGCGTTCATCGTTCTGCGGCGGTGAATCCGGAGTTCGTAAGAGAAATCGTGTCTATCGGCCGAAGCCGCTACCGGATCGTCATGGACAACGGCATTTCCCTGGAATCGAGCACGCGATTCCGTCCATCCATTCGCCGCCTCGCCGCGCGCCTTTCCGGATGACTGCCCGACGGCCCCGATGTGAAGCCGGTCACAGACTCCTTTCGCCAATTCCTTAAGCTGGCTATTCTATCCCGCCAGAGATCAGGTTGTGGTCAGGTTCGACACTTTGCTGAAACGACTTCGGATTATGGGAGACGTCAAATCGTACGAGCGGATCCAGACAGGTAACGGGTCCGAGACGATGACATCGACCCAGGCTTGCCGTTTCAGGGAACTGCAAAGCGCCCCCTTTGAACGCAAGAGTAAGAGGCACAAAGTCAAGGCGCACTACTCACTCAAAGAGGCAGCGCGTTTCCTGAGGTCCGAAGTCGATGACATTCTGATGTCCGCCGCGGACGGCAGACTGCAGTGCTTTGTGAAGGCGGAAGGGCTGCGAGGACATTGGCGAACTACCGGGCACGGCGAGCCGACGCTGCCGGCGGAACCCGCCGCTGTGCCGAAGTACCTGGCACTGTCTCCGGCAGATTGTCGACAGATCGCCGCTTACGGCAGCGTCAACGTCTATGACCTCGAATACCCTGCCGGCTCGGTGCCTGACGGAGGCGCCGTCGCGACAGCGGCTCGTTTCATACTTCGTGAACCGATGTGGGTCGATAAGGCACGAATCGTCCTGAAGCACCCGCTACCGAAGTAACTCGCAAGGTTCCGGCCAGGCTTGCAGCATAAGCCCGAGCAGGAACGCTGTGGCGACGCTCATGACCGGTAGGCCTCGCGGCCGACGCCCTGAACCGGAATGCCCTGGGCAGCCAGGACTTCGTGCTGCAGGGCATACATCGCCGCGGCAGCTTCATCGATCGCCTTGATGAAGGCCACAGAGCCCGCGAGAATTGGCGCCAGCGCTTCCTTGTCCTGAATCCGGGCCGGCGGATATTCGTGCTCGACGACGAGATAGATCTCAGCCGGATCGATATCGAGAAGTTCGCGTGCGGCAAGCTGGTGATCCAGCCAATCGACCGTGCGATTCTGCAGGTACGCGAGCGGGTCGTGACGAGCCGTACCGGGCAACTCGTGTTCGCAGATCGCCGTCTGTTTCTTCCAGGCATTGGCCTGGTCGGCCGGCTTGTCCGACGGAGTGCTTCCGCGCCAATCGCCCCGCTGCATGGTCTGCCCGCCGTAACCCCAGGCCGAGATCCCGCGCGCGTCGACGACCTGTCCCTTCACGTGAAACCCGTCTATGAGAAAGCTGTAGCCCTCGTCCTTGAGGTACTGGAACATCGAGCGCGTGTCCTGCCCCATGAGCACCGAATGGGAAGGATCGTAGTGGATCCGGAACTGGTCGCCGACGCCGTGCTTTTCGCAGATCCGGTGCATCGCGATCCAGGGCCCGGGCGCGTAGGCAATGTTGTTGTGCCAGCGGTCCAGCACGCTCCATCCGGGCATCGGGCATTGCTCGACACGGTACGTCAGCCCTCGCGCCTTGGCCTCCTTCAGCAGGGGAACGAATTGTTCCTCGAAAAGCTCGAGGTTCGGATCCATTTCCAGGTCCATGTTGCGACCGACGAAGCCGCAAACGGCGTCCGTCTCGAGCAGCACGGCTGCATCGAACACCCGCAACATGAACTCATGCTTGGAACGCCGCGCCTCCGTGTCGGCTGCGAGCATGTTGTCGAAATATCCGAGATCCGACAGCCCAACGCCGGTCTCCTTCATGGCCGCCGCGACACGATCGGCGCGCCTGCGGTCGAAGGGCCTTCGAAGATCGAGCGTGTTGGCAACCGGGTCCAGCATTGCTTCCGCGGGCACATCGCTGACGCTGGGATGCAGCGCGGCCGACAACTGGATGTAGGGCGATCCGATGTCGCGGGAGAACTCGAGCCAATCCTCGATCGCGAGATCGGGATCTTCGTCGCGCTTCTCCCGCGGCGTCAACTCCTGCAGAGCGGCGGTCAGAACGCTCAGCTTCATCGCTTTGGGCTCGAACGCGGTTATGGACTTGCTCATCGAAACCTCCGACGGTGTGCACGGAATGCGCTGTCATGGTGCCTCGCGTACCCGCGACGGGCTTTGCAGGCGGCGTGGACGCAAGCAACAGCAGGACTTGAATGGCATTCTCTTTCTGGAGTTGATATCGCGTCAAGTGACGGCATGTGCTCGGGGTACTTTACGGCCCCATCAACGCTCGTGAAGTAATTTCCATTCCCCCTAGCCAATAAGACTGGCCAGGACGCACTATCCGCAATGCAAATTGTGGTTTTCGCAGGTCTGGTTGTCTAACATTTTGCCTTTATTGCGATCCTGGAACAGACCATGAAGGAGGCCAGGGTGATGTCCATGCGGACTCTTTGGTACATCCTGGCCTTGTCGCTTGTGGCGATCCTGTTCGGCGCCGTCTGGTTTGTCCAGAATAGCGGGAGGGCATCGGCCGCTCCCGACTACCCGGTCAAGCCGGTGCCGTTCACGGCCGTGCACCTGAGCGATGAGTTCTGGGCGCCGCGCATCGAAACCAACAGAAGGGTGTCCATCCCGGCTGCCATGCACCAGCTAAGCGTCTCCGGTCGCGTCGACCTCTTCGAGCGGGCGGCCGCTTCCCTAGAAGGCAAGGACCTGGCCAACAAGGAGCCGCCCGGCTATCCGTTCGACGACACCGACGTCTACAAGGTGCTTGAAGGCGCGTCCTACGCGCTTCAGGTGGCGCCGGACCCCAACCTCGAGGCCCATGTCGACGATCTCATCGCCAAGATCGGCGCGGCCCAGGAAAAGGACGGCTATCTCTACACGACACGTACCATCAACCCGGAGCGTCCGCACGCATGGGCCGGGATCAACCGGTGGGAGGAGGTGCGCAACGAAAGCCACGAGCTCTACAACCTGGGGCACCTCTTCGAAGCGGCCGTTGCGCATTACCAGGCGACCGGCAAGCGATCGCTGCTCGATATCGCCCTGCGCAGCGCGGACCTCCTGGTCGAGACCTTTGGCCCCGGGAAACAATCTGTCTGGCCGGGACACCAGATCACGGAGATGGGGCTGGTGAAGTTATATCGCGTGACGGGCAACCGGGAATATCTGGATCTCGCGGCGTTCCTGCTCGACGAGCGCGGCAAGAGCGAAGGCGTCGTCACCAACTCGCGTGGCCTGGAATATAACCAGGCTCACATGCACGTGACCGAGCAGAGTGAGCCGGTCGGCCATGCCGTGCGCGCCATGTACATGTATTCCGGCATGGCGGATGTCGCGGCGCTGGAAAACGACACGCGCATGAGGGATGCAGGCGACCGCATCTGGGAAAACCTCGTCAGCACCAAGATGTATGTCACCGGCGGCATCGGATCCACGTCGACCGGTGAGGCGTTCGGCAAGCCGTACGAGCTGCCGAACATGACGGCATACAACGAAACCTGTGCGTCGATCGGCATGGACTTCTGGAATCATCGTCTGTCGTTGCTGCACGGCGATGCGCGGTACGTCGATGTCATGGAGCGCACGCTGTACAACGCTTTGCTGTCCGGCGTCTCGCTCAAGGGCGACACCTTCTTCTATCCCAATCCGCTCGAGTCCAGGGGGCAACACCAGCGTCAGGAATGGTTTGGTGTCGCCTGTTGCCCCGGCAACGTTACCCGGTTCATGGCCTCGGTGCCTGGCTACGTGTATGCATATGACGATGACGCGATCTACGTGAACCTCTTTGCCGCGGGGAAGGCGACCGTCGGGATGGAAGAGGAGCGCGCTGTCACGCTCACGCAGGAGACACGCTATCCGTGGGATGGCGCGGTACGGATGACCGTCGATCCCGGCAAGACCATGGACTTCGCGATCAATCTGCGCATTCCCGGCTGGGCCCGCGACGAGCCGGTGCCGAGCGATCTCTATCGGTTCCTCGACGACGTCGACGAACCCGTAACGTTGAGCGTGAACGGTGAGGCCGTACCGATCGAGCAGCAGAACGGATACGCCAGGCTCCGGCGTACGTGGCAACCGGGCGACGTGATTAGCTTGAACCTGCCGATGCCGGTGCGCCGCGTCGTTGCCCATGAGGGAGTGGAGGCCGATCGGGGGCGCGTCGCGCTGCAACGCGGGCCGATTATGTACGCCGCCGAGTGGCCGGATAACCCGGGTGGACGCGTCCGTAATCTCGTGCTCGCCGACGAAGAGCCGCTCCACAGCACGTTCAGGCCGAATATGTTGCGCGGGGTCCAGGTCATTACGGGCCGCGCGACCGCGCTGGCGTTCGATGCGGACGGAAACGTCACACGCGCCGAGCAGGAACTGACATTGATTCCGTACTTCGCGTGGGCGAATCGTGGCCCCGGTGAGATGGCAGTGTGGCTCGCCAGAACGGACGCGGCAGCTACGCCAGCGCCCTGGCAGACGATCGCGACGACCAGTGAGGTGGCGACCTCGGGACGCGAGAATCCTCGCGCGGTCAACGATGGAGAAACGCCCTCCTCGTCTGACGACCCGTCGTTCACCTTCGACTGGCAGCCGAGCAAGGGCACGACCGAGTGGGTGGAGTATGCCTTCGAAGAGCCGGCGAGGGTCACCGAAGCCCAGGTGTACTGGTTCGAGGATACCGGCCATGGCGAGGTTCGCGTTCCAGCCTCCTGGCGCGTGCTCTACAAGGATGGCCAACAGTGGAAGGCCGTGGACGCGCGCGGTACCTATGGCGTGGAGAAGGACAAGTTCAACACTATCGCCTTCACGCCCGTGACGACGAGCGGTCTGCGCCTCGAGGTCACCCTGCAGCCCGAATGGTCGGCAGGCCTGCAGGAATGGCGGGTTCAATAGAATGAAGTCGCTGTCAGGGCGCAGGTGACGCCCGGCTTCGAGGGAGGAAGGTTCCATGTTCCGTTGGGGTATTCTGTCCACCGCGAGGATCGGCCGGGATTTCGTCATTCCGCAGCTTATGGACGCGGAGAACGGCAATGTCACGGCGATTGCCAGCCGCGACGAGGCACGAGGAAGAGCTGTCGCCGAGCGCTTCGGCATTCCGCAGGTGTTTTCCTCCTACGAGGCGCTACTCGCGTCGCGGGAGGTGGACGGCGTCTACATTCCACTTCCCACTTCGCAGCATGTGGAATGGGCGATAAAGGCGGCGGACGCCGGGAAACATGTACTGGTCGAGAAGCCTCTCGCACTGAATGCAGACGACATCGCCCGGGTGATCGAGGCGCGCGACCGCAACCGCGTGCTCGTCTCGGAAGCCTTCATGGTCACCTACCATCCCCAGTGGCTCAAGGTGCGCGAGCTGGTGCGCGAGGCCGCGATCGGCCGGCTGCGTCATGTACAGGGCGCCTTCACCTATTACAATGTGGACCCGAATAACATGCGCAACAAGCCGGAGCTCGGCGGCGGCGCGCTGCCGGATATCGGCGTCTACCCCACGGTCACCACGCGCTTTGTCACGGGAAAAGAGCCCGCCCGCCTCCAGGCCGTGGTCGTACGCGATCCGAGCTTCGGCACGGACATCTATGCCAGCGTCAAGGCGGACTGCGGCGACTTCGAGATGGGCTTCTACGTCGCCACGCAGATGGCCGCCCGGCAGTCGATGGTGTTCCACGGTGACGAAGGTTTTATCGAGGTCGAGACTCCGTTCAATTCCCGCGTCTATGGCGACGACCGCGTGATCCTGCACAACGCCCGCCATGCCGAATCCACTGTCTTCCGCTTCGGTGACACGCGCCAGTATCGACTGCAGGCGGAGGCGTTTGCCCGCGCAGTTGCAGGTGAGGCTGCCGAGGTCTTCAGCCTGCAGGATTCGGTGAAGAACCAGAAGGTGATTGACGCCATCTACCGCGCAGCCGAACATGACGGCTGGGAGCCGGTCTAGGGGTCAGGTTCTAATCTCTTCGATCCAATCTGGGACATTGGAGACTATACGCAAAAGGAATCGGATATCCTCGGGTAGTCGAAGCCGTACCACGAGTTCCAATTCGGGGGCGCATGGCGGAATCCTCTGAATACTGGCACGAGACCGATGTCTCATCGTCGTCGGCCAGAAATCGACAGTAACCATCTTCTCCGCAGTCTACGATTCTCCCGGGAAATTCAGCAACGCATCCCGATAAGAATAAAAGGGCGAAGCCCAATAAAGCTCGCATCATGGTATCTGCCGATCTGTCAGCGACAGGAAATTCTACCCCATTCGCGACTATGCATTTGATCCGCGTGCCGAACGCGCGACTTATGCAAGGGCTCGAGAGTCAGGAGCAGCAAGGAAGCGGTCGAACTCGGCGAGGAAGACCGGCCAGGCCGGCTCGCCTTGCAACAGGATGTGGTTGCGGCTGTCGAGGAGCACCAGGCGACTGTCGGGAATGAGAGCCGCCAGCTCGCGGGCCTGGGCCTCCGGGACGCGCAGGTCGCCGCGCGAATGGAGTATCAGGGTGGGGCATCGCACCTGCGGCGCCAGGCAGGAGACGTCGATGCGCCCGAAGATGTCAAGGAAGCGGACGACGTTCTCAATCGAGGTCGTGGCGCGCTGCAGGTCGCTGAATGCGTCCCACAGCTCCTGCGTCGCGTCGGGCAGGAACTGGCTGGCGAAGACCTGACGGAACGCGGAGTCGTCACGCAGCCATCCGACGCGCGCCACGTCGATATCCAGGGCGGCTTCCGCCCTCTGCTCCGCCGTTTCGGCCCGGGCCAGTCGGCCGCGAGCGTAGGCGCCCGAGAGGACCAGGTGCGTGACTTTGTCGGGATGGCGCACTGCATAGGCGATCGCCACCGCACCGCCCTGTGATATGCCGAGCAGCGGAAAGCGGTCCAGCGCAACGGCGGCCACGACGCGCTCCAGATCGTCGACCCAGGCGTCGAAACTGAAGCTCGGTGCCACCCAGTCGGAGAGTCCGCACCCGCGCTCGTCATAGCGAATCAGGCGGTGTCGCTGGGCGAGCGCATTGAGCCAGTGGCGCCAGACGGGACTTGCCCACTCCCGATCGAGGTGTGTCAGCCAGTTTGCGGCCTTGACCAGCGGCGGACCGTCGCCCGCGAGCGCGTAAGCGACCCGCGCGCCGTCGGCGGCGGTGCAATAACGGATCTGCTGGGAACGGAGACCCGCGGCCGCGTCGCGATCGGCATAGAGAGGGTCGACGAGCGGCGCCACGAACCGGTAACCGCGACCGTGCACGGTGGCAATGACCGACTGGCTGCGGCCGTCGTCTCCCACGGCGCGACGTGCCACCTTCAGCCTGCTGGTGAGCGCGGAGTCGCTGACGAACCGGTTGCCCCACACCGCGTCGAGCAGTTCCGCCTTCGGCACCACCCGCTCGCGGTGCGTGACGAGGTACGCCAGCACTTCGAACACCTGCGGCTCCACGTGCACCGCCTCGCCCGCGCGACGCAGCTCGAAACGCTCGAGATCCAGCTCGCAGTCTCCGAATCGATAAGCGGTCGCTCTCATGGCCGGCGTCGCGGACCTCCAGCCTGCATTGTGCCGTTTCTCCATCGCATCTACACGGCTTCTCCACGGAGCCTCCAAGCATCCGCGGCGGCAGAGTCGGACACTACGCAGATGAGTGCTAATTCCGCTTACCTGCTCGGCGACGACACCGGCGAGCTGCAGCGGCTCGAGGAGCAAGCCCGGATGCTGGCGCCGGCAACCCGGGCCATTCTGGAGATAGCCGGTATCAGACCGGGGATGCGGGTGGTCGATCTCGGGACCGGGGCGGGCGACGTGGCGTTGGAGTTGGCGGCGATGGTCGGGCCCTCGGGATCCGTGGTCGGTATCGATCAGTCGGCCGAAGCATTGGTGTGGGCAACGCGGCGTACGCTCGCGCGAGGACTCGACAATGTCTCCTTCGTTCAGGACGATCTCCGCACCGCCGGGATCGACAGCCCGGTCGATGCCGTGGTCGGGCGCCTGGTCCTCTTATATGCGCCCGACCCTGCGGTCGTTCTCCGACGGTATGTGGGCCTCGTCCGCCAGGGCGGGCTAGTGGTCTCGATGGAGTACGAGATGACGGCCGCCGGATCCCTGCCGCGGCTGCCGCTCGCTGACCGGGTCGTCGGCTGGATCGTCGAGGCGTTTCGTCGCTCAGGCCACGATCCGTTGCTCGGAGCACGGCTGCAACGGGTGATGGCGGACGCCGGCCTTCATGACGCCACGGTGCTGGGACTCCAGACCTATGTGCCGCACACGGATCCCTCCGGCGCGCGTATGGCGGCCGAGGTAGTCAGGACGCTGTTGCCGGCGATCGAGAGAACCGGAGTCGCGAGTGCGGCCGAGATCGACATCGACACGCTGGAGCAGAGGATCGGCGACGCTCTGATCGAGCACGGCGCCATATTCAAGCCGCCGGCACTGGCAGGCGCCTGGGCTCGTGTCTTGCATCGGGAGGCATCGCCGCTTTGAGATTGCCGGTAAGCGTCGAACGGCTATACTCCCTTTGGCGACGCCACTCCGGGTGCAGCAGGGATATGACCATCAGCACTCGCTCTTTCCTGACCGCGCTCGCCGGCACGTTGCTGCTGGCTGCCGCCCTCGCATACGCCGACGACTGGCACGACGACCTCGCGCTCGAGAGCCTTGCGGACAACGCCGTTGAGGGCGACTCCCTGCAAGGCCGGGTGGTGCTGCTGCAATTCTGGGCGAGCTGGTGCCGGAGTTGCGGGCAGCTCATGTCGGACATGGACGAGGTGGCAGCGCGGTTTCCTTCGGTGCGCTATCTCGCGGTGAGCAAGGACGAAGACGCGGCCGATGCACGGCGCCGCCTGGGGTCGCACCCGCTCTTTCCACGTCATCCCGAACGCTTCTTTCACGATACGCACGGCCGGTTGGCGGCGCGTCTGGCTGTCACGACGGTTCCCACGGTGCTCGTCATCGCGGCCGACGGGCGCGAGCGCCTGCGTCACAGCGGCCATTTCAACAGCAGCGAGCTCGGACGCCTCGTCGCGCTCCTTGCTCGCCTCGATTCCGGCTCGGGTCCCGCCGGGGAGTGATTTCCATGCGAAGAACCATCGTCCCCGTTGCCGTCACGATCTGCGCCATGGCGCCGCCTGCGTTCGCGGCAAGCTACTACTCCGATATCCGGCCGGTGATCGAGCGGAAGTGCGTCATGTGCCATTCGGAGTCGAGTGTCTCGTTCTCGTTCGAGGATCCGGAGCGGACCTACGTCTACCGCGAGGCGATCGCCTCCGCCGTTGCCGGACGGCGCATGCCACCCTGGCTGGCGGAAGGGGGACACCAGGCCTACCGGGAGGACATCTCGCTGACGACGGCGGAGCTCGGACTCATCGGCGAGTGGGCGGACGACGGCTTTCCGAAAGGCGAGGCACGCGAACGCGAGCCGGCGTCGCCCCTGCGCACACCGTTTTCCGCGGACCTGAGCGTGGCGATCATGCCGGGCGAGTCGTATCTCCCGAACGCCGGCCGCCCCGACGACTATCGATGCTTCGTCGTCGACTGGCCGGCGACCGAACGCACCTACATCACGGGGTTCCGGGCGCTGCCGGGCAACCTCCAGGTCGCTCACCATCTCGTCCTGTTCGCCGCAGCGCCGGCGGTCGCCGAGCGCTTCAAGGCGCTCGATGCGGAGGAGGCAGGGCCGGGCTATCAGTGTTTCGGCGGCCCGGTGCCCGACCGTCTCGACGACGAGGCCGCGCGCACCGCTTATGAGAAACGGTATCCGAAGGGTGTCGCAGCACTCAACGACAACGCTTTCTGGGTCGCGCAGTGGGCGCCAGGCACGGATGGCTACGAGTTTCCGGAGGACACCGGCATTCCCGTGCAGCCCGGCACGGCCCTGATCGTGCAGATGCACTATTACTCCGCGTTCGCAGGGGGGGAGCGCGACGCGGATACCCGGATGGAGTTCATGCTGGCCGACGAGGTGCAGAAACCCGCGTTCACGCTCCCGCTCACCCGATTTGCATGGCTGAACGGGAAGGGTAACGGGTCGATGGTGATCCCGCCCGGGGAGCGGCGCACCTACGCCGAAGCCATAACTCTCGAGCAGCTCACGGGCATGGCTGCGGCCGTCACGAATACGCCCGAGGACCGGCTTACCGGTATGGAAGTGCATTCCGTCAGTCTGCACATGCACCGTTTCGGTTCCTCCGGTGTCATCAGCCTCATCGACCGTCATGGCCGTCAGGAGACGCTGCTGTCCGTCCCCCGCTGGGATCTGAACTGGCAGCGCAATTTCACGTTCAAGCAGCCGAAAGTGTTCGGGCACGATGAATTCGCCGACACCGAGCTTCGTGTCGAGTGCACGTTCGAGAATCCGGAAGACGCGCCGGTCCATGGAGGCTACGGCTCGGACGACGAGATGTGCTTCAACTTCTCCTACATCGCCCTCGTCGTCGACGACGAAGGTCCCGGTAGCCGGCACACCGCGGGCGCGGGACCCTCGATCGACCATCGACCTGCTGCTGACAACGCAGGCGGGTTGCACTAAGCTTCAGTCACTACAGCAAGAAGATCAGCACAGGGGACAAGACCATGAATCGACGTCAATTCTGTCGGTCGGCGGTCGCGACCGGCGTCACCACCGCCTTCTTCACGGCATGTAACCGCCAGCCGCCCGAGGCGATTACGGCCGATACGAGTATCCCGGCAATATCGCTGGACGGCGCCGAGATGGAGCTCGGCAAGGCCGCGGTCAAGGAGCTCGGCGAAAGCTTGTCGGGACCTGTCATGCTGTCCGGCCATCCGCAATACGACGCCGCGCGAACGATCTGGAACGGGATGCACGACAAGCGGCCGGCGCTCATCGCACGCTGCCTCGACAGCGACGACGTCAGCCAGGCCGTGACCTTCGCGCGTGACAACAACCTGCTGGTCGCCGTGCGCGGCGGCGGCCACAGCTGGCCTGGCAAGTCGGTCTGCGACGGCGGGCTCATGATCGATCTGTCGCAGATGAACCGGATCACGGTCGACTCCGCCACGCAACGCGCGCGCGCCGGCGGCGGCGCTTTGCTCAATGGCCTCGACTCGGCGACGCTCGAGCACGGCCTCGTCACGACGACGGGCGTCGTATCGCACACGGGTGTCGGCGGTTACACGCTCGGCGGCGGCTTCGGGCGCCTGAACCGCAAGTACGGGCTCACGATCGACAACCTGACCGGGGCGACGATCGTCACGGCCGACGGCCGGGTACGCAGGGTCAGCGCCGACAACGAGCCCGACCTGTTCTGGGCGATACGCGGCGGCGGCGGCAACTTTGGCGTCGTCACGGAGTTCGAGTACCGGCTGCATCCGTTCGATCGCAACGTGTTCTCCGGCAGCATCCTGTGGCCCATCGCACAGGCACGGGACGTACTCGAGCATTATGCCGAGGCGGCCGCCGGTTACTCCGACGAAATGTATATCGGGCCGGTTATGGCGCGATTGCCCGAGGTCGGTGACGTCATCGTCATGGACGTCGTCTACAACGGCGACCCGGCCGCAGGGGAAAAGGAACTGGCGCCGTTGCGCGCGGTCGGCGAACCGGTGGTCGACGGGGTCGAGGTACAGGACCACATGTTCCTGCAGACGATCAACGATGCGATCTTTCATCACGGCATCCGTTCCTACGCGAAGAACGGGATGATCAAGGAATGGTCGCAGGGGCTCGTCGACGCCCTGGTCGATTCCTACAACCCGAAGCTGTTCCTCGCCAATCACGTGGCGGGCGGGGCCGTGAAGCGCGTCGGTGAGCTGGATACGGCGTTCCCGCACCGGAATGCGGAGGTCATGCTCGTGTTCGCGAGCGGCTGGACGGATCCGGAACAGGACGAGGCCATGATTGCGGAGACACGCGCGCTGTACAAGGCGGTCGAGCCATACATAGGCGGCTACTACGACAACATCGAGGTCGACCGTGACGCGGCAACGGGCAATTACGGCCCGGCGTACGCGCGACTTGCGAAAATCAAGGGCCAGTTCGATCCCGACAACCTTTTCCGGTTGAACAGCAATATCGAACCCGCGGTCTGACCACGCATCCTGGGTGAAGCCCTGCATCCTCAGGGCTTCGCCCCAATGTGCAGGTTAGCGGCCGCCGCTATCCCTGCGGCGACACGGACGAGGAGAAGGGATGGCTGGAACACGTGTAGCACAACCGGCCGCAGCCATTACGGCCGGCGCGGTATTCGTAATGCTCGGCTGCGGCCAAAAACTCACTAACGATCCGGTCGATGCCATGTCCCTCCATATCACGGGGGACCCCTCCTGTGACATTCAAGCGGGAGACGAGGCGTGGCTTGCGGCTGCGCCCGCCGCATGGTCGCTGGTCGAGCGGGGCGCGCTGGGACTGGAGCCCGACGACGCGCAGCCGCAGTTCGTTTTTTTTGACGAGGTTTGCTCGTACGGCAGTGCAGATGGCAAGCGCTGGCAGGCCGCGTTGCACGCTGGCGAGGTGAGGCTTCCTGACGGAGCAATCCTGCCACCCGTGGTGACATCGTTCGCGGCGCCGGGTCCCGGCGGCACGCCGTTCATGGCCATGGCGCTGCCCTCGGTCTGGCGGGCGCAGGGCGTCAGCAGCGAGCTTGGACTCGAGAAGATGTTGCTCGCGGTGTTCGTGCACGAAATGGCGCACACGCGTCAGTTTGACTTTTACGCTCCAAAGCTGGACGACCTGACGACCCTGTGGGCGCTGCCGGAGGATCTCGACGATGACGCGGTGCAGGAGCGGTTCGCGGACCAGCCCGACTTTGCCGCTTCGGTGGATCGGGAGCGCGAGCTGCTGTATGCGGCCCTCGAAGAGGACGAGGAGTCGGCACGCTCCAAAGCCCGCAAGGCGCTGACGCTGATCGAAGCGCGGCGCGCCCGCTGGTATGTCGGAGCAGACGAGAGGTATGCCGAACTGGAGGATCTGTTCCTGACACTCGAAGGCGTGGGCAACTTCGCAGGCTATGCCTGGCTCGTGCATGCAGAGGGCGGCGCCGTGCCGCCTGAAGTCGCGGTAGCCGGCATGCGTCGGGGCGGTCGTCGCTGGTCACAGGATGAAGGAATGGCGATATTCCTCGTCTTGCAGCGGCTCAACCCGCATTGGAGCCGTGCGGCCTTCGGCACGGCACCGAGGTCGGCGCTTCAGCTGCTCGAGGAGAGTGTCCACTAGCGACACTCATCGTCGAAGAGCACGCTCATAAAGGAACAAATCCAGGCCGGCATCCCGAAGTACAAAGCCAATTTTCTCAAAAGCATTACGCAATCATCGTAAAACGCTTTCAGTTCCCTGGGAACAATTGGCCGGAGAGTCATGTCGGTATCCTAGCCCGGATATCTCACCGATTGCACGGGCTCTCGCTTGCCCTTTATCCACCTGTTCGACGCTTGCATTGCCGCCGCCGTCGGCGTACCGTAATACTATTCGTAATACACCTGAGCGGAGTCGACAATGGGCACACGGTCCGTACGATTGGATGACGAAACGGAGAAGGCGCTGGTACGACTGACGCGAATCACCGGCCTGTCGATATCGGAGGTGCTGAAGCGTGGAGTGCTTGCATACCAGGCCAAAGCACTGGACCAATCTGCCAGCAAGCCGTACGACATCTACCGCAAGCTCGACCTCGGGAGCGGTGGCTACGCTCGAGCACCGGCCAGAGACGCCAAGAAAGCCGTCGCCGACATCATCCTGAAAAAGCACCGACGTTGATTCTCGTCGATACCGGCCCGCTGGTTGCGCTGTTCGACCCTGCGGACGGCTCTCACGCGCGCTGCGTTCGTGTGTTGCAGTCGGTCGACGAGCCACTCGCGACCACGATTCCCGTTCTCACTGAAGCGTTTCACCTGCTCAGACCCGGCAGCACGGGTGCGCAACGATTGATGGACTTCATTGCCGAATCCGGACTGACGGCGTGGACGTTCGACGATGGGCTGTTGCGCCGCTGCTTCGAGCTGATGATTCAGTACGCAGATCGACCGATGGATCTCGCTGACGCTTCTTTGGTCGCCTTGGCGGAAGCCGAGCGACTGAAAAGAATATTCACGATAGATCGCAATGACTTCGACACGTACCGCATCAAGCGTGGGCACAGGCACTACCGGTTCGAAGTCGTGGGCTGAGCTCATCCGGCGAAGCGGCGCCCCTTCGGATCCTGCTTTACCTCGGAGCTCGTCGCCGCCTTAAGCGGCGGGGGGTACGTGGAGATTGCGATGCCGATTGGGACGTTCAGCCATCGCCGCGCGCATCGTTGATGAACTTGCGTAACCACACTCGACCTACCCGTAGGTCTCTTACTGCAGTCGATTCGGAGATGCCCAGCGCGGCTGCGAGCTCGGAGTGGGTGAGGCCGCCGAAGTAGTGCAGCTCCATCACGTCTGCCTTACGCGGATCGCACTCGTGCAATGCTGCAAGCGCTTCGTCCAGTTCCAGTACGTCCTCCTCACTGTCGTCGGCGGCGGCCCGTGAATCGTCGAAAGTCAATTTGAGCGCGCTCCCACCGCGTTTTGCCGCCTTGCGGCCGTGCGCATGGTTTACCAGCAGGCGGCGCATCATGCGTGCCGCCAGTGCATAGAAGTGGGCACGACTCTGCCAATCGCTGTCTACGCCGATCAGCTTTGCATAAACCTCGTGCACGAGTGCGGTCGGTTGCAACGTGTGCGCACCGAACTCGCGTGAGAAGACATGTCCTGCGATCTTGCGCAACTCGTTGTAAACGAGCGGCGTCAGCGAGTCGAGCGCGGTGACATCGCCGTCCGACCACTGCTTCAAGAGACTCGTTACTTCGCCGGGTTCCGTCATGCGCTCATCGCAGCAGCGAACCTATGCATCAGTCCGGCGACCTCCTCGATGCAGACCAGCGCGCCAGCACCGCGCGTTCGGCGGACGTCGCCGCCTGTCGCAGATTTGCAGCCTCGTCGGGCCGTCCCGCGGCCGCGAGCGCATCGGCCAGCACCAGCTGGTTGCGGATCACGTCGAGATGATCGGCGCCCTGGATTTCCTGTTGCCGAGCGATGGCGTACTGCAGATCGTCGGCCGCGCCGCCGGGGTTCTGCCCCGCGAGCAAGGCCTGTCCGCGCAACCCACGCGCCTCGGCGACGTACAGATGATCGTTGTCGCCGCGACCTTCCATCGCCGCGATCACCGCGTCGAAGATCGTGATGGCTTGCGTGATTTCCCCTCGTGCGAGCGCCACACGACCAAGCGTCGTGCGCGTGCGGATGACTCTCAGATCATCGTCGTTGAGCGAGGCGCCTCTCACTCGAAGTGCCTCGCGAAAAAAACCTTCTGCCGAGGAAAAGTCGCCGCGGGCCAGCGCGAGCCGGCCCAGCGCGATCCACATGGCGCCTGTTTGGGCGTGATCCAGACCCACAGTGGCTTCGAAAATCTGCCGCGCCTCCTCCAGTGTAGCGGCCGCCTCCTCGTTTTCGCCCATACGTTCGAGGAGCATCCCGTAGCCGGAAAGGCTGAAGGCAACCTGATCGTGCACTTCGCCGAGGAGGCGTTTTTGCAGGGGAACCAGCCCGTCGAAAAGCTCGCCCGCCCCGGCGTAGTCGCCAATGAATTCACGTGCGACGGCGAGCGCATACATCGTCAGCGGGATCTGCGGGTGCTCGTCGCCGAGCGCACGTTGCCCGAGTTCCAGCGCCTGTTCGTAATGCGCAGCGGCGCCACGGTAGTCGCCGAGATCCCAGGTGATCAGGCCCAGATTGTGCAAAATGGCCGATAGCCGCGCCTCGTTCACTTGCGGTTGGACGCGGCTGACCTCGATCGCTCGCATCATCATGGCTTCGGCCTGCTTCGTATTGCCGACGTGCCAGTGAGCCATGCCGAGATTGGAGGCCGCCGTAACCTGTTGCGGATCGTCGGGCGGCAGCAACGCCGCGCGGATGTCGTAGGCGCGTTCTGCAAAATCGAGCATCTCGCGGGTATCGTCGGCGAGGTAGTGGGCGCGGAACAGCCGGTCCGCTACCGCCGCCACCGGCAACGATTGCGGGCCGTCCTGGCGCTCCCGGATGCCGAGCGCGCGATTCAGCAGCTCGATCGCCTCGTCGTAGCGGCCCTGCCGGATGCGCACCGTGCCGAGCGTTTGCAGCGTCGCGGCCACGTCCACGTGATCGGACGGTCGCGCCGCTTCGATCAGTTGAAGTGCGGTTTCGGTGATACGCGCCGAATCCTCGATGCGGCCGAGATTGTCGTACACGGCACCCATCGTGGTCAGCAGCCGGGCGCGCACGACCGGTCTCAGCTCCGCATTGTTCTCGGCCTGCGCGGCGCCGCGATCGAGCAGTTCGGCAACGGTCAATGGAGACTCTCGCCGCAGGTACGGATCGGGCGCCTCGAACAATTCCGTCAGGAACGCGGCGGTCTGCTCGGCCGTCGCGCGTTCTACTTTAAGCCGCTCCGTGTAGTACCAGGTAAGCCCGATGGCCGCCGATACGAACACGGCTGCGAGTCCGACCGGCAGCTTGTTGCGTTCGACAAACTTCCGTGTGCGATAGGCCACGCTGTCGCCGCGTGCCCGAATCGGCAGCTTTGCGAGATAACTTCGCAGGTCTCCGGCAAGCGCGCTGACCGACTCATAGCGCCGTTCCGGTTCCTTGCGCAACGCCATCGCCAGGATCAGATCGAGGTCGCCTCTCAATGCACGCTGCTGTTGTCGTGCCCAGCGGTGATGATCGACACCCGTAGCGACCTGCGTATCCGCCGCGTGTGTCATCACCGCCCTGCTCGCCCTCTCCGGCGTCGCATCGAGTATGGCCCTCTCGATGTCGCGCGGTCTGGCGCTGGTGCTGACGTACGGCAGGCGACCGGTCAGCAGGCGGTACAACAGCAGGCCGAGACCGTAGACATCGGCCGCCGTGGTGATCGGCTGGCCCTCGATCTGCTCCGGGCTTGCGTACAGCGGCGTCAGTGCGCGCATCCCGGCACGCGTCGCCTCCTGCGCCGCTCCTTCGTCGGATGCAACCAGTTTCGCAATGCCGAAGTCCAACAACTTCGGTATGCCGTCGGCGCCGACGAGGATATTGCTCGGCTTGATGTCGCGGTGAATGACCAGCTTGCGATGCGCGAAGCCTACGGCATCGCAGACCTGGAGCACGAGCTCGATGCGCGCGCGGTGCGACAGCGCCTTTGCGTCACACCAGCGGTCGATGGACTCGCCGTCGACGTACTCCATCGCGATCCAGGGCACGCCGTCGTCCTGCGTGCCGCCGTCGATCAGGCGGGCAACGTTCGGATGCTCGAGCGAAGCCAGGATGCGCCGCTCTTCCGCGAACCGTGCGCTGGCCTCCCGCGCCAGCAGGTGCCGGGGCAAGAGCTTGATCGCCACCTGTTGCTCGAACCCGCCGTCCGCGCGCTCGGCGAGGACTACCGAACCCATACCGCCGTCCGCGATCTTGCCGACGACGCGCCATGCACCGATGCGCTGCCCTGCCAGCGCGTTATCCTGCTCGTCGATGAATGCCGCCGCGGCGGCCCGCACGGCGTCCCCCAGCCTGCCGGTGCCGTCGCTGTCGTAGGCCAGCAGGCGATCGATCTCGCGCCGCAGCTCGGCATCGCTGCCGCAGACTTGGCCCAGGTACGTCTCGCGCGCCGCGCCGTCCAGGCCCAGGGCCCGTTCCAGTATTTCGTTCAGTCGCGACCAGCGCTGCTGATCCTTGGTCACCCCGACTCCCCGGCTGCCTTGATTAGCGGTATTGGCAGCAAACGGCGGTGAAAGCGGTCACTCGCGTCCGGTCCAGTTTACCCGACTGCGTCGGTTAAAATCGGGCCTGCGCGAATCCGCCCACAAAACAAATGTCTTTCGCCTTGCAGGCGACGGTCCCTGCGAATTCATCGCCGGTCGATGACCGGATTCCCTGCTGTTTCCTGCCAGTTACCCATAAGGCCACTGAATAAGAACAGCACAGGGAGCACATCATGCACACGAAAGGTCAGTACGCCCGCGCCGGCGCGCGCGGGCCGGTTTCCGCGCGACTTGCCATCCTCCTGGGGTCCCTCCTCGCAGGCTGCGTCACGCCGGATGGCGCCTACCGGCTGAACCCCGGGGCGTACACCGAGAACTACATCGAAATCGTCGAGACGGACGCGCCGTTCCTGGAGCATCCGACCGGGGTGGTGCCGAAGAAGCTGCCTCCCACCCGGCTTGCCGCCGGCTACGCCCCGGAGATGATCGACACCGACAACATGGACCAGAAGACGCTCGAACTCCGCGAGCAGGGCTACGTGATGATCGGCTACGCCGCGCTGAACACACGCGAGTCCGGCAAGAAGGCATGCGACGAAGCGACGATGGCGAAGAAAGACTTCGACGCCTGCCGCTTCTGGACGGCATTCGGCGGAAACAATCCTGACGCCAATCCGTTAGGCGACCCGCGCGACGCCGCCGTGGCGCTCAACGCAAGCCTCGTGGTCGTGCAGCGCGACTACTCCTTCAGCCGCCGCGAAATCCAGGCGCGGCGCGTACTGACCGATGAAGGCGTCGATTCCGCCAGATCACGCGGCGGTGCTTCGGCGGAAGCGAATTCGGCGTACTCGGGCAGGTCGTCCACGTCCGGCTCGTCGAATACCGCGGGCACAAACGAATCGGGCACCGTGGGCGGCAGCGCCGGTACGGGCATCTTCGGTCCTTACGGCGAAGCGCATGGCAGCTACACGAAGGGAGGTTACGACGAGAACACGAACTTCGGCAGCATCACGAACGACGACTCCCGCTCGAACTCCTCCAGTCGCGAAAGTTTCGGCAGCTCGACCGAGGCCCGCACGCAGCACTGGGCCACCGCGCTCGTCGAGAACACAGTGGACCACTACGACTATATCGCCACCTTCTGGAAGAAGGTCCGCCCGGGCGACATGATCCTCGGCGCATTCACGGATCCCCTGCCCCGCGACCTGTGGCCGATCATCGGCACCCGCTCCGCACGCGTCGTGAATGCGGTAATCGGCGACACGCCCGCCTATTACGCCGAACTCTGGGAGGGTGACATCCTGGTCGCGATCAACGGCGACAAGATCCAGGGCAAGAAAGGCCTGGAGGAGAGCCTCAATCGTCACGCCGGCCAGCAAGTCACGCTGACCATTTTCCGGGACAACGGCTTTTACGAGATCGCCGTGCCCTTGAACAACGGCGTTCCCTACTACGCCAACCGCTAGAGGACAGAAACCATGCGTACCAGACATCTGATACTGACGACCTTCGTCGCCGTCGCCCTGGCGTTTGCCGCAACGGCCGACGCCAAGGGGCCGAAGGGCAAGCCTGCCGCAAAACCCTCCGCCACCGCACCGGCGGCCACGCCGGGACCACGACCGGGCGCGGGCCGGCCGGGGCGACCGGCCACACGGGGCGCCACGATTCCGGGGCAGGGACCGCGGCCAGGCATGATGCACGTCAAGCCCGGACATAATCCCAACGCCCGCGTAACCTTCAATGTTCCCGCCCAGACCCGCGCCGGTGCGCCACGCACGACGGCAAGTTCGGCGACAGCGGCGCGGCCGGCGACGACGCAGCCCACCGCATCCGGCAACCGCGCGCCAGCCGCAACGCGGGCGCCGCGCCATGCGTATACGCCGCTCGGAACCGCTGGAACGGCTCGCGATACCCGCCGCGATGCCGGCACCTGGAACCCGACCAGGCCCGCCGCCACAGCAGGCACCAGCGGCGGCGCAGCCGGTGCCCGCGATACTCGCCGCGATGCCGGCACCTGGCGTCCGGTAGCACCGGCTGCTGCCGGCGCGCGCGCCACGCCCCGGGACACACGCCGCGACGCCGGGCGCTGGCCCGCAGTGAATACGGCTACTCCAGCCAGCGGCACGCTCAAAGCGCCATTGCCGGCGCAAGCGCCGACGCGCAAAGACGCCCGGCCGGCAGGAGAGACCAGCGGCCAGGCGGCGCCCCAGCCAACCATTCAGCAGATCAAATCGTCGAAGAATGCGAACGGCGACGGGCGCACCAGCACCATGGGCCAGGGTCCGAAACCAGCGGCCGACAACGCGCGGCAGCTTGCCGACTTCATGCTCATCGAATCGACCATGCAGCAGCAGCGAGCACCGAAGACGCCGGAACAATAGGCGCTGCAGCTCGAGCAAAGAAGAGCGGCCGTCAGCAACTGCTCCCTGGCCTGACCGGTGGGTGGCGAGTCGCTTCGTGGCCGGCCGGCCGACCGCTCGTGGTTGGCCGGCCGGTGTTTTGCCGTGCGCGATCGGGTGGTGTGGCCGCTGGCACTTTTTCCGGCTCTGAACTTGCACCCGTTGTCCGAGACCGGATTCTGGCTGTCGACCGTTCGGCTCTGTGACATCGTCTACGCTTTATGTGTGCTATTGTCACCAACGGTAGCCAGGTTCGATGGCTGGGGCTGAGATGGCGTGAGAAGAATCTATTTGGCAGCCTCGGCGCTTGCAGTGTCAGTTGCTTTGTCAGCGACCGGCCACGCCGACAGCTACGACTACGAGATCGGAATTTCGTACGACGCCAGTCGTGCTTCGAGCGAATCCGTTTTCGCAGGTCCTATCGGACCGATAGAACCGATCAGGTTCGAGTCGGACTCCGATGATGATGAGATCGGGTTATATGGCACCTGGTTCTTCGATGGTGTAGTGGCATCTTCCGGCCCACGAAGCCGAGCGGCGTTTATCGGTCGCGCGTCTGCGATATCGCTGAGCTACACGCGCGGTAACGGCGATACCGTTTCCACGGTGAACGCTACCGACCCGGCTATTCCGTCTTTCATGGACAGGAGCGAGCTGGACACCAACAGCTTTTCGGCCAATCTGCGCTGGGTCTGGTCCGACAGCGGCTGGTATGGCCTCGCTGGCTTGTCCAGAGCAGATTCTGAAACGGACGGCGAATTTGTATCGATTGATTTTACTGCTGACGCATATCGCGTGGGCGTTGGCAAATACATTGGCTCTCAAACTACGCTCCAGCTCAGCGTTGTGCGCCTGGACTCGGACGCGTCCGGACCTGTTATCGGCGGAAACTCGACGTCTACGGAAGCAGCGGTCGCTTTTTCTCACATTGGTAGCCTGGGACGAACGTGGCAGTATGGTACGGATATCGTTTTGGCGACAACCGGAAGAGGTGCTTCTGACGGATCTTATAATGTCCGCCTTTCTTTATATCCATCACGGCCGCTCGCGTTTGGTCTCGAGATCGGTGGCGCGTTGCAGGATCCTGGCGACGTATCGACAAATTACGGGCTGTTCGCAAGTTGGTTTCCGCGTGAAAGGATCGAGCTTGACGCACGTTACGGCTGGATAAGTGTCGACGAACCCAGCAACACTGATTTTGATCAGTACAACTTCGGCGTCGGCGTGAATTTCCGATTTTAACGCATAATTTTCGGGTGCCCTGCTCTCGTCCGAAGAGACTCCGCGCCATCGACATCGCTATTGACGGCCTTCCACCCCAGGTGATAGCGTCCTTGCCGTAACTTCAGGTTCTCCGGCCGGCGCTTGCCGGTCGGAGTGAAACGGGAAGTCGGTGCGCTCTCGCGCTTTTTGCGCAGCAATGCCGACGCTGCCCCCGCAACGGTAAGCGAGTCAAGGGATCTGCAATATGCCACTGTGCGCATGACGCACGGGAAGGCGCAGCATCCCGGGGGAACATCCCCCGCTCGCGAGCCCGGAGACCGGCCTGCAGTGCTGACGACGGTGTCGCGGGTGGCGGCCGACCGGCGGGATGCCTGCAGTTTTCGATCCCACCGATCCCTCCCACGAGTGCCGTTTTACCTCGGCATACCGGCGCTCGGGTGCGTGCGCGGGAGGGCAACATGCGACTGTTTGGCGCGCTTTCGGTATTCCTGCTGCTGTGTTCCGCCGCGAGCGACGCGCAGGATGAAATACTGCCGGCCCTCATCGTTACCGCGACCCGCACGAGCGAAACCGCCGACGAAACGCTGGCATCGGTAACCGTCATCACCCGCGAGGACATCGAGCGCCGGCAGGCGCGGTCCGTGCAGGACGTACTGCGCGGGATTGCCGGCGTGCAGATCTCCAGCAGCGGCGGTCTCGGCAAGTCGACCTCCGCGTTCCTGCGCGGGACCAACGAGGACCAGGTGCTGGTGCTCATCGATGGCGTAAAGGTGGGCTCGACGACGCTCGGTACGACCGCTATCGAGAATCTGCCGCTCGATCAGGTGGAGCGAATCGACGTCGTGCGCGGGCCGCGTTCGAGCCTGTACGGGTCCGAGGCTATTGGCGGCGTCATCCAGATCATCACTCGCCGGGGCGCCGGGCCACTTTCTCCGTCGCTGGCCGTTGGTGCCGGCAGTTTCGCCACCCGGCACGCATCCGCAGGCCTCTCGGGCGGCGACGCCGGTTTCTGGTTCAACCTCTCCGGAAGCCATGTAAACAGCGAAGGCTTCAACGTGCGCAACGGCGTGCCGGGGGAGCCGGACGCGGACGGTTATGAGAACACCGCTCTTTCCCTGCGTGCCGGCCGCCAATTCGGCAACGGTGCCAGGGCCGAGGTGCACGTGCTGCATTCGGACGGCTTCACTGAATTCGACGGCGATTTCGTCAACGAAGCCGATCTGCTGCAACAAGTGTTCGGAGCGGAGTTTGCATTCGACCCGGCGGCGTTCTGGCGCGCACGCGTTCTTGCCGGAAGAAGCGTCGACGTGCAGAAAAATTTCAAGGACGGCGTGGCGCAGACGCGTTTCGATTCCGATCGCGACACGCTGTCATTCCTGAACGACCTGTCCCTGGGCGATGCGCACGTCCTGACACTCGGGGTCGACCTGCACCGCGACCGTGTCGACGGTACCACGGCGTACGACGAAAACGAGCGCAGCAATACCGGCGCGTTCGCCCAGCTTTCCACCGGCGCAGGCCGACACGATTTCCTTTTCGCCGCTCGCCGCGATGAAAACGAGCAATTCGGCAATCAATTTACCGGCAGTGCCGCGTGGGGCTGGTCCCCGGTCGAGGATGTCCGCGTCCGCGCCTCCTTCGGAACCGCATTCAAGGCGCCAAGCCTCAACCAGCTGTTCTTCCCGGGTTTCGGCAACCCGTCACTTGAGCCGGAGCGCTCAGGGAGTGCCGAGGTCGGGGCACGGATCGATACGCGCGCCGGCGCTATCTCCATCGCAGCATACCGGACCGAGGTCGAGGACCTCATCGTTTTCGATCCTGTGACGTTCTTTCCGGATAACGTGTCACGAGCGCGCGTTCGCGGGGCGGAACTCGGCTACTCACTGGATCTCGATGAATGGCAGCTCGAGGTCGCCCTCGATCTTCTGCATCCGGAAAACCGCTCCGCCGGAGCCGACCGCGGCAACCGCCTGCCGCGAAGAGCGCGTCGAACGTTGTCCTTCGAGGCTCACCGTGAGTTCGGGCGCGCCCGGCTCGGGGCAAGGCTGACTGCCGAGAGCAGCCGCTTCGACGATATCGCCAATCGGCAACGCCTGAGCGGTTATGCCGCTCTGGATGTGCTCGGCGAGTACGCGGTCCATCGCGACTGGCGACTGCAACTTCGCATCGAGAACCTGTTCGACCGCCATTATCAGACCGCCGCTTCGTTCAACCAGCCGGGGCGCGGCGTCTTTTTTACGCTCCGCTACATGCCCTCGCGGCCGAGCGTACCGGAATCCGCTCCACTTCAGGACAAGGAGAACACACAGTGAATCCACTTGGGAATCGACCGCAGCTCGCAATCGCCCTCATCCTCGGCGCCGTGATGGCGGCGACGCGGTTCAATCATTTCGGGTCCCCGATGAACCTGCCTGATGCATCGCTCGCGATATTCTTTCTCGCCGGCCTCTACCTGACCCGGTCGATCTGGTTCCCGATCTTCATCGTCGAGGCGGGGCTCATGGACTGGGCGAGCACTGCCGGCGGCGTCAGCGACTGGTGCGTGACTGCTGCCTACACCTTTCTCATCCCCACCTACGCCGTCTTATGGATCGCCGGACGCTGGTATCGGCGACACGCACGCATGGAGTGGCGGACGCTCATGCCGCTGTTCAGTGCGCTCGGCTTGAGTCTGGTGTTCGCCTTCGCCATCTCGAACGGATCGTTCTATCTCTTTTCCGGTTACTTCACCGAACTCGGGTGGACTGACTACACACGCGGCGTAATTGGCTACTTCCCGGCCTATGCCGGCTACGCGTTCATGTACACGATGGTGGCGCTTTGTGTTCACGCAACGGTGCTCGCATTACCGAACCGCGGACGCCGCGTGTCCGGCACCTGAGTCGGGCCTTCGGGTACGACGGCGTGAAGGAACTCATTCTGGGCGGTGTGCGCTCGGGCAAGAGTCGCCTGGCCGACATCCGGGCTCGTGCGAGCGGGTGCAGCGTGACGGTGATCGCCACCGCGATAGCGGGCGACGACCCCGAGCTGGACCGGCGCATCGCTGCCCACCGGGCGCAACGTCCGCCGGAGTGGCAGGTCGTGGAGGAGCCGGTGGCTCTCGCGCGAACGCTGATGCGACACGCGGCCGCCGATCGCTGCGTGGTGGTCGAGTGTTTGACCCTGTGGCTGGGCCACCTTGTGAGCAGCGATCGGCTCGATACGCTCGAGGAGGAGCGACATGCGCTGCTCGAGGCGATCCCGAACCTCCCGGGTTTCGTGATCTTCGTCGGCAATGAAACCGGACTTGGCGTACATCCGCTCGGCGAGCTGTCGCGGCGCTTCTGCGACGAGGCGGGGTCCACGCACCAGATGATCGCGAGCTTATGCGACCGCGTGACGTTCACCGTTGCCGGATTGCCGTGGACGTTGAAAGGCTCGCCGCCGTGAGCCTGACGTGGCTGCGGCAACCCGCGGCGCCTGTCGATACGGACGCCGCGGCACGCGCGCGGCAGCGACAATTGCAATTGACCAAGCCCCGCGGATCCCTCGGTCGATTCGAAGATCTCGCCGTGGTGCTTGCCGGGTTGCAAGGCCTCGTGCAGCCGCGCGTCGACAGTGTGCGCGTGGCGATTTTCGCCGCCGACCACGGTATCGCCGTTCACGGCGTGTCCGCCTATCCGCAATGCGTGACACGGCAGATGGTCGGCAACTTCGTCGCCGGAGGCGCTGCGATCAACGTGCTCGCAGCCGAGACGGCTGCAACTCTGGAAGTCGTCGACGTCGGCACGCTTGACGATGCCGGGTGTCCCGCGGGCGTCATCGAGAGCCGCTGCGGGCCCGGCACGGCGGATTTCGCCAGGGGAGCGGCCATGACGGAAAGGCAGCTCGAAGCCGCACTGGAGGCGGGGCGCGCGTCGGTCGTCAGGGCGCGGGCCGCCGGGACGGATCTTTTCATCGGCGGCGAGATGGGTATCGGGAACACCACATCCGCCGCGGCGCTCGCCTGCGCGCTTCTGGGTATGCCGCCGGAAGCGCTCGCTGGTCCCGGCAGTGGCCTGGATGCAGCAGGTGTCCGGCGAAAAGCCACGGTAATCGCCCGGGCCCTCGTAGTGCACCGCGATCATCTCGACGATCCGCTGGAAGCGCTGCGGCGAGTGGGCGGGTTCGAGATTGCGGCACTTGCCGGGGCCTTCTGTACCTGTGCGCAGCAGCGCATCCCGGTGTTGGTTGACGGTTTCATTACGGGTGTCGCCGCACTCGTCTCCGTGCGGCTGTGCCCCGGGGCCGGCAACTGGATGCTGCATGCGCATCGGTCGGCCGAGCCCGGCCATGCCCGAGTGCTGGAAGCGCTCGGTGCGACGCCGCTGCTCGATCTCGGTTTTCGCCTCGGCGAAGGCAGCGGCGCGCTGGCCGCCCTGCCCCTCTTGCGCCTCGCCTGCGCGCTGCATGCGGAGATGGCGACCTTCGCTGAGGCGGGCGTGGCGGCGGCAGATGTCTGACATGCGCAAAGGTGGCGTGGTTTATCTGATGCGGCATGGCGAGCCCGAGGGTGGCGTGCGCTACCGCGGGGCGACGGACGATCCGCTGAGCGCCGAAGGCCG